>Ga0123519_10000257_pt1 | contig 91983 bp, 127 predicted proteins | sample YelNatPaOPRAMG02_FD_87396 | JGI IMG/M metagenome (GOLD analysis project Ga0123519, IMG submission 87396) | Hot spring microbial communities from Yellowstone National Park - Yellowstone National Park OP-RAMG-02 (version 2) | ecosystem: Environmental > Aquatic > Thermal springs > Hot (42-90C) ...
ATACTCTAAAATTTCTTTTAAATACATTGGAAAAAAATTTTTAGGAAACTTTATTTCTATTTTATAATATTCATTTATAGTTAAATTAGGAATTTTTACACTATCAACTTTTATAAAAGTATTTTTAAACTTCTTATTTTCACTTTCCTCGTTTAATTGCATTTCTTGTTTTAATATTGTCATATAAGTATCTCTATCATTAAGCCTAGCTGCGTCTTTTCGCAACTTTTTTAATATTTTAAATTTTTGTGTTTCTGCTTCTAAATTTTTTTCTTTAATTATATTTTCCATTTTTTATCTCCAAAATATAATTGTTATTTGAATATTAAATATAATTATAATTAATTCATTTTTATCTAATGTTAATTCAAAATTTATATTAAATAATTTAATTTGAAAAAATGTTATAAATTTATAATAAACTCTATTAGTATAATATTCCCATTCATTTATAACATATGGGCTATAATTTAAAATTTTTAAAAAATAAAAACTAAAATTAAATATAGTAATTAGCAAAGCTTTTTCGTGAAAATCAAAACTTATCTTTAATAAAATAATTTCAAATAAATAAATACAAACAAAATTAATTGAATTTAAACAATTTTCCATTTTTCCTATTTTTATTTTCATTTTATCTCCTTTCTTTATTCTTTTATTTTATTTGTCGCTAATTTGTAAATTAGAAGTATATCTGGAATTGAAATACTACTAAATAAATGGCTCGCATGAGGAATTATTTTTTCTTTAATAAACAAAAATTCCTCCTTATCTTCTATTTCTTCTGTATCATATCCTATATCAACTGATTCCAAAATATCTTCTATCTTCTCTGAATCCTTTTTTTCAACATAAAGATATAAAATAGAATCCATATTATAATGATCTTCATTATCATCTATCACATAATCATATTTAATTTTTTTGGCATCAAATATTACTTGTAAACTATTTCTAAATTTATTTAATGAAAAACCATTTAAAATAAAAATCATTTTACACCTCCTTATATTTACTTAATATTTTCTAAAATTTGCTCAATCGCCACTGCTTCTGGTGAAAATTGATAAATTAAGAAAAATCTTATAAATAACACAAAAAGTATAAAAGACAATACCGATACGAACAAAGACGCAAAACTCAATTCCTCATCCTTTTTTTTATAATTTTTATATATAGAAAATAAACCAATAATTATAAAAATAAAAAATATAACTGACAAACCTAAATAAAATTTTGCTTCAACATTAACTTTAATCAAAAATGCATTGTAAATTTTATCAACCGTTACTCCAAGCCTATTTGCTAATTCTTGTAAAACTTCTGTTAATTTATCCATTTTACACCTCCGTGCCATTTTCTTTTTCTTTTGCCAACCTATAAACTTTTATAATATTCAAAACATTTTCTGGTTTTAAAAAATAATTTATCTTTGCATTAATTTTACTTTTTAAAAATTTAAATTCATTTATATTTATTTTTTCTACTGTTTTATATAAAATTTTCATTGCTGTTAAAATCTCTATAGTTTCTTGTATATAATCGTCATAAACATAAATATAAAGAGTAGGATATTTATAATCCAAATCCCACTCTCGCATAAAACAATCATATTTAAAATTTCTTAAATCAAAAATTATTTTTAAAGTTTTTTCAAATTGACTCAATGAAAAATCAAATAATATAAAAATCATTTTACACCTCCTGATGTTCTGTAAATATGTATTTCGGGCATTTTAGGCGGTGTATCTGTAAAAAACGCTGCTAATGGACAATGATAGATATCGGCTAATTTTTTTATTTGTGGCAAAGTAAATAAGGCAACGCCTTTTTCTATTGCTTTTATTTTTTCCGTAGTAATTTTAAGTTTCTTTGCTACTTCCTCAATAGTGTAGCCAGAAGTTTCCCGAAGCGCTTTAAGCACTTTTGGATTAAGATTAGGTGAAAATCGTTTTTTACTTTTTATGTTTTTCATTTTCCGCCTCCGTGTTTTAATTATTAAAATATTTAATAACCCCAATCTTGTAAAATTTTTCCTACAAATTTATTTATATTATTTATCGCTTTCCTATTCCAAATAAAACTTTTATCATCAACTTTAATTACAAATTTATATAATTCTTTTTCTTTTAGCATATCATAAGGTAATTGAATTTTAAGCATAACTACTGGTTCATTATAAACTTTTATAATATCTGTATAATAATTAGTTGGTGGGACATATATACTATAAACCATTTCTTTATTATTTTTTTGATCTTTATAATGTAAATAAATCATTAATCTTCTATATTTTAATCCTAATTCTTGTATTGCTCTATAAGAGCATATAAAATATGATTTTATATGCCCAATACTAGAATCTGCATCTATATATAAAGCTGGGAAAGAAGTATACCCTACTGCTACACTACATAAAAAACTATAATCAGGACATAAAACATATAAATTAGGTGCTTCACCAAATTGCTCACATTTACCAAAAATAAAACTTACTAATAAAACAAAAAACAAAACAATTACAAACTTTCTAATTTTCTTCATCATTTCATACCTCCTATATGTTTTTTCCATTCTTTCATACAACTATCTGTATATATAAAAGGATAGCATATAAATGCTATCCCTAAAAATCCAGTTATAAATGATATTAGAAAACCTAATGCTTTTAAAGCAGATTCTAACCCCACTATAAAACTATTAAAAAGATCGCAATTTGGAAATCCCCAAACATAACTACAATTCCAAAACCCTATCACAATACTCCCAATAACTATTGAAATAATCAATAAAACAAACCCTTTTACTACATACATCAATTGATAAATACCAAAACTAACTTTGCTTTTCATTTTCTGCTCCTATTCACATAATTTTCTTAATTTTTTAACAAATATTTTTTTAATTATATCTTTATTTTTTAAATAATTTTCTAAATCTTTACAATAATTAATTAACAAATTTCCATTGACCATTATTCTCATTTCAATCCAATACTTTCTATATTTAGAAAATTTATATGATTTACCAGAAAAACTTTTACGTGGTTTAAAAAACAAAACTAATACATATTTTCTTAATTCAAAACTATCTAATTTAAAAGAATATAATAAAAGCATTTTAAACATCTTTATTTTTTGTATTAAATTAAATACATCATCTATTTCCATTTTAACCTCTTAATTATATTTTTTATTTATTGTATTATTGTTTATTATATCTTTATTTATATTATCGATTATTGCATCTGCTACATCTGAAACTAAAATTTTAACTATTTCGTTCTTACTTTTCGCTGTTAATACTTTTGTATATACTAATATATCAAATATATAATTTATTATAAAAAATAGCGCTTCTGGATTTTCTTTAATTTCTTCCGCAAAAAGATTATTAAATTTTTTTATAACCTTCAAAAAAAGTTTATCATTTGTATCTATTTTTATTTTTTTAATCATTGCTTCCTCTTTTTATTATTTTATATCAATAATTTCTTTTTCTTCAATTTCTTCTATTGTTTCATTATTTTTATTAGTCTTCTTAATAATTATATTTTTAAATTTATTATTTTTATATCTAAAAAATAAGTTAGCTAATTTTTTTAATTTTTCTAATGGATATTTAGTCATAGAAACAATATTTTCGCTATTTACTTCATATTTAATAACTTCTAATATTTCAATGTCCTTCCCTGAATCCATAGTAATTACAAGTTTTAATGCATCGTCACCATCAACTTTTTGTTTATATAATACCATAGATTCAACTTTATTTAAATCTAAATAAAAAATTTTATTATTACTATTATATCTTGCTATCATTTTTTTCCACCTTCCCATATACAATCTTTTGGATCTTTATCATCTCTAAACATTAAAAAGCTAGGGTGTCTTATAGCACCTGATTTAAAAACTTCAAACCCATGAATTTCAACAACCGTTCCTTTATATTTATCTTTATTTTTAGAAATTTCTTTTCTTATTTCATCTGTCATAGATCCAACTCTTACTTTTTCTACTAATTTACCATTTTCATATAAACCACAAACTATATGTTTTATCCAACCTTTAGAACCATATTTTTCAGAATTTGAATCTTCATACCCCATTATCACATAATCCATACTAACTAACTTTTTTATTTTATACCATAGTTTTGATTTACCGCCAAAATTATAACTTTTATCTGCTAAATCTTTTACTACTAAACCTTCACCACCTTTTTTTACTATTTCATCAAACCAATCTTTAACTTTTTTATTAAAATTATTAACACCGTCTGAAACTAAATATGGGGCAACTGTTATATATTCAGGATCTAATGGTGCACAAAATAAATCAAGAATTTTTTTTCTATCTAATAAATTTTTATCAACTAAATCTTTCCCAGCTAAACGTGTAATATCAAATACATCAACTTTACTATGTCCATATTTTTTTTGATATTCAGTCCCCGTTTGAGTACTAAATGCTAATTCCCCATTTATTACAGCATCTTCCAACTTTAAATTTTTTTCTAAATACAACCGTAATGATTCTAATTGCTCATTATTCTTTTCTTTCATATTCCGCGATATCAATTTTAAATTAGCAAATTTATCAAATACTAATTGTATATAAATCCCATCATACTTCTGCTCTACTAAATATGATGATTTTTTAAAATCAAATTTCATTATATCTCTTGGATCTATTGTTCCAGCACATCCTTGATAATAATTTTTCATTTTAAATCACCTTTTAATTTTAATTTTTAAATATCTTTTAATATTTTAAAACAAAATAAAACAAAAAATTTCTATTTATTCTAAAATTTCAATATCTTTTATATATTCATTATTCAAATCATTTCCATTATCATCAATCTTTGTCAATTGTTCTTCTTGTTTTTTATAATAAACTATTTTAGTTTCTTCTTCTATTTTTGCAAGTAATTCTTTATTATTTTTTAAAATTTCTTTCGTTTTATTTTCACCAATACCAAGTTTATTATTATTATAATAAAAAGTATTACCTTCTTTTATAATAACCCCAACTGATAAAGCTGCTTCGAATATAGCGGAAATTTTTCTAATTCCTCTTCCAAAAATAATCTCAAAGTAAGCTTCCCTCATTGGAGCAGAAGCTTTATTCTTTACAACCTTAACTTTAACTTTATTTCCAATATGAATACCATTATTATCTTTAATAGCTTCTACTTTTTTTACCTCCATTCTTATAGTTGAATAAAATTTTAATGCTTTACCGCCTGGAGTATCTTCTGGTTTACCATAACCACCATTAAAAGTTGCTCTAAGTTGATTAATAAATATTACTACAGTTTTAGATTTTGCAATAAATCCATTAACATCTCTTAATGTTTGGCTCATAAGTCTTGCTTGTAATGCCATATGCTGATCACCAACTTCACCATCAATTTCTTGTTGAGGAGCTAATGCTGCTAAAGAATCAATAACAATAACCCCTATTTTGTTAGATTTAACTAAATCTTTCATTATTCCTAATCCTTGCTCAGCTGAAATTGGTTGTGAAAACAATAAATTTGCAACATCAATCCCAATATTTTTAGCATATTCAAGACTCATAGAATTTTCTACGTCTATATAAGCTGCTTTACCACCCATTTTTTGACATTGTTTTACTATACTTAAAGCTAATGTTGATTTACCAGACGCTTCTGCCCCAAATATTTCTATTACTCTTCCTTTAGGAATACCACCAACACCTAAAGCTAAATCAAGAGATAACGCCCCAGTAGGAATACATTCTTCATTAATATTTTTAATATCTCCTAATTTTATAAGACTTCCTTCTCCATATTTTTTATTAATAGCATTTATAATATCATCTATATTCTCTTCGTTAATTTTATTTTTATTTTTTTCTAATCTTTCTTCTTTAACTTTTCTTTTATTTTTCATTGTTTCCTCCTTTATAAAAGAGCAGCGAAATTTTAATTAAATTAGTGGTAAATTGAGGTATTTTGGCGGGATATTTCGCTGCTCTCAAGTTTATTAAAAATTATCTTCTGATATATTATTTGTATCAAAAGCAGACAAATATTTTTCTACTTCTACAACTTCCCAATCCGATCCTAATTTTCCACCATTTGATATTTTGCATATAGAATAAACTTTTTCATATTTTATATCACAACTGCCTGCAGTTTCACTAAAAGCACCTCCCCAATGTATACCTATCAAAAAATATTTACCATCTGATTTAAATTCAAATATTTTATTACCTTTCTTATTTATTCGATAATCTCCTCTATATATTTCTAAAGATTTTGCATCATAAAATTTCTTCACCTTTTCAACTAATTCTTCATTAAGTTTTCTATATTGATAGTCACTATCACTATCAGTATAGTTATCGTATACAATAATCAAATCTGGGTCATATTTCCCGTATTGACGAGAAAGAAATTTTCCATTTCCTAATTCAATTTTTTCTAGTCTCATTTTTACCTCCTTTTTAATTTCTAATTTTTAATTTTCTTAATTTTAATATTATAAAAATAATAAAACACAAAAATTTCTATATATTTAATTTATTCTTTCAAGATTTCTTTTAAAATATTTTTTTATATTAACTCCTTTAATTAGTAAATCATTAACATCTTTACAACCTGGATAATTTATTTTTATTTTAAAAATTTCTATTGTATCTTTCAAATGTTTATTTACTTTTAATAAATTATCTCCTGCTTCATCACCATCACACACAAGATATATTCTATCAAAATATCTATATATTATTTCTTGCTGTATATCAGACATTTTATTACCAATTACAGCAATAGCATTTTTTAATCCGGCTTGATGTAAACTCATAGTATCTATTTGCCCTTCTGTTATAAAAACTTTTCTATTATAATACTTATCTAATACTCTATTTAAATTAAAAAACATTCTACTTTTTTCATATATATATTTAAAATTATGGGAACCAACATATTTCATATGACCATTATTTTCTATTGATCTACAAAAAAATGCTACTATTCTATTCCTTAAATCATAAAAAGGAATAGTAATAGAATTTCTTACTTTTGGAGTATTAAAAATTTCTTCATTTTTTATAAAACCAAGACCAAAAGTTTTTATTGTATTTAAATTTAACCCTCTATTTTTTAAATAATCCATACTTTCTTTAGTATGGTTTAATACCAAAAAATCTTGAATTTTTTGATACTCTTTTATCATTTTTCATCCACTTTTATTAAATCAAATTTTTTATCTTTATCAAAATTGCATTTAATTTTAGCACCATATAAAGTTATATTTATATTATCGTTTTTACATTCTTGACAACGCCAAACAGGATTTTCTTCATAAATGATTCCTGGAGTTTTATGTTTTAAAACAATAACTTGCTCACCACCATCAGTTAAAAGATTAAAATATTTACCACAAAATTTACATTCCATAATGCACCTCCAATATTTTTTTTAATTTTTCTTCTGAATAATTCCCTTCATAATACATCAAATAATTATTTTTAACTATAATCATTGTAGGAAATGCTTTAATACCAATATTTTTTAAACTTTTTGCATCATTAATATTATTAACATTTATAATAGTAAATCTTAACTTTCTATCATTTAAAAATCTTACAATTTTATTTATAAAATCGCAGCAAGGTTTACAACCTTGCAAAGTAAAAATAACTATATCATTATTTTTAACTAACTCATCAAAATTAATCATATGTCTAAATCCAATATAGGAATATAATAGCATCTAACATAAGATGGTTTTGCATCTATATATATTCTATTATCTATACCACCTTCAATGATTAAAAACCTCATTTTATTTTTATTTAAACTACTATTACCTTCATAGCGCACAATTACTTCCCCTTGATACTTATGTATTATTTTATAATACTTACCAATTTCTAATTCTTTCTTTCTAATCATTTTTACCACCTCTTAATTTTAATTTGTTAATTATAAAAGCAAACAATAAAAGATTTTTCTATTTATTCCAAAAAAAATATTCTTTTATATCTTCATCTAATGGTAAACCCTTTGCTTCATAAAGCCATACTTTTAAATAACTTTCTTTTTCATTATTATATTCTAATCTCAAAGTTCTTTCAATTATATTTTTATCATTATCTATAATACCAGAATCTTGAAAAGCATCGTTTAACAATTTATAAAGATTATTTGTATCTCTGCCTTTTTTCATATTAACTGGTATCATTTCAAGGATTACTGTTTTATCTTTAAATTTAGGACATTTATTTTGCATCGCTTGAACCTTTATTTCCATCATCAAAACATCTTTAGCTTCTTTTGCTTTATTATTCATATAAAACACAACTTTACCATTTCTATATGCTGAATTATATAAAGAATTTACTGAAGGTGGTATAGACAATTTAAAAAAATATTTTTTTATTAAATCTTTATTATTTTGTTTCAATTCCAATTTTAAATTCCCTTCTTTCCTTGCATAATTTTTTTCAATAAATCACTATCAAATTTTATTTCGGGATAAGCAAGTTTTAATACAGGAATATTTATTTTATTATCCTCCATTAATTTTAAAACTTGTTCTATTGTTTCACTATCAATATTTAATTTTTTTACTAATTCATCTTTTAAATCAGATGATTTTATTTTACCTCTTTCTATAATTTCTTCAATTTTCTTTTCTATATCAGCTGGCCATGGTTTGTTGGTCTCAACACCAATACCTCTATCATCAATAAAAGCAATAGATGAATAAGGCTTTATATTTGTTATTTCATCATAAGGTATATTATATTTATCTAAATAATCTTTTATCATTTTATATGCTTTTTTATCATAACTAATTCTAGCACTAAAAATAATTATTGAATAACCCTTTTCTTTTAATCTACGTATTATTTCAACATTCTCTTTTATAGGTTCACCAATTATATCATATCTTCCTTCGTGTCTTGCTATTGTTCCATCTAAATCAATAGCAATTTCTTTTTTTCTATTACTTACAACATTATTACATTTTTGACAAGATTCATTTTTAATTAATGTTCCATCAGTATCAGAATGAGCTTCACAATCCATCCCTTCTTCGTATTTTACAACTCTATTTCTACCCCAATCTTTAGCACAATACAAAGCCTTATCCGCTTCTTTAAAAATATCATCTATTTTTTTATTTTTATCATATTCTGTATAACCTATAGAAACAGTTATATTACCTTCAATGTTAGGAATTTTTATTTTACTTATTTCTTCCTTAACCATATTCAAATAATTTTCAACATTATCTTTTTCAGGTATTAAAATAACAAACTCTTCTCCACCCCATCTATATGTTAGTAAATTTTTATCTAAATATTTTGCTATTGTTTTTAAAACCTCATCCCCAACATCATGCCCATATGTATCATTTATCTTTTTAAAATGGTCTATATCTATTACCCCAAAATATGCTGGTTTTACTTTTTTAACAGTTTCATCAAAAGCATTCCTATTCCATAAACCCGTTAAATTGTCTTTATAAGCTAATTTTTTTAATTTATCTACATTAGTCATATTATGCTTTCATAAGAACCCATTCCTGGGCATCTTCATCCCAAACCCATTTTTGCCCCGTAGGTGGTGGAGTTGTAGGTTTAGGTTTAGATACTTTACCTTCAATTTCTGCATAAATTTTTGGATATTCATCTATATTAATATCTAGCTGCGCTATCAATTTATCATACTCAACATCATTTATTTTATTAAAAATAAAATTTTTAGTCAAAACTTCAAAAGCATCTTTTTTAAAATTTTTATAATACTCTGATGCTTTAAATTCTTTTTCATAATCAACAGGTTTTTCTGCTAATTCCTGACTAGTAATAAATAAATCAACATAATGACTATACAAATTTTTTAATTCTTTTTTTAACGAACCTTCCGCTTTTGGTGAAGATGATATATCAGCATCATACAATATTTCAATAGCTTTTCTTAACTTTTCCTTATTTATTTTTATTCCTTGCATATTCTTTTCTTCTATACTTTCAATATAACCTTCAGCAATTTCAATAAGTTCCGCAACTTCTTTATCAATTACTATTTTTTCATCTTTTTCATCCATTTTTTTACCTCCATATAAATTATTATCATAATCAAAATTAACATTTATACTACTATATTTATCTAAACCTTGAAATATCATCATAAGTTCAGATTTTATATCAATACACCATTTTCTAAATTCTTCAGATTCATAAGTTTCTTTATCAACAATAAAAAAAATTGTATTCCAATCATCAGAAATTTCTGTTTTATATTGTTTTTTAAAAAATTTCTTTTTAAATGATTCTGTTATTACTTTTATTATTTCTTCTATTATTTCTTCATCCATTTTTTACCTCCTATTTATAATATATATAAATATAAAAAAATAACTTAAGTAAAATTGGGCTATTGCAACTATCGAATCGATTCAAATTCGTTTCAATAGCCCAATCATTGTTCTATAATCATTTTACATTTTTTAAATTTTGAGGTTCAAAATTCTCATCTATTGGGTTATCTAAACTGAAAACCCCAAACTGATTCTTACAATAAGGACATAGTAATAATGTCCTCCTACTTTTTGAATCAATCTTTATTGCTTCATTCCAACTAACCCAAACATCACCATCAGCATCACTACAGTTTTTACATCTAAATAATTTCTTATCTTTATAATCTTCTATTGTCGCCTGTTTCTTTTTCTTTTCTGGCTTTTCATCATCAAGAATATTTACCATTCTAATCACCTCCTTTTCATATTCTTAAAATCAATCATTTTATTCACTGTTTAATATAATTTTATTTTCTTAATATCTTCAATTCCATACCCCAAAGTAGCCAACTCTTGCAATAAAATTCGATTTATTTCTTCATTAGAAAGTTCTTTAATTTCATTTTTATATTTACGATACATTCTTTCGTAAATATCTTGTATCTTTTCTTTTTCTTCATCTAATATTTTTATTTGTTTTGAAGGTGGTTCATATCTATCTGGATCTCTACCTTGAGGTACCAGATTATACCTATTACCACGGCCAACATTCGTTTGACTTCTACTTGTTTCTGGCAATTGTAAATATAATGCTTTTATTTCATCCTTTGAAACTAAATTCCAACTGCCATTTATTTTAATCCAAAACCCACTTAAACCTTCTTTTGCAGCAATTTTTTCAGTTATTCTGGCAACCACATCTCTTAAATCTCTTTTTCTAAAAAACGGATATTTATTATATATATCATCAACTGTTGAATTAATATTAAAATTATTTTTTTTCAATCTAGAAACTATATATTTTTCCAAAGGACTATTTTCAAAAAACATCATGTTTAACTCCTTTTTTATAAAAATATATAAAAATAACTATTGTTGTTTTTTCTTTGGATTCCTATCATAATACTTATAATAATAATAATCTCCACCATAATATATTGCTATCTCTCTATAAACTAAATCACCTTTTGTGGTAAGAATATGCTGACGTTTTAACAATGGCAAATTATAATAATCTATACCATATTTAGTAATTAAACCATTTTCAAAGAGCCTTTTATGTATATTTAAAAATTCTTTATCAGTTATTTTTCTATTTATATTTTTAATCCAATAAAATTGTTCATAAAGTTTATGCGGTTTATTATCTCCATAAAACCCTAAAATCAAAACAAATTTATTTAGATTTATCATGCAACATCTCCTCCATATTATATATTTTAAAAATTTCTTCAAAATCTTTATATATTTTATCAGCTGTTTTTTCATCAACATATTTCGAAATTACACCTTTAATTAATATAAATAATAAACCAAGTCTTTCTTCTACAATTTTATCTAAACGCGAACTTTCTTCTAATTCAAGTTGTAATTTTATTTCTTTTTCAATTATTGTATGCATTTCTTTTGTATAATTTATAATTAAAGCTTCTAAATATGGATCTATTACTTCACCTTGTTGCGTTTCAATCATTTTAATTCTTTCTATTATTTTGTTTTTAAAAAAATCAAGAACAGCTGCTCTATTTCTTACATTTATAGATAAAGATTTATCTTGCGTTTTATCTTGCATCTGGCTTACAGTATCTGGAACATGAGTTGGCAAATAAACTGTTGGCAATTCATCCAAAGTAGGAGCATTTATTTCTTTCTTTTTAATTTCAATATATTCTGCTAATTCTTTTTTCGTAAATTTAATTTTCCCCTTAAATCTTTGTTTTATCATATTATAAATATCTTTAGTAGGAATTTGTTGATTATTTTTTAACATTGTTTTTATTATTTGTTCAACATCAATTAATATTGTAGGAGGTAATAAATAAATATTACTTAATGCCATTCTTTCCTCCAAATACTAAAGATTTTATTTTTTTAATTATACGTATTTTTTCTAAAAAAATATATGTTGACGAAGTTTTTAATAATAAACTTATTGCTTTATTAGATAATCCTAATAAAAATAAAGCAAGTATTATCAATTGATTTTTTGTCATATATTTAAAATAATCTTCTATATTAAAATTTTTAATTTTTTGCTTTATAACATAATCTTCATACTGTTCTAAACTTATAATTTTTTCTTTAATATAATTTTCATACTGTTCTAAACTTTCATTTTCATCTTTATTTTTAATATATAAATTATATTCATTTTTTTCAATAAATTTGTTATCAATATATGGTATATCTCTATAATTAAACTCAAAATAATCTCTTTTTTTAACTATAAAAAATTTATCAAAAACTTTATCTCTTTCTTCATTTCTTTTAAAATAAAAAATATTTTTTCCAATTTTTAATAAATATCTTTTTCTTAATCTATAAAACTCACAATTATATCCAGACAAACATTTTTTAACTTCTAAATCTTGTTTTATTTCATTATTTTTAAATTTTTTAATATTAATAGTACCTATAAAATTTACATAATATTGTTTATTAAAATCTTCTATAAATTTTTCAGTTACAAAATATTCATCATAAATTGTATACTTAATTTTTTTTGATTTTAACATTAAAATACAGCAACGCAAATTATATTTATTGTTAGAAGAATAAACGTATCCAATCATTCTATTTATTTTTTATACTTTAGCTTTTGAAGTTGTAAATATGTCATAGCTACAACACCTTCTTTATAACGTTGAAAAATAGGACGTAAAAACGGAGGTAAAGAAAACCACATTATTATGTCATTTTTAACTTGCAAATAATAAGAATCAAAAGACATAATATTTTTAAAATGTTTCTTCCAAATTTCTTTTGCTTTCTTATATACTTTCTTTTCATCTACATATTGCGCCATAAACAAACCTCTAATACTTTAAATTTATTTAATTATATTACAAAATTATATTTTTGTAAACTAAAAATTATTCTATATTTAATCTTTTTTGCCAAGGAACTTTTTTTATGTATTTAACAAAATCTGTTTCCTGAATAGATTTCTTAAATTCAGACATTTTTATTTTACAATTTTTTTCATTTAACAATTTATTATCTAATGCAACCTGAAATGGAAAATCGTCGCGCTGTATTTCTTTTATAGATAGCGTAAGACCTAAATTTCCTAAAATAAGCTTATTATTATTATCTATTATTAATTTATCTATTGCTGCTCTTAATTCTTCTTTAACATCTGTTAATGCTTCTATTTTTGCTCCTATCGCAATATAAGTATTATATAATTTATCTGGAGTTTTAGTTTCTAATACATAATCTTTAACTAATGCTTCTTGAAATTCTTTACAATTAACTCTATTTTTACAATTCATACATTGCCCCGAAATAACCCGTGTTTTTGGAATTTCAAATTTATTCTTTATAGTCATTGTTTTTATATAATCGATATCCACAAATTCTATTTCTAAAATTGCCTCACTATATTTTTCTAATATTTTATTTACTTCAATTTGTTGCCATATATAAATTTTATAAAAATTCCCAGACAAATCTTTACATTTTATTTTATTTTTTTCAATTTCAACTTCAACTTTTTCAACATCACTATCATAATCAATACAATATTTTTTAAAAATCATATATTCCTCCTTAATTTTTAATTAAAACTTCTTCAATCCAAAATTTTTCATTTTTATCTTCTTTTTCTTTTATTTTTTTTAACATATCTTGCGCTTGTTTTAAATCAGTAAAAATTTTTTCTATCCAAGGAAAATAATCACCATCTGAATTAGCATACATAATAACCCAACCTATTTTTTGCATTTTATTCCTCCTCTATTATAGCTAATATATCACTTTCATCAACGACAAGCAAAGTATCGTCATCAGTAAAAATTGAACCACCATAAAGCGTTACTAAAACCCTATCTCCTTCTTTTACTTCAAAAGTTCTTTTTTTGCCATCTTGATGTTGGCCTGAGCCAACTTTTACAACTGTTGCTTTTCTTGGTGAATTATCAGAAATAGTACCAGGTAAAATTATACCTTTTTTATTTACTTCTACCGCCTCATCTAATTTTATTATTATATTCCTACCTAATGGTCTATACATAATCAAACCTCCTTTCTAATAGATGATATATTATTATTTTTCTCAACAATAATCACATTATTAAAATACTTTTTTACATCACTATTATGCGATATTACAAATATTGTTTTATTTTTTTCTTCTAAAAGTTTTATAATTTCATTTATTTTATCAATATTATTTTTATCTAATGCATCAAATGCTTCATCAAAAATCATAAAATTTATTGTATCATTATTTACTAATTCAAATAAATCATTCAAAGCAATTTGAAATATAATTTCTAAAATACGCCTTTCACCCGTTGATAATTCATCTATATCAAAAATTTCATCATTCCTTATTATTTGTATATTCATAAGATTACGCTTTTCAGTAAAATCAAGCAATATTTTTATTATCATATCATCAAAAATCTTTACAACCATATCATTAATTTTTACTTCTAAAAATGAAGTAATTTTTTGAATAATAAATTGTTTCAACCCATCTTTACTAAAAATTTTTTTAATTTCTTCTAACTCTGTTTTTTCTTTATCAATCTTTAATTTTTCTTTTTTTATTTCTACCAATTTTTTTTCAAGTTCTTTATTTGTTTCATACATTTGTTTTAATTGCCCATACCTTATTTTTAAATTTTGAATATCAACTAAAGACACTTTACAATTTTTATATTTTAAATAAGATTTATATTTTTCTTCTAATTCATTAAATTCTATTTCTTTTTTCTTATAATTTTCTTTAATAATATTAAATTCAGCTTTCTTTTCTTTATAAGCAAGTAAATCTTCATCTTGTTGTTCTTTTTTAGTTTTTTCTATTTCATAATGTTTTTTTATATTAACAAGAGATTCATTTAATTCATTTATTTGTTTTATAGAATCATTTATAATATTTTTATAATTATTTTTAATTTTTTCTTTATTTATAAGTTTTGTCCCGCATAATGGACATTCGTCTGTATTACCTAATTTTTCAAGCTTTTCTTTAAATTCATTTTTCTTTTCTTCTAATCCTTTTATTTTTTGTTTATACTCAGCAATTTCATTTTGTATATTTGTTAAATCAATTTCTTTTATATCTTTTACCCTTTTAGCTAATTCTTTACCTTCTACTAATAATTTTTCATACTTCTTTTTTAAATCTTTTAAATCTATTTCATATTTTTCTTTTAAATTCTCATATTCGTTTAGTTTTAATAATCCTTTTTCATACTCTAAATATTTTTCCAGTTTATTTTGCGTTTCTTCATATTCTTTTTCTATTTTATCTTTATCTATTAATCTATTTTCTAAATCATTTATGAGTAAATCAAAATTCTTTTTTTCTAACTCATATAAATCATTCTTAACATTTTCATAAATTTTATCAATAATATCATTTTTAGTTAAACTTATAAGTAAATCTTTTTTATCATTATCATTTAAAACAAAAAAATTATTTTTAGGTGTTAAAGTTGTTATAAGTTTAAACAATTCATAATTTATCTTATTTGAAACAAATTCATTAAGTTCTTTCTTTTTACCAACAATTTTTTTATTATCTTCATACATTTCTAACAAATTTTCACCATTAACAGAACGTCCTCTAACTATTTTCTTATTATCAAAATTTATAATTACTTTACTATTTCCTTTGTGGTCAGTTGATATATCAGTTTGACCACGTAAAGTTTTTCCATATAAACCATAGAATATAATATCTATTATCGAAGATTTCCCGGCACCATTACTTTTTTCAAAAGAATCAGAAACCCTCCCTAATACTAAATAAACCTTATTATCAAAATCTAACTCAAAATTTTTATATCTAAATACATTATTCGCAATTATATTTTTAATTTGCATTTTATTCTCCCTATTTATTAATTTTTATCTCTTCTATTGTTCTATTATAAATACTATCTAACATTCTTATAAAAATATTTACTTTATTTATAAGATAATTAGCATCATTATCTATATAATTAATATCAGGAATTTTATTATATTCCAACCAAGTTTTTTCATCTATATCGTTTGGAATATCAAATAAATTTTTAATTTGAAAATAACCTAAACCATCATAATTTTTTATAAAATATGTTTTTTTGTCATTATCTGTCTGAATTTTTATATCAAAAATTTCACAAATATAATTTGTCGCCCAATAATATTTTGAAGCTTCTATATTTGTTGGAATATATAATCTATAAGTTCCAGTATTTAACTGAAAACATATTTTATAATCTTCTCGCGCAAAAATATAATTCAATTTTTTTATTTTATCTATTGTTTGCAAAACAAATGGTCTATTCTTATTAATATCAATTGCTTTATCCAACAATTTATTAAATTCTACAATAGTAAATACACCATTTTTTAAATATTTATCATATTCATTTTGTTTCTCAAAAGCCATTTTTGCCCATTCAATTGGGTTTAATTTAATTTTCATTTATTTACCTCCTCTTTTATTATTTCTTCTTGCTGCTTTAATTGTAATGCCATATTTTCAACATCCCCGTTATACCAACATATTTCTATATCAACTACTTTTATCAAACGTAATTTTTTATTTATCATATTTTTCCAATTTTCTAAAAGAGACTCACATATACCAAAACGACTTATAGAAAAGATATAAAATTCCCAGTCTCCAATTTTTTCTTTACTTATTCTATAAATTCCAGTTGGAAAATTTCTTTTAAAACTTTTTTCTACTTTTTCTAATGCCTTTTCAATTCTTTGATTGGATTCTAATTTTTTTAATCTCCCAAAATCATCCATTTCTAGTCTTACTTCTTCAACATTTAACTCAATTATTTTATATAAATTTTTTAATTGCTCTAAATTAACAACATTAATAAAACCATTTGTTATAAGAAAAGTCCACAATGGATTATCAATATCTTTTTTTAGATTATTTTTTAGTAAATTAAAAACTTTTAAAGCAGTTAAATTATCATCCTCTTCAATTTTATAAATTTTAAAATCATTTTTTTGTAAAATTTCATCAACAAGGCTACTACATTTATTATGCAAATATAAAATAAAACCCCTTGTTTTAGGTGGAATTATTTCTTCATATTCAATCAAATTTTGATAAAAAGTCCTTAACAAATTTTTATAATTAATATATTCGTTTAATTGTTTAGCTTCTGCTATATAAATCATTTTAAACTTCCTCCTCTATATATTTATAAATTTTTTCTTTTAAATATTCTTTTTTTATTATTTTTAAATATTCATATACTATATTTTTAAAATCCATATTAAAATCAATTTCTTTTTTTTCAATTTTTTGACCTTCAATAACAAATTCTATTCCTAAATATTCTTTTATTTTATTCATATAAACATGTTTTTCTTTTAAATCTTTTAAATTTATAATTAAATATGTATTACTATTTATATCATTTTTATCTATTTCTTCTGGGCTATTTAAAACAATTTTTTTAATTTCATAATTAAAATTTATAAATTCTTCATTACCATTATCAAGTACTAATACCCCAAATTCATAACCTAATTCAGATAAATTTGTTGGTGCTACTGAACCTACATAAGTTATATTATTTACTTTTTGTCTCTTATGAATATGACCTAAATAAACTTTACAATCTTTATTTACTATATTACTTATTTTAGATTCAATTGTATGATTATTTATACTATAATTTCCAATATCAAAATGACCAAAAATATATTTTGTTTTTGCTTCTATTAAATTTGTTTTTATTTTTTCGATATCTCTATTATAAGCAATAAGCGTTATATCATTTACATTTATCATATTATCTACAATTATAACATCTTTCGTAATAGGTTCTATTTGTTGTAATGAATGTCCATTTATATCAATATCATGATTCCCTAAAATTATATACGCATTTTTTAATTCTTTTAAAAACAAACTAAATAATTTTCTATCATAATTATTAGGGTAGGGATCTTTAAAAATATCACCTAAAATAATAGTTATATCACATTTTACACTTAATTTAATTATTTTATCTTTAACTACTTCAAAAAAATCATATACTTTTTTTGAACCAATCTTTGAATCTAAATGTAAATCACCAATAACTAAAATTTTCATTCTTCACCTTTTTCATCTACTTTATTTCTTACACCTTTAATTTCTTCAATTGTTTTTCCTATTTTATCAACAACTGATTTAATTATTGGTTCAATTTCTTTATACTTTTTTACTTCATTTATATCACCTATAATTTCTATACCTATTTTTTTAGAATTAAAATTACCTAAATTAAAAGTTCGCTCTAAAACTATTCTAACTGCAATTTCATTATTTCTATTATCCATTATTTCCTCCCTTTTTTAATTTTTTTAATATCTCATTCTTTAATAATTTAATATCTTCATATTTTTTTATTTCACTTATATCGCCAAAAATTTCAATTTTAATTTTTTTAAAATCAAATTTCTTTTCATAAATTATTTTAATTTCAACATTTGGATACATTACTATTCACCTAAAATAATAAGAGAATATGCAGTATATACTGCATATTCTCTTAACAAACTAAAATTCATCCTCTTCATCTTCAAATTCAACATCTTTCTTTTTAAACTTTTCATCTTCATCTTCATCAATATTCTCATCATTTTCCTTTTTAGGATTTTCATCTTCTTCATCAATATCTTTAGCATTTTTAGTTTTAAATAAATTTTCTTCATCATTCTCAATATCTTCACTCTCTTCGTCCTCTTTAACTTTTGTTTTCTTTAATGACAACACATTATCTATCTTATACGTTATATTCCCGTCGTCATCAGTTTTGTTAGAAACAACTATCCTACACTTCTTACCAACTTGTTCTTCAACAACTACAGTTTCATCAACATCAAACCCCCTACCATTTAATGCTGTTAACCATTTATATAACTTATTGCCAACTTGTAAATCTTTACCCACTAAACCAGTAATACTCATACCTTCATATTCGCCTTCTTCCAAAATAAGAAACTTAAATTTTAAATATGGACCATATTTACCTTCCGCTTCATCAATACTTACTAACTTAGCTAAATATACCCCTTCTTCAACCGTTTTCTTTTCTTTTACTCTTAATTTAATTGACATTATTTTTCACCTCCTTTCAACCAAATTTTATTTAAATCTAAAATATATTTATTATTTAAAATAAGTTTATCATTATTCTTTTCTACTTTAATTTTATAACTATAAAAATTTATTAATTTACTATTTCCATATGATATTTTGCCTTTATAATTTCTAGTTTGTGAAACTATTATTGCATTTATCTTCTTCTTTTGTATAACATCATAAAATTTTTCTATTATTTTTTTATCATCAATTTTCACCGCAGTAATACTATCAATTATTACATAATCTATAGGCATTTCTTTTATAAAATCTATTATCAACCATAATTCACTTACATTAGTAATATAAAGATCCATTTTATTTTTTTTAAAAATATCAGTAAGAATATTCAAATAATTAAAATCCAATATTTCAGAAGCAACAAATAAACAATTTTTATTTATATTTTTTTTCATAATATAAAAACATAAAGAAGTTTTACCGCTATATGGTTCCCCATATATATTTAATATTTCCCCTTCTTTTAAAACAATTCCATTTATAATCCTTAATGTTTTTTTAGGTTTACTAATAATGTTTAAAAAATTCATTTTTAACCTCAATTTAATTTAAATTAAATAAATTATATGCATTTTGCCGTATAGTATCTCTTCTTCTCTTACTTTTTATATTATACTTTGCAATCACTAACTCAGCATATACTTCAGCAAAAAAAGCAACAAAATTATTCAAATCTATCTTTCTATCTATTTCGAATCTCATATTATTTTTTTCAAAAAATAACTTTTTTCCTTTATCTGCTAAAATAATCTTAATTTTCTTTTTATCCATTTTAAATCACCTTTTATTTATTTAAAAAATTATAAATTTTTTTATTTTCTATATTACCAAAAGCATTTTTAAAAAAATCATAATTATAAAGTATTTCTAAAATATTTTTTCTAACTTTACATCTTTTTAAAAAATCATCAACATTTTTAAAAGGTTTATTTTTTATAATTTCATTTATACTTTTATCACCTATACCTTTTAATATTTTACAACCCGGAATAATATTTTTATTTTCATCTAATACAAAATCATAACTAATTTCATTTATATTATAATCTTTTATAGGTATATTATGTTTATAACAATCGTCTATTGTTTTTTGTAAAATATCTTCATCTTGTTCAACATTTAATACGGCCATATTAAAATATTTTCTATAATAAGTTTTTAAATAAGCCATTTGATAAGATATCATTGCATAAGCAGTTGCATGTGTTTTATTAAATGTATAACCAATCATACTTTCTAATTCTTTTAGAGCTTCATCAACATCTTCTTTATTATTACGCGCATAACATTTATCATAATATTTTGCAATAATATTACTAAAACCATTAGCTTCTATTTCTCTTCTTAAATTTTCAGCTTCACCATAATTTAATCCAATTAAATCTGATAAAATTTTTATCGTCTGCTCTTGATATAAAAGCAAACCATAAGTTTCTTCAAGATGTGGTTTAAGCAATTTTGGTATATAATATTCATTACCAAATTTTCTTTCAATATATTTTATATGATAATTCATAGATTTAGAAACAGGTCGATTTAAAGCATTTAATTCAATAAGATTTTTAAATGTGGACGGCATTGATTCTTTACATAATTCCTTAAAAGAATAAGTTTTAAATTGAAATATATTATCTGTATCTGCTTCTTGAAACAATTTATAAACATTTTTATCTTTTAAATCTAATTTATTTATATCTATAATTTTATTTTCATATTTTCTAATATAATTTAATGTAGCTTGAATTATATCTAAAGAATCTAACCCCAGAATATCTATTTTTAAAAATTTTTTCTTACTTAAAGTAGATCCATCAATTCCTGATATTATTTCATTATAAAGCCTATTTACAGGAATATAGTTATATAATGGTTTATCTGTTATAACAATTCCCGCTGCGTGTTTTGAAAACTGTCTTATATTTCCAACTAATCGCTTAGAAATTTTTAAATACTTACCATATTTAATTTCTAATTCGTTTTCCTTTTGCATATCAAATAATTTTGTAGCTTCATTTGCTTCTTTAAATGAAATATTATATACACGCATAACATCTTTAAGGGCAAATTTATCTGATAATTTTACATAATTACCAATATGTGATATATTTTCAACTCCATATTTTTTAATATATTCTAAAACTTCTCCTCGTCTTGCTTGTTGAAAATCAACATCTATATCTGGACATTTTGCTCTTGATGGATTTACAAATCTATCAAACATTAAATCAAATTTTAATGGATCTATAGTTGTAATACCTAACAAATAAACTATTAAACTAGCTCCGGCAGAACCTCTACCACAACCAACTTCTATACCTACAGATTTTGCCCAATTTACTATATCTTTAACAATCCAAAAGTATTCTAAAAACCCAAACTTTTTCACTATTTTATACTCATAATTAAGACGCTCTTTATATTTATCAATTTGATCTGCTGGACATTTTTCATATAATGCTTTCTTTAACTCATCTTTAAATTTTTCTTCATTAAACTCAATCTTAGGAAATACATATTTATCTGGATATATTTTATATTTTTCAATTTTTTGATCTATTTCAATTGTATTATCTAAATATTTTTCAACTATTTTAGTTTCAAAAATTCTACTTATTATAGTTTTAACTTCATCATAACTTTTTAAATATAAATCTCTATCTTTAAATACCCATCCTTTACCTTTTTTAATATCTTCTATTGTAATTTTATTAGAAACATTATGCATTATATCTTGTAATTCATTATCTTCTTTACTTAAATAATGAGTATCAATGCTTATAATACTTTTAATTTTAAGTTTTTTAGCTAAATCTCTCATTGCAACCCAAATAGGTCCATAATAATCAATTCTTTCTAAAGCAATATATTCAAAATAAAAATCATCTTTAAACATATCTTTTAATTTTAAAGCATATTGTTCCGCTTTATTTATATCTTTATTTATAATATGAGACGCTATTATACCACTAGAGCAAGCAGAGCACACAATAACATTCCCAATCATTTCTTTTAAATCTTCCCAATCTATTCTTGGTTTATAATAAAAACCTTCTGACGACGCTTTATATTGAGCTTTTAATAAACTTTTATAACCTTCATAATTTTTTGCTAATAAAATTATATGGTAATATTTAGATTTTTCATTTTTTATACTTTTATTATCTGTAAAATAAGCTTCAACACCTAATATTGGTTTTATATTTAATTCTTCACAAGAATCATAAAAATCAAATACCCCTGACATAGTGCCGTGATCTGTAATTGCATAACTAGTCATTCCTAATTCTTTAGCTCGTTCTACATACTTCCTTGGCCAATAAAGACCATCTAATAAACTAAACGTTGTATGATTATGCAAGCTAACATAATTATTCATTTAATAACCTCTTTTTTGCCTGTCATAATTCTCTTTATTTTTAGCAACATATAATTTATAAAAAAATTCTTTTGTAATCTTATATTGTTTACATATATTAAAAAAATATTTCATAATAATTTCTATTATAATTTTAACTTTTTCTTTATCAAAATCATAATCACTATAAGTTTTCCAATATTTATATGGTAAATAGTCTAAAATTTGACCCCATTTTATTGATATTTCTCCAATTATTTTTTTATAATCTATTATTTTCATATCTTCATTCCAATAAAAATCTAAATTATTAAAATCGTTTTCTCTATAACCTAAATATAAAATCATATTCATTAAAAAATGCCAAGCATCAATTAATTCAAATTGTAATTCTATTAAATCTTCATTATTTTTTATATTATAAGTTCTTTGGTCAAACTCCCAAATTTCAGCAATAAAACAATTAAAATGATATAATGATTCTTTTACCCTTTCTTTATTAGGATAATCTGGAGTAATAGAACCTCTCTTTTCATTATAAAACTTTTGTAATTCATATTGCATTTTTAGCATAATCCCCAATGCATTTTCATCATACTTTACTTCATTAGTTTTGTTTAACAAAAAAAAACATTTATTCTCTGGATTTTTACTCATTTTTACCTCCTAATTTTTATTTAATTTTTATTCCATTTTTACATCTATTAAAGTTCCTAACTCTTTCTGTAATTGCATCAACGATATTTTACGTGAACTCTTATCATCCATCTCATCAACTACTTTAATATATGTATCTATAATTCTTAAAATATTTTTTATTTTTATCTTTTTCTTTTCAAAATATTTTACGTAATCTTCAATACTATTATTACGTAATATATTATTAACATAACTTTGCTTCTCTGCTACATTTTTAAAATCATTACTCCCTCTTATTTTGTTAAATTCTTCATCATATAATTCATCATATGCATCTTTACAATCCAAATAACATAATTCACATAATGTTTCTTCTGCTAATGCTTTTACTTTAACTCTCCCTAAACGAGCTTGCAACTCTTGTATATTATCCAATATATTATGTAATTCAGATAGAGATCTTACATCGGGGTTAAATCTTTGAATTATTAAAATTTTATCTACCTCTTTTAATTCTTTTTTTATCTGTTCATATTCACTTTTTTGATTAAATTTTTCTTTTATTTTACTACAATCTTTTACCATTTATCCTCACATTCTCCCTCTTAACATATTCTTTATTTTTCGCATCATATATTAAAAAATTTACTTTACCAACATTTTCATAAAATATCAAAGCAGCAATAGTATTTATAACATTATTACCACCAAGAAGTAAATAATCTTTATCAGAAGGATTTGTTTCTTTTATTTTATTCTCAATATCATAACTAAGTCTATCTGTTGAAAAGATATTTACATTTCCTTCTGTTAAAATAATCAAATCATAATTATAATCTTTTTTTAATTTTTCAAGAGCCTCACTCATATGAGGCCCATAATTTACAATATATATTTTTCTCATAATTTCCTCCTTATATAGATTTTATAAACTCTACAAAATGATTAATATCAATTTTATCCACATAAGATACATACCAATCTCTATTAACCTCCTCTCCATTAAATAAATTTTTATTTGAAAAAATCCTTCCGTCCTTCATGATTTGTATATTATAACCATTCTTTTTCAAACGATAATATGATTTACGTTCAATACAGAACGGTTTTATTAAATTTAATAAATTATTCAATTTTGTCTTATTAATTTTACTTCTTTTAATTTTCCTATCTCGGATTTTCATATTTATAATACGACTCACAACTGGTTCCGAAATACCAGTTATTTCACTTATTTGCCTTTGTTTGTATCCCATTTCAAACATTTTAACAATCTTTTCAACTTCTTTATTTTTCTTTGCCATCCTTGCGATGACTTTTTCCAAGTCAATTGAATCTACAGATAATTCAATTGACTTATCTATAGCTCCAAACACTTCATCAACTCCAATTTTATCATCATCTAAACCACAAATCTCATCTAAAGACTCGAAGTTATGGTTCTTTTTTAAAGAATTTAACCAAGCCCATTTTATCGCTTGGTTAATATAACTATTATTAATATTTTGCATTTTATTTTTATTTATATTTTCAATGACTTTCATCAATCCTTCCTGAACATTATCTTCGCCATATCTATAAATCAAATAATTTTTATTTTTATTATAATATTCTTTTATTTTTTCATTTATATTTATATTTATCATTTTTTTTTCCTCCTTTAATTTTTACTTTTAATTTTCATTAAAAATTCTTTTAATAATTTTCATTGCTTCATCTTCACCTCCTTTTTCATCTTTTACCCACCATCTGAGATTTTTAAACCATTTATTATAAGCAGCTAATTTTTTAGCTGCGTGTTTTCTATTTATCTCCCCTATTTCTCCATCTTGGATAGGTTGAAGATAATAATAACCCCCATATGGAGGAACTTTTATATTTTTATCCTCCATATTACTATTCCGGGGGTTATAAACCCCCGGATCATTATCCCCATAATATATGCCTGATGGCATATATTTTATTTCACAAACTTTACATGTTGAAAGGTGAGCTCTTTCGACGTCAAATACTAACCCCTCTTCTGTAAAAAGAGGGTACTCAACAATTATATCCGGTACAGAAGCGATTACTTCTTTCTCGCCGGCTTCATACAACTCCCTTAATAATTTTTGTTTTAAAATTTCATCTTCTATATATTTCTTTCTTATTACTTTATACTTTTTCATTTTCATCATTCCTCCTTTCTAATTTTTAATTTCTAATTTTTAATTTCTAATATAATTATAACATATTTTTTTCTACTTGTAAACGGAAAAATTCACTTTAGTTTCACAATATGAAACTAATTTTTATTTAAATAGCACATTTATATTATATTTTATAAATCTAATAATTTTTTTATTTTTTTTTCATTAAATCTAATCACTTTATTTTTATAAAAAACCCTCCCATCATACCAAATACGCATAGAATTATTATTTTTATCTTTTATTGTAATATATCTATTATGAATAGTATCTATTTTAATATTATATTTTTTTAAAAATACTTCCAAAAAGTCTCTAAACATATAAATTTAAAAGAGATAGATAGATTTTATTCTATCTATCTCTTCAGCTTTATTCTTTATAACCAATTTTACCATATAAATCTTTTATATGGTATCTAACACAATTCTTATAAATGGTATTAGGTTCGATACCATTTATTTTTGTTTTAGCAAGAACCATTGCATCTGGATAAAGATTGCATTTAACACCATCGACACTAAATGCAACAGATTTACTTCTAAGTTTTGCATCTCCTATGTTTTTCCCGATCCAATCCCTCATTTTTGCATAAAGCTTTTGCTCTTCAACTTTTTCGACTTTTTCAGCTTTTTCAACCTTTTCATTTTTAGTTTCTTTTTGAGTCATAACACTTTCCTCCTTTTCTCCAATAGTTTCTTTTAAAACTATTGTATTTGGAATTTTTACCATAACAATTTCTCCTGTATTTTTATCATTTACTAACCCAAAAACTTCAATTACCCCATTCACCTCCTTTTTTTTATCAATTTTTACAACCGTACCCTTTGGACTCATATATGTCTTACCAACTACAACATCAACACCTAATACTTCTCCTTCTTTCAAATCTTTTCTTAAGCTTTCTAAATCTTCCGTCATAATTAAACCTCCTTTCTAACTTTTTATTTATTCAAAAACTTTATTTCGCTATAATTTCTACTTATCTCTTCAACTACTTCAAAAGCGCGCTTTATAGCTTGATCCATATTATAATATTTATAATCACCAAGTCTACCACAAAATATAATATTTGGAAAATAGCATTTAGCAAAATCCAAATAAATACTATATAAATCAATATTTTTCTTAGTTAAAACTGGATAACATTTAATATATTTGTTTAATTTTGGCACCTCACAAATTTTTACTTTATTTTTTATTTTTAAATTATATAACTTAGCATAATCAACATATCTAGTATAAATAGGATGCAATGGTAAATTCAATATCTTAAAATTATATTCTTCACTATTTATTCTATCAAATTTTAAACCTATATAATCTAAATCACCCAAAATATTATTAAAAAAAGTATCAATACTACCAGTATAAATTATCATATCTCTCTTATATTTTTTAAAATAATCATAAAAAGTAAACTTATTATTATATATTTTTATACCTTTTGCCATATTTTTAAAAATATTACAATAACCATATTTGGGTAATCCTTGATATTTATCTTGAAAATAATTTTTATTATTAAATGTATGAAAAGCGCTAACTCTATTAAAAATTATAGGTTTTAATTCTTCAAAATAATTCCCCCATTGCTTTTCACTATATTTTCTATAAACTTCTTCATATATTTTTATTCCTAATTTAAAGGTTTTTTTATCATTTGTTAATTCATTTAAAGAAACTAATTTATTAATACCATATTTTTTTAATAAATAATTTGATATTTTTTTACCATAAAAATCATCAATATTTTTAAGATTAAGTGGCAAATAAAAATAACCACTATAAGTTTTAATAGCAATTTTGTGTTTAATTTCTATAAATTCACCAAATTTTCGTATATAATCCCAAATTTCTTTATTATTTGTATGAAACAAATGAGGCCCATAAAGATGAACATAAGTCTTTATTTCACTATCATATTTATCAGCACAATTACCACCTATTATATCTCTCTCTTCAAACATAACTAAATCTTTAAAATTTAATCTATTTAATCTTTCAGCTATAGTTAAACCTGTTAAACCTGCACCAACAATAATAATCATATTAAAACTCCTTTATATAAGATTTATAATAATTTATATCTTTTAATTTTTTATAATCTTCACTTTCTTTTATTCTTTTTAAAATTACATTATACATATTAATTTTCTTCTTTATATCTTCATTACTATCAATTAACAAATATTCTTTTATAATTTTAAAAAAATCTTTATATACATTAAAAGCTTTTTCCCAATTACATTTTTTCATAATTAAAGGTATACAATCCAACGCCAAAGCTTCAAAAAACCTTATAGATGAAAACTCATTAACATCATAAGATGGAATAATTAAAGTAAATTTAGCTATTTTAAGTCTTTCATAATATTTATTATAATTAATATAATTATTTTCTTTTGTATATTTATTTTTCAAATATATCTCTTTATTAGTTAAATTTATAGATTTTATAAAACTATCTATATATTTTCTTTCTTTTGTTAAAACTGTATAACCCAAAACAAAATCTATTATTTTATTCAAATTATTATTAACATTATAAAAATAACCATATTCAATAAAAGGGAAATATTTTGTATTAATTTCATTAGAACTATAAAAAAAATAATTTTGTATATGCGAATACAAATTTTTATATTGTAATTCTTGTGGGTCATAAATAATTTGTTTTATATTTTTATCTTTAAATTTTTCTAAAACGCGCAAAGTAATAAATATTCTGCGATAAAATTCCTTAACAATATTTATATTATTTTTTAAAATAAAATCATTTTCTTTTAAAGACTTCAAATATAACTTTTTTATTTCTTGTTCATTTCCCCTATGTAATTTTTCACTTAATGGCGTATATAATATCACTAATTCATCAAAATTATACTCATTTAATTTACTATCAATTTTTTTATAAAAAAGATCCCATGCCTCTAATTTTTCTTTAAATTCTAAAGGAGTAATATTAACATTATTTATATATTTATATTGTTTTTCATTATCAATAAGAATTTTATATTTAATATCACCTAATTCTAATATTTTTAATGCATTATTTACTCTTAATCTTTCTCTTAAATTATTTACTAAAAAACTTATCAATAGCCTCATCTATATTTCTCCCTTTATTATATATTAATATTTTATTCATAATTTTTGATTTTTTATAAAATTCTGAAAACATTTTTCTTTCAACAATCAAATTTTGTTTATAATATAAACCATCTCTTGCTTTTATTCTCTTTTGAGCAACTCTAGCATCTAAATCTATTAATACAAGCATTACTAAATTAATATTTTCACCAAAAATTACTCTTTCAACATAATTCAAATCTAATTCTATATTTCTTAAAGTTCTTGAATAAACAACTTCAGATATATGATACCTATCAAAAATCATATTTTTATCTTTATTTAATTCAAAATTTTGTTTTAACACTGATAATTTATCTATAACATTTAATTTTTGAAATTCATTCATATCAATTCTTGGAGCTAATACATATTTACCTTTTTCTAAAACTTTATTTATAAACGTAGTTTTACCAGCTCCATCTATACCTTCTACAATAATCATAAATCAATCCTCTTTTTAAATTCTTTTATTTTATTAAAAAAATCATCCATTAAATCTTTTCTATATCCATTTCTAACAATATACCCTGGATGATATAAAAAACAAAGTTTAACTTTTCCATCAATATAATTATTTTGCATTATATCTAATATAGTATTTTTTGCTATAGAACCAAGACAAATTATAGCTTCCAAATTTTTCATATTTTGTATCTCTCTTACCAAAAATTTATTTTTACAATTTTCAATATATTTTTTATTAACATTTTTAACACAACATTTTATAACATTAACTAAATAAAAATCATTTATGGTTAACCCTAACAAATTAACCATATTATCTAAAATTACTTCACCTCTTTTTTTATCTTCTTTTTTAGCAAAAAAATTAAATGGCACAATATCTTCGTTTTTTATTGTATTATCAACTGGAGCTGGACTTTGCGCTACTATTAAAACCTTAGCATTTATATTACCAATATCGTCCGCTTTCTTTTCATTAATACCACAAATATCACATCTAAAAATTTCTTCTTTCCACTTACTCATTTAATCAACCTCTTAAATTCTTCAAAATTTTTAAATTCATTCTTGTGATGTTTATGATAAAAAACACTATTTTTTAAATAATATATCTCACAATTAAAATAAATAAATTCAAACATAGAAGTATGTATTACGTCATCTGGATCACACATATAAAATATAACAGGTCTATATTTTAAAATATTATAATATGATTGTCTATCATTTGAAACCTTTACATTTGGTATTTTAGTATCTATAGCTACATTATTAGGAGCTGTATATAATATTGTATAATTTCTGAACCTTTTACTCTTTTCTAAAACTCTATATACTTCTTTAACTTTATAATATTTATCTGATTGTCTAAATGGCACAAAAATTATATTTTTAAACTTATTAACCGCAGGAACTACATCTATTAAATCAAAACTAAAAATATTATTATCTATTACAGACTTCGGAAAAAGTAAATGTTGATTTAAAGTGCTAACAACCATTTTATATTTTTTATGCAATTCCATATCTAATTTCCGAAAACCATCTAAAAAATATAATTTTGTTTTTATAGTATCAGTTACGATAGCCCAATAAATTACATCTATATTTTTAAAACCTATAGTTCCTATAATGTTAGGTGTAAATACAATTAAATCAAATCTTTTCTTTGTAAGTATATCTTTAACAAATTTTATCCATTTATGATTTTTCCTTGTTTCATAAGCATTTGTTGCATAGCAATCAGTTTCTATAATATTAACTTTAACTTTACTTTTATTTAATTCTCTTTCTAAAAATTCTTTATTTTTATTATTTTTAGGTATAGTTAAATAAACTTCCCCCGATTTCATTAATTTTATTTTTGTTATAACTGCATTAAGATTTCCATCAGCGGATAAATTATATACATTACTACCATATTCGCGCATTGAAACCATAGGTATTAATAAAACTCTCTTACCATCCATTTCTTTTTCTAGATAAGAATATAAATTTAATTTATAATCACTCATTTTATTAACTCCAATTCTATTTTTGCTTCTTTTAATAAAGAAGTACCTAATTCATCAGAATATTTTTCAATATAAAAAACTTTTTTGATTCCAGCGTTTATTATAGCTTTAGCGCAAAAGCTACAAGGGCTATAATATGTATATAAATCGGCTCCTTCGGTTGCAATACCATGATATGCTGCTTGAACTATAGCATTTAATTCTGCGTGAGCCCCTACACAATATTCTAAATTAAAACCACTTTTATCTTTATTACGTATACAATAACCTATTTCCAAACAATTTTTTACACCCCTTGGGGCTCCATTATAACCAGTAGAAATTATATGTCCATTTTTAACTAATATAGCACTAACTTTACGACGCAAACACGTACTTCTTTTCGCTATTACCTTCATTACTTCTATAAACATTTCTTGTTTAGAAATTCTATTCTCCATATTTAAACTCAACTTTCTTTTCCATTAAAATATTTTTTGCTATCTGATTACACATATTACAATGTATACTACATCTGTTTTCACAATCATAATTAACTAATCCATCTGATTTAAAAAGTTCTCGTTCAAACATTTTTAAATCTTCATATTTTATTTGTTTTAAAATATTAGGGACAAATTTATTTTCTTTATTATTACCTATATTTTCTAAATGAAACCATAAATCTGCAAAAGAATAATCGTTTTCTATCCCATCAATAATATCCATATAAATTTTAGCAACATTAACTATAAAATTAGTACTTGCTGTTCTACCAGTAATTTTAAATCTATCATAACCAATATCTGTATAATAATGTATCCATTGTGGTAATATAAATCTAGTTTTAAGCCATTCACCAAAATCTGTATTCCTAGCTTGTATACAATCTCTCATTGGATAATTATTAAATAATTTACTTTCTTCAACTGTTTTAATATTTTGATGATTTAAATAACACATTATTCTGTTTGGACATTGAAACAAACAAAATTCATTTACCATTAATTCTAATTCTAAATTAAGAAAAGTTTTTCTAAATTTTATTAAAAAATCAAAATCTCTATTTTTCATTAAACTCATACATACTTTTTTTATCTTAGGATAACGTTGTAATAATAACTGCATCTTATAAATAGATTCTATATGATAAATAGTTGAAAGTTCTATATCTATATCTAAATCTGAATTTTGTAAAATTTCGAGTAAAAATGTTGAAGAAACTGTTATTTTTTTTATTTTATAAATTTTCAAAAATTCTATAAAATTATCCTTATCAAATTTAGTTTTATCTATATTCAACCCATTCATAGTAAAATTTAATATTATATTATTATCTTCCATTAGTTGTTTTATATTATTAAAATGTTCTAAAGATTTTTCTGGAAGCCTATATAATGGTCTTGCAGTATATTCTGCAAAAGTAGAAGAAACATTCCCAAACATTTCAACAATTTTTGATTTATTATAATACTTATTAAATTCTATCACTTTTTCTATAAGATCTTTTTCAAAATTATTACCTATCATTAATTTTATCATTTTATAAACTCCAATAAATTTTGATATATCTTTAAAATTAACAAATTATTTTCAGCATTCATATCAATTGTTTGCATAATATTAAAAAATTTTTTTCTTTTAATTTTATCACTCCAAATAATATTTACAATGTTTCTTAATTCTTTATTAAGTTCCCTATAAACTCTTAAATCATTTTTAATATTTTCTTTATTATAAAAAATTTGTTCAGAAAAATTTCTATATAAAAACATTACAGCTTTTTCAAAATCTAAATTTTCCATCTTTTTTACTATTTCAATAGAATCAAATAACTTATGACATCCAAAACAATACCCTGTATTAGTTTCTTCATACAATCGAGCTGAAGGAGTTTTTTCTTCGTGAAAAGGACACAAAATATAACGTTTACTAATTTTAATATCATAGTATTTTATAACTTCAATTAAAGAAATCTTTTTTACATAATCAATTAATAATTTATTAATCATTTTAAGCAATCCTACTCTAATATTGGTATTTCTTTAGGCTTTTCGGGTTTATATTTTATATTATTCCCTGTTAAAAAATTAAGAGCCTCAGCAATATTTTTATACAAATCATCTTCTGTAAAATTAACAAGCACTTTAAAATTACTATTTACTTTTGTTAAATAAGCCTTTATTTGCTTATCTGAATACCAAACTTCAACAACATTTCTCACTGAAATTTGTAAATATAAAGTTATAATATCTTTTTTCAATAAAAACATAGCTTCTCTACAAGCTTTTTTAAATTTTGCATCAGATTTAAGATATGCTATATTTTCTTTAATTTCAAATGCTTTTAAATTATCCATCATTACCACCTATTTCATCAAGATACTTATAAAAAGAATTACATTTATATTTTTTAATTAAAATATCTGGCTCAATTGTTTTTTCTATTTTACTATAATTTTCTTTTGGCACAATTCTTAACCTTAATAAATTCATATTATTTAATATATTATTATATTCATTTTCTATAACTTTAACATCCTTTATTCTATAACAATTAAGTTCAAAAATAAAATTATCTAAAAGAATTTTTAAATCACTTTCATTTAAAATTTGTTTTTCATTATAAAAATATTTTTCAACTAGTTCTTCTTTTTTACGTATTCCTTTTATACCAATTATATTATCTGATGCATCACCTTCTAAAGCCCATAACATTATAAAATTTTTTGGATTAACTTTATACTTTGGTTTTTCTAAATTATAAATAATTTTTTTAGAAGCATTATAAATACTTATATTTTCATTTAACATTTGCTGCATATCATCATCACTAGAAACTATCATAGTTTTTTCACCTTTTAAATGCCTCAACCAAGCTATTGTTGCCATCATATCATCCGCTTCATATTCTACAACCTTATAATTAACAACAAAACTTGTTAAAAATTGTTTACAATCATTCAATTGTTCATAAAAATTATCTGACATTTTTATTCTATTCGCTTTATAATTTTTATCCTCTGAAATTCTTTTAGAACTTTTACTTTCCCATATTACAATAACTTTACCCATTTTTCTATAAGATAAAACACTTCTAATAGTTCCAAAAAATGCAGCAACATCTTCTCCTATAAAATTTTTCATTTTAAAATAATTTTTATAAAATTCATTCATTCCATCTACTACAATAGTAATATTAGGAACATCTTTAATGTTTTTATTATTAACTTTAAGTTTTATCATTTAATAAACACCAAAATCATTTTTCATCATAAATTACTTTACCATTTTTATCATACTCTAATCCAGTTTCATCTTTATCATTTTCTTCAGGACACATAGGAATCCAACCTAACTTAGCATTTTCTAACCAACCACAAACTATTACACCATTATCAAATTTTAATTTCCCACAACAATTATCACAAATTTCACCTTCATCTTCATTTATACAATACTCAAAACCTATTAATTTTCTTATAACTCCTTTAACTTTATAATTTCTACCAATTTGATAATAATACATAGTTAATATCTCCTTTCTTTATAATATAAAATAAAATATTAAAAAAATTTTCTTTTTAAATATCTTCATAAGTTTCATTATTTTTACTTTTAATATCTATATCAAAAGTATCTTTAATTAAATTTATCGAAAAATCAACCAAAAATTTAATAGTAATATTACTCATTCCTTCTCTATTTTTTATTATAGTTATATCTAAAATTTTATCCACAATTTTACCGCGTTTTATATAAGCAACAAAATCAGCATTATGAGCTATTTGATCTGAATAGCCAATATGTTCTAATCCAACATTGTTAGCTTCTATCATTTTTCTATTAGCTTGAGCTGCTGTTATCATTATTACATTTTCTCTTTTTGCTATATTTTTCAAAGCTTTAGCTATTTCCCCATATTCCTCATCTCTTTGTAAATTCCTTCCAGTAGATATTAAAGTCAAATAATCTATAACAACAAAATCAAGTTTATATCTCTTTTTAAATTCTTTTATTTTATTTTCAATAAAATCTAAAGATGTTCTACCAGTATGAGCAACAATATAAAGTGGATACTGTTCTTTTTTAATCTCGTTTAAAATATTTTTATATAATTCTTTATCTATTCTAGCATATTTTATATCTTCTGAATTAATACCACCAAATCTAGAATCATAAATTCTTTCCATTTGTTCAATATACATTTCTAAACTAAAAAACATACCAGTATATCTTTGAACTGCTAAATTATATGCAAAATTAAAAAGAACTCTTGTTTTACCTATACCTGCTCTACCAAAAAATAAATACAACTCTTTTTTATTAAGACCTCCCGTAATTCTATCAAATTCTTTAAAACCAGAAGAAATTCCAAATTGATAACCACCTTCTATTTTAGAAAATCTTTCATCTACAGATTCCCATACAAAACGCTCTTTCACATCATTCGTAGTTTCAATATTATTAACAATTTTCGATATTTTATCGTGTATATCAATAATATTCAAATTTTCATAATCTACAGTCTCTAAAATTTGCGAAAATTTTTCTTTAACATATATATTCTTAATTTGATCTACTAAAAATACATAATTTTCCGCAGGTTCTATTTTACTAAATTTTTGAAATAATACAACAAATTCAGCATATTCTGGTATTTTTTTAATATATCGCTCATATTCATCTATATTAGGTATCTTATTATAATTTTTATAAAATAGTATAATAGTTTTTACAAACTTTTTTAACTTTTTATCAATAAAATAAATTATATAATTATTATTAATAAAATGTCTAATATACTCTTCTTTAAAAAGATATGAAATTAATTTTTCGTGTAAATCCATAAGCACCTATTTTAATTTTATATCTACAGAATCAACTTCTATTTCTGTAAAATCTTCATCAAAAGATATTATATCAGTTTTTCCAAGAAAAATTGTTTCTTTATTATTATCTATACGTTTAGTTAAATATGTTTTATAATTTAAATCTGAATTTTTCTTAAAAATATCTTCAAATATAATAACGTCTGCTTTACTTAAAGAAATTATATCTTCAGAAGTTATTATTTGTTTACTATCTATATATTTAACTAATTTACCTTCTTTAATTCTTTCTTTACCAATTTTATAAGCAACTAATTTTATATATTTATTTTCACCTAATAAAACAAGAAAATTTTTATAAGTTTTTAATTGATTTATTAAAACTTGACTCATAGAAAAATTTACATCATATCTTTTAGGAACATCCATTATTAAATTCAATATAATTTCTAGAGAGCATTCACACATTTCCCCAGTTTCTATATTTACACCATTAGAACATTTTTTACACCCTTCCCAAGATTTTATACTATTATATTTAGCAATAATATCATCCGTTGCAAATAATTCAACTATTTCATATTTCATTTCAACGCCTCTTTAATTTGCTTTTTTGTATATTCATATAAAAAATACTCCTTTTTATGTTTAGTTTTTTCCAATAATTCTTGTATCGTCATATTATATTCCTTACCCAATATTTCAAACAAAATTATTTTCCCTTTAATATTTTTACTTTGTTTATACCTTTCTAACAATTTTTCATAAACTTTTTTATCATATATTTTATAAAATTTTAAACATAAATCTTTTTCTATTTGTTTAAACGAATCAAACAATTTTAAATTCATTAAATATCTAATTTTTTTAGATTCAATAGAAGATATAGAAGTATCTAAATGCGTCCATATAGCATCAATATCTTTTAAACCTTTCACAAAAAGTAAATAATTTTGCAAAACTTTATCACTAAACAAAAAATCTATATAAATTGGTTCACCTTTATGGTTCCCAAAATTTACACATCTTTTTATGTAATTCTTTATATGTAAATCTTTAAAACCATTAATATAAAATTCATCCATTAATTTCCTAAATTTTTTAAAATAATTAAATTTATTATTTATAACGTAAGAAACTCCAAGTTTATTTTCATATTCACGTATAAAAAAATTCAATAAAACTTGCGGCGTAACGTGCTCTTCCTTCTTTTGCTTTTGTAATTCTATTTGATGTATCTTTATATTACTATATACTTCAATATCATCTATTTTATATTTTTTATTTTCTTAACATTTTTCATAATATTTTAAACTAATACCATTAAATACAAATTCAGAATTTCTTATTTTTATTGTTTTACCATAAAAATATTTATATTTACTTATAGATAGCAGCACATTACAAATATCCGTATCTGTTATACATTTTAATTTATTATCTTTTTCAAGAAATATTATCAAATCAAATCACTCCTTAAACAAATCGTTTATTTCAACTATCCTTACATCAAACTCTGGTTCTGTTTTATAAAGTTTTATTTTCTTTTTAGAATATCTCTGAAAATAATCTTTACCTTCTTGCGACAAAGTATTATAATCATAAAAATCAAAGACTTCAGGAATTTCTTTATTTTCTTTTATTCTTAAAATTCTACCGGCTTGCTGAAATGCATCTATTGCTGATTTTACAGCCCTTGCGTTTATTAAAACAGATAAATTAGGAACATCAACTCCTTCACCAAATAAAGTTGAAATTACAATATTATATTCACCAGAATTCATCTTCTTTATTGTTTTTACTTTTTCATGAGCAGCATCTTTACCAGTAATTACTTTTATGTTTAAACCAATATCATCTATTGCTTCTATAGCTTCTAATATATAATCAATATGCTTTAACCGCAAAACTGATATAAGCACAATTTTGTTTTGTTTAGCTTTTTCATATGCAATTTTAGCTATTATTTCATTCCTTAATTTATTTTCTATTAACTGTTTATATAAAGCATTATATGACAACCTCTTATTTACTTTATTTGGAATTTTTATAAAATAAATAATTGGTTTTGCTAAAAAGCCTTTCTTTATTAATTCTGATGCTGTTATAATTTTAATCTTAGGACCTATAAAAGCTTCTATCATCATATCATAACCATCTTCTCTATACGGCGTTGCAGAAAAACCAAACCGATAAAGAGTATTTGAAGCTTTTTTTGCTATATCCCCCAATTTATTAGCACTAACGTGGTGAACTTCATCAAAAATTATAACTTTAACTTTTCTAATTATAGGTTCAAATTCTCTTTTCATTAATGATTGAAAAGTTCCTATTGTTATATAATTTTTTTCATTATATTTTTTAACTCCACTACCGATTATATTTATTTCTGATTGTTTAAAATTAAGTCTTTTAATAAGTTTATCTTCAAGTTGTCCTAAAAGCGCTGTTCTATTTACAACTATTAAAGAAGATACATTTATATCTGCAACAAGTTTTATAAATATTTCTGTTTTTCCTGCACCAGTAGGCGCTTGAATTATCCCCCTCTTTTTACGTTTACAAATATCAATAATTTCTTTCTGATAATCCCTTAATTCAATACCTTCTAATTTAATATCATTAACTTCTATTTGCTCTCCATAATTTTTTATTATTTCATATTCAATTTTTTCTTTTTTAAAAAATATTAAAACTCTTTTTAAAAGCCCTGTATAAGTCATTACTACTGGATATTTTTTTAACAAATGAATACTTCCATCCCATCTATTATTTTGATATGCATCAGTAAAAAAATACCCAGCAGGTTTAAATGACAAAATTGCATCAAGAGCATTAATAAAATCATCATTTAACCCATAAATCTTCGTAAATATTTGATCTACATATAACTTTATCACAATTAATCTCCTATTTACAAAAATAGTTTAATTTTTAAGAAAAAAAAATTTATTAAATTTTTTTCTACTTACCTTCAAAATATTTTTCTATTATATCAATCATAACAATAGCTTCGTCTTCAGATAATGTTATCCCTTTGCCGGGTAATTCTTTACCATCTTTTTTATACCAAGTTCTAATATCTATTTTAGGTTTAGAATCTCCCCATTTAATAATACTTACTTCTTTACTATTTTCAAAATCTGAAATTTTACCTAAAACTTTAATTTTTTCAAATTTTATTTCTTTATTCATTTTAACTCCTTTTTTATTTAAAAAAAATTTGATAATTTTAAATTTCTATATTTCATTTTTGCTCTCAGTTTTATATTTTAATATTAATTCTCAGTATATCAGCATATCAGTATATCAGCATATCAGTATATTAATATACCAGTATACCAGTATATCAGCATATCAGCATATCAGTATATTAATATACCAGTATACCAGTATATTAATAATTATTATATACTTGCGATTTTATATACTAGTATTATCCTCGTATTTAATATCCGAGTTATTATTATTTAATTTTAAGTAAAATCTCTTTAATAGAAATAAACAATAAATAATAAATACTGCGCGCGCGCATTTTCGCGCAAATTCTAATTTTCTAAAAATATTTAGTAAATAAACTATTTTGACTAAAGTTTTATAATAATTATCCTAATAATGACCTACCACAATATATGCAGGGATTAGCCAGGGGACGCCTGTTAAATTATTTTTACTTAGTATATATAATTTCATAATACAATGGTTTTGATATTCTGGACACACTTTTCTCAAACATTTCAACATTAAGCATTTCTTCTCTAGAAACAAATAATTGAAAAACTCTACTTTCTTTAGAAAATTTTATTTTATATTTTTTAAAATACTTCTTAGCATTTTTTTGAATATATTTATCCCACGGTATTATTTTACTTTCATCTACTTTTACATCATTTATTTGTATTATATAATTTCCAGCTTTCAAAAATTTTCGGCCCCAAGCATCTGTTATAACCGAAATTTGTTTCATAACAAATCACCTCATTCCAATAAAAAATTTCTTAACTTTTCAGGAGTTATAAAATTAACCGCTGCATCATAACCTTTTTGAGCAGTTGTAATTGCTGTAAAATCAAGAGCATTTACTTCATTTTCAATTTTCATATCATCTTCAGAAGGATACCAATCTAAAATTTCTATTGAAGGATAAATATCGGGGTTTAACTTATGCAAAAGTTTATAATCTTCTATTTCATCCCAAGCAAATTCTTCAAAAATATGCATTATAACAGTTTCTAATCTTCCTGCAATATCACCTATATTATGTGTTAATATTTTTTGTGGTATAGTATTAGGTGATGTACCGACTAATATAATTTTTGTTGCACCATATTTTATAGCAAGTTCAACTGGATTATTTCTTCCTACACCACCATCAACTCCCAACCTTTTTAAACTTTTAAATTCAAAATCTTCTGCTTCAAAAATTATTGGTATTGCACTTGTCAATAATGCCATTTTATCAGCAGGAAAACCTGGGTTTTCTTTACTATTTATTACAACCATTTCACCATTTATTATATCCGTTGTTGTTAAAACTATTTCTGTTTTTAAATCACCTAATTTTATACCATCAAAATGTTTTACAACTAATTTTTTTAATCCATCTTTATTTAAAATACAATTACCTTTATTATCTTTAAAAATTTGACTTGCCATACCAAGCCAATCACCTAAATTTTTAAATTGCAACATACCAGAATAAATATCTGAATTTAATAATATATTATTCCATATATTTGCCGCTTCTTCTAAATTATCTTTATATTTTGCGATTAATAATGTATTAAGCCCACCAACAGAAGTACCACAAATCATATCAACATATTTTAATACACCAATTTTATATAACCAATAAACGAAGAAAAATTGCCGTCTTCCCAACGAACCTCCGCCAGGTAAAACTAACGCAAGTTTTTCTTTATTTTTAATTCTAAAATTTTTATATTCTTCTAAAATTTGTATAAAATCTGGTGATGGTATTTGTTCAATAAGTTTAAAAGGTTGCGGGCGTTTGTCTTTGCCCCACGAAAACCATAAAAAATTAGGCATGTTTAGCCACCTCATTATTTAATAATTTTAACTTTGTCTTTATATGTTTTTTTTGTTTAAACACTTCTTTTTTTAAGTTCAAAATTTCTATAAACAATTCTTCAAATTTTTTTTCTATAGTTTTTTCATCTTTTCTAATTTTTTTCATTTTATCCCTACTAAATTCATAACAAAATCAAAAATTTTTTCTTTACTAAAAAACACTGCAAGCAATATTGCTATCATTATTAAAATATATGCTAACCATTTTGAATTTTTAAAAAACGAAGTAATTAATTCAATAATTTTTTTCATAAAACCTGATTTCATCTCTTTATACATAACTCTCTCTTTATAATCTAATTGAACATTTAACATATTTATTGCTTTTTCTATATCCGTTATTATATCTTGTATTTTATTTATAGATTGTTTTAAATCACAAATATTATCTTTTATTAACTGTGTATCAGTTGTATTTTTAATAGCTGTATCTGATAAAATCTTTAACATATCTTTAAAATAAGATAGAGTTGTTGAAATATTACTTAAATTTTTATATAAATCAGCGATAATTTTAAAATCTTTATTTATTTTGCCCATTTATCTACTCTCCTTTTTGATAAATTATTGTTATAGGTATATAGTCTTCTGGTACATAATTAAAACTTAATGTCATATTATTATTTACAAAAATATAATCATTTAAATTTCCATAATGTTGATAAACCCCACTAACAAAAACAAAAAATGGAGTTGCTATATTAACTTTATATGATAAATCAAAAGTAGAACTAACACCATCTCCGCTAAATGTTTCAGTTATATAATTCAATACACTAACTATAGCATCTATCTTATCTTTAATAGTAGGTGATAAAGCAGTATGGCTATAAGGTAATGTTTCAGCATTAATTCCTGATTCATCTCCATTATCTATTCTTTTTATATTATTAACTTCTATACTCCCATCAATTATTTTATTACTATCTATACTATTATTTGTGTAATCTTTACTTCTTAATGCATCTCTTGACATATTATTTCACCTCACTCTGCTTTTCTTTTTAATATTACTATACCAAAAATTGGTAAAGAATCAGGGTTCGCTCCACTTTGCGACATTTTATCAGTTTCAATATGAATAAATAAAGAATTTCCACCAACATATATATCTTTAATATAAATTACGCTTCTCTCTCCAGTATCAGTACTCATAATTTCATAACAATGCGAAAAATTAGCCCATACAAAATCATATTTAGATCTATCAAATTCAAAATATTGCCCGTATCTGCTTATTTGATTAATATAGACTAAATAAGATAAAATAAATTTAACTTCTAAATTTGATATATCAGTATTTACATTTATTCCACGACTAATAAAATTATTATCATCAAAACTATTATTGCCTAATTTATTTACTTTTAATAATTCACTATTATAAGACATATAATTTAATATTCTTTCTAAACTCATATTATATATTTGAGTTCTTTTTTCATTTGCTGCATAATTTTTATCTAAATATATTTCAGAAGCTGTAAAATTATATAATAATTCTTTTTGGTAAAAAGTGCCAGTCATTACTTGTAAATCATCTAATAACATATAATCAGAGGGTCCAAAAGAACCGTAAAATTCAAAATCTATAAATGCTATTTGGTCATTAGTTATAAAAAAATCTAAAACATAAGTTCTCAATTGATTGCTATTAAACGGATAAATAGAATAACCAGCAGCTCCATCACTTGGCGTTACTTTTACATAACAATTTGAACTAAAACTAACCATCGATGTAAAACTAAAAAATGCCGTCGCACCTATACGACCATTCTTTATCTTTAATCTCAATTTTCTACCATTTGCTAAATTATATAATTTTAATACTTTATCAGATCCATAATTTATAACACTTAAACTACTACCTGTATAATAAGTTGTATCAATACAATTATTATATTCATAAGTATCTGTTTGATATAATCCATATTTAAAATTTCCATTAGGAATTAAATTTTTATTTGTTATAACACTATGATTATTTTTATCAATATATAAATTATCTATATTTATATTTCCTATATCTGAAAGTAAATATATTAGTGTTCCATTAGGCGTCCCAGCATAATTTTCAGTCACTCTTAATTCTTTTATACCCCCACTATTCTTCCAATAAACTTGCCCTATTCTAATTATATTTTCATCAGATATATTTTGAGATTTTTTATAAGTTAAAAAAGTATCAGTTGAGTTTTCTAATGTCAAATAAATATAATACCACCCTTCGGAGTCATCAGAAGTAAAATAAACTTTAATTTTACCATCAACATCTTTAAAACGAGTATCACCCCAATAATATATTTTACCATTATAAAATATTGGATAAGTAGGATAAAGTTCATAACTTTCCCCATATACATAATTTTCTGTTGTTGAATTATATATTTTTGCTGCATTTCTTAATAAAAATCCAGGATTAAATTCTATATTTCTTAAAAACCCATTTTTTAAAATATTTTGTTTATTTAAAGTATTTATATCTAAAGCGTTTATATTATGTGCATCTAATTTATGGGGATTTTTAGCTGATAAAATACCATCACCTAAAGCATTTATATGGTCTTGTAAAGTAAGTTGTTTATCTGGTTCCGTTGATGAATAATCATACCATTGTGTTGGTGTTGAAGTATTAGGAAATATTCTTACATTTTTTTGGAAAATACCACCTTTTAGCATTCCAAGATAAAAAGGTGAAATTGATCCCGAATAATCATATGTTTGTGTATCATTATTTACAATAACTTTACCAATATATAAACCAGTTGGATGTGAATATGCTGTTGGATCTAAATCAGAAATAACAATTTCATAACCATTACTTTTTATAGGTTTATGAATACTACCATCATAATCAATTCTTTGAATTGTATTATTGGTTATTTCTCTATATGCTATCCAAATATATTTTGTATATGGTTGTGGTAAATTATTTGTATTTATTGGTATATTTATATTACCTGAATTTTGTGTTGTATTTGTATTTTGCCAAATTTCATCTTTTATAATTCTAATTAAATTACCTGCTTTATCTAATCCCATTATTATAGAATTAGAAGTTGGTATATTAATATAATCAATGCCTCTACTTCCTTGCGTAAATTGAGGTAAAATAATACTAAAATTAAACCCAGTTTCAGCAGATGAAGCTTCAAAAAACCCAGCGGACCATTGACCTTTCAATAAATTCTTTATCTGTTCATCTATTTTTAATATAGCTAAATTCATATCACCACTTGTGACATCTTGTTTATTAAAAAACTCAAAACGTTCCATATAAATCCTCCTTAATATGCAATTCTATAATCTACTAATAATGTTGCACCAATTTCTGGCGCATCCATGTTTAAAACAAATTGATTCGAGCCAATTTCTGTATAATCTTCATTAGGTATAAGTCTTAATTTATCTAAATAAACTCTTAATGAACCAGGCATAAAATTATCAGGAGTTGTAAAAGTTGTTTTAGTCCCATCTATTTGTGATGTAAGATTTTCGTTCCATTTATCTTGAAATTCTATTCTTTGAAAATTTTGATTTATTTCTTCTGCTAATGCATAAGAATTTGGTGAAAAATTATATTTTAAATTAGACATATTATAACCTCCTTATTTCCATAATTTTTGGTTCCATTTACCTTGGTTCCAAATAAGATAATTATCAACTTCTAATGATTCTCCACTACCTATAATCCCATAACTTATCGCACAAGGTCCTATACCAATATTATTTTCAGCACATACTTTATAAAAATAATTTTTATTACTTGCACTAAAATCTATAAAACATACATCTTTATCACTAAACTCATCTTCTGTTATTATTTTACCTAAATATTGCCAACTATCACTTTTTAATGAAGGATTTAAAGTTTTATAAATATAATAAGCAATAACTTTAGTATATTTATTATCTAAATCTTTTATAACTTTATTCCATACAATTACAGTATAATTTGGAGTAAAGTTTATAAAAAGATTCTCTGGTGCTTTTGGTCTTTCAGCCATACTTAACTCCTTACAAAATGTTATTTAATAAATACAAAAAAATAACTTTATTGATATATAATCTCAATTTTTAAATTTGCTGGGCTTATTTTATAAATTAAATTATTTAATATTTGTTTTTCTGCTTCGCCATAAGTCCAGTTTATTACTTTTACAATAAAACAATTTAATTTAAATCTTTTATCCATTAAAATTATTTTCTTACTTTTATACGATGGCGGTATAGTATTATTATCATCTATATAATAAGATGGAAATCTTGCCCACCATAAATCATTAGCAGAAGGTTTAGGGTATATATCCGTATCTCTCAATATCCACCCATCAAATTCTCTATAATAACAAATAATAGGTTCTTGCATTGTAAAAGATTTTACTAATTGCTTAAGTCCATATTCTAATGCTGCATTCATAAAACTTCTCACTACCCCTAAACAATTTGTTAAATCACCTAGTATTATTCGTCTATAATCTACAGATTTAAAAGAACCTTGCTCAAAATCAAAAAACCAACCCCATTTTTTATAAATTAATTCATATTGCAAATAATCAAAATATAAATTTCCAAACATTTTAAAAATTTCAATATCATCATAATTAAGTTCTTTTGCTAAAACAAGAAAAAATGCCACATAATTTAAAGATATAAAATATTCATCCGTTATTAAATTATTATTTATATAAGTTTGTATTCTAAATTTACCATATGGCGGTTTAAATTTATAATATATAGATTTATCTGGTAAAATTTTTTTTGTCGTTGCTAATTTACCATCAATATAAATATCTACATTAGTTTTATCTGGATAGTTATTATAAAATTCAATAAAAGTTATTTCATCAATATATGGAATTATATTAGCATCTTTATTATAAACTATACCATCTGGTAATTTTGATAATAAATTTTCTAGTATTGTATTTTTACCATCATAATAAAATTTACCCATTTTAACCTCATACTGTTGTTATATTTAATGTTCCTAATCTCATATATTCTATTACAGAAACTGTTATAGATACATTTAAATTAGTTCCACCGTCTAAATCAAAAATACCATCAGTCCAATCAACATAATCTACACCATCAATATTTTCAACAACATTTGTAATATCTGATTGAGATATCTTCGCTTTTAATAAAGTTGAATTTACAAAATTAGCAATTGCTGTTCTAATTTTATTTATTGTTATAGTAGAATCAAAACCTATTTTTATATTTACTTTAAAACTAATATCTAAATTTCTTTGTTTTGCTTTTTTTATTAAAATAGTTATATCAGCAGGGTATATAGAACCATCGGTGCTACCCAAAATTTTATTTTGCGGTAAATTTAAAAAATTTTGTATATCTTCACATATTTTAAAATATTTATATTTAACATTAAAAGGTGGAGTTAAAGCTAAATTCGTTATATAAACTAAACTAGGTTCAAATTTAGAATTATCTAAAACTGAACTTTGTGATTTTACAAATACATAATTAATAGGAGAAATTCCTATTATTTCTTCTGAACCATCAAAAAAAACAGGTTCTTTATTTAATAAAAATGCTGGATAATTAGAATAAATAGTATTAAATTGTGTATATTGTTCATTAACTAATATAGGGTCAGATTCTTCTAAAACATAAACATCAACTTTACCACCTATACCTTCATCGCGTATCATTAAAGGGTTATTTGTATCAACAACATATATATCTTTTATAGATGGAAAATTAGCCAAAATCAAATTTTTTAACCCGTCTTCAGTTGCAGTATTTATTCCTGATAATTTTGATTTTATTCTACTAATAAAAGCTTCATCTGTTTCTATATCAAGACCGTTAGTTATATTATCTTTATTAAGAACGTAATTTATCCCAGATATTTGATTAACTAATATATTAATTGTATAAGAAGCAGTATTACCAATAGAACCGCTAACAGTTGCTATAACTGGGGCTTTTATTAAATATAAATTTTCATCAGGATCATAATAATCAGTACCAGAAGCATACATTATAACAGATTCTGTTGTTTTATATGTTTTCCCATCGAGGGTTTTTACTTCTGTCCCAGCCGGTATTGTTATATCAAAAGACGGCGCATCAAATCTACCAAAATAAACATATCCAGTTGCAAATGTTGCCATGTTTCTTGTCATATCATAATCAGCAGCTTTTTTATCAATAAAATCAGAAATATCAGCTAAAACTTGTGAAGGCGTTTTGTTTTGAACTTCTGCAATTTTAGAAATAGTATTACTATCGTTTTTAATAGCTAAAATATCAATAAACGTTTGAAGAGCTTTATTATAATCTAATAATATTCTATTTTTATCTATTATATATGCTTGTGGTGTTAGAAAAATATCATTGACTACGCTTCCTGGATTAAGTGATAAATCACGCCTTATTGAAAGTAATTTTGCTTTTAAATCTTTATATACATCTTCAACACTCATTTTTTTCCCTCCTTAAACAGTCAAAGTAAGCATTTTTCCATTCGTTAAAAGTATTTTTAAAGTTATATTATAATAATTCGCGCCACTGCTAACTTCAATACCAATTATTTCTTTTAAATTTATATTATTATTTACATTAGCCATTTTAATATATTCTAATGCATATATTAATTCGCGTTTAAAAGCATCTTCAAATCCTGAAGTTTTTCGTGTATTTATAATTTGTGCTAAATTTGTACCGTAATTTTTAAATAAAAAATGAGATCCTTTAATAGTTAACATTATTTTTACTATATCTTGCGCTAATTTTTGCTCATTTTCTATAAGTTTAATATCGTGATTTTCAATAACTAAATCATTAAAATCCGCATAATACTGTTTTGAAATAGATTGTAATAAACTCAAATCTTTCATGTTTTTTGTATCTCCTGTAGCGCAATTATATATTTGTTTATTAATTCTATATCTGTCGATATATTATCATATTGCTGTTTTAAAAATACAATTTTATAACTAACTATATATTGTCTATATTCTAATTCTGAAACTCTTGAATAATAAATATTCCATTGATTCGCACAAATGGAATATATTGTTGATTCAATACCTCTTAATTTTTTTAATGTATCTATTGATTTTAAATCACTTATTTGTTTATCAAGTATATTTTTAATATAATTTGTATTATCAATTAATTTTTGAATTTTTGCTTGATTTTGTCTAGCTATTTCTTTAATATTCTCTAAATTTTGTATTATTTGAGATATTTGAGATTTACTTAAATTACAATTATTTTTAAAATTTTGTATTTGTGTTTTATCATATTTTGTCTCATAACTTTCATTTTCAGCATAATTATCTATTCCTGAAGTAATATTAGCAATATCAAAAAATTTTTGCATAATTAACCCTCCGCCTTACATTTACTACTGCCTTTTATAATAGATCCAGTCACAGGACATATTGGATACGTGCCATTTGGACCACTTGTAATTATATCACCATAAAATTGATTGCCAATTTTAATACTATTACCCTTAATTGTTATATTACCTTGTTTATCAATTAAAATAATAGCATTTCCATCCGCCATATCAACTTTAATGTTTTCATCCATTATTGCTATCGTATAATATTTATTTTTATCATCTTGCTTTTGTAAAATAATTTCTTTATCAATAGTAAAACTTATATTATCATAAGAATTTATTTTAAATTGTTTTAATTTTGCTATAAAACCTTCCATATTTAATTCAAATTCATTTAACATTGAAGAATCTACAAATTTTATAGTTCCATTATTATCCAAATAAATATACTGTCCATAAATTCCTTGAATTTGTAATTCACCACTTTTTAAAAAATAATCACCAATTCGTTTAGTTTTATCATCTTTAATTTGCCAAATTTTTACTATTTTAAAAATTTTATCAGATAAATTTAAATATAATACTATATCCCCAATTAATGGCATACTTTGAAAATGTATATGATTTTCTAATGATATATCATAAACAGTAAAATTATAAAGATCTTTTATTTTTATTTTATTATTTGCTTCATTTATTGCTATTATAGTTGCTAATCTAAACATTGTTAATCACCCTAACAATTCTTTATTTATATTAATATAATCAGTATCATTTACTTCTAAATGAAATATTACACCTTTATAATCAAAAGGTTTTATATTTAAGTCATTTTCAAAAACTTTAAAACTAACATTATTTGTATAAACAACTCTATCAAAAAATATTCTAAATGTATTTAAAATAAAATTATAAAAATCTTGTGTATATATAACCTGATTTTTTATTATACCATTTTCAATAGCTAGAAAATTAGAGTTAAGATATAAAATTGAAGCTGAGTTTTGTGTTTTAGACTTTGGATCAGAATTTAAATCTATTGTTTGATTTGGTTGAGGGAATACGATATCAATCGCTCTTCCTTCTTCATGTGCTTTAAGTAAATTTGATTTTACCCCATTTTTCTCTAACTCTTTCTTACTTTGAATCATCAAAATATTACCAATTAAAAAATCAAAATTTACTATAAATTGCGGGTGTATATAAAAATAACCTTCACTATCTAAAACAAAATCATTCCATTTTTTTCTATATTTAAAATCTCTAAAATAATTATACGTTTGCTCAATATTATAAAATTTATTTTTTTTACCATTTATTGCAAAAATATTATTATATTGATCGTTTGAACTACTAGAAATTTTATTAGGTTTCAAATTATTATTATAATCTTGTAAATAAATAGGAAAAATATTTTTTAAATAAGTATCACATTCAACAATTCTATTAAACAATTTTTGCGACATTTGCGGAAAATCAATAGCTTTAAAACTAGTTTTCATACTCCATATAGATAAATTATCGGTGCCAGAATAAAGCATATACTTAAAATTATGATACGTTACACTAATTTTATTTAATTGCTTTTTATATTGTTCGTATAATTTAGATATATTTTTAGGTATAAATGAATAAAAAGGATTATATAAATTTAAATATAATGGTTCAGTAAATTCTATAAAAACATTATATCCAGAATTAGTTGTTATTTGTTTTTTAATTTTAAAATATCGCTGAAATTTAACTTTAAAATCTCTAACAGCGAGACAATTATCTATAATTGCTACATTTGTATCTGTTTCTTTTGTTGATTTTTGTAATTCTTCTATTTTTTTAGCAGAATTTATAACTTTATTATCAATATAAGTAAGCTCTATAAAATCTAGTATAGTTGGGAATACTTTAAAAGCCGGAATGGTAATTGTAGAGTTAAGATTAATTTTTCTATAAAAAGAATCTAAAAAATCTTTTTTTATTTTTAAAAATTTATTTTTATCAATTTCTCTTGTTTTAATCTTTTCAAAAACACCATATCTATTATATATAGATGCTAAATCTTCTATATTTTCTTGTGAAGGTTTAACATCAATAACATTTCTCAAATAAGAAAAAACTAAAGTTGTATCAGGATATTCATCATAATTTATTTTACGAGTATAGCTTATTAAATACCCAACCATATTATATTTTTCAATATAATACAATCTACCTATTTGAAATCTATTTGGATCATTAGGTGAAAATTTTACTTTTATAGTTAAATTTCTAGTTATACTATTTTCTATTACATTTGTTATTGTGGCTAAAGTTGTTGCTAAATTTTCGGTTATTGCATTTGGGTTTGTATATGGTTGTTCGTTTCTAAACCCAAATTTTAATAAACCTTTAATATCAATATAAAAAGAAGGCAACCATTCAATTTCACCAACATACGGCCATATAAACCTTGCATCTGACCTTGTCTTTATTTCTTTATTATCATATTCAAAATCTTCATAATAAATTTCATCTTCTGCAATATAATTCGGGTGTCCCTTTTTTAATTTCCATACTTCATTTTCTAATTCTAACATATCAAAAGGTAAATAATTATATAAAGGTGGTCTTATTACCAATCTCCCGTCTAAATCTATAAAAAAGTTATACATAGAATTTTTTATATCAGAAAAAATAGCAGCAATATTTTTAAATGTAGGAATAAATAATTCAAAACTATTAGCAATAATTTCATTATAAACTTTATGCTCACCGTGTTCTATTTCTGCCCATATAAAAGATTCATTATCTTCATATTGCTCAAAATATAATTGTAAAACCTTAAGATATGTAAAAATAGTATTAAAAGATTTCAATTCATTAAAAATTTTATAATCAAATTCATATATTATTTTATTTGATTTATTTTCGTATTTTTTAATAGCATAAAAATAACCCGGGTTTTTATTATCACCTGCATATATTTCATGTATTATTTGAAATAAATTTTTATTATTAAATCTATCTTGAAATAATGGTATATCTATTTTAATTGCATCCATACCTTTAACACCATATTCAGCCAATGACCAATTAGTTGCTATATTTGTAATAGTATATAAATATCCTATATTACCTATAGTTGCACTTTGAATTCTAAATTCACCATATGATTGAGTAGTAGTTTTATAAATAACAAAACCTATAAATATAATTTTATCATTTTCTTTTATTACTATTAAATCATTTTCTTTTATATCAATTTTATAATCTTCTTTGAATTCTATTGTCGTAGTAGATTCAATTTTATTTAAAGTAATATTAATTGTATAAGAATTTATGTATTGAGTTAGATCGATAGGCGGTTCGAGAGAAAAAGTTCGGTTAGTAATTACTTTTAAATATTGTTCAAGAAATTCCGCATATTTTTTACTATATTCTTGTCTAGATAATTTTATAAGATTACGCCAAAACATTTCTTCTCTACTATCTTCATAATCAAAAAAATTATAATTTAAAACTTTATTTACTATATCATCTTCATTTGGAAATAACGCAATTCTATATAATTTGATATCAAATTTCATTGTTTGACCCCAAACAAATCATTTAAAAATCCTTCTATTCCTTCATCTTTATAAACTAATGTTATAGGCTTGCCTAAAAAAGTAAGTTCATAATCCACCATCCCTATTTTATTATCACTTTCACTAAAAGTAAAACTAGTTATTACACCTTCAAAATAATCTACGCCAATTGGACAATTTAAAATTTTAAGTCTTATTTTATAACGTCCTATTTCAAAATCTTGACTTTCAAAAAATTTATCAACATAAAATTTATATAATTTTTTTATATTTTCATCAAAATTTAACATTGGTGATAAAATAAGAAAGGGGTTTACATAAGAATCACCTTTTATTATAAAATTTATTAAAGAACTATACCATTGTAATGTATCAGCTTTTTTTAATCCACTAAAACTTGCGCCACTAGGTTTCACATCATACGCTATTGATTTAATAAACAATTTTAATTTATTAACAACTTCATTTGTATCAGTATCATATATTTCTATTATTATATCTCTATCTTTTAATAACATAAATTAATCTCCTTTTATGCATTAACCATAATTTTTGTCATAGTTGGTGTATTAATATCATTTATTAATTTTTGCCCTGATATTGCATTTAATAATTGCATTGTTTCTCTTTTTTCTCTTTCACCAACTTTTGCAATTATCATAAGATAAGATACTATTTTAGCTAGAATAGAAAATAAAGTAGTGCTTAAACGCATAATTGTATCCAATAATCTTGCTTGTGGATCTTTTATTGCAACATATTCAGCTCCTAAACGAGCAATTTGTTCTGTCAATCCTTGTTGCTTTAATGCTTCAACTAAATTTTCATAATTTTTTATATTAGATGTATCAATTTTTAAAATAGCTTTTGATATTTCAACACCCATTGCACCCAAATTACGAAATTCAGGTAAAGCAAAAGCTAACCCTACTGCTCTTTTTTCAGGTGTAGTTCCTAATTGTGATGCTAATTCTTGTGAATATCTTATAAATGCTGTAAAAGGACCAGTTCGTAATGCTTCCATATATTTATCTAATACATCACCGGGGCCACGCATTATAGCCATATATTTTATTATATCAAATTGACTTACAAGTTTTCCTAATGCTTCATATGTAGCAATTATTTCTTGAGGGTTTTTAGTTGCTTCTTTTATCAATTGACCAAATTTAATCATAGGATCTATTGATTGTCTTATATCTTGACCAGTCATAAAAGCTCTTTGCCCGATTTCAACCATAAATTTTAACAATGGATCTGCGCCAATTTGTAATGACGAACCAGCAATATATAAAGCACTAAAAATTTCATTAGATTGAATTTCAATATTAGTTCTAAATAAAGTCATCATTTCTAACATTTCTTTAAAAGCATCGTCAGTTCCAAAAATCGCAGATGCTAAATATTTTGTATGTAGCATATTACTTATAGCAGCTTTTCTTATATTATTTTGCGCTTCTATCATTGTTAAACCAGCATTTTGTTGAGCCATAGCCATTTGAGTTAATCCTAAACCACCAGCTTCAATAAATTTATTAAAAGTTTCTTGTGATTCTGATAAAGTCATATATGCTTGCGCTTGTCTCATTAATTCTAATCTAAAATTAGATGCTTCACCAATAGTTTCTACAAACCCACGTCCTATATAACCACCGGTTCTTAACATTAATTGCTGTTGCTTTTCAAAAGATTCAGCATAAGTATCTAAAATAAGAGAAATAGTTGCTAACACGCCAGCAAATATACCAGCATTAGAAATAATTTTAGTTAAAGTATCAGATACTTTTGAACTAGTACCAAAAGTAGATTGAACAAATTCTTTAAGAGTTGATTGTAATTTTTCACCACGAGCCATCATCATTGCAATAAAACCTTTTTCGGACGCTTCCATTATTTTAATTTTACTTTTTTCCATTTCTAATTCAAATTCATTCTTTCTTATATGAGCTTTAAGTAATGCATCATCAAATTCTTTACTTTTCCCTAACATTTCTTTTAATTGTTTTAATCTTTCAACATAAGCTTTTCTTTCTTCATATGTCATACTTTCAACAAAACTTTCATTTTCACTTAAAAATACTTCAAAATTTTTACGTAAATCTTGTGTAAATATTTCTGTTGAAAGCCCCATTTTATTAAGTGCATCAACAAGAGTGTTCGATTCTTCACCAGAAACTTTTGCTGCTTTACCAAACTCTACTAACGCATTAACTATTGTCTTAATATCACCAATATTTTCTTTTAAAGCAGCTGTTAATTGTGTTTTATACGTTAGTTCTTCTGGCGTAGGTTTATCTGGCATCATTCATCTCCTTAATAGAATCCAATAATTCACCTAAATCTTTTATACCCGTACTTATTGTATTAACACCTTCTATTCTTTCTAAACTTTTTTGTTCTAATTCAGCATCTTCTTTTATATTATCTAAAATCCAATTTATTTGAAAATCAGTTAATTTTTTGAAGTTTTCATCACTTGGCAAAATATGTAAAGTTTTACATATTGCCCATAAAGCTCTACTATAATTCTTTTCTATTTTTTTTTTTTTTCGAACTTATCATAAATTGAAATATTATATTTATCATATTCTAAATGTAATGCTTTTAAAACATGTTCTGGTAATGATTTTAATACTTCTTCAAGTTTTAATTTATCATCTATTGCTATTTCTTTTTTATCGTCTATTGTAATTTTAACAATAGCAAAAGCTAATCTTAATGGTCTAATAGCATCGTTATAAAGTGGTATATTTGTATAATCTATACCTCTTTCTAACATAATTTTATTAATTTTTGCTAAATCATCTGAATTTAAACATTTCATAACAATTTTAATTTCATGACCTTCATTTTTAATCGTTACCGGAAATGTATCTTCACCCACAATAAGATTTTTCAATTCCGAAAGTCCAAGCACTTCATTCGTTTCATTTTTAATTTCCATTTTTTCTCCTCCTTTCAAAGTTTTATATTAATATTATCAATAATAAAATTAGAAACAGCTACACTTGTTTTATAAAAACTTTGTGTAAACTCTAAAGCTTCTGAAATATCAATATTATCATCTTTATTAATCATAGCACCAACAGTAACGCTTAAATCTTTCGTTACCAAACAATTATCCGAACTTAAATCTAATGTTATCTTTTCATCATTAAACCAACAATCTAACCATAATGTTGTATCTTTAATTTTATTTTCAGGAGTTATTGTTGTTTCTTGTATAATAAACGGAAAAAATTGTTTTATAAACCCATTTTTTTCTACTTGTATATATTTATCTAATTCATTATTATTTTTATAAAAAACAACTTTATCTAAACTCAAATCATATGATAATTGAACTGGCACATTTTGATATACTTCAAATTTTCCCATTTTACGTCTTGATTCAATTGTTTTTGTTATAGTTTTTGCAACTTTAGTTATACCAGCAATTAAATTATCATATTGAATTGATGTAAATAATGTTCCTAAAAAAGCATCACTATTAGGTATTTGCGGATAAATAAAAGCCTTAAAACTATGCGATTGCACAAGTTCAGCTTTAGTATAAGGAATTTTAATTTTATCATTTACCATATTCAACTCTATAATTTTTATAAAATTTATTTTTCGCCTGGAATAACAATTGAAGCTTTTGCATTAACATCATAAGCAATAAGCATATCATCTGGATCTGCTTCAAAATTAAGAACGTTATTTTGAAACCATACACCAGCGAATGTAAGAACTTTTTTTGGTAATGTCCCCGGTGCTTTTAAAACTGCTTGAATTATTGCTGGTTTATCTTGATACATAATATCAGTTGGATCCCAACCAAATTGCTCTTGAAAAGTATTTCTATAAAATACTATTACATTAAATTTAAGTTCATAATCACCTAAACTTGGATAAGTTTCTTTTATCTTACCATTTTCATTTTCTCCAAATACTCTATAATATTTAATATCTCTTCTATTATTTGTATAAGAAAACTCTGATACACCACCAATTTCTTTTAATGGCGTTGTTAAAATTTCTGCTGCACTAAGCTCTTTTGTCCCATCATAAATTGCACCATATAAAGCAATATACGGTTTTAATCTATTTTTCGTTTCTGGAATTGTAATTGTTTTTTTAGGTTCAACCATTTTGTATTACCTCCTATTTTATTTTATATATGCGCACCAAATTGCACATATACCCAGTTTATATCAAAAGTTGGTTTAAACTCAAAAGATATATTTAATTGTCTTGGATCATTACCATCAAAACCAATAGATAAATTTCTATAAGACGCAATTTCAGTTAAATCAACTTTATTATTAAGTATCATTCTTACTAACGAATCTGCTCTAGCTATTGCTATATCAAGAGCTCTTGTATTAACTAACGCATTTTGTAATATATTTCTTAATGATTTTTTTATTGAATCTTTTTGCTTAACAACTTTTAATTCTACTTTAATAATATCAGTTGAATTTGTTGATAAAAAATGAATTATTTTATAATCAACACCTTGCTTTTCAATTAAAATACCACCATTTTGACCTATCAATCTTTCTTCATAGTTATTATAATTATTATAAATCATTTTAAACCCTTGAACAGATTTACCAGATATAGGTTCACCTGCATCATAATTTGGATTGCAAATTATACCACTTATCGCAGCTGCAATATATTCAGCACCATAAATATTATCATCATCATCAGACGCATATAAATTTGTTATTACTCCAATTCTTTCATCATTTATACCATTAAGTAATTCAATTATATTTTGCGTTTTAAGATTTACTTTTACACCAAATAAAGCCATTCTTTCTTCATTACTAGCTGTTGAATTTACATCAAATAAATAATTTTTAATATAACTAAGTAAAGATTCATTTTTATCGAAAGAATAAAGTGGAACTAAACACCAGCCTTGAATCCCATCAACTTTATTTTTTGTTTTTTCAATTGCACCACGCCAATTATTATCATCAACTATATCATCTGGTACTTGTGAAATAACAAACGCTTGCGCTCCATTTAAATTAGCAAAATAAGCTGCGTTTGAAGTTTGATAATAACCAATATCTGTTATTTTATAAGTAGAAGTTGAATTTGGAATATTATCCCAAATTGGTGCTATTTTTAATTCAGTTTCTGACGTTACCTCAACAATAACTCTTATTTGACCTTTACCAATTCCATCTGTTATTTTAATATAATTTCCTGGGGCTACACCATTTGTTATAAAAGTAGCATTAGTATCAATAAACGTAGCTAGTAATTCACCAGATGGATTTGTTGCAGTAATACCCGTTGGAGTGATTTGTTCAAAAATAGTTTTTGGTAATCCTTTTGCACCTTGATCTGCATAAACATCTTCTAATCTTGTAAAATAAGTTTGTTTATATTCAGTTAATTTTTTAATTCTTTTATATGCTAATGTATAAGTTTTATTTGCATCTGGTTCTTTACTTTCAACTATCTGCCCTTGTATAAAACCAAGAGTTGATAAAGCAGAACCACCTTCAATAACAATTTTATTTGCTGTAAGTTTTACATATCCAGAACCATTATCAGAAGCAATACCTGGAAATGTATTATTAATATCACTAGCAATATTTACAACGGTTCTATTATTACCAGCAGTTAAAGTTATTGTTGCTGATATGCCATTTATATTTAATTTTATAGTATCATTAACATTTTCAACTATATTAAAATTTTCTTTTGCTGTTCCAACTATTGATTGTGGAACATTCCAATCTATTTCCCATTTATTCTCAGTTCTTTTTAATTTAAAATCAACATTTTGTATATAAACAATGTTATTGCTATCAACTAAACTATGAATCAATATAACAATTTCATCATTATCACTTATCACATCAGTTCCATCAGCTGTATTACCTCTTGTCATAGTTTTAAATACATCAAGTTCTTTTCTACCAAGGCCAACAAATAAAGGCAAAAAATCACCACCACCAGTTAATGGGGCTGGTACATCTGTAATCTTAAAATAAGTTCCTGGTTTTAAATAAAATGGTGCAAACATTTATTTACCTCCTATGTTTTTTGTTTTTCTCTTCATCTAAAAAATTTAATTCATTATCTATATTAACTTTCTCATTTTTTTTGTTTTCTTTTTCAATATATTTTTCAACTTTAACAAATCCCTTTTCAGCAAGCTCTTTTATTTCCTTATCAGGATTTTCAACAATAATAAAACTCGATATTGTTTTATCTTTATAACTAATAATACCATTTATTAAATTTTTTACTAAATATTTCATTCTAACCTCCATAACTATCAAAATTTATATTTATTTTTTGTATTTTTTCTACTAAACTTGCAGGTATAAAATTAGTAAAATCACTTGTCACTTTTGTTGTTATTACATTTTTATAAATTCTACCTAAATCAGATTCTTCCATTGATTCACCACTTATTTTTAAAGTCGAATAAGCTAAATTTCTTTCTTGAAATTTTTCTCTAAATACATATCGCATAAGTATTAAAACTATATCCGTAAGTTTTTCCATGTCTACTATATTTTGTGTATAAATAGCAATTTCAACATTCAATGTTAAAACACCACCATACATATAACCATTTTCATTTTGTTCTAAATTTTCAAATAATATTTCATCACTTATATAAGTAAAACTACCATCACCATCATTTGTGCTTACTACTATCATTGGTAATTTCATTACTCTTTGAGGAAAATTTTTATATATTTGTATTTGACTATTTTGCATATTTGGATCATATCTAAATTCAGTTGGTATATTTTCATCAGCAAAAGCAGCTCTTAAAGCACTTACAAAAGCATTTTTAATACCATGTAAATAAAAATAATGTAAACCTAAAATTGTTTCAGGTTTTTTACCTGCTTGCTGTGGTGTTTCTAAAGTTTCTTTATTATCAATATACATTTTCCACCTTTCATATTATTTATTTATTAAATAATAAAAAATAACTATGTCTTTATGGCAAATATGGACCAGATATAGGTATTACTGGTATAGGAATTCCATTAACAATAACTTGTCCTGCAATAATTTGAGTCATTTGCCATTGTGACCAAGTTAAATTTATCGCTTCTGCTATAGCTTTTAATAATTTCTTTTGTTCATCAGTTAACTCTTGCGTATCTATAACATTTCCTTTATCATCATATGCTTTTTTAGTTAATCCATTTGATATAAATGTTTGGACTAAATTATTTTGTATCATTTCAACTGTTGGTGCAGGCATTATTTACCTCCTTTCTAATCTTGTTCAATATCATAATTTCTTCGTATTTTCTTCTTAAATTTACCTTGTTCAAATCTTCTTTTAAACCCAGCATATTTGTTATAAAACGTATGTGATATATCAGTTCTTGGCGGAAATTGGAAATTAACCTTTTCACCAACTCTTTCATCAGAACCTTTTATTTCTTTTTGATATAATTGTTTTAATTCTTTATCAAATTTTTTACCTAAATATTTGTATAAATTAGGTAAATCTAATTTTTTATCAATTGCATACATAACATCCTCTTTAGTAAATTCATTAGCAAAATTTTTATATACATTTTTTATATCACTTACATTATTCAATAAATCTTTTATTGTAAATTTATTTTTCATTTTAAATCATCTCCTATTTCAAAAGTTATTCTATCTTTAAATTCTTCTTGTTTTCCATTATTCCATTGTTTTACAGATCTAAAATAACCTACTATTCTACTATAAACTTCACATTCTGTTCCTTTTATATTTTCTAATTCTTTTTCTAATTCTGCAATTCTTTTTAATGTTTCATATTTATCCATTATAACTTCCTTTAATTTTAAAAGTTAATTCTATTAGTTTCATTATAACGTGGGTCATTAATTTGTTTTAATGCATTATTAATTGTTTCTAATGAAACTATTCGTCTTATATCTGTTTCTGGTAAAATACTCATAGATATATCTTGTCTTGTTAAAATACTTCTAAAAGCGCCAGATACCTGTACTTCATCAACAACATATTTATTGCCATCAAATTTTCTAATAATTAAATCACCAGTTCTTAAAATAGGTTCTGGTAAAGTCCAAGCATCATATGTTTGAGAAACTTTAAGCCCATAAACTACACCATCAAATTTTTTTGATGGTTTTTCATTAAACCTCAATAATACATTTATCGGTGGATAATAACCACCAACAATACCAGTACCAAAACATAAAGAACATCTACTACGACCTCTAAAATCAGCATCAGCATCTGCTGTATTAGTGCATTTACAAGGAATACCTAGTGGATAATCACTAGCCCATCTTCTCATATATACATAACATTCAATTCCACCATTTTGCAACATAAATTTAAAATCTGTTTGTATTCTCTTTAATACATCTTTCATTGTATCTTCTATATTTCCTTGATCTGCTTCTGGAAAAACATAACTTGGTTCTATTGGACTTTTTTGCCCTTCAAAAAATAAACGTTCTTGTAATTTATAAACTGTTTGACCTTCTTCATTAATAAAAATTTCTATATCTTGCGTATTTTCTTTATTATTAATTATTTTACTAACCCAAAAATAAAATATAACATTTTGAGGAAATATAGGTAATTTAAAATTAAATGAAGTTCCTGTTATAATTTGTTGATTAGCTTTATATTTCAATAGTGGAAATAAACTATAATAAACATTATAACCTTTTAAATATTTATCTGTTTCTGGTTCCCATTCAATATAAAATTCATCAAAAGCACCTTTATAAATACCACCATAAAGTGGATCGAATAATTGCTGTTGTTTAGCATCTGAAACTGTCGTTTTATCTAATTTTATAATTGCCATTTTATCCTCTTATTTATTATCTTCTTTTTTATTATAAACATGATCGCCAATTACATTACCAGTTGCATAAGCAATAAATATTGCAACTATAGCTCCTACACAACTTATAAAAGCTTGCAACGCTAATGCTTCAGATAATTTGTAAAGACACCAAACTCCCATAATCGCTATTATTAAAATACTAAATAAACAAGCAATAAATTTTTTTGAAGTCAAATTTTTTATTATATTATTTATTATTTCCATTTTTATCACCTACCAATTTATAATTATTATTATTTAATAATTCTTTTAATTTAAGTTCAGCATTAATTTTATAAAAAAATTCATATTTTTTATTTGCTGCATCTATTACATACCATTTTTGTTTTGGTTTGTAAAAATAAAATTCTATTTTTTCTTTTTGAGACGTTTCATATATTTTTAACTCATCAATTTCGTTTTCATTAACACTACTTCTTAATTTAAATTTAGATTTTTTTATTCTTTTTTTACGTTTTTCTTCTTCATCTTTTAACCCTTGTTGTAATAAATTTATTGCTTCTTTAATTTTTTGATTTTGAACAAAAGGAGCTAATAAATTTATAATATTCTTAATAAAAGTATTATCGAGTATTTGCTCAACCCAACCAGCTTCTATTAAAACTTTTGCTGTTTGTATTTTTTTCTTATAATTTTCATTATAAGTCATTAAATGCGCTTTTTCTATGTTTGCAATAATAAGTTTATATTTTTTTTTATCAAACTGCATAATAATTACACCTAATTAAAATTGTTTAGAAATTCCAACCAAAAGTAGCTCTAATAAATTGACCTAATTGAGATTGATAACGAGGACTTGCCAAAACAACTGTTCCTATAGGTAAATTACGTTTTACTAATTTAATTTTTTCAATATAAATTTTATAAAAATTTTCATGCGCTGTACCTAATTTTCCAACTCTATCTAACGTTAAACTTAAACCATTATCACTATAAGAAAAATCATTCATAGTCCATTTCATTTGCATAAATAAATTTGTATACATCATTACACCATTTATTAAAATCGCATCAAGAGAACGCGGCCAAGTCTCTAATGTATAACCTGTAAACGGTGGATAAATATTGAAATCTTGTATTACTAATTCTACATATGCTAACGTTTTTTTGTCTCTTATATCTTTATCCTTTTCAACATCATAAAAAGGTTTTGGTAATACAGTATAAATTTTTTCTAATATTTCATAATATTTTTTATTTAATCCTGTATCTGGTTGAGTATTACTCTGTATTGTCATTTTTCACCTTTATACTAATTCATCACCTTGTATTATTTCTAATTTAACATCATTTTCAGGATCTTCATTAAATATAGAAACAGAAGTTATAGCAGTCCCGGAAATAACTAACTGTCCATTAATAGTAATTAAATCATCAGAACCATTTACACTTATTTTTACTGGTCTATTTGTTATTATTGCTAAATATTCTATTGTATCAGCAATTAGATTTAAAGTTTTTATAGTAGGAATAGGTGCCCCTTCTACCGCTTTATTAACATAATCAATATCATATCTTGTTTTTTTATAATAAAGTATAGGTTCTTTTTTCATATAACCAATTCTTACATTGTTATTATCATAAATTTCAATTTGTGTTGTCGATATTAATGTATCAGCCATAAATAATTCCTCCTTTATCTAACAATTTCACCAGATATAGAAACTGAATGATAACCAGTAGAACCATTTTCTAAAACAACTTTAAAAATAGAACCTGCTGGTATTGGTATTTTGGTTGTAAAAATTTGTCCACTCGTAGAATTAGAATTATAAGAATATCTTCTAACTATTGAACCATTTATATAAACTGCCACATTTCCATTAACTTCACCGGTAACAATTATCTCTGTTAAATTTATTTGATTTGAAAAAGTTGTATTTACAATATTTCCACCTACTGAAGCAACATTAGTGCGCCACGAATTAAAATATAATTTCCCTTTATACATAAAACCATCTCTATCTACCATCGTTTGATTTATAACTGGTATTGCTGTTATTGTTAAATTTGCACTAGCATAAGGTACAGGACCATTTATTTCAACAGCACTTATATAATAAATAGTTGAAATATTACTTGAATCAAATTGAACAGTAGTTGTCACAGAATTAGCATCAATTTTAGAATTAAGAAAATTTGTAATAAAAGCACTCTTACCATTTACTATAATTGAAAACGTTGTTCCACCACTACGCTGTCTTGGTATCGCAATAACAGCTTTGTCTGAATAAACATCAACCAATCTTAAGTTAAAATCAGCTGAATAACTAAATGTAATACATGTTAAAAATATTAAACTTAAAATTAACTTTTTCATCAAAAACCTCCTTTATTTATTAAATATCTAAAAATAACTATCTTATCCACCAAAACAATCTGTTTATTTCGTCAGAAGTTTGTTTTATTATTGTAGGAGTTATTGTAGGTGTAAAAGTTGGTGTAAAAGTTGGTGTAACGTCTATTCCACAATATTCATAACTTAATAAAGAACCATTATAAGAAGCAAGCCCTATAACACCTTTAGAACCATCTTGCATTTGAACGGCAAATGCAATATAAGACCTATTATTACACTCTACCACACCACCACTATCACCAATTTGGTTCCAACCACCTGGAGCCCAATTGCTATAAGGTGGAGCCAAACTAATAGAATAATCATTATCAAATTGCCAATTAAATAAATCATAACTTCTTGTATGATGTATGGGTCCTGACCAACCTATTCCCAACCATTCATGGTAAAAATCACCAATTTTCTGTAAGTTCCTATTATGAGACCAAATATTGCACATATTTAAATTAAACATTATTTCTTGCAACGAAACTGGGCTGTAAGGATAAAAAGTATCTCCATTATCCGTTGACCTAAATATCCAAGAATAATAGTTAGGATACATACTGCAAGGTCCAAAATTAGAAGATACTTGTAATTCTACAAGAGCAATCCATTCATTATTTCCAACTTTAACAATTCCTGGGTTATAATAACTTACATATTGACCCACATATAAAGAATAAGGTGCCATAGATGATAAACTTATAGCAGTAGCAGTTAATGAATAAGTATATCCATTATCATAACTATCTGCCCTATCTATATTTCCAGTAGCCCCATTTTTAAAATAAATTCGTGTTTTTCCATTTCCCATATAAACTTCCCCACAACTAACTGCTTTACTTATTCCTGCTACTCCATCTCCAACTATTACACCTTGCCTTGTCCAATTTCCGCCAGTAATTGGGTCTAATTGATTCGTTGTATATAAAACAATCCTATATTTTTGTAAAGGGTTATTTTCTTCAGAAACTAATAAATGATATTTTTTATCAACAGGATGATAGGTTAAACAAGGTTCCGTTAAAAGCACTATATTTTCTGTTGCATTAGGAGTTAATATAGGACTTGGAACAGGCGTCCAAACTTTTGGGAATGGTGTTCCACAAACAGTAGGAAATGATGCAACAGGAGTTGGCGTTAATTTATAAGTTTTATAAGGTGTAATTGTCGGTATTAAAGTGGATTGACAATTATCTATTAATGGTGGTGAAATTGGTGCTCCATCCTTTAAAAAATGAAGTTGACAAATATATCCCGAAGCAGGATTACCAATAGTAGAACCATTATACCACATTCCGCCTAAAATTAAATTTGTAATTGTTCCCATTCTTTTACTACCAATAACAAAATATCCTCTATATTTTAAAACACCATTTAAGTAAAAATATAAATTTCCACTTTTATCCCATTCCAATAAAAACTCATTCCATTGATTTAATGGAACCTCACTTACTGCTGTTAGCGAAGTTCCAATACCAGAAACATAAGTTAACCAAAGTTGGCGAGATGGACTTAATCCAAGACCCATATTCCCGCCAAGAGTAGAACTATTCCATTGTATAGGACTTTGATTGCTCGCTGCTTGTGTTATATACCAATAGAAATGAATTCCGCCTGATAATGCATTAGATAAAGCAGAACATAATTCATTGCTAAATTTAATATATGAATTTGGTGAAAATCCTGTTATTGCATAAGTTCCATTATTTGGTGGAGTAGGATTAAATGTCCAAGTTATATTACCAACTACGGTAGGATTATATCCTAATCCAATACTATTAAAAGAAGGGTTGGTATCAGATGCAATAAAATAACTATCTATACTGTTTAAATTAACACAAGGTGTATTAGTTGGTGTTAAAGTATTAGTTGATGTCATAGTAAATGTTAGTGTTAAAGTATTTGTTAGTGTCATAGTAAATGTTGGTGTTATAATATTTGATGGTGTCATAGTAATGGTTGGTGTTCCTTCTATGACATTTTCAATTTGTATTTTCCTAATAGCACTTCCTAAATCAGATATAAATGACTTAAATTTATCTATCCATTTAAAATTGTATATCCAATATGAGGATGTAGCAGTATAGGTATTACCATCTATCTCACCTACCCAACCCAAATTTGCAGGTTTTGCTGCATTTATGAAAGTAAATAATTGCCCAGAAGAATCTTTATAATATTTTACAACTGCATCAGCTGGACTATTATATATAGTCCATAAAGAATTGCCAGTCACATCAGGATGTCTCCAAGATTGCAACATCCATATATCACTACAATTGCCACAATTAGTTCCTCCATAAGTTCCAACTGAATTACCTACAAAATCTATAAATTTTCTTTGACCAGCGGATTGATACAAATATGCATGTAAAGTATTTCCAGGGTCAAAAGACATCGCTTGTGGAGAATTCAGTTTTACAACAGTTGTTAATCCAACACCATCAACATCTCCTGCATTATTTAGTTGCCCAACTACTGTTATAACTTCTTTTGTTATAGGATCTAATTTTCTAATACAATGACAAAGCCTATCAACTATATAAATATAAGTTCCGTCTGTTTGAAGTGAACGTATTTGACTTTGAAATCTTACAGTAGTAGTTAAACCATCAACACAGCCAAACTGGTTAAAAACACCCGCAACAGTTTCCACCGTATCATTTAAAATATTCAATCTTTTTATAGTTCCTAAATCATAAAAATAGTAATAATCACCTAAAACTACACCACCAATTGCACCACCTAATCTTGAAGAACCATACACGCCATCTACACTACCCCATTCATCTAACCATCCTGCAACTGGCTTTATAATTCCATTTGGATATATCTTTCTAATTGTGCTACCTATACTAACTATAATTGTATTATTCCATACATCTACTCCTGCCGAAAATATAGGAACTTTTGAATTTAATATTGCATCTGCTTCATTCCAATAAGCAGAAATACCCATAAATCTTGCAACGGTAGAATTGGTTAAATCTGCTTTTTTTATAATATTATTATCCGTATCCCCAATCCAAAGGTATCCATTTTTATATAATAAACCATAAGGATTTTTTAATTTCACTGAGTTAAAGGGAACAGGGTCATTTGTATAATTATCTCCAAAAGTTCCACCTATTAAAGTAGAAACTGTTCCTGCTGGTAATTGAACTTTTTGAACTGACCTTGAATCAGGCGAAATTACATATATAATATTTGCTGTCTCATTATATGCAAGCCCGTGAGAATTATTATTTACAGATGCGATAGTATAACAATAATTATCAGATAAATTTATCCCACGAACTTTATTATTACCATCTACAAAAAATATTGTATTTCCTGAACTATCAACCACTAATCCTCTTGGTGAATTTATCTTAACAGTAGTAGTTAATCCAAATCCATCAACATATCCTGCTGACCCAGGGATTCCAGCAATAACATAACTTTCTCGTGTTGGAATATATACTCCTACGATTATGTGGTTATTCATATCAGAAACATAAAGAGTATTTCCTTTTAAATCTATATAACGACATTGATTATATCTTGCATTTTCTCCAATACCTCTTACATTTCCAGAAGTATTAAATCTTCCTGAAAATGAATATACGGAATTATTTGTCATATCATATGCATAGATAAAATGGTAAAAACCATTAGCAAAAAAGATTGTATTATAATCATTTGAATATGCTATATCAGTAATACCATTATTTACTCGTGCTGTTATTGAATTTCCTGCTATAAACCAACCATATTCGTAATTACCTAATAATTTCTCAATAGTTCCATTTTCATAAACTTTATAAATTACAGGATGCGCACCAGGAATAATTAAAGTATTCCCAATAAATTCAAAGCCATAAGCATTTGTCCTTTGATATGGTCTGCCATATGTAAAATCATCATATTTTAATCCATATCTACTAATGATATATTCAGACAAGATCTGTGCTTGAACTCCCTGCCAATACCAATATAATAAAACTAATAGTGATAGTATTATAAATACAATAAACTTCTTCATTTCATATCCTCTTTTACTGTTGCAGTCACATATTCTATTTTCGCTATATTTCCTTTTTTATCCATAATTATATGATCAAAAACTTTACATCCAAACTCTTTTTGTTTTACAATATCAGTCAAAGAACTTCTACTATCTATATAACTTTCATAATTTCCTTTTAAAAAATCTTTTAATTCTTTTGGTTGTTTAGTGCCTAGATAACTCATTTCATAATTATCAATATTCAAAGCCATAATAAAATTTTTAACGTATGTTTCATCTAGAATAACATTTGAAGTGTGAGTCACCCATTCTATACCAATATAATAATCTTGCGTATTCAAGTTAAAAAACATAAAACAACTAACTAATCTTGAGTCTTTTAATTTTTCAGGAACACCACCCCTGAAATAAAAATAATATATATTTTGACAAAAAATAGAAATAACAATAAAAAAAAATATCAATATAAATAAAAATCTTTTATACATTAAAATCTCCTCAAAAACAAAAGTTCCTATATCAACTATCTTAAAAATAAGATTTATACTGTTAATTTAAATTTGGATTAAATCCATTACCACCTTCATCATTAAAACGTCCTTCTCTTTCCCACCTTTCATTCCTTTCTTTTAACATATCTCTTATTTTTTTCAATTGTTCTTTTGAAAACATTAAATCATATTCTTCGCCATCTTTTGAAATCCATGGATTTAAATCTATTAACCCATCTTCATCAATAAATAATTCACCTTTATAATATTTATAACCTTCATCTACTTTTGAATCAATTATCCCCATAACATAATCAAAATATTCTTCATCTGTTAATTCTACTATTTGATCTTTCATATTTCTATACATTTCTTGTAAATCAATCAAAGAACCTTCTTCAACTGGGTTTATATCTTTTGCTTTTTTACTTATAATTTCTGCTATTTCTTCATCTGTTTTACCTTCAATAATAAGTTTTCTAATTTCTTCTAAATTTGCTTTTAAACTTGCTTTAAAATCTTCGTCTTTAACATTAACTTTTTTAAGCACTTTACCACTTTTATCTACTAAAACAAAACCTTCTTTTTCAAGCTCCTCTAACGATACTTTCGCTGTTAACATTTCTACAATTTCTTCATCTGTCTTTCCTTCTAAAACCAATCTTCTAATTTGATCTTTCATTGTAAAACCTCCGTTTTTAATTAGATTTTTATTTTAACTTTTTGTTTTATATTCTGGATCATTATCATCTGGTTCTGCAAATATTTCTTCAGCATCTGGAATTTCTTCTTCTTCTCTTTGTGGTTTCCATAAGCCAGCCCAATACCAATATCCACCGTCATTTGGTGTATATTTAGACTCTACATATGTTTGTGTATTTAAATCAAAATATATTTTATTTTCATCAGCCTCATTTGGTTTTAAAGTTCTAATTTTTTCAGATTTTTCACTTTCAATTATTGAACTTTTTACCATATCCTTTAATTCTGGATAATTCCAATAATCAGCATCCCCCTCAAATTTAACTATTGTTTCACCTTTATCATTCTTTTTAATTTGATAATATAATTCACCACCATTCTTTTCTATATCTTGCACAAAGTTATCTATTTCTAATTCTAATTTATCTACTTGTTCATCTGTTAATTTTCCATAATTTATTTCGTGTGTTATTAATTTAGTTTCTAAATTTTCACTAACATTTGGTAAATAATCCATGGGTGTTGGAAAAACCCCCGATGAATGAAATTCAATACCATATTCATCTTTAATATGTTTTATAAAAGCATTTTTATTAGATTCTTTATCAAATGTTTTTCTAAATTTTTTACATAATACTTCTGCACTATCATAATCAGTTATTTGTTCGTTATAATATTCTTCTAAAAAATTTTTTAAATCCATATTTTTTTCAACCCATTCTTTATATGCTTCATTATATGCTTTATCAGTATATTCTTCTGAAACTTCATCTATTATACCTTTTTTAACTGCTTCATTAAAACTTAAATTTTCTTTTTCTTTTCTATAAAAAAGTTCTTTAAAATCTTCCATTTTAAAATCCTCCATTTTAATTATTTATTAAATATAAAAAAATAACTATTTATCTTTTTACAATCTTTATATTTTTAAGTATATCTTTATTTTCGAGATCTAATATTACTACACCAGTAGCTTTTTTTAACAATGGATATATTTCTAATTTTTCTGATCTACTCATTTCATGATTATTTCTATCGTGCCATTGTTTTGATCTACGATGAAATAATGCGTGCGGTTCCCCATCTTTTTCAATATATATTAATCGATCTTGGCTCAAATAATATTCAGCTTGTTCTCTTTTAAAAATACACCAATCATCGTGATTTTTTTTACCTATTCTCATAGCAGCCGGGACTGTTAATATTTCATATATCTTATAATGTGAACCTTTATAATTTGTATCTAATAAAAGTTTTAATCCACTACCTTCCTCCTCTTTTATAGCTTTTTCTAATTCGTCATAAGATTTATAAGATTCTATATCTTTTTTAAATCCTTTTGGAGCTACTTTTTTTAATTTTTCAAATTGATCTAATATTTTATTAACTTTTTTAATATCTTTAGGAAATTCTATACTTCCATCAATTAATCTATTAACTATCCATAACACGTAATCTCCTTTAGTTGGATCAGCTTCTTTAATTTGACTATAAAGCGTTTTTAAAGCATCTTTACCAAATTTTTTTTCCAAAATTTGCGACGCTTCATTAAATTTAGAATCAAAATCAGCAAAAATTATTGCTAATATTTCATTATCTGTTTTACCTTCTAAAATTAATTGTCTAATTATATCTCGCATATATATATACAACCTCCTTATTATTTAATAAATATAAAAAAATAACTATATGAATTTCTTTATAGAATGTTTTTTATATTTTTTATTTAAAATTTGATATAAATTATAAACATTTTCTATATAATAATAATTTCTTATTTTACCATGTTCGTTATATCTACATTTACCAGCATTATAAGCAGCAAGTGCTTTATCTATATTACCATCATATTTTTTTAGTTGTATACATAAAAATTTAATTGAATATTTTGCATTTATTTCTGGCTCTAATAATTCATCATAATTATTACCTTCCCACCCCATATACTTTGCAGTAGAACCTAATAAACAATATTGCCCATAAGAATATTCGCACACCTTATTTTCCCATTTTTTTTGTTTATTATTAACATTACTTTCCCATTTCATTATTGCCAATCCTAAATTTTCAATATTTTCTTTAGTTAAATATTTACTAGTAATATCATTTTTATATTTTCCTAATTCATAATAATCAAAATAATATTGAGTCCATTTCTCGTTTATTTCAATTAAATTTACAAAATTTTTTATTGTTTCAGAATTATCATAAACCTTTTTTGTAGGGAGAAGCACCAATAAAATTATTAAATATCTAAATAATTTTGTCATAAAATTACTCCCTTATAATAAACCATCATAATTTACTTTAATTATTTCACTATCATCATTACTTACTTCAATATGACATCTACAATTAACATGAGAATGCTCAAAAATAGGAGCTTCGTGTTCTAAATTACTTATAAAATCTTCTAAATCCCATTCTTCTCCATTTAAACTTTGACATATTTCACAAGGTTCATCAGAACTTATCCATTTTACATATTTAAACCCTTGGTCTAAAAGTTCTTGTAAATATTCTAAACTCTTATCTTTGTGGGGTGACATAATAATAATAACCGGAAATTAAAGTTTTTTATAGCGATTATAAATTTCAAAATTTTGCAGCATTTGTTTAGTATAATCAATTATATCATTTTTCTTTTCATTTATTTTAACAATTTCTTTTTTTATTTTATCATATTGCAGCATTATTAAACGTCCTACATCATTATCCATATCAAAAACATTACTTCTTACATCTTCAACTTTTTGATCGAATTCTTTAATTATTTCAGTAAACTTTTTATTAAATCCATCTATATCAAAATTTAATTGAGCTTCAATATTTTTTGAAGCTTTAATTATATCATTATCAAAATCAAGATTATAATTTTTACATATTTCACTAATAAGTTCCCTTTGACTATCATTATAATTTTTAACTTTAAAATAATTAGATTTTTCTATTTTACCAATTTCTACCCCACTAAGTTCTTTATTTTGTAAATATAATAAATCATCTCTACATTTTTCAAGTTTATAACTTTTATTCGCTTTTTCGTTTATTATTTTTATCTCTTCTTGTTTTTTTCTTTCATTTTCTTTTTCTTCCCACTCAGATGCTCCTTTAATTACCAATTCAGTTTTTGCATTAACTTCATCAATATCAGCTCCATATTCTTTACCATTATATTCAAATACATAAAAATCAGGAAATACTTCTATAATAATTAATCTAGAACCTTTTTTTATTATTTCAGAATTTCCATCCATATCTTCTGCATATAAATCTTCTAAAACTTCAACTTTTACATTTTCATCATAATTTTCATATTTTGAAATAATATTATTCTCTGATTTAAGCATTTCATTTTTCCAATCTTCAAAGGATAATATATCAAAACCATGTTGTTTTTGACCTATAACATAACCTTCATACATAGTTTTATATATATTATCTTTTGCGCTTTTAATATGTTTAAACATTTGAACTCTAGCTTCTTCTTTTTTTACTGTTTCGGGTGAAGGTTTTTCTTTACCAAACCATTTTAATACTCTACCTGTTTTACGGCTGACTAATGCCCAACGTTTTTCACCATCTTTTATCCTTTGAACTAATCTACCAATAATTTCTGTTTTTATCATAGATTTCACTCCTTCCTCTTTTTCTAATTCTTTCTCTAACTTAGGCAACCCATAATTTTCATCATAATAATTTTTATATTTTTTATAAATTATACCAGCTTAAATCCAAATGTCCAGTTACAACATAACACTTTTAACTGATATCAACATTTTATATTATTCTAAATTATTTACTTTTTCTTTATCATTATCCTTCTTTTCTTCAACTTTATTTTCAACTTTATCTTCAACTTTATTTTCAACTTTATTTTCAACTTTATTTTTTGGAATTTTAACAGCTTCTTTTGCATCACCTTTTATCATATTTCCAACAACCAAAATCTTTTTCTCAATCATACCTTTAAATCTACCTTTTTCTAATGAAGCCTTTAAACTTTCTTTATCAACTTTATTTTCATCAATTTCTTCAAAAGGTTTAATAACTAAATTACCTTTTTTATCGGCTCTTAATACATCTGTCGTTAATTCCATATTCGTAATATTTCTTATTTTCATTTTTATAACCTCCTTAAGTTTTATGAAAGGGTGGTATCAAATACCACCCTTTCATAATTATAAAATTTATGCAACAGTAATTAACACTATACCCTTTGCATATCTAATCACCATGCCAATATCTTCCCAAATATTAAACACATCTCCGGCTTTATTAGCATCAGATAAGAATCTTATATCAATATCTGTTCTAATTGCTAATTTACCGAGATATTCTTTTGGCGCTAAAACAAAGATTTCATCAGTTGGCACTACAACTGAATCATACATTGGAACACCAAAAATTTCACCAACTAAACCAGTTCTTAACGCTTCTTCTTGTATTGCTGGAGCAAAAATACCATAACCGCCACTAGCTGTTCCTGCTAATGATACATTAAAAAGCAAGAAATCAGTTAATCTTTCTGGGTTAATCCAAATAGCACCAGTAGGTAATAATTTACCGCGAAGTTTTCCTATTGCTTTTGCAATATCAATGGGACCAACTTTTGCACTTTCAAATGTATTAAAAGAAGAAGGATTATTAGTTGCAGCAGTTGTTCCTGCTAATGATAAAACTGGTGTCTGATTAGTTAAACCAGCCGCAAATTTTATAAGAGTATAAAACTTCGCATCTTCTTGTAATTGAACTGATGCTTGTCCTCTTCTTCTTGCTAATTCCATTACATCAAACTTTCTGAAATTCTGTTCGTTCCATTTTACAATAAAAGTAGAACTAACAACATTAGTATCTATCCTAACCCTATCTGATTTAATATCAGATATTATAGGTAGACCGTTTACAGAAAGCTGTGCAGCTGGAACATCTAAATCACAATCAAAAACCGCTTCTTCGCCTTGTCCTAAATAATAAGAATCAAGCATTAATCTTGCTTTACCTTCAAATAACATTTCGCGCATTATTTGCTCTCTCATCTGAGTTGCTAAAATATTGCGTCCATAAGGTGATTTTAATATTTGCTCTATTTTAGCAGATGCTAAAATTGGGTCAAATTTGCCTTTATCGTTTCTAGAAGCATAAATTTTATTATCTATTGTTTCGTTAGCCATAGCTGAACCTCCTTTACAATAATGTTAAACGAATAACGGCTGAAACAATACCGCTAGAATCACTCGTTACATCTTCACAAACACCAATTTCAACTGCATCTGTAGAATCATGCGTAATTTTACCGTTATCGTTAACATAGACTTCTTTACTAACTTCTAGCTCCGCATCTGGATCAAAAGGGTTTGAATCTTTATCCCTTTTATCATCATATACATAAACAACAGCTTGTCTAATTGCGGCAATTAACCCGCCGCGGTTATAATTAGTATAATCATAACCTTCACCTGCTGTAAATGGTTGACCTGTAGAACCTGGACCTAATGGAAACACAACATTTGAATCAAGAGCAAGCCCATTTGGCCGAAGATTATTAGTTCTATCTCCGGTTGCCCATGGACGAATAAGAATTACACCTGTAGTTGCATCTTTTTCGAGAACTGTCAATGTTCCAGAATAAATTTTTGTACCAGCTTTGGGCTGATAACCAATCGTTCTGGATGCTACATTCTCTTTCAAAACTCGTATAGCCATCGTTTTTTCCTCCTTTTTTAAAATTTTTAGCTATTACTTTATCTTATCTATTTAATCTGTTTTCTAATCATTTTCATATTTACTTGTTTACTACTTCACTTCAAATCAATATCATTTCTCAAATAACTCATTAATTATATTATTTGTATTTTCTTTTGGTTCTATTTTTAATGTTTCTTTAAAAGTTTCTAACATATCATCATTAGCTGCCATAAAAATTTTTCTTAATTTCTTTATTTTTTCTTCAATAGCTCTTTCTTTTGCAAATATAGGGTTTTCACCAGCAACAATCATATTTTTAATTTCTTCTTTTGATACTATTCTATCTTCATCAATTAAATATGTTAAAATTTCTTCAACTTTCTTTTTCTTTTCATCAATTTGCTGTTTTAATTCAGCAAGTTTTTTATCATCAGGTGATATTTCTTGTTTATTACCTTCTTTTTCATTAAGCATTTTTTCCATTTCTTCTCTTAAACTATTTTCTTTTTCACTTTCTTCATTTTCTTTTTCACTTTCTTCATTTTCTTTTTCACTTTCTTCATTTTCTGGTTCTAATTCTACATTTTTTTGCGTTTTATTATCTTCTTCTTTCTTTTCAACTGGCAAATCTAACAATACTCTAAAAAATTCTATAATTTGTGCTAAATCTTGACTAAAAGCATTAGGTAAACGTTTTACTTCATTACCTTCTTTATCTAATACATATATCTCATTAGTATTTTTATCTTTATGCGCTATATAACCGGAACCGAGTGGAATTCCTTCCGTAACTTCCCATATATCTTTTTCTTCTGCTTTTATTATTTTTTTATCAACTGCACCAGCTAACTCCTGCATTGTTTCTCTTTTATACTCATAATTATCTCTAATATCGTATTTTTGTTTATCTTCTGTTATTTGCAACAAATCTTGATATAAATTCACTACTTCTTCTTTTTTAAAATTTAAATCATTATATCTTGTAATTTCTTTTAATCTTTTCAAATAATTTAATTTTTGAGGATAAGAAGTTATTCTTATCATTCTTTTTATTTTATTAATCAATTCATCTAAATTATTATGAACTTTAATATCATAAATATCTTTAATATCATATAATTGACGGTTTTCTTTTTTCTTTTTACCTATGAGATATTTATCAAAATTCATTATTTTATCCTCCAAATCTTATTTTGTAAAGTTCTTCAATTTCATCTTGACTCATACCATTTTTCAATAATTTTTCAACTTCAATTTCAGACGCTAATGGATGAATATTAAAATCAAAAGTCTTACTTAAAAGAGTTGATTTTCCCATACCTTTTGCAAAAATCTTTTTATCATTATCAGATAATTTATTAAATTCTTTTGCAAAAAGTTTTATTCTAACTTGTTTACTTGATTGAATTGGCCATTGCCCACTTATCCTATATTCAAGATATGTTTTAAAATTTTCTTTACCACTTAAAACATCTTCATTTATTAAATTTTCATCAATCAAACTTTTTAAATGTGATTGTATTCCAAATAATTGTTTAAAACAATATACTTCAACGGCATCTTGCTGTGTTTGACCTTCAATTGGTTTAATATTTACATTATCCTTGTTTGCAATTATACAAGATTCTAATTTTTCTTTATTAGCTTTAACAAAAGCTTCTATTTTTTCTGTTTCTTCTAAACTTGCTTTAATATCAAAATTATCTAAACTAGCTTTTGTTTTTTTCTTACCTCTATGTTTTTCTCTAGGCCAATAACCAGTTGCTTCGTGTTCTAACCAAGCACAATAAGCCTCTGGATTATCACTCCAGTGTTTTGTTTTTTCTACACATTTATAAAAATCACCACCATAAGATTTCCAAATTTTTTCCCATTTTGAAGCTGCAGCTTTAAGATTTACAACTTCTTCCCAAGATTTTTCATCTTCCTCTTCATTCATACCCCAAACAGATTTTACATAATCTTCTCCTTCAATTTGTAATGTTGCAAGCAAACGTCTTTTAAATAAATCAGATTGCGCATATTCTTTCAATGTCATATCATCTATTTTTATTGTTTCATCATTAATATCCATTCCCCAAATATTACTTAAAGATTGTTTAAAATTTGGTAAACCATTTTTTGTTATAAGCCAATATTTTTCATCACCTATAGATATTAAATGAGCATTATAATCTTTACCTATAAGTTTACCTTTTTTAATAAGTTTATCTTTAATTTTATTTACTTCATATGCTGTTAATCTTTTATCTAAATATTTTGTAAGTTCATAATCAAAAATAGGTGTATCAATTAAAGATTCAAGCCCAGCAACTATTTTATCTATTTCACCATCATTTACTTTTTTAATAGCTTCTGTAATTCTAAATAATTCATAAGCATTTATGTTTTTTAATACTTCTTCTGTATTAGAATCTATTTTTTCATCTTCTTGAGATAAGATTTCTGATCCTTTTATTTTTCTAATATGCCAAGCGTGTTGAAATAAATCAAGATCATTTTCTTCAGCTTCTTCTCTTGAAAAAACCGTAACTTTATATTTACATTTTTTATTACCATATTTTACTAACCAAATACCACTAACTCCACTTTCAAAATCATCATCTTCATGTGTTAATTGTTCAACTTCAATATCTTCTCTTGAAAAATCTTTCAACTTCATATCATCAATAAATTTATCTTTTAAATCACCTTCAACATATTCATATAATTCAGAAGCTTTTATTGTATTATATTTTTTTTCATTTTTAGCAACTAAATTTTTAAATTGAGCATTCTTATCAGCAGGACTTTCAACTATACCAGCACCAACAAAAGTTAAATCTAAATCTTTTCTATAAACTAATACTTCAGAACCATCCGCAGCTTTTATTCTTTTATTCATACTACCCTTAATATGTTCACAAGGATCAGCAAAAGGAAACTCCGCACCGCAAAAACCACATTGAGCCTTTTCTGCATATGCTTCCATTGACATTTGATGCAATTCGCCACTAATAATTCTAGCAACATGTTCGGGATATACCTTTTTATCAATTTTACAAATTATATCAACAGAATCATGTTCCCCATTTTTACCCTCAACATAAGTTGCATCTATTATTTTACCAAGTATTTGATTAGTGTCATGATTATAATCAACAATTTTACCTATAAAAGTTTTATATGATTTTTTAACTTCTTCAGATGGCAAATAATCACCATTACCATTAGGTTCATCACAAGTTAAAATTCTACTTCTTAAATAAATATAATCATTTGTGTTATCTGAAGCTTCAACTTTATTTTGCACATCTGTCAAAGGCATTATTTCGGTTTTTACTGAACTACCAAAAATTATACCCATTTTAAAATTCCTCCTTAGTATAATATCTATTTTATAAATATAAAAAATTAACTATACTATTATTGGTTTTGCATTTTTGCATTATATAACTGTTTTAATTCATCATCAAATTTATCTTCAATTTTTTGATATAATAATTGCAAATCTATTGGACGTGAATTTTCTATTGCTACTTTTATCAAATCTTTATCAAATTTATCATATAAATACTCAAACATTTTTTTTAAAAATCTACTATACCTATTATCTTCAATTATATATTTTATTATATCCTTGCTAAATTTATCCGCATATTCTTTATAAAAGTAATCAGCAATTTCAATACTTCTTATATTTTTTGCCATATATCTCATTAAATCATCATCAAATCTATCTTTAAAATGTTTTAATATTTCTATAGGTTTAGCATCTATTTCTATTGCGTATTTAATATCATCTATTTCAAATTGATCTTTATACGTTTTATATAATTCTCCTACATCATCAATATTATCTATTAATTCTTTTATAGTATATTCATTTTCCATTTTACTTACCTCGTTTTATTTATTTTTTATAATATCTTTTTTTACGATATAATTGTTTTAATTCATCATCAAATTTATCTCCTAAATACTCATATAAACTTTCTAAATCGGCTTTTTTATCTATTGCATATTTTATCAATTCTTTATCAAATTTATTTTTTAAAAAACAATATAAACTACCTAATTCAATTTTTTTATCTATTGCATATTTTATTAACTCTTTATCAAAATTATTATTCACCCAACCATATAAATCATCTAAATCAGCTTCTTTATCAATAGAATATTTTATTAACTCCTTATCAAATTTATTTCTTAAATAAAAATATAAATCATCTAAATCATATTTTTTATCAATAGCATATTTTATTAATTCTTTATCAAATTTATCTTTTAATTTTTTTATTATAAATTCTGCTTCATAATCACCAGAATTACCAGAATCATCATAATATTTATTAATAATTATTTTAATAAGTTCTTTATCAAATTTATCTCCACCAAGTTCTAATATATCTAAAATATATATATCTTCACTAATTAAATATTTAATAATTTCTTTATCGATTTTATTTTTAAAATTTTTCTTTAAAAATTTAAAAAGCCATTCTCCATAATCATTATCATTTATATATTCATCTTCTTTATATTTTTTAATAATATATTTAATCATTTCAGAATCAAACTTATCATTTACATATTTAACTAAATTATCTATATCATAATCTTTATCAATAGCGTATTTAATATCATCTTTAGTAAAATAATCTTTAAAATTTTTATATACATTTTTTATATCATAAGTATTATCTAATAATTCTTTTATTGTATATTTGTTTTTCATTTATAACCTCTTTATACAATTATTTTAATCTACCACCAAGATCTATTTAATATATATTTACGTAAATAGTTTAAAGCAGCATTTTTCTTTATTGCATATTGTATTAACTCTTCATCAAATTTATCTACTAAAAAAAAATATAAGTTTTTTAAATCTGCTTCTTTATCTATAGCATATTTTATTAATTCTTTATCAAATTTATCTCTTAATATCCTATATAAAGCAGACTTATATTTAGTAATATTAATAGCATATTTTATTAATTCTTTATCAAATTTATTTTTCAACAAATCATATAAATCAGATAAACAAGCATTTTTATCTATTGCATGTTTTATCAATTCACTGTTAAATTTATTTTTTACATATTTATATAAATAATATAAATCCATTCCTTTATCAATAAAATATTTAATTATTTCAGAATCAAACTTATTTTTTAAATATTTAACTAAATTTTTAATATCCATATCTTTATCAATAGCATATATAATATCATCTTTAGTAAATTCATTAGCAAACCTTTTATATACTTCAACTGGTTTATCAACACTATCCAATAATTCCTTTATCGTCATTTTTTTAACCATTTTACTTACCTCCTTTTATTCATATTCTTCTCTATATTTCTTTTTTAAATCTTTTGGAAATCTATTACCTAATTCTTTATATAAAGAATATACATCAGCATCTTTATCATAAGCATATCTTATAAGTTCTTCATCAAATTTATCTACTAAATAAAAATATAAAATTTTTAACTTAGCTTTTTTATCAATAGCATATTTTATTAATTCTTTATCAAATTTATCTCCTAATATTCTATATAAATCAGACTTATATTCAGTAATATCAATTGCATATTTTATTAATTCTTTATCAAATTTATCATATAAATTTTTATACAAATATTGTAAAATTTCTTCACTACTATGAATTTTAACTATTGCATAAATACTATATTTTATTAATTCTTTATCAAATTTATCTTTCGCATATTCAACTAAATATTCTGCAAAATCACTATCTTTTTTAATAGCATATTTTATTAATTCTTTATCAAATTTATCTCCTAAATATTCACTTATATCATCAGGATCCAAATATTCTCTAGATTTATCAATAGCATATTTAATATCTTCTTTAGTAAATTTATTTCTTAAATATTTGTATAAATTTTCTAAATCAGCTTCTTTATCTATTGCATATTTTATTAATTCTTTATCAAATTTATCTCCTAAATATTTGTATAAACTTTTTAAACCCACTTTTTTATCAATAGTATATTTTATTAATTCTATATCAAATTTATCTTTTATATATTTAACTAATTCATCAACATCCATATTTTTATTAATTGCATACATAATATCATCTTTAGTAAATTCATTTGCGAATCTTTTATATACTTCGGCTGATTTATCAACTGTATCTAATAATTCCTTTATTGTATATTTATTTTTCATTTTTTTTCCTTTTATTTATTTTTTATGATATCTTTTTTTATTATATAATTGTTTTAATTCATCATCAAATTTATTACCTAAATATTCATACAAACTTTTCAAATCTGCTTCTTTATCTATTGCATATTTTATTAATTCTTTATCAAATTTATCTTTATTTTCTAAATATAAATCAAATAAACTAGCTTTTTTATCTATTGCATATTTTATTAATTCTTTATCAAATTTATCTTCAAATCTCGAATATATATATCCTAAATCTCCATAATTTTTAAAACTATCTATTAAATATTTCATTAATTCATTATCAAACTTATCTCCTAAATAACTATATAATTCATCTATATGCTGCTCAAAAAAATCATAATCACCCATTGCGGTTCTATCTTTCTTTATTGCATCTATTGCATATTTAATAAGTTCCTTATCAAATTTATTATTTAATGCTCTATATATATTTTCAAAAAACATTTTTAACTTAACACCTTTATCTATAATAATTTTTATAAAATCTTTATCAATTTCTTTTTTAAAATATTCACATAGATCTTCTAAATGATCTATATATCTTATTTTTTCTATTATATATTTAATATCTTCTTTATTAAATTTATCTTTTAAATCTTTAAATATTATATCAGAAGATACACCATATTCAAATGCTAATCCTATAAGTTCTTTATCAAATTTATCTTTAAAATTTTTTACCAAAAATTTAAAAAATTCATTATTATTATCATTAATTTTTATATTTTTTTTAATATAATATTTAATTGTTTCAGGATCAAATTTATCTTTTACATATTTAATTAAATTTATAGTATCCATATCTTTAGAAAGAGCATACATAATATCATCTTTAGTAAATTCATTCGCAAATCTTTTATATACTTCAACAGGTTCATCAACACTATCTAATAATTCTTTTATTGTATATTTTTTAACCATTTTACTTACCCCCTTTTATTTATTTTTTGTGATATCTTTTTTCACGATATAATTGTTTTAATTCATCATCAAATTTATCTTTTAACCAATAATATAAATTATATAAATCAGCTTTTTTATCAATAGCATATTTTATTAATTCTTTATCAAATTTATCATCTAAATAATAATATAAATTTTCTAAATCAGCATTTTTATCAATAGCATATTTTATTAATTCTTTATCAAATTTATCTCTCAAATAATCATATAAACTTCCTAAATTAGCTTTTTTATTAATATTTTTATCAATAACATATTTAATAAGTTCTTTATCAAATTTATCTTTACCAAGTTTTAATATATCCCGAATATATTTATTTTTATCTATTAAATATTTAATAAATTCTTTATCAATTATATTTTTAAAATTTTCATTTAAAAATCTAAAAAGCCATTCATCATCATCATTATTATCCATAACTTTATTTTTATATTTTTTAATATAATAATTAAGCGCTTCAATGTCAAATTTATTATTTACATGTTTAATTAAACTTATAATATCCATACCTTTAGAAAGAGCATACATAATATCATCTTTAGTAAATTCATTAGCAAATCTTTTATATACTTCAGCTGGTTTATCAACACTATCCAATAATTCCTTTATCGTCATTTTTTTAACCATTTTACTTACCCCCTTTTATTTCATCTTTTAAAATTAACTTTTCAATATAAAGTTTTTTAATATTATTAAACTTATTTTTAATAGTTCTTTCAAACTGGCTAAATTGTCTATCTCCCATATCTGACATTCGCGCAGAATCTAATAATTCACCCATAATATTTTCTAATGTCTTTATAATAAACGTTTCACTTACACTTAAATTTTCTTTTTTTACTTCTTGTTCATTCATATTTTTCCTCCTTATCGTTTAATAAATATAAAAAAATAACTACACTATAGTTGGTTCTTCCGGTTTTCCAGGTTCTGTTGTTTCTGAAGTTTCTGTTTTTTCTGTTTCTGGTTTTTCTAATGTTTCTGCTTCTGGTGTTTCAATTTTATTTGATTCAGATGTTGAAGTTTCATTAGCAGATTCACTAAATTCACCCTCGGGCGGAGTTATTTCCGATTCTGCTAATGGGCTTCTATTACCTATTTTTATTCTTTGCCCATCATCAAATACTGAACCAATTTCTTTCTTCAATTTTACCTGTTCAGCTTCATAATCCAATGATTTATATTTAGTAAACAAAGTTCTAGTTGATATCAATCCTTTCTCCCACATATTCATATAATCCTCAGTTTCATCTTTGTCTATATTTAATTTCTTTTGCCATTCAATTCTAGGTAAATCTAAATCTTTATTTTTAGTGTAAAAATTATTAGCTTCAGCTATTGGCGTAAAATAATTATTTATTAACCAATTAGTAAATTTATCTTGAACCGCTTGATACATCATTATTAACTTTTGCAATGTTATTTGTTTCGTATTTGTCCACCCTTTTACTTCACCAAGTACAATATCTTTAGAAACCCCTAATCCAACAAGTATTGAATCTCTTATCCATTCATAATCTTCTTTATAACTAAATAAACTTTCTTGACCATTAAAACCAACAACTTCATAATTAACAAATGGTGGAACAAATATACTAAATGGCGGATTATTTTTCGCTTGTTTTATAAATTGTTCAAATTTCATCAATTCTTCATCATTTGGTATTTTAGGTGGATCAGCTGAAATATCACCAATTTTCCATATCTCAATAGGATATCTAAATCTATCTATTGCTGTTAGTTTTAACATTGCTATTTTATCTTGAAATAATAATGTTCTTAATAAACACTGAATAGGTGAAGTTCCTCGTAAAGCTGATGCATCAGTTAAATTCATTATTGCAGAAATATTTTGATTATCTAATAATATTTCATTTTGACGTAATAAATCATCAAGTCCTTCCGTAACTTCGCGTCCAAGTCTTTTAGCCTCTTTTGCTTCTTCTTTCATTGTAGGCGTTATTTGTAAATAATACCTAGGTTCTTTCTCAAAAAATGCTTGCCTAACTTCTATAAACTCTGGTTCAAATAATACAAATCTACTCCATTTTGTAAACCTAACTTTTTTACTTTTTAATTCAAACTCTTGTTCATCTTTTATACCCATCATTATTGCTTCACCAAATTTCTGATATGACAAACTTGCTTTCAATATAAAATCATATAAATTAAAATTTCTATTAAATGCCATTTGTTTATAAAATTTCGTTACCGCTTCATTTTCCGCTGTTATTTCAAACATCGAAAATGGATATAAAGCATGCATATTAACAATAGCATGTATATAAGGATCTAAACTATAAAATAATCTTACCCAACGCAGTGTTTCTTGCCTAGATTTAGGCATTAACCACATATCTGGTGTTAATTCGGGAGAGTACCAAGTTGTTGATGTAAAATCTAATGTTCCACTATTCATTTGGGCTATTATTTTTTCGGTTTTTTTAAGTTCTGCTTCTCTTGAGCTAAATCCACCATATACACTACCAAGCAATTTCTGCATTTTAATTTTATTATCTTTCCCATCAAAAAAAATCTTCTTTTTTTCTACCATAATAAATCCTCCAATTATTTAATAAATACAAAAAAATAACTTATCTTTGCATTAAACCACCGGGACCACCAACAAAACTAAACCCAATACCACTAGTATTCGTATAAGCGTTTTTTATTTTTTTAAATGCATATAAACATAATACATCTGCATTGCAAGCATCATCGTGTTCACCTTTAGGAGCCGTAAGTTCTATACTACCTGATTCCCTTTTATGCCTTTCAAATATAGTCCATTGTATAAAACTTTTATACATTGCTTCACTTACTAATATTTTTTTAGTTTCATCATCATATATTTTAGGATAACGTATTCTTTCAATAATATTATCTTGAAAATGTTCAAACATAGCAATTTTAAAATTTTTTTTAGTTTCTTGATCTGTCATTTTATACATTATTCCATCGCAATTTATACCATCTCTTTTCAACATATCAACAAAAGCAATTCCTATATTTGAATAATCAATCAAACCATATGTAGTTCTAAATTTTTTTAAAATTGTTTTTATTTCATTATATTGATTCATAGGACTATCGCGCCATTCATAAGCCGCTACTTTATAAAATTTGTTATTACTAAACTTCCATATAGCCAAAGCAGTTGCATCTGTTTCCAATGTATCAGGATCAATAGTTCCTGAAGCAGTATCTAAACCAAAAGCAAAAATCCCGCTATTATCATAACCATCAAGTTCTTTATGTGTTCCAGACCCCAATGCTTCTATTTGTTTTTCAGTTAAAAAATTCTCTATATTTTCTAACCAATTAAGCTCATACTGCGTTATAAAATCCACTAAACTTATTTCCCCTTGCTTTGACATCGTATTAGCCATATCTTTAAAATATTCTAATTTTTTCTCCCAAGGCATAATCTCAACAACATATTTAGGATAATCAATACCATTATAATGAATAACCCCTGATTGTTTTAATATATCACAATTTAACCAATCGTGTTTAATTTTAATAAAATCTGGATTTAAAAAACTTTTATAAAAATTATTTTTAAATAAAGCTACACCAATTTTTATTAATTGATAATGTTGATATGAACCTAACATAGGTAAAATTTTATTACTTACAGCATAATCAGAAGTTTTATGACTTTCATCAATACAAATTATATGATAATGACCACCTTCAATATTAGCTTTTTCATGAGCTGAATCTGCTATAATTTCACTTCCATTTTTAAATACAACATGAATTGATGATGAAGATTGTTTATCTATAGCTTCAACTTTTTTATCGTGTTCCCATATTTGTCTTAACATTTTTTTAGATTGACCATATTTAGGGGCAAATATACCAATTTTTAAATTTGGTATTTCGTGACATAAAAAATGTATTGCTAAAGCTACTGAAAATGTTTTCCCACCACCACGAGCTTGAATAACAATTATATAATGATTCAATGGATTTATAATAACTTTAAAAACTTCTTCTTGATTATTATAAATAGAAAAACCATATTTATTAAATATATAATCAGAAATTCTTAAAGTAATAAGTTTTTTACTAACATTAATAATAGCAGAATCAACTAAATTCATATTTATACCTCAAATCAAAAATCAAATCAAATCTATTCAAATGTTCAATTACATCAATATTTATACTAATGTTTTATCAAGTTCATTAAAAATATTAAATATATCAAACAATACAACTTTAACTTCTTCAGCCACTTCTGCCAACTTATTAAATTTTTCAATTTTATCAATAAACTCAGCTTTTATTTCAACTAATGAAGCTTTTGTTTCTTTATTAATAATCGCAATTTTAACTTCTTTAACAACTTCTGTAAACTTACCAGCTTTTTCTTTATATTCATCTAATTTTTCTTTAAGCGCTTTTATTTTTTCTACCATTTCATCAATATTTTTTTGCTCTGTTGGTCCATATTTTTTTGATTTTTCAATTCCTTTAATTTTTTCTATTAACCCAACATACATATTATCACTTAATTTTGCTACTTTATTTACACCAATCAATTGCGCTAAAGCATTAGCTACTGCTTTATCTATTCTTTCTAATTCTTGACCTAAATTTCTAACTTCTTCTTCTTTTGGCTTCATAAATGCATCATAAGCTTCTTTCGCTATTTTCTGAGCTTGTTCTGTTATTTCATCTACTTTTGAAGTTATTTCTTGTATTTTTTCAATATTATCTTTAAGTTCTTTTACTTTATCCACTATTTCAGGTGAAGGTTTAGTAAAATCTGGAGCTTCAGATAAATCTCTTTCTATTTCCTTTGGTTTTTTTTCATATTTCTGAACTTTTATATCTTCAATTTCTTTCACATCCGGCGTAACCTTAAACGAATATTTATCAACCTTTTCTTCTGATAAAATAAAATTAGCATTAAGTTTTCTTTTAATTATCTCTTTATGCAATTCATCTATTTTTGATTCAACATTTTTATTTCTAAACTCTTCTCTTTTCTTTCTAATTTCATCTATAATCTTTTTTTTTCTTAACTTTTTTCTTTTAGCAATTATTTGATTATACAAATTTTCAACTCTTTCATTAACTTCTTGTATTTTACTAGTTATCTTATTAACTCTTGCTTCTACTTCAAAATCATCTTTTTTAAATTTTTTCTTATCATCAAAATCTTCAAATTCTTTTTTGTTTTCAAAATTAGAATCTTCAAAATCATTTTTATCTTCAAATGATTTTTTCATAAATTTTTTATGCTTTTCAGCTATTTTTTTAGCCATTATTCTATAATTTTCTTCTTCTATTTTTGCCTTCAATGCCCCAGCTCTATTATTAATCTCTTCTACTTTATTTAAAATACCATCAATTCTTTTTTCAATTAATGTATCAGTCTCTTGCGCATCAAGTAATTTTGCAATTTCTTGCATAGTTCCTTCCAACCACGGATAAACTCTCTTTTCATCTGGGAAAAATTTACTCATTTTATTAACCTCCTATAATAATTTTAATTCTTCTAAAAATTTTTCACTTAATTCCTTAAACCGCTCTTCATCACCATTATAATAAACTTCATTTATTTCTTCAATTTTATCTAAAATTTCATTATAAATCTTTTTACCTTCTTCAATATCTTCAAAATCTTTTACAAAATATACTTTATCATTTACTATAACCTTAACTAATCCTTTTAACAAAATTACATCTATATTATCTATTTCTATTTTATTCCAAATTGCTAATTCCATCTTAATTCCTTTCTTTATAATAAATAACAAAAAATAACTAACATTATACTACCTCTTCTACTGCTAAAGTACCATTATCATCAGATATATATAATCTAAACTTTTTCGTTCCAATTCTTGATTTCATTATTATACCATTAACATTATTGTTAAATTCAATATCTGAATCAGAAAATATTTTACTAGCATATAAATTTAAATTTCGTTTTGCAGTTATATCAATATCACCATTAGCTTTTAAAAATATTGATGAAGTAGAAGCTACCGCATTCACTATTTCTATATCACCAGAACCAGTACTCATTATATCATTACCAGTTACTCCATCTCTAATTTCAAAACTACCATTACTACTAATAGAAAAACAAGAATTAGTTGGCCCATTTCGTAATACTAAACCATCAGATAAATATAATTTTAAATATGAATTTGTGGTATTATTAATCAAATATATACCACCTTGAGAATGAAATACTAAAGAACTATTACTTGCTCCATCTATTAATTCAACACCACCAAGACCATATAACTTTAAACAAGAACCAATAGAATTATAAATAGAAATTGGCCCATCACTTGGTGGTAAAGTAGCTATATCTATTCCAGCATTAGATGATTGATATATACCAAATTTCCCACCATTACCACTTAAATTAAAAATTATTCCACCACATGCATAACCATAATCCATTACATTTAATCCACTACTATTACCTATATCAAATGTTATTCCACCATAACCAATACCAGATCCTAATCCATTTCCACTTATCTTAAAACCATTTGAACTACCTATAAAAATATCTAAACCAGAATCACCAGAATAACCATTCATAATCAAACCATTTGAATCACTCCAATCTATAACTAACCCAGCACCTAAATGCCTTAACGTTGTTTTATTAGTTAAACTACTAAATTCTAAATATTGAGTTGTGCTATTAACAGAACTTGAAATTTTTAAATCACCTGAATTTACATTATTTATAAAAATACCACCATTTATCGCATTAGTATTTGAAAGCGTAATTGAATTACTTAAACTTAATAAAGTATTATTTTTATTTGATATTGTAATATCTCCATTATTTATATTATTAATAGCTATACCACCGTTACTTGAAGCATTATTAGATATATAAATTGATCCAATAGTATTATTTAATATATTAATCCCATTTGCATAAGATAAACCAAAACTATCAACATTTGGTGATATTCTTCCAAAAGAAATACCCTTACAAGCGGTATCAATAGCAATCGGTTGCGAATTTGTTTGCGTATTCGATAAATCTAATTGATTAATAATTATTTTTGTTCTTGCCATTTTTCACCATTTTATATTTAATTCTTCATTATCTTTATTATAATTATTTAACTCTATACCTTTTCCACCTTTACCATAAATTGTATTATTATTTAAATTTTTTACTTCAATTGAAAGTATTATCGTAACCTTATTTATCTCTTCGTTTGAATTTAAAGGACAATTTATTAAAGCAGTTCTAATAGCATTTCCTATTTCTGCATCGGTTTTTATAGCCATTTATAACCTCCTATTTTTTATAGAATTCAATATATTCTGATTTATTTTCATTAATAAAATCTTCAACAATTGAATCTAAATATTCACCCCAATACCAATCTTCTGCTGCATCTTCAATTTTCTTTTTATACTTTTTTACTAACAAATTTTCTAATTTAGTTATAATTTCTTTTCTTTTTTGTGGGTTTTCCATATCTTCATTTTTAAATTCTGGATAAACTTCTTTCTTAATCCAATCTTTAAAATATTTTATATCAACTTGTATACCAGCTTTTTCTAATATTTCATCTCTATCAAATTTATTATATAAATCATTTATATAATTTAATGGTAATATTAAATTTGGGTATAAAGGATCTTGAATACCAACATAACGCGAATGACGATAATTAACAGCATGCGAATCATAAAACTCATCTTCGTCATTTTCGTTTTTTATACGAACTTCAATATAATATTCAGAATTTATACGATCTGCTAAATCTTCGTTGGGATTATATTTTTCATATAATTCTGGTACTAAACCATAAAAAATATCATAAATTTTATCTCCATATTCTTTATAAAACTTTTCAAAATTATCATCTTCTTTTTCAGATAAAATTAATTCAATAATTTCGTTATCTGTCTTTCCTTCTAAAATTAGTTGTTTAATTTTATTTTCCATTTTAACCTCCTTGTATTTCATCCACAAATTTTTGCGCTTCTTCTTTACCAACTATATTAGCAATTAAATCACCAACTAACTGCATAGCACCTAAAATTTGATTATATTTAATCTGCAATTGCGTTAATTGATTATTCGTTTTAATAATATCATTATTAACATTTTTTAATATATTATTTAATTCTTTAAATTTATTTTTTAATTCTTCTAAATTTATATTTTCACTCATTTTATAAGTCCTTTCGGAGGCAAAAATAAATTGCCTCCTAAAATTTTTATTTTGCAATACTTAACCAATAATTACAAAAATCTATGTTTTTTCTAATTAAAGGCATAACTTCCTCAATTTCTAATTCTTTAGCTTCTTTCAAATAAATTAAAGCTTCTTTAAGCAAATCAATATTTTCAATTTTATTACCTAATGCAATAAATTTAGAAATTAAACAATAACCAGCTCTATTAAGTTGATGAGCTTTAATTAAAACAGAACCAGATCTTTCAGCTAATCTTACCGCTATAAGATAATTTGCAACTGCTTCAACTGTATTTCCTTCTTCATCAGCTTTTATTGCAGCTTCTCTTACAACTTTATACGATCTATAATCATTAACATCTACCCATAAACCTGCAAATAAAAAATTAACAAAAACAACTGCAAAACAAATCAAAACAAATCTTTTCATTTACAATCCTCCTTTTTAAAATTTATAATCTTTTTAGATAAAACTAAATCCATAATTTCATCATCAGTTTTACCTTCTAAAATCATTTTTTTTATTTCATCATTTTCTATCTTTAAATTTCCTTCTATATTTTCATCTTCACTTTCTTCTTCTTCGTTTTCAAGAAAATTTAACAAGCTCTCTACAGACCCAGGTTGACTTTTACTATTCATAAATTCTTCTAAAGTATTTATAGTATAATTTTTTAACTGACCGCTAACAACTCTTTTAATCTCACCGCCTAAATTATTAGCAATTTGTATTGCTACATTAGCTGCTTCAATTGCATCATCAAGTTTAATATATAAATCATTTAAAGCATCTATCAAATTATCCTTAGATTCTTTAGCCATTTTAAACCTCCTTTTAAAATTTATTTTTCATTTCTTATTTTTTTTATAAATAATTTCATCAATTCTTTATCAAATTTATAACTTACATATGTAAATAAATTTTCTAAATCTGCTTCTTTATCAATAGCATATTTAATTAACTCTTTATTAAATTTATTTCCTAAATACATATATAAATTTCTTAAATTACTTTTTTTGTCAATAGCATATTTTATAAGTTCATCATCAAATTTATCTTGTAAATAATAATACATATTAAATAAATCAGCTTTTACATTTATAGCGTATTTAATAAGCTCATCATCAAATTTATCTTTTAAAAAATAATATAAACTAAATAAATCATATTTTTTATCAATAGCATATTTAATATCATCTTTAGTAAAATAATCTTTAAGTTTTTTATATACATCTCCTACATCATAAGTATTATCTAATAACTCTTCTATTGTATATTTCTTTTTCAATTTATAATCTCCTTATAATTGCATCAATTTTTTATCAAATTTACAATTATTCATTTACTAAAACTAAATTAAAATAAGCGTCATTAGTTCCTGGTTCAACTTTATATTTTATACCACTTAAATTTATTACATCACCAACTTCAACACCTTCTAAATTTATTTTTGCAACTTTAAATGTCTTTAAAACATCTTGAGTTCTTATAGCATTTATATTACTTTGCAAATTAGCAATATCATCTTTTTCGGCTTTTACAATCAATTCCATATCTTCTTTTAACATCGCTTTTAATCTTTCTTCAATTTTATTTTTTACTATATCTTCAAAAACTTTTTCTTCAATAATATAAGCATTAATATCTTTTTTAACAGTTAATCTACCTTTTTCAACCGGTAAAGCAAAAACCTTTTCTTGCTGACCTATTTTTGCTTTCACTACAACATTACCATTATATTCACCATTATTAATTTCAACAAAAGAATCAGAACCAAGTATTTGAACTGGTCCTGTTTTATATGAAAAACAATTTCTTTTAATAAAATTTTGCGCTTCTATTTTTATAATATTAGAAAAATTCTCCCTAACAGACGCGTTCATATCTAACGTTTTTGCTTTTATATAATAAGTCATTTGATTTTTTGCTTGAATTTGTGGATCTTTTGATTCAAGCTCTCTATATGTAGGTTCTTCATAATCATAAGATTCATCTTTAAAATCTACAGCAAATCCATTTATATATTTTATTTTTGCTCCAGTTTCATTAGCAAATAAAGCAAACAAAGTTTTTATATTTGGTTCTGTTATTTCTTCTTTCGTTAAAGTTCCAATTTTACCTATTACTGGGTGTTCAATATAATATGAATTACCACGTTGAACCGCTTTAATAACCGATAAATCTATTATCAATTCATCATTAGGAATTTTTACTTCTTGGATTTTATGTTCTTTTGCCTCAACAATTGCAGCATCTATAGAAGTCTGAAATTCTTTTATACGCCAATTTGCAAATTTATCTCTTTCAAGATTAAACTGTGCTCTTTTTGTTTGCCCATCAAAATCAAATCTTGCCATTATAGTTGCTTTATCGTTTTCTACATTCAACTCATCAAAAGAAATTTTTAAAGCACCTATCTTGGATAATGCACTTCTAACAACATTTTCAATATTAAATTTTGCTTTTTCTTGTAATCGCTGATTTCTTACATTTAATTCGTGGCTTCTTACATCCCTTGGTATTACCATTATTTCTTTTGTCATCTTTTCCTCCTTTTAATAAAGTTTCTATTTATTAAATAATAAAAAATAACTATTATTTTTCATTTATTTTCTTCCTATATAGTTTCATTAATTCATCATCAAATTTATTCCACAAATAATAATATAAATTTTTCAAATCAGCTTTTTTTATCAATAGCATATCTTACCAACTCTTTATCGAACTTATCTTCTAAATAATAATATAAATCTTTTAAATCTGCATTTTTATCAATAGCATA
>Ga0123519_10000260_pt1 | contig 91053 bp, 92 predicted proteins | sample YelNatPaOPRAMG02_FD_87396 | JGI IMG/M metagenome (GOLD analysis project Ga0123519, IMG submission 87396) | Hot spring microbial communities from Yellowstone National Park - Yellowstone National Park OP-RAMG-02 (version 2) | ecosystem: Environmental > Aquatic > Thermal springs > Hot (42-90C) ...
CTCATATAGGATTCCCATAACGGTATCTCATCCTCTCTTATAAGACGGACCTCAAGTTCTCCCTTCATAGGGATAAGGATAACATAGTGAGGGGGTTAAAAAGTCAGTCCTTTTTTAAGCCCCTGATTTTTAAACCTATCTGGAAAAACTTGCCGTAGCCCTAATAAAAAAATACTTGAATAAAAAGATGATTTTTTATATGTTATTGAACAAGAATATCAAGAATATGAATATAAAAGGAGTGGTGTAATGGTTAAAGTAGAAACAATTTTACAAAAAAAAGGTTCAAATGTCTGGACTATAAAACAAGATGCAATAGTTTACCGGGCACTTGAAATGATGAGCGACAAAGGCGTTGGTGCCCTTGTTGTTGTAAACGACGAAGAAAAGGTTGTGGGCATTATTTCAGAGCGTGATTATGCAAGAAAGGTTATACTCCAGGGAAGATCCTCAAAAGAAACTTACGTAAAAGAAATCATGACAAAAGAACTTTTTGTGGTAAGCCCCTCCACTACCGTTGAAGAATGTATGGGTATAATGACGGAAAAAAGGATAAGGCACCTTCCTGTTATGGACAAAGACAAGCTTATTGGTATCGTTTCAATAGGTGATGTGCTAAAGGCAATAATTGAACAACAGGGCATAATGATTGAGCACTTGAGCAATTATATAATGGGCGGTTACGTAACATAAACCAGTTCAAGGTGTTTTTTAGTTATTAATCTAAAACTTGCCTTATTGGAGTAAAAAAAGAAAAGGTAGTTTTTTTAAAATTAAAGGTCTATATTTTATATCCAACTTATCCAAATCTCATCTGAAAAGGAAAACTTTTTTAATTCTAATATTTTTATTTTTAAATGGAAAAAATTTTATTATTTTCTTAATTTTTTCTTGAACATGATTTTACACTTTGATAAAATTTTCACAAATCCTACGGTAAAAAGAATGAAGGGGTTCAAAAATATTGCACAATTATTCATAAGTCTTTATTTTTTTAAATTACTCGGTTATCTGACATGATGGATGATATATGTGCCCATATTGTAGACCTTGCTGTAAATTCTATTTCTGCAGGTGCTAAGCATGTAAAGATTTCTATTGAAAAGAGTAATATTAAAAATGAACTTTTTATAAAAGTTTCTGACGATGGTAAAGGGATGGATGAGGCCACCATTAAACAGGTTATTGACCCTTTTTTTTCAACAAAGACTGGTAGAAAGGTCGGCCTGGGTATACCTCTTTTAAAAGGCACTGCAGAAACATGTGGAGGATCCTTTCATATTGCAAGCATAGAGGGTAAGGGAACGGAGATTATGGCATCTTTTCCATTAAATCATCCAGATCTACCACCTATAGGCAATATTAAAGATACAATACTTGTCCTTTCAATCAGTAATCCAGAAATAGATTTTTTCTTTGATATAAAAAATGATATAATGAACTTTACTTTTAATACAAAGGAAATAAAAACATTGCTAAATGGTTTAACTATAAACAGTCCAGAAGTTATTAAGTTTTTAAAAGATTACCTTGAAGAACATTTAGATTTTTTTAATTAAACCTTTAAAGGAAGAAGGGGAGGCACTATGAAATTAGAAGATTTAAAAAAGATAAGGGAAAAAGCATCAAAAGATATTGAATTAAGACAGAAAAATGCACGGATTAAGATTGTGGTCGGGATGGGGACAAGTGGAATAGCAGCAGGTGCAAGGGATGTATTAAAGGCATTGCTCGATGAGATAGCGGCCCGTAATCTTACTGATGTTATGGTTACCCAGACTGGGGAAAAGGGGCTTGCATCCCATGAGCCAATGATTGAAGTTCATGAAGAGGGTAAAGATGTGGTCATCTATGGAAATATCGATGCAGAAAAGGCAAGAAAGATAGTGGCAGAACACATAGTAAACCATAACCCTGTCACAGAATACGTGATAGAGGTTAAATAAAACGGGGGGTGATTTATCTTGTATAGAGAAGAGATATTTAAAAAATACGAGCCAAGCCTTGACAATATACTATATATCCTCCATGACCTGCAGGATAATAATCCTCAACATTATATTTCAAAAGAGGATATAGAGGCATGTGCAAATTTCTTAAATGTGCCTTATAGCTATGTTCATGGTGTTGTAACATTCTATTCCATGTTCAGTTTAGAACCAAGGGGTCGTTATATAATAAGATTATGCGAATCTCCACCATGTCATCTGATGGGGTCAGAATCATTGCTTGAGTATTTAAAGAAAAAATTAAAAGTGGATATTGGTGAGACTACCCCAGATGGTATTTTTACCCTTGAACTTACGAGCTGTCTCGGCGTATGCGGTGTTGGCCCTGCAATGATGATAAATGATGAAATGGTGGGCAATCTGACACCTGAAAAGATTGACGCCATCCTTGAGGAAAGGAGAAATATATCATGAATATAGTTAGAAACCATATATTAATAAGTATTGATGCAGGCACAATTATGGCTGGTGCCAGGGGAGTTGAAGACGCCCTTGTAAAAGAGCTCATCAAATATGGCCTTGATAAAGAAGTATCTGTCCTTGAAACAGGCAGTCTTGGCATTACAGGCAGGGGTGTGGTTCTTGTGGTTTACCCTGAAGGTATCTATTATGCCAATGTGACTGTAAAAGATGTACCGGAACTTGTGGAGGAACACCTCCTAAAAGGCAGACCGTTAAAAAGATTGATTTTAACTGAGGCACCGAAAAGAACGGTAATTACAAAGGAAAAGACTGGTCTTTTAAAGGAACAACCCCGAATAGTCCTGAGAAATTGTGGTTTTATCAATCCCGAAAATATAGATGAATATATTGCAGCCGGTGGTTATGAGGCAATTGCAAAGGCACTACACAATATGACACCGGAAGATGTTGTAGATGAGGTTAAGGCATCTGGCCTTATGGGAAGGGGAGGTGCCGGATTCCCAACAGGATTAAAGTGGGAATTTGCCATAAAGACACCGGGAGATGAAAAGTTTGTGATATGCAATGCCGATGAAGGTGAGCCTGGAACTTTTAAGGACAGACTTATCCTCGAAGGTGACCCTCATAAACTCATTGAAGGTATGCTCATAGCCGGTTATGCAATAAAGGCAAATACAGGTTATGTGTACATTAGAGGTGAATACGGTTTATCTATTGAAAGAATTGAAAAGGCCATTGCCGACGCAAGGGCATATGGTCTTTTAGGAAAAAATATACTGGACAGCAATTTTAGTTTTGACATATTCGTAAAGAAGGGTGCAGGTGCCTATGTCTGCGGTGAAGAGACTGCACTTATCGAATCTTTGGAAGGGAAAAGAGGTCATCCAAGAAACAAACCACCCTTTCCAATAAACGCAGGACTATGGGGTAAACCCACCCTTGTCAATAATGTTGAGACCCTTGCAAATATTCCTGAAATTATTAGAAACGGTTCCAATTGGTATAGAGGATATGGAACGGATAAATGTCCTGGAACAAAGGTTTATACAATACTCGGACACGTTCAAACCCCAGGCCTTATTGAGGCAGAGATGGGTACAACCTTAAAGGAGATTATTTTCGAATACGGTGGCGGTATAAAGGATGGAAAGGCATTTAAAGGAGCCCTTATAGGCGGGGCAGCAGGTGCCTTCATAGGTCCGGAAATGCTCGATGTAAAGATGGATTTTGTAAATCTTAGAGAATATGCAGCAGCATTAGGATCAGGTGCAATACTTGTTATGAATGAAGACACAGACATGGTGGATATGCTAAAAAGCGTCCTTCATTTCTTCAAGCATGAATCTTGTGGTCACTGCGTGCCTTGTAGACTGGGCACCGCCAAGCTCGTTGATATAATAGATAATATAGCCCTTTCAAAGGGGAAAAAGGAGGACATAGATAGTCTTTTAGAGATCACCAGTGCCATGAAGGCTGCATCTTTTTGCCCATTAGGACAATCAGTTTCACTACCTGTTTCAAGTGCCCTCAAGTATTTCAGGGATGAATTCATGGCAAGGGTTTCCTAAAATTTAAAAAAAAGAGAGGTAAGGCTATGATAAGGGTTTCGATAAATAATATAGAAGTAGAGGTAAAAGAAGGAACGACAATCCTTGAGGCTGCTAAAAAGGCAGGCTTTACCATACCCACCCTTTGTCATCATCCAGATTTAAAGCCAAAGGGTTCATGCGGTATATGTGTTGTAGAAGTAGAGGGTATGCCTACACTTAAAAGGGCGTGCATGACCGAAGTTATAAATGGATGGAAGATCCATACTAATACACCTCTTGTTAGAACTACAAGAAAAACTATACTGGAATTGATACTTTCAGACCATGATATGGACTGTCCTACATGTATAAAAAACGGTCGTTGTGAACTTCAGAATCTTGCCACAATGCTTGGCATAAAAGATTTAAAATATAAAAATAATAATAAAAAGAGGAAAAAGATAGACGATTCAAGCGTAGCAATTGTGAGGAATCCGAATAAATGTATCCTCTGCGAGAGGTGCCTTCAGGTATGTTCAGAGATCCAGACCGTTAATGCCCTTGCCTTAAGCCAGAGGGGCTCAGAAACCATAATAACAGATGCCTTTGATGCAGGACTTGGAAACAGCGTCTGTGTCAACTGTGGTCAGTGCGCTGTTTTCTGTCCTGTTGGCGCTCTCTATGAGAAAAGCGATATTGATAGGGTCTGGGAGGCCATAAATGATCCGGATAAACACGTAGTGGTTCAGGAGGCACCGGCAGTAAGGGCAATGCTTGGTGAGGAATTCGGCATGGAGCCTGGCACCCTTGTTGTTGGTAAGATGTATGCTGCATTAAGGAGACTTGGATTTGATGCCGTATTCGATACAAACTTTACAGCAGACTTAACAATACTTGAAGAGGGTACAGAGATAGTAACAAGAATAAAAAAAGGTGGAAAATTACCTATTATAACATCGTGTAGCCCTGGCTGGGTAAAGTTTATGGAGACGTTTTTCCCGCATCTTGGTGAATATCTATCTACTGCCAAGTCACCTCAGCAGATGTTCGGTGCCCTTTCAAAAACCTATTATGCAGAATTAAAAGGCATACCACCGGAGAAGATCGTTTCCGTTTCCATTATGCCCTGTACTGCAAAAAAATTTGAATGCCAAAGACCTGAGATGACAGATAGCGGTTATAAAGATGTGGATTATGTATTGACCACAAGGGAGATTGCACGGATGATGAGAGAGGCAGGGATTGATTTAAAAGATATGCCTGAAGAACCTGCTGATGAACCAATGGGGGAATATACAGGGGCAGGTACGATCTTCGGCACCACTGGTGGTGTTATGGAGGCAGCCCTGAGATCAGCATATTTTCTTATAACCAATACGGAATTACAAGATGTAGATATAATGGCAGTAAGGGGCATGGATGGAATAAAAGAGGCCCAGATTGATATAGACGGTCTAAAATTGAAAGTTGCCGTTGCCCATGGCCTTGGAAATGCAAGAAGGCTTTTAAACAAGGTAACGGAGCAACTTAAAAATGAAGGTAAAAGCGAATATCATGCCATAGAAATTATGGCATGCCCCGGTGGGTGTGTTGGAGGTGGTGGGCAGCCCTGGGGAAGCGATATGGCAAGAAGGGCAAGAAGAGGAGAAACATTATATAAAGAAGATAAATCTTTACCATATCGCCGTTCCCATGAAAACCCGTCTATCAAACTGATATATGAAAGATATCTCGGTAAGCCCAATTCTGAAAAGGCACATCATCTATTGCATACCCATTACTTTAAAAGAAGCATAATAGATGGTAAGGTGATAAATGAGCATTAAATATTTTTTTAGCTTTAAGGAGGAAAGATGGAATTAGAACATCAATGTCAATGTGCCCAAATAAATGAAGAAGAACTTTATCCAAAACTTGAAGAGATGATTGAACAACACAGGGGAAAACCTACAGAATTAATTATGGCACTCCATAAGGCCCAGAACCTTTTCGGCTATCTACCTAAAAAAGCCCAGGAGATTATTTCTGAAAGACTCAACGTGCCCATAAGCACTGTCTGTGGAGTTATATCCTTCTATAGTTTTTTTTCAACTGTTCCCAAAGGCAGGCACAGTATAAGAGTGTGTCTCGGCACAGCCTGCTATGTCCGTGGAAGCCAGCAGACCCTTGAGCGCATTGAAAAGGAACTCAATATAAAGGTGGGAGGCACAACAGAGGATAGGCGATTTTCTCTTGATGTGGTTCGTTGCATTGGTGCCTGTGGTTTGGCCCCTGCCATGCTTGTGGATAATGATGTATACGGCAGGGTTAAATCCACTAAGATAATGGACATACTGAAAAAATACGAGTAAGGAGGAAAAATGGCTACAGAACTCTTTCGTGCACACGTGTTAGTTTGCGCAGGCGCCGCATGTGTTTCCTCAGGATGTCGTGAGATAAGAGATGCCTTTGTAATAAAGATCAGAGAGCACGGACTTCAAGATGAGATAAAGATTATAGAGACAGGATGTGTGGGTTCTTGTGATTTAGGTCCCCTTGCCTTGGTTTATCCTGAAGGCGTATTTTATCAAAAACTAAAACCGGCAGATGTGGAAGAGATAGTCACAGAGCATTTACTAAAGGGCAGGATTGTAGAGAGGCTTCTTTATAAAGAACCTCTGACAGCAAAAGCTGTGCCATCCCTTAAAAGTATAGACTTTTTCAAATATCAGGAAAAAATCGTCTTGAGGAATTGCGGAATAATAAATCCCCTTAATATTGAAGAATATATTGCAAGAGATGGATACATGGCACTGGCCAAGGTATTGACATCTATGACCCAGGATGAGGTTATAGATGAGGTTATGAGGTCTGGTTTAAGGGGTAGAGGTGGAGGAGGGTTTCCTACAGGGTTAAAATGGAAATTTGCCCGTCAGGCAGAAGGAAAGGTAAAGTATGTGGTATGTAATGCCGATGAGGGTGACCCGGGGGCATTTATGGATAGAAGCGTATTAGAGGGTGACCCCCATAGTGTTATAGAGGCAATGGCGATTGCCGGCTATGCCATAGGTGCAAACCAGGGCTATATATATGTAAGAGCAGAATATCCCCTTGCTATTGAACGTCTTACCTGGGCAATAAATCAGGCAAGGGAATATCAGTTCCTTGGAAAGAACATATTCGAGACAGGTTTTGACTTTGACGTAGATATAAGGATAGGTGCAGGTGCCTTTGTCTGTGGTGAAGAGACGGCATTAATGATATCCATAGAAGGAAAAAGAGGTGAGCCAAGACCCAGACCACCTTATCCTGTTGTGAAAGGACTCTTTGATTCGCCAACACTTTTAAATAATGTAGAGACCTTTGCAAATATTCCTGTAATAATCTTAAAAGGTGCCGATTGGTATGCCCAGTTCGGCACAGAGAAGAGTAAAGGCACAAAAGTATTTGCCCTTGCAGGTGCCGTAAATAACACAGGGCTTGTAGAAGTGCCTATGGGTACAAAGTTAGGTGACCTCATATTCAATATCGGTGGGGGCATAAAGAACAATAAAAAATTCAAGGCAGCCCAGCTTGGAGGACCTTCAGGTGGGTGTATCCCCATTCAGTATTTAAATACCCCAATAGATTACGAATCAGTAACCCAATTGGGTGCTATTGTAGGTTCAGGTGGTCTTATTGTAGCTGATGAAGATACATGCATGGTTGACTTTGCAAGATTTTTCCTCGATTTTACCCAGGATGAATCTTGTGGTAAATGTCCGCCATGTCGAATAGGTACCAAGAGGATGCTTGAGATATTAACCCGTATTACCCACGGTGAAGGTGAGGAAGGTGATATAGACAGACTGATAGAGCTTGCGACTAGGATAAAACAATCGGCACTATGCGGACTGGGACAGACTGCACCCAATCCTGTGCTTTCCACATTGAGGTTTTTCAGGGATGAATACGAAGAGCATATAAGGGATAAGAAGTGCCGAGCCGGTGTGTGTAGTTCCCTGTTTGATGCACCGTGTCAGAATGCATGTCCAACAGACCAGAACGCCTGGGGTTATGTAACACTTATCAGTGAAGGCAGATTCAGAGAGGCAATTGAGGTAATAAAGGCAGATAATCCATTCCCTGGTGTCTGTGGCAGGGTATGCTTCCATCCATGTGAGAGTAAATGCAGGAGGCGTCAGATTGATGAACCTGTTGCCATATGTGCGCTAAAGAGGTTTGTGGCAGATTATGACAGAAATACCTTTGAACCTTTTAAACCTGATGTTGCACCTTCTAATAATAAAAAGGTTGCCATAATAGGTGCTGGTCCTGCAGGACTTACAGCAGCGTATTATCTTGCCTGCAAAGGTTATAAGGTGACTGTTTATGAGGCACTTTCCGTTGCAGGGGGTATGCTTGCTGTAGGCATACCCGATTACAGACTGCCCAGGGATATCCTTGATTATGAAATAAAGGCCATAACAGACTTAGGGGTGGAGATAAAATACAATACTGTTTTAGGAAAGGACATCACCATAGAAGGACTTTTAAAAGATGGTTATAATGCCATACTTATCGCAACAGGTGCCCATAAAGGGCAAAAATTAAATATTTTCGGTGAAGATGCAGAAGGTGTTTTAGACGGTGTGACATTTTTAAGAAATTTAAATCTGGGAAAACCAGTAAAGGTGGAAGGCAATGTGGCAGTAATCGGGGGCGGAAATGTGGCAATAGATGCAGCAAGATCGGCGTTACGGCTTGGTGCAAAAGAGGTGTTTATCCTGTATCGCCGTGAAAAAGAAGATATGCCTGCATATAGAGAAGAGATAAAAGAGGCAGAGCAGGAGGGTGTTAAAATTTATACCCTTGTTGCCCCTAAAAGGATTATAGAAAAAGATGGAAAGGTTATAGCAATAGAATGTGTTCGAATGTCCCTGGGTGAATTCGATGCAGGTGGAAGGAGGAAACCTTTACCCATTGAAGGTTCAGAATTTGTAATTCCTGCAGATACAGTGATTGCTGCCATCGGTCAGGTTCCAGATACATCATTTATTAATGGAGATGGTATAAAAGTAGCAAAGAATGGAACAATAGAAGTGGATACAAAGAACCTTGCCACTTCAAAACCTGGTATTTTTGCAGCAGGTGACAATGTACGGGGTCCTGCAAGCGTGGTAGAAGCCATTGCAGATGGTAAAAAATCTGCCAGTGCAATTGATATTTATCTGGGTGGTGATGGAGTAATAACAAAATCTTATAGAGATGAACTTCTCTCTCTCAGGGTCTCATACAACGAAGAAGAATATCAGAAAGAAAGGCCCAGAGAAGAGATACCCCATTTACCGCTTTCTGAAAGATATAAAAACTTTAAAGAGGTTGTCCTTGGATATCCCCTGAAAAAAGCCATTGAAGAGGCAAAAAGATGCCTACATTGTTACATAAGGGAGGAGGAGTAAAATGGTCCGCCTTACTATAAACGGCATAAAAGTAGAGGTAGAGAACGGTACCACCATACTGGAGGCAGCAAAAAAGGCAAAAATACATATTCCAACCCTTTGCTACCTCCCTGAGGTGCAGGCAATAGGTGCGTGCAGGGTATGTCTTGTGGAAATAGAAGGTATTGGAAATCTTCAGGCTGCATGTGTCCATCCTGTAATGGATGGGATGAAAGTTCATACAAATACGGAAAGGGTAAGACAGGCAAGAAAATTTTCTGTTGAGATGATCCTATCAAACCATCCGATGGATTGCCTTACCTGTCCGAGGAATTTAAATTGTGAACTACAGAAAGTTGCCCATGAACTCGGTGTAAACGAGATAAGGTTTAAAGGGGAGAGAAGTAAGGGCATAATCGATGAATCCTCTCCTTCCATAAGAAGGGATAACAATAAGTGCATATTGTGTCGCAGATGTGTAACGGTCTGCGAGGCCATTCAATCTGTGAGTGCCTTGTCAATACAGGGCAGGGGGTTTGAGACCCAGGTTATGCCTGCCTTTGGTTACGGATTGTCAGAGGTGGCATGCACAAACTGCGGTCAGTGCACCTTAGTGTGCCCTGTTGGGGCAATTACAGAAAAAGATGATACCCAGGCAGTGTGGGATGCCTTATCGGATCCAAAAAAATTCGTAATCATCCAGGATGCACCAGCTGTGAGGGCTGCCCTGGGTGAAGAATTTGGATATCCTCCAGGCACACTTGTGACGGGTAAAATGCTTTCTGCAGCAAGAAAGCTCGGGTTTGACAGGGTCTTTGATACAAACTTTGCAGCAGATTTAACGATAATTGAAGAGGGGAGCGAGCTATTAAAAAGGATAAAAGAGGGCGGAAAATTGCCTTTAATCACAAGCTGTAGCCCTGGCTGGATAAAATTTATTGAACACTTCTATCCTGAACTTTTGCCCCATCTATCCACATGTAAATCACCCCACCAGATGCTCGGTGCATTGTGCAAGACCTATTTTGCAGAAAAGGCAGGCATTAATCCAAAGGACATGGTAGTTGTATCTGTTATGCCTTGCACTGCCAAAAAATTTGAATGCACAAGGCCTGAGATGACAGATAGCGGTTATAAAGATGTGGATTATGTGCTCACCACAAGGGAATTTGCAAAGATGATAAAAGAGGCTGGCATAGATTTTCAAAGCCTTGAAGATGGCACATATGATGACCCCATGGGAGAATATACAGGTGCAGCTACCATTTTTGGTGCTACAGGTGGTGTCATGGAGGCAGCATTAAGAACCGCCTATGAGCTTGCCACAGGTAAGACTCTAAAACAAATTGATTTTGTCGCGGTTAGAGGCCTCAATGGTATAAAAGAGGCTGCGATCCCTGTAGAAGGCATAGGAGATGTTAAGATTGCTGTAGCACACGGTCTTGGCAATGCAAGAAAGCTCATGGAAAAGATAAAATCAAAAGAGGCTGATTATCATTTTATTGAAATTATGGCCTGTCCCGGTGGATGTGTAGGTGGTGGGGGTCAACCAATACCTACAAATGCAGAGATAAGAAAATTAAGGGCACAGGCACTATATAGTGAAGATAAATCTTTGAAATACAGAAAATCCCATGAAAACCCATCCATCAAAAAGTTATATGAAGAATTTTTGAAAGTGCCTCTGGGTGAGAAATCGCACAAACTGCTCCATACAAAGTATACACCAAGAAATAGATATTAATTTGATCTCTAAGATAGTTTAAAAAAATGCTCTATCATATAGACAGGGACCTCCTAAAATAAGGGAGGTCCCTGTGCGTATGGGTTATCAAAAAGGCCTTGATCCTTTTTAGAAACAAGGGAATTATTCAAATAAAATTTCAGTGTTTTTTTATGGAGTGACCTGGACCTGACCCAACAGTTCTTTTTATAGAAAGGATTCTTTTAATGGCAGAATCAAGACTTTCTTCCGGGGTTTCATCTACCCCTGGTTTTCCTGGATAAAGTAGATATTCCTCTCTATATTTTTTTGGTGTATTATTGGGCATAAAGATATTTGCCCCTCTCTGGAGTACAAGGTTTCTTCCCTTTCCAGGAAAACCGGCATCAAAGGCAGTTGTGGCAGGTATATGGCTATCAGGATTGAATATTCTTAAGACAGCAACGGCTTTAAAAAACATCTCCTTATCATCTTCATAGGCGTTTTTTTCATTGCCAAGGGGTGTGTCGGGATGGGGAATAAAAGGTCCTATGCCTATCATATCGAGGTCTAATTCTCTGCACAAAAGAATATTTTCTGCCAGGGTTTCTATTGTTTCACCAGGTAAACCGATCATAAAACCACTTCCTGTCTGAACACCGAGAGATTTTAGGTTCATCAGACATTCTATTCTCTCATCAAAGGAAGAGTCAGGGTGTAACCTGCTAAACAATGCTCTGTCGCTTGTCTCAAACCTCAGGAAATATCTATCCATACCGCATTCCTTCCAGTATTTATAAGTCTCATATGGTCTATTACCAGCAGAAAGTGTGACAACGAGGGATGTTTCCTTTTTTATCCTTTTAACCAATTCCCCAATCTCTTCATCGTATCTTCCTTTTACTTCCCCTGATTGCAAAACTATTGTTGTTTGATGGGATTTTTCCATTTTTTTTGCGATACTTAAGATTTCATCCATTTCCATTTTATATCGTTTTACTTTACTGTTTGATGCCCTTATACCGCAATATAGGCAGTTGTTTGAGCAAATATTTGAAAACTCTACAATGCCCCTTATATAAACTTCATCACCCATGTAGTGTTTTCTTATCCTATCCGCTGTTGAGTAGAGTTTGTTTAAAGCATTTTTCTTTGTATTTAATAAAGCTAAGGCATATTCTTTTGTATAATGACCCTTTTTCATAGTTTATATTATAAGAATTCTAAAGAATATTGCAAAGGCTTGTTTTATATATTCCTATTAATCGAACCTGCTTCAATATGAAATAGATAAAGAAAATTGCAGCAATTAAAAGTAGTGGAAGGGAAGGCCAGCCATATTTTTATTAGTATCCTTCCCTTTTTAAGGATGTTTTTTAATACTAAGTGCTACTTTAGCATTTAAGACTAAAAAAATACTGCAGGAGCATTTTTATGTTGAATGACCCTTTTTCCTACTCTTTGTAAATGTTTTACAGGATTTCCATGAGCTTTACTTTAAAATGTAATTCCTTTCCTGCTAATGGATGGTTGGCATCAAGCCTTACAATATGTTCGTCCATATCCAGTACCCTAACAAAGGTCACCCCTCCATGAGGGTCATGTAATTGAAGAACCATTCCAGGCTCAGGGATAATATGGGGGGGAATGTGCTGTCTTTCCACAGAGATTATCATGTCCTCTCTGTATTCACCATACGCCTCTTCAGGTGATACAAATATATCTTTTGTTTCCCCAACATCCATTCCTATAATACCTTTTTCAAACCCAGGTATAACCATCCCTTCCCCTATTGTAAACTCAAGGGGTTCTCTTTCGAAAGAGGAGTCAAAGACTGTGCCGTCTTTTAACATCCCCGTGTAATGCACCTTTACGGTGTCATTAATCTTTGCAAGTGCCATATTTCCTCCTAATCGTTTTATATAATACCGTCTCCTTAAACTCTACAAATCAGAATCTATTATGGATGAATACGTGATGCAGAGATTTTAAGATGATTAAGGGAGGGTATTTATCTGAACATGTTTCATTCTGTATTATAGACGAAAAAAACGTAAATTGAAAGAAAAATAATAAATTCAAAAAATTATTCCTTTAAGAGATAGACCCTGTCGTTTTCTTTTACCTTTTCTTTAACCTTTACACCCACATCTTTACCCTTCTCTACCTTCTCTACAAATTCATGCTCTACTTGCATGGATTCTATCTCTTGTTCAAAATCTGTTGAAATGCCCTTGAATTTTATCCTGTCACCAACTTTAAGCTCACCCTCTGTTATTCTGATAGCGGCTACCCCAATTTTTGAAAAATATTTTATTACCTTCCCGATCTCTATCTCCTCCATGGCTTCTCCCTTCTATATTAAGATTTCTTTTTTATTTTATCATTTTATGTTTACTTTAAAAAGAAAAAAAATCAAAACAGGGAATCAAATACGGCAGTAATTTCATTTTGTTGTTGATTTTAAAAAAAATATATGCTAATTTTATAATTGGTGATGGAGTTCACCATACAATTGCCTAATTTGGCTGATAACTCCTACCGATATAAAAAATCATTTCACAAATTTTAAAGCTTTACATTTGTGAAATGCAAACGGGAGGAGCACATGGAAGATAAGGTTCTCTTAAATAGAGAATCAAAATCAGATGGCACCATACCTATACAGGTCCTGAAAAAAATAAAAGACATAACAAAGGAGTTCCAGATTGTTTCCCTCAATCGTCAGATTGAGGTCTGCGAAAGCCTCTCTAAAGAAAGCCCCATTATTGACGTGGCAATACTCGGACAGTTTAAGGCAGGAAAAAGTTCATTTATTAACAGTATCATAGGGAAAAAGGTTTTACCTGTGGGTGCTATTCCTGTTACGACTGTTATAACTCGTATACAATATGGGCCACAGGAATTGGCAACAGTTACATTTTTTGATAAAAAAAAGATAAATGTAGGTTTAGATGAAATAGAAGAATATATTTCCGAATCAAAAAATACTGCAAATGAGAAAAACGTTGAGGTTGTGGATATTGAACTACCCAACCTCATGAATTATCCAGGATTAAGAATTGTAGATACCCCGGGACTTGGCAGTATTTTCAAATATAATACTGAACTTTCAGAGGAATGGCTTCCCGAAGTCGGTGCTGCCATAATTGCTGTAAGTTCCGATCGACCCCTTTCTGAAAATGATTTAAATCTTATAAAGGAACTCAGGGAATTTACACCAAGGGTTATTATACTCCTTACAAAGGTAGACCTTCTCTCAGAGGAACAACAGAAAGAAGTTGTCAAGTTTTTTAAGGATTCTCTAAAAAAGGAGTTTAACACAGATTTTCAGATTTTATTATATTCCATAGTTAAAGACACCGAGCTTTATAAGAGATGGATTGATAAGCTTTTGACTAGCCTTTCTATAAACAGGGATTCAGAATTTAAAGGCATTTTAAATCACAAACTCCGTTCCATTACAAGACAATGCATAAGCTATCTGGATATTGCATTAAAGACTTCTGTGGCTGCAGATTCGGAAAGGGAGCAACTGAAAAAGGTTATATTTGATGAGAAGGTAAACTATGAACTCATTCATTCTGAGCTTTCGCTCATTGCAAGGGAGAGTAAGCTTATGACAAGGGAACTTATCTCCACTTATCTTAATGAACATCACAGGTCAAAGCTTATTCAGAAACTTACAAAGAAACTCACCGAAGACATGTCTCAATGGAAGGGTAATTTATGGAAAATTACAAGACAATATGAAAACTGGTTGATGGAAAATATGACAGCAGAAATGGACCATATATCGAGAACAGAATATAAACAGTTTTTTGGCACTTTAAAAAAGGCGCATAGTTCTATTGCGCGTTCCATTGAGCTTTTTAGAAATTTACTGGACAGAAACATAGAAAAGGTACTCGGTATAAAGCCAAATAGCGTAAATTGGGTTGTAGAGGTATCAGAACCTGAACATCCTGATGTGGCGTTTACAAAGACCTTTGATTTTCATTTCGACCTTCTGTGGTTTCTTTTCCCCATGTTTATATTTCGAAAATTGTTTGAAAGACATTTTATAAAACAGATACCAGCTGTAGTGGATATACATCTATCAAGGTTAGCCTATCAATGGGAGGTAAGGATTAATAGGACTATTGATGAGATAAAAAATCAGGCCCTTGAATTTATTAAGAACGAACTTGCCACTATCGAGGCGCTTCTTAACCAAGTGAGCGGGAATACAGGGAAGATTATGGAAAAAAGGGAAGAGCTTTTAGCACTTTTACAAAGGACAAACCCTTAAAGATTATCCGTATTCTTCAAGATAACGCTCTATATATTCTGTTACATTTTCATTGGGACGATATATGCCAAAATGCCCTTCGCAGAGTATATCTGCCTTTAATGCAAGAAGTTTTTCCATGGATTTTTTCCAGTCAGACATATTGGCTCCGAATTCAGGTAGAAAAGGCCCATGAATGTCCTGACCGAAAAGCACCCTTTTGTTATGTATATCCATATAAACCGATATTGAACCAGGGGTATGACCTGGCGTGTGGATACATACTATCTTATGGCTACCAATCTCTATTATTTCCTCCGATTTATTTAATTTTACATCCACAGACATTGGTTTAAAATTCACTCCATACCAGAAAGCAGCTGTCATCTTTTTATCACCCCTTTCAACTACCTGGGCATCTTTTTCATGCATGATGATCTGGGCGCCAAATCGTTTTCTCAATTCTTCTGCACCGCCTATATGGTCTATATGACAGTGGGTAAGAATAATTTTTGAGAGTTTCTTTGGGTCAAGCCCCATCTTTTCTATATTTTCTATAATTTTATTCACGCTATCTCCAGCCCCTGTATCGATCATAACAAGTTCATCTAAATCGATTAAATATATGGAGCAATCTTTAGAATCTGTCATGCTCGAATCGCCTATTATGAAAATATTTTTAATAATTTCAACCGGTTTCATTTGCACACCCTTTATTGAGTCCTTTAATTAAATATTTTTTGACTAATATAACCTATATTGTATACTAAAATCAAAGAGGAGGTTAAATGAACAGGATAATTTTAATTATGATTTTAATTTTATTTACCATGTGTTTTTCGTCTACATTACTTGCCTCTGAAAAGGTTAAGACCATCACAGGTGAAGTGGTTGTTATTGATTTGGCAGAAATGTCAATACTTGTAAAAAAGGTTATAGGAAAGAAGGAATATATAAATGGTGGAATAATAGATGAGAACACAGAGATTTTAGTATCCGGCAGGAAAGGCACATTGGAAGATATAAAAATTAAAGATAAGGTTACATTGTTTATGACAATTAAAGACGAAGATGTATACGTGAAAAAGATAGTAAAAAAATAAATCTATAATCACTCGTATTCTTTAGGTACTGCGCATATAATGATAAATGGTTTATCGCTGGCTTTATTTTTATACTGGTGCTTTTCTCCTGGCAAGATTAAGATAAAATCTCCTTTAGAAACAGGTTGTTCAGTGCCATCTGGTTTTATAACAGCACCAGTTCCGTCTATAACATAATTGATATGCTCAAAATCATGGGTATGATATGGCGTGTGGCCGCCGGGCATTATAGTAAAAACACGAAAAGAAAAGGCAGGGGATCCGTCTTTAGCAGATATGGGTATCTGTTTGTATGTGTCTTTAGCACCATCCATCTCCATTAACTTTTTTTCTGTTTTTTCAAGATTTGTAATCTTCACCATATCCTCCTATAAAGAAATTTCCAAATTTTAACAAAAAAATTAAAATTAGTATAGGGTTCTTAAAAATTTTTGTCCTTTAAATCATACATGAGAGGCATAAAATTTTTTATAATTTTTTGTATTATAACTCCCTTAAATTATTTAAAAAAGATAAGCCCATTTTATCTTGTAATTTGTGTTTTTTTTCACTAATATTTACATATAAAAAACAACACAGGAGGTAAAGATGGCTAAAATAGAGATACTGGAAAATAGGCCGCCAATCCTTGGCATAAACGGTATGGGAAGAATCGGTAAGCTTACCCTCTGGCATCATATAAGTAGGAAGTATTTCAAAGAAATCTATATCAATCAGGGTAGAGGGATAGGCAAAGGTATGGATGCCGTGGCCCAGCTAATAGAAAAGGATTCAACATACGGCAGTATACATAGATTTTTATACGGGGTTAACTCTTCAAGGATAATACAGATTGTGGATGAAAAAAAGGGAAAACTATTAATAGACGGGATTCCAGTGACTGTTCTTAGAGAATCGAGAAATCCTGCAGAGATCCCCTGGAGAGACTATGGAGTAGATATAGTTGTTGAGTGCACGGGAAAGTTCAGAGATCCCACGGTGCCGTTAGACGATAAGAAAGGGTCCATAAGAGGTCATCTGGCAAGGGGTGCAAAGGTTGTAATAAATTCTTCTGCCTTTAAGATAAAGAATAAGGCACTTCCCATGCCAGATGATTGTGTAACTTTAATATACGGTATCAATCACCATGCCTTTGATAAAAACAAACATTTATTGGTTTCTGCTGCTTCATGCACAACCACGGGGCTTGCCCATATGGTAAAACCTCTTCTTAACAATGAGTCAACGAGTAAAATTCTTACTGCATCCATGTCCACGGTTCATGCAGTAACAAATTCACAGAGTGTTCTCGACAGTGTGCCAAAAGACGGTGAAAAGGATTTGAGAAAGACGAGGAGCATACTAAATAATATCATCCTTACGTCCACAAATGCGGCAGAGGCGCTGAGTCAGGTTATACCTGAAGTCCAGAATATAGGTTTTATGGCTGATTCTATCCGCGTGCCTGTAAATACCGAGTCCCTTATTGTATTAAATGTAACATTTCAGGCAAACCCCACAAATGATAGAACAGTGCAACCTATCACCACAAAATTAATAAACAGCATTTATAAAAAGGCATGGGAAAATGATCCCGAACATCTTCTCATATATTCAGAAGAACAGAACGTCTCTTCAGATTTAATAGGCGTAAATGCTGCAATAGTCATAGAAGGTCAGTTCAATCACACAAGAACAGCCTTTATTAATATCGACCTCTCTAATATCCCAGATTTGCCCGATGCAATAAAGGATACTGTAAGCACTCTCAAGATACCTGTTGTGCATGCAAAAATATTTGGCTGGTACGATAATGAATACGGAAGCTATACAAACAGGATGGCTGATCTAACAGTGTATATACACAGAAATATTTCATAATCCATTCATTGAGGGGGTTTTCCCCTCAATTTTTTTTAAAACTTCTCTGTTTTATTCTTCTTTTTTGATCGTATAATTTTCAAAGTCTTGTAAATGTTTTTCAAGGGCTTCCACCTCTTTGAGCAATTGCATGGCTTTTTCTACAAGTTCTGGATCTTTTGCCAGTTTTGCAATCCTTCTTGCCATGCCCCCGATTACAACGATCCTGTTTCTGAAATTATGGGCTGTTTCGAGTAAAATCTTTTCCTGCCACTGACACGATGCCATAAGCTGTTTTATTAGATGTGCCCTGCCGATGATTGCACTTAAAAGGTGGCCGATCATCTGCAAATATTCAAACTCTTCCTTTGATATGGGGATCTCTTCTACACCAGAATCAACAATCAATGCTCCTATTTTGTTTTCTTTATTAGTAATTGGGTCAATATAGCTTAGAGGGATTATAGCCTTGATGTTTATAGGTGCTTCAAGGGTATGGACATACCCGTTAGATTGAGAAGGGTTTGTTATGTTTATAGGCTCACCTTTTTTTACAGCCTCCCATATGATACTTTTTTGATTTATGCGTATACCGTTAATAGGACACAAATGGTTGCCTGCCCAGTATTTTAATGTAAGTTCTTCACCTTCTAAAAATGCACATCTTGCCCTTTTACCCAGCCTTGTGCATAGGCTGTTAACAATGGTTTCAACGATTTTTTCAGGGGTTGCAGTCAAGTTTAAAAGATGGGCAATCTCGATTATGTCTTTAAAGCCTGCATAATTTTCAAATGCTCCATTTTTTTTCATAAAATAATAGGCGCAATGCCTTTCAATATTATAATTTCCTGCACAATTACCATTTATTGAACATAAAGAATGTGGCACCGGCAATGAGGATGAATGCAATTATGTAATTCCAGCGTATCCCTTCTTTAAGATAGTAGATGGAAAACACGGCAAAGACGACCAGAGTTATTACCTCCTGAATAACCTTTAACTGGGCAGCGGAAAAAACTTTATGGCCGATTCTATTGGCAGGTACCTGAAAGCAGTATTCTGCAAAGGCTATAAGCCAGCTTAAAAAAATCACCTTCCATAAAGGTGTTTCTTTAAATTTTAAATGTCCATACCAGGCAAAGGTCATAAAGATATTGGATATTGTGAGAAGTGTTATGGTCTTCATTCGATTAGCCCCATTTTAAAAGAATGTGATTGTATGAAGTCATGCTCGAAATTTTGACTTTAATGGTAGGCGCGACGGGTATTGAACCCGTGGCCTCTACCGCGTCAAGGTAGCGCTCTCCCACTGAGCTACGCGCCTGATCTTATGTTTTTATAACAATTCCCTTTTTCCTTTGTCAAGATAAACTTTTTTATATATTTTATATTAAAGAACTAATTTTTTATTGATTTTATATGGCTTTTGATTTTATATTGCTTATGAAAATTATCACAAATTAAAAGGATAAAAAAAATAAATGTAGGAGGCAGGAAATGGACCATATTGGAAGGGAGATTTTCTGGAATGTGGGAGGAGGGGCGCGATGGATTACCTATGCCCTCATGGTCATTACATTCATCGTGCTCATTTACGGTATCAAGAAAAGATACGCCATGTGGAAGATTGGAAAACCGACGTCTTTTAATTTTAAAGACAGGCTCGGCGAAAGGATAAGCTATTTTATAACAAACGGTATCTTCCACAAATCTATCTTAAGAGAAGCATTTCCCGGCTGGATGCATTTTTTTATTTTTTGGGGATTTCTCATACTTGCCATAGCCACAGCCCTTATTGCAATCCAGGATGACGTGATAAGGCTCATATTCGGTGTTGAATTTATAAAAGGTGATTTCTATCTCGTATTTTCATTTCTTACAGACCTTGCAGGTTTGGCTGCTGTAATCGGCATACTTCTGGCAATATATCGCAGGTATGTTGTTAAACCTACAAGACTCGACAACAAGCCTGATGATTTGCTTGTGCTACTGTGGATTCTCGTTGTGCTTATTACAGGATTTTTAGTAGAGGCTGCAAGGATTGCAGGGGATCCTAAACCCTATGAGGTCTGGAGTTTTGTAGGATGGACACTGTCTTCCATATTCCCTGCTGCAGAGAAAGGTTCAACCTATATACCACATGCTGTGATGTGGTATCTCCATATGCTCCTCTCATTTGGTTTGATTGCATACATTGCATATTCGAAGAGACTACTCCATATCATCACATCATCCCTTAATATGATGTTCAGAGGCGTTGAGGACACACCGAGAGGAGCCATTGCCCCTATTGAGGATTTCGAGAATGCTGAAGAATTTGGAGTAAATTCAATAGATGGTTTCACATGGAGACAGATATTTGACTTGGATGCGTGTACAAGGTGCGGTAGATGTCAGGACCTTTGTCCTGCCTATAACACTGAAAAACCTTTATCACCGAAACAGTTTATCCAGGATTTAAAGGCAGAGTGGGAAAGGGCAGCCCAGGGCAAAAAGACAGAAGATGGATTAATCGATAATGTGATTCAGGAAGAGACAATATGGTCATGTACAGCCTGTCTTGCCTGTCAGGTAAACTGTCCGGTATCGATTCCTACCTTTGATAAGAATATTGAGTTGAGAAGATATCTTACCCTCACATTAAGTAAGACTACTTCTGAGACAAGGCTGCTATTTAAGAATCTCCAGCAAAAGGTAGACCCATATGGAATGGGTAAGAGGCAGAGAACAGAGTGGATAGAAGGTCTTGATATCAAGATGGCAGGGGAAGAGGAAATAGAATATCTATACTGGGTTGGCTGTGTTGCATCCCTTGATGACAGAAACAGAAAGGTTGCAAAGGCATTTTCAAAGATACTGACTGCTGCTGGGGTATCTTTTGGTATACTTGGACAGGAAGAGACATGCTGTGGTGACCCTGCAAGAAGATGCGGGAATGAAGACCTCTATCTTGGAATAGCCCAGGGTAATGTGGAATTATTAAAAGAATTAGGTATAAAGAAGATAATCACCACTTGCCCCCATTGTTACCACACATTGAAGAATGAGTATCCTCAGATAGGCGGTGATTTTGAGGTTTATCATCAGTCAGAGATTATATGGAAACTTATAAAGGAAGGTAAGCTCAAAATTAATCCTGCCATTGAAGGCACAATAACCTTCCATGATCCATGCTATCTCGGCAGAGTTAATCGTATTTTTGATGAGCCAAGGAATGTTATTGCAAAGGCAAAGCAAGGAACATTTATAGAGATGGAAAGAAATCATGACAGGAGTTTTTGCTGCGGCGGTGGTGGTGGTAGAATCTGGATGGAAGAACATCACAAAAGAATCAACCATGCCCGTATAGAGGAGGCAATAGCAATTAATGCCAATACCGTTGTAACAGCATGTCCGTATTGTCTTATCATGATGGAAGATGCTATTAAAGATAAGGAAAAGACAGAAACAATGAAGGCCCTTGATCTATCTGAGATTGTTGTAAAGGGTATTTAACTTTTAAAAGGGATTTGATTATAAGATTATAAAAGGATGGGCAATGCCCATCCTTTTATATTTTGAGATGTGTTACTCCTCGAGAGTGATTGCCTCTACCGGGCATTCCTCTGTACATGCCCCGCATTCAGTGCAGAGCTCAGGATCAACCTTTGCCGTATCATCTACGGTAATTGCATCGGCTGGACATACTTCAGCACATGCTCCGCATCCTGTGCAGGCTTCTTCATCAACTTTTGCAGGCATATTTCTCCTCCTCATATAAAGTTTTTTAGATTTCCTAAACGAATATAAAAAGAATGTCAATAAAAAAATTTATTAATTTTTCTAAATAATTATTTTTCTTGTCTTTTTTTAATGTTTTTGGTAGAAATTAAAACTTAATTTTAAGGAGGTAGACAATGCAGAAAAGATATTTACTTGCACCGGGACCAACAGCAATACCACCGGAAGTCCTTTTAAAGATGGCGGAACCCATCATACATCACAGAAACCCAATGTTTGAAGAGGTATTGGAAGAGGTAAGGCAAAACCTAAAATATTTATTCGGCACAAAAAACGAGGTACTCATATTTGCATCATCGGGCACAGGGGCTATGGAAGGTGCGGTGACAAATATGCTCTCACCTGGCGATAAGGCAATATGTGTCAGGAGCGGAAAATTCGGTGAAAGATGGTCAAATATTTGTAAAGCCTATGGTGTTGAAACAGTAAACATAGATTTGCCCTGGGGAGATGACCTTGACCCTGGCCTTATTGAAAAGGCTTTAAAAGAAAACCCAGGTATAAAGGCTGTCTATATGCAGGCCACAGAGACATCTACAGGTGTAAGATTTCCAGTGAAAGATGTTGCTAATATTGTAAAAAATTATCCTGAAACGATCCTTGTTGTTGATGGTATTACAGGTGTGGGTGTTTTTGAATTACCCATGGATGAATGGGGTATAGACATACTTGTGGGAGGTTCTCAAAAAGCACTTATGTTACCGCCAGGGCTTGCATTTGCCGGCGTTAGCAATAAGGCGTGGGAGTTCAATAAGACCTCAAAGATACCAAAATTTTATTTTAACTGGCAGAAAGAACTTTCAAATCTTCAGAAAAATCAGACAAATTTTACACCCGCTATATCCCTAATCATAGGGCTCAGAGAATCATTGAGGATGATAAAGGCAGAAGGGCTTGAAAATATCTATAAAAAATTTGAAATACTTTCCTATGCCACAAGGGAGGCAGCAAAGGCCTTAGGTCTGAAAATTTTCGCCAAGACACCAAGTCCAGCGGTTACTGCTATTGTAGCCCCCGAAGGCATAGACGGTCAGGCCATATATAAGACCATGTGGAAAAAATACGGTGTAACCGGTGCGGGTGGACAGGATCAGTTAAAGGGAAAGATTTTCAGGATTGCCACCCTTGGTTATGCAGATAAATACGATGTAATAACGGCAATTGCTGCCCTTGAATTTACCTTAAGGGACCTTGGTTATAAATTCCAAATTGGTACAGGTGTAGCAAAGGCCGTAGATTGCTTAAAGGACCTGTAAAAAACAATTTTAAAATGACAATAAAAGGAGAGGGAGATGAAAGTTCTCATTGCAGATCAACTGTCAGATAAGGCCTTGCAAATACTTAAATCTAACAATCTCGAAGTAGATGTTAGGGTGGGCTTAAAGGCAGAAGAATTAAAGGAAATTATCGGGGAATACGATGCCCTCATAGTCAGAAGTGCTACAAAAGCAACAAGAGAGATTATAGAAAAGGCAGACAGATTAAAGGTCATAGGAAGGGCAGGTATCGGTGTAGATAATGTGGATGTAGCAGCAGCAACGGAAAAAGGTATTATAGTTATGAATACACCTCAAGGCAATGCCCTTGCCGCCGCTGAACATTCTATAGCACTTATGTTTGCAGCAGCAAGAAAGATTGCCCTTGCTGACAGAACCATGAAACAGGGTAAATGGGAGAAAAAGGCCTTAATGGGTATTGAAATTTACGGAAAGACCCTGGGTATTATCGGCATAGGAAATATAGGCAGTCTTGTTGCTGAAAAGGCCCTTGCCCTCGGTATGAGGGTTATTGCATATGACATCTATGTGTCAAAAGAATTTGCGGAAAGTAAAGGGGTTGAGCTTGTTGATTTTGATACCCTCCTTAAAGAGAGTGATTTTATTGCAATACACGTTCCCCTTGTAAAAGACACAAGGAATCTCATAAATAAGGATGCCATTGCAAAGATGAAAAAGGGTGTGATCATCATTAATGTGGCTAGAGGTCCTATTGTAAATGAAAAAGACCTTTTAGAGGCACTGGAGAGCGGCCATGTGGCATGTGCTGCCCTTGATGTATTTGACCAGGAGCCACCACCACCTGATAATCCCCTTGTGCTATCTGATAAAACGATTTGTACACCTCACCTTGGGGCATCAACGCAAGAGGCCCAGGATAAAGTCGCCATAGACATTGCCCACCAGGTCGTGGATTTCTTTAAATATGGGGTTATAAAAAACAGTGTTAATGCACCCTCTATTTCCCTTGAGATGGCAAAACAGATTGGACCATATTTAAGGCTTTCTGAAAACCTTGCTTCAGTTGTTGCATCTATCACAGATTTTCCCATAAAGGCCATCGAGATACAGTACATGGGTGATGTGTCTCAGCTTGACACAAAGGTTCTTACACAGGGGATATTGAAAAATATCCTTACACAGCAACTTGAAGGTGTAAACTATGTAAATGCACCTATTGTGGCAAAAAGCAGAGACATAAAGGTAAAGGAAATCAAGACCAAAGAATCAGAAGATTTTACTTCCCTTATAACTATTACTGTGAAAGGTGAAAAGAACCAAAATTCGGTAGAAGGCACATTATTTGGTAAAAAAGAGCCAAGGCTTATAAAGATAAATAATATTTACCTTGAGGCGGATTTAAAAGGAAATATGCTTTTAATTTATAATTATGATAAACCAGGTGTGATTGCAAGCATAGGCAATGTGTTCTTTATAAGGGGTATAAACATAGGTGGTATGCACTTTGGCAGGGAGAGTATAGGTGGTATGGCTATTTCTTTACTTGACCTCGATAAAGATGTGGAAGACAATGTTATAAGGGAAATTCAGTCTCTACCCAATGTAGTGGGTGTGAAAAAAATAGAGCTTGGAAAATAGCAGAATATAATAAGTATTAAGCGGAAGTACTTATAAGGTCTTCCGCTTAAATTTTTTAAAACAGGATTAAAATAAACATATTAGTAGTTACCGCTTCAATGATTCAAGGTTTAATTTTTGATTTTGATGGGACCCTCACAGAATTGACCCTTGATTTCCAAATAATGAAAGAAGAGATACTAAGGGTTGCAAAGAGATTCATAAATATAGAAAAGATAGAGCATCTTAACGGCCTTTACATAATTGAGATGATATACGAGATTGAAAGGCTTTTGGGCATAAAAGGCGTGGCATTTTCTAAGGAGGCGTTTAAGAGGCTTGAGTCACTTGAGGTTGAAGCTGCAAAGGGAAAAGACCTATTTCCATATGCAAGGGATGTCCTTGGTAGTTTAAGGCATAGGGGTATGAAATTAGGCATTATAACAAGGAGTTGTATGCCTGTTCTTAATAAGGTATTCCCTGACATGGATGAGTTCATAAACGGTATTTCCACAAGAGAACATATAAAATTTGTAAAACCAGACCCAAGACATGTTTACAATGTACTAAAGACCATGTCCATTAGACCAGAAAATGCTATCCTTGCCGGTGACCACCCAACCGATGTTCTTGCAGGTTTAAGGGCAGGAGTTATAACAGTGGGTGTCCTGTCAGGAAGGACAAAAAGACATGCCTTTGAGGATATGGGTGCCCATTTTATCATAGATGATATAAGGGGCATACTGCAGATAGTTGAAAACTTATTGGGATCCAATAAAGTATTATAATATCTTCTACCTTGTTTTTATAATAAAACCCTTAAGAGGCCATGGGGCTTATCTTTCTTATGTAATTGACAATTTGTTAAAAAAGGGTTAAAGATTAGCCAGCTTTATGGTAGAAAAGTTCGGACAGAATTTATTCAATCTTCATTCGATGCAGAATGCATGTCCCAAAATCAGGGTTGGCATCAAAGATGAACAACCTGGCACTGTTATAGGGTTAAACGGTCCTTTTTTACTGAATGACAGGAAAGAAATTACAGGGACTATTAGTGTGGAGGCAAAAAAGGACTCTATAATAATTTTTGACCAAAACAAACATATATTATCCAGTGGAGAGGAAATAAGATTTAAAAATAAAAGTGGTTCTACATTTATCCTTTTCGATGTTGTAATCGGTATAGGTTTCCACTGGGAAAAAAAGGAAAGGCAGACATTTAAGGGCGATCTTGTGTTAAAAATGCGTCCCCATGGAACAATTGCCATTATAAATGAAATAGGTATTGAAGACTATCTCGAGAGCGTTGTTTCTTCTGAGATGAAAGGCACTGCGCCTATCGAATTTTTAAAGGCCCACGCCATCATATCCAGAAGCTGGCTCATCCATGCCTTAAAAGAAAAAGATAATATTCTTTCTACAAAAGAAATAAAAAAAGAGCAAAGCAGTAAATTTGCAAAGGATGAAAACCAAATCATTCGCTGGTATGAACAAGAATCTCATGACCTCTATGATGTATGTGCCGATGACCACTGTCAAAGGTATCAGGGCATAACAAAAATTTTAACAGAAAATCCTGTAAGGGCCGTTAAAGAGACCTCAGGCATTGTTCTGACATATAATGGTATTGTGTGCGATGCAAGATATTCTAAAGCATGTGGAGGAATTACCGAAGAATACAAAACAGCATGGAAGGATATGGATATCCCCTATTTAAAAAGTATCTACGATGGAGAAAAATCTTTTTATCCCCTTTTAACAGAAAAAGATGCAAGGTCATGGATATGCTCAAGGCCAGATGCATTCTGTAATATTAATGACATGGAAATATTGAATATGATATTACCGGAATTCGACATCAAGACCGCAGATTTTTTCAGATGGCAGGTGAGATACAGCAGAAAAGAACTCGAAGAAATTATCTGTAAAAAGTCTAAGTATGATCTTGGCAAAATACAAGAGATTAAACCTTTAAAAAGGGGCCCTTCGGGAAGAATCTTTCTTCTCGAGATAAAAGGCTCAAAAAAGACGGTTAGAATAGGAAAAGAGCTTGAGATAAGACGATGGCTCTCCCATACCCATCTTCTAAGCAGTGCCTTTGTTATTGACCCTGTATACGATGATTCAGGCGATATTGAGGCATTTATTTTTTATGGTGCAGGATGGGGGCATGGTGTAGGACTGTGTCAGATAGGTGCAGGTATTATGGCATTAAAAGGTTATAAAGCTGAAGAAATATTAATGCATTATTTTCCAGGGACAGGGCTCGAAAAAATATACTGAGGTATCTTTGAAAAAAAATCGATTTAAGACAGCATTCATTCTCGGTGCAGGAAAAGGTATAAGGCTCAAACCACTAACAGATACATGCCCTAAACCTTTACTCGAAATTGGCAGAAGGCCTATTATTACATATGCCATGGAACATCTTAGAGGTATTGGCATAGAACGTTTTATTGTGAATACTCATCATCTACCCCATGCATATAAAAAGGTATTCCCAGACAGAAGCTATAAAGGCATACCCATCATCTTCCGTTATGAACCAATGCTCCTTGAGACTGGTGGAGGGTTAAAAAACATTGAGGATTTACTTTTAGATGAGGATACGATTATATGTTATAATGGTGATGTTATCACAAATCTGCCATTAAAAAAACTCATAGAAAAACACGAGAAAGATTTGGCCATAGCAACCCTTGTGTTGAGGTCAAAAGGTCATAATAATAACGTAGAAATAGATGAAGATGGAAATATTGTGGATATGAGATTTACCTTTGGGAAAAAGGGTGTAAAAACATGCCTTTTCACAGGCATCTATGCCATTGAGACAAAAATATTAGATTTCATTGAACAGGGAAAACCTGAATCTATAGTCATGGTTTTTTTAAGGCTGATACAGGAAAATCCCGGCTCGATCAAGGGCATTATAATAGACGAGGGATTCTGGTATGATATAGGCACGGCAGAGGCATTTTTTAAATTAAAAAAAGCATTTAAGGTTTCGATGGATGAATAATAAGGTGCTTATTGAATTTGTAAAAGAATCCTTTGGTTTTTCCAATAACGTTTTAATTGAAATAAACCTTCTCCCTGTGAGGGGTTCAGATAGGACATTTTATAGAGTTAAATGGGCAAAAGATAGGAGTGCAATCTTAATACATTATAATACGTTCCGAAAAGAAAATATGTTCTATGTAGAAATAGGTTTATTTTTAAAAAACATCTCCTTAAATGTTCCGGATATATATAGACATGACCCTTTAAGGCATTTTATCCTTTTAGAGGATTTAGGTGAGAAGGATTTATATTCCCTCAGGGATGAATCTTGGAGTATAAGAAGGGATTTATACGAAAAAATACTTGATAATATAATGAAATTGCATAATTATCCCATATCAGAATTCCCTTTTGGCAGTGTAAGGATGATGGAGCCTTTTAACGCATCCTTGTATACATGGGAGCATAATTATTTTTTAGAGAATTTTGTCACGGCCGTATGTGGATTTGAATATAAAAAATTAGATCACGATAAATTACATAAAGAGTTAAATGGTATTATAGAAAAACTTTTAAATTCAAATCAATCCATAATTCACCGTGACCTTCAATCGCAGAATGTAATTGTGAAAGAGGGAGTGCCATATTTTATTGATTTTCAGGGCATGAGAATCGGTAACCCGTTGTATGATTTAGCCTCTATATTAAATGACCCATATGTGGTGTTTTTAGATGACCAGAGAAATTATCTAATAGAATTTTATTATAATCATTCCCGTAAAGAAACTGACATAGAATCCTTTAAAGAAATATTCTGGTGTGCATCATGCCAGAGGCTCATGCAGGCCCTTGGTGCTTATGGTTATTTAGGGTATAAAAAGGGTATAAAACCTTTCCTTAAATATATCCCTTCAGGCATTAAAAACCTTAATGAATCCATTTCCAGAATATCTTTTTCTCCAAATCTTTATGAAATTATTAACTCATGTCATGAAATTATAGCATTGAAAAATTTTACAGATTAAGGGGTGAAGGTATGGAAGATTATATACAGATATATACAACAACAGACACAATCGATATTGCACAGGCCATATCAAACAAGCTCGTTGAAGAAAGGCTGGCTGCCTGTGCACAGGTATTGGGCCCCATAACAAGCACTTACTGGTGGCAGGGAAAAATCGAGACATCCCAGGAATGGCTATGTATTATAAAGAGTAAAAAAAGCCTCTATAAACAGATTGAGGATACTATAAAATCAATACATCACTATGATGTTCCTGAGATCATTGCTGTTCCTATAACTATGGGTAGTAAAGATTATTTTAACTGGCTGAAAAAAGAGATAAAGTATTAAATGCTCAAGTCAGTTTTTTTGAGGGGATTTTTTTAATTTTATCCCGAATCTTTCAAATGTATTAATAATGTCTTTTTTTGACATAAAACCTACATGGCGGTATAGTTCTTTACCTTCTCTGTCGTAAAAGATCTGTGTTGGGATAAGCCTTACGTTGTATTTTTTCCCCAAATCAGGCTTTTCATATATATCATACACCTCTATAATCAAAGTACCTGCATATTCAACCTGCAATTCTTTAAGTATAGGTTTCATAAGTTTGCAGGGCAGGCAGCCCTTTGAGCCTAAATCTATGAGTTTGGGCAGGTTTTTCTCCTGTTGGGCATAAGCCTTATTAAATGCAAGGAATACAAAAAACATCCATAGGACCGTGGAAATTACATATTTCTTACGGGTAGAAATCATAGTAGAGTTTTTTTAACTTTAACCTGATATTTAAGTCAAGAATAATATCAAGCTGAAAGCATCTATTATTTCTTGATTAATACATCATGTCTTCAATAGAATAAAAAAATTAATGGTTCAGGTATTATAATAAATTAATTCCAAAGACAAACTGTAAGGGATCGGAAAGAATTTTACCGATCCCTGTTAATTTTTTTAATATAGATGTTGTAACACCGTGGAAGATAGATTATCCTGCTAAATTTAGTCTTTTATAATTGTTATTTTATAACCTATCCCTTCGGGCACAACTTCTTTTATTGTCCAGCCCTGGGAAATTGCCGCACGGGAAACATTCTCCTTTGAGGTGTCTGTATCCACAAGAACAATAATTTCACCTTTTTGAACCTTTTTTATCTCGTTCATGGTTAAGATAACTGGTTGAGGACAAGAAAGTCCTCTTGCATCTACAATGGAGCTCATAAAAGTCCTCCTTTAAGATAACTGTTTTCTCATGGTAAAACCTATAAAAAGACAAACCAAAATGCCTATAATAACAGCAGGTATTCCATACGGCCCAACACCACTGGGAGAACTGGCAAGTCCAAAATTGTGGGATATACCAGCCCCCACTATCATACCAAAGACAAAAACTGCTGCATCACCGTCTCCCTCTCCTGCAAGAAAGAGCTGTCTTCCAGGACAGCCACCGGCGAGGGCAAATGCAAGACCTGCCAAAAGCATGCCTCCGAAGTTCCAAAGGCCCATTGTATGGGCAACAGGTTGTTTGACAAAACCAGGATTAAACTGCCCGAGGACAAGGTTTGTGAGAAAGGCAAATACTACAAGGGATACAAAACCGAAAAGGAGGTGCGCCTGTCTGAAAAGGATAAAATCTCTTATGGCACCCATTGTGCAAAATCTGCTCCTCTGGGCTAAAAATCCTATAATTAGACCGATAGCCAAAGAGACAATAAGGGGCGCATGCATTGAACCAGGTCCTTTTAGACTGTAAAAGAACACACCATTTTTATCCTGTCCAGGAATCTGCGGGAACATAAGCATGAGAACAAGAAGACCGAGCATTGTAAGGGGCATGAGCCAACCAACCGTGGTGTGTGTTGGTTGAGATCTTCCCAAGTTATAGCCGTTTTTTAAAAACAGGGTGCCTATCCATATACCTGTAATTAATCCCAGTAAGCCGAAGATGGCATTGCCATCGCCTCCGGCAAGACGAAGGGCAGCCCTCCATGGACAGCCTAAAAAGACAAGACCTCCTATCATGGCAAACACGCCGAGGATAAACCTTACAATAGGTGCAGAGCCTGCCCTTGACCTGAACTCTTTAAACATATACGCTGCGATCATGGAGCCCAAGACAAAGCCTATGATTTCAGGACGCATATACTGAACAACATCTGCCCTATGAAGGCCCATTGCACCGGCAATATCTCTTTCAAAACAAGCAACACATACACCCATATTTGGGGGGTTACCTATTTTTTGTAAAATCGTGGCTAAAATTCCTATAATTGCACCAACCGTGATAATACCCCAGCGGGATGCAAAAAAGCTGAATACTTTTTTAGACATTTTTCCCTCCTGCTTTTCAATATTTTTAATATACTTAAATCAGAGGAAGGATTTTTTTGGTATAAAATCAGGTTTTAGCTGGAAAGGCCAATAAAATAGATAATATAAAGGAGTAATAGGTTTTACAACAGGAATACCCTTCCTTCCCCTGAACATCTTTCAAGGCCTATCCTAGGCCTTATTAATGCTCATGTTAAGGATAATGGAACAAAGGGTTTTCCCATTATATCACCTCACTTTAAAAGAGATAATATATTTTTTTTTCTTAAAAATCAATATCAAAAAACCCTGTTCTTATACCTTCTGGAATGGTTACCACTAATTTATAACCTTTATCAAGGATCTTAATCAATTATATTTCTATTCCAAATTATGGGGTTTTGTCTTTTTGCCCTTTTAAATACAGCCCTAATAGCTCTTCTACAATAGTCCAATTTTTCCTTATACCTGTGATAAAAATATCAAAAATTTTTGTTATAAAAATTTACCCCTTCTTTTTATTGTGTTCTCATGACTTATGGGTTTTACATCTTTTTTTCTGGTTTCATACACAGAGATCGTATTAAGACCGGAAAAATATTCTTTTATCTTCAAAAGCGAGTCAATGTTTAAGGCCTCTGCACCGCATGGCCTGGTTGGTGTATTTATCTGCACCTCATCGGGATTGATTTCCCTTGCTAATTTTGCGATCCTTTGGGCATAATCTGTATTCTCACGGATAAACATTATCTGTATTGCCAGTTTGCCTTTAAATCTTTTTTTAAAGTCTTTTAAGCCTAAAATGACACTGTCCAATGTAATGCCCCTTACAGGTTTATTTATTTTTAAGAAAATATCTTCTGAATCAGCATCGAGTTTTGCTATGACAAAATCAGCATCGAATAATTCTTCCTGAACATCTTTGTTATGTAATAATGTAGAATTTGTAATAACGGCTATTTTTTCCTTTCTTGTGTTTTTTACTATCTTAATTGTCTTGCCCAGATTAAGGGCCAGTGTAGGTTCGCCCCTTCCAGAAAAGGTTATATAATCTATGTCCATGTCTTCTGGAAGTAAATCAATCTCTTTTTTTATAAGGTCTTCAGGTATGTAAATCTTTCTTTCTCTGGAATATATGTGTGTTTTTCCAAGCTGACAGTAAATACAATCAAAGCTACAAATTTTACCTTCCTGACTCAATAGGTCCACACCAAGGGAACTACCTAACCTCCATGATGGCACAGGTCCGTATATATATTTAAAAGTATTTGACATCACATCTCCTTCTCTACATATTTAATTTAATCTATTAATTATCAACAACTCGATGCTTTCAAATATTATTCATATAATAAAGTAATTTATCATATTCTATAGATTCCCAAATCTTCTTTCCATAATATTTTTTACAATAGATATTTTTTTTTGTATATTACATAACCTTTTTGCCTATTGACAGGGCTTGAAGGATTTATTTATAATTCTCTCTATAAATTTCTCACGTGATGGCATCCCTTGAAGATATCTTTTTTAATACAGGGTTTTAATGTAGCGGCAAGTAGATACAGGGTTATTCAGTATCAACAATTTTTTCAATCCAATAAAATACAATACAGTATCAGGGAATTTCCGAAAAAATTAAATGATTGGTTTGAATATATAAAAGGTATAAAATCATTCGATACGGTCTTTGTCCAGAGAAAGCGTTTGCCCTTACCTGTTCTTATTTACCTTAAAAGAAAAGGAAAGAGGATTATATATGATTTTGACGATGCAGTTATGTTTAGAAACTCCCTTGCAAAAGACCCTTATTCATTAAGAAGAAGATTAAGTTTTAAAAGGATGCTTCAATATACAGACATGGTCATAGCAGGAAATAATTTTTTAAAAAAAGAGGCACTAAAATACCATAAATATGTAAGGGTGCTACCTACTCCAATAGATGGGGAAAGATATACCCAGAAGGAATATAGGAAAAATGAAATTATAAATATAGGATGGATTGGAGACCATGGTAGTATTCATTACATGGAAAGTTATAAAGATGTATGGGAAGAGATAGGCAAAATTTATAAAAATGTATTATTAACAATAATATGCGATACATTCATAGAAACAAGATATATGAAATTGAAAAAGGTTCAATGGAGATACGAGACTGAGATTGAGGAATTAAAAAAGCTCGATATAGGAGTTATGCCTTTATTTAATGACCTATGGTCCATGGGTAAGTGCGGGTATAAGATCTTACAGTATATGGGTGTAGGTGTTGCCTCTGTTTGTACACCAGTAGGTATAAATATGGATGTAGTTGAGGATGGTGTAAATGGGTTCTGGGCAGATACAAAAAGGGACTGGATTGAAAAATTGTCGATATTAATAGAAGACCACAATCTAAGGATAAATATGGGAAAAAGGGGAAGAGAAAAAGTCTCTGAAGGTTATACTGTTCAGGCTTGCGCCCCAAAACTTATTAAATGGCTCAGGGGAGATTAAATGAAGAAGGCTGTGTTTCTAACCCATGCAAATCCTCAAGGTTATAGAATCCAGCAATACTACCCTTTTCTTGAGAAAAAAGGATTTGATGTAGAGCTTATCACTACGAAGGCAGGGTTTATAGATATGGTGCATTCCATTAAAAATTCAGATGTTGTTTATATTCAGAGACTACTATTTGGGTCGATAAAGCTTTCTTTGATAAGGCGTGTTTCTAAAAGACTTGTGTATGATTTTGATGATGCTGTCATGTATGGCACAAAAGGTGAGAGCCAAACGAGGATGAAAAAATTCAAGAACATGGTAAAAAGGGTGGATGCTGTATTATGCGGCAGCAGATTTTTATTAAACGAGGCAATAAAATATAGAAAAAACAATGTCTTTTATTGTCCCACAGTAGTGGATATACAAGATTATCCTGTAAAAGAACATAAAGATAATATGTCCGTGATTATTGGATGGATAGGCAGTAAATCTACATTGAAATACCTTTCAACACTGGAAGATGTTTTTTTGAAGGCAAAAGAAAAAATACCCTATATAAAATATAAGATAATTGCTGATCATGCACCTGAAATAAAGATAGGATATATTTTTGAAAAATGGAGTAAGGAAAAAGAAAAACAAGGGTTGTTGAGCTTTGATATGGGTGTTATGCCTCTCCGGGACGATATTTGGTCAAGGGGGAAATGCGGGCTTAAACTAATCCAGTATATGGCCGCAGGACTTCCCACGATTTCCCATCCCGTTGGCGCTGTGTTAGAAATCATCGAAGATGGCTTAAATGGCTTTATAAGAGAGGACAATGATGGCTGGATAGATGCTATCTTAACACTTGCCAAAGATATCTCATTGAGAAAAAAAATAGGAAGTGCAGCAAGAAAAACAGTTCAGGAAAAATATTCCCTTCAAAAGTGGGGACCTGTGGTAGCTGATATTCTGGATAATCTATGAAATACTTAAGGATAAAAGGGATAGACTGGTATTTAGAAGATGACTTACTCGATGATATTTTAAATGCCATCGAGTTAACAGCCACTGATAGAAGAAACTACAGAACAATTCAGGTTAATGACAATAGATGCTTTTTAAAATCCTTCAAGGAAAAAGGCCTTTCAGGTTTTTTTAGAAGGTCTATAAATCCAAGGGGCAAAAAAGAATTTCTTATGGGGAAAAGACTTTTATCCTTTGGTATAAACACACCAGAGCCTTTTGGCTATGGCGTTTCAAAACAAGGTTCTTTTATAATACAGAGGTACCTCAATGGAAAAACCTTTATAGATGCTTTTTATGAATCGGAAAATAAAAAGGGATATACACAGCAGCTTGCCATGCTTTTAAAAAAAATGAAGGATTATAAAATAAGACATAATGACCTCCATCTGAATAATATAATAGTAGATGATAACAAACTCTATCTTATTGATTTACACAAGATGGAGATAAAAAGACATTTTTCAATATCAGACGAGGTATCCAACATCTCCCACAGCCTTGCTATGGTATATCATGATTTGTCAGAGGAAGAAAAGGAAACATTTTTTTTGACTTACGGTAACCCAGATATCAAAAAAATAGTGGAATCAACCTTTATGGACATGTGGAAAAAATGGATTGAAAGGAAGAAAAAGAGGGCATTCGAAGGCACATCAATTGTAAAAAAGGCTAAAGATGTCTTATACATAAAAGATAGCCAGTGGCAAAGGGAAGAGGTTTTTAAAGAAGTTATAAAGCAGGATAAAAAGATAGCACTATACAGGTACTCTGACCATATAAGAAAATATTACAAAAATAAAAGAAGACTGAAAAAGGCTTGGGAGGCGTATGTTGTTTTATCTTATATGTCATTGAAGGCTACGCCAGAGGTATTTTTCATTAAGCTGCCAGGATTAATCAGGCCTGGTTTTATAGCAATGGAAGACCTAAAAGGAAGGGGTGAAGAGCTCGATAGATATCTTGACAGGTATTACAACCAGATGGATCTGAAAAGAAGGGCGCTCTTTATTGAAACATTAAGCGTTTTTTTAAAAGGTCTTTTTAAGAAATATATTTTTCATAAGGATTTTAAGGCATGCAACATTTTTATAAAAGAAGAAGGTGGTTTTCTCCTTTTAGACATGGAAGATATTGTTTTTAAAATCGCAAATGAAGAAGATTTTATCAGGATGTTTATTCAGCTCAATACAACGATACCTAAATATATAAAACATACAGACAGGATGAGGTTTTTTTTAAAGATAATTGAAGGCACTGAAGTTAATAAAAAACGATCACTTAGAAGAATTACAAAGGCATCATCAACAATGGACATTGTTTATGAAGGTATAGACGGATTGAAGTTTGAAAGATTTAAATGATTATGGATGCAGAAAATTTTCTTAAAGAAAAGATTGGCTCCCTTGATATTATAAAAGAGCTTAAAAAAAGGCAGATAAGAGGAGATGTATATCTTGTAGGAGGTTCTATCAGGGAACTCTTTCTGTGTTCCATACCCAATGATTTTGATTTTGCCATTACCGATGAAGAAGATATAAAGGTATTCGAAGAGTTATTAAATAGCAGGGCCTTTATCTTGGGGAAAAAACCTATCCATACATTCAGAATTGCAAAAGATAATAAAAACATTGATCTTACAAAAATAGAAAAGGATATAGTGGATGATCTTTTAAGGCGTGACTTTACAATAAATGCCATCGCATACAATATAAAAAGCGGGGAAATTCTGGATCCTGCTGAAGGTTTGAAGGACCTAAAAAATAAGGTAATAGCGCATATTAAAAAAGAGAATCTTATAAAAGACCCCCTAAGGATGCTAAAGGCCATAAGGCATTTTTCAACCCTCAACAGTTTTGTGATTCACGATAACCTGTACAAGGATATCTGTGAGCTTAAATACCTTATAGGGCATGTGGCGCCAGAGAGGATTAAATATGAATTGGACCAGATTATATGTTCAAAGAATGTATTTTCATCTTTAAAAGTTTTGGATACAACGGGTTTGCTCTTTGAAATCTTTCCTGAATTATTTGTCTTAAAAAAATTTGATGATGAGAAAACTCTAATACCTGCGGTATTTGGGCATACTGTTGATGCATTTAGATATTTATATCCCTTTGGAAATAAATATCATATTGATAAACAGTCCATAAAAATTACAGGATATGCACTTCTTTTTCATGACCTTGGTAAACCACAGACATTTACCTACGATAGAGAAAAACATGTTGTCCACTTCTATTATCACGAAAGGTTTTCAGAAGATATAGCATTATCCATTATGGAAAGGATGAGGTTCAGTGTTAATGAGATGAGAAATATAAAAAACCTAATCCATAACCACATGAGGATATTTTTGATAAGCAGTGGTGAAACTACAGAAAGGGCTATAAGACGGGTGATATTTAAAATGGGAGACCTCACCCCTTTGCTTGTTCTGATGTCAGTTTGTGATATGTATGGAAGTTCACAGGGCAAAGATAACGAATCCACAGAAAGGGTATTAGGTGTCTGTGAAGATGTATTATCAATGTATAAGAAATTTCAGGAAAAGCCACTCCCGAGGTTGATTTCAGGTCATGACATAATAGGGCTCGGCTACAGGCAAGGCCCTGAGGTCGGTAGAATTCTTGCTGAGATAAGAGAAAGGCAGATAGCAGGTGAGATAAAGACAAGGCAGGAGGCCATTGATTATGTGAAGGCCATATTAAAAACAAATGTTTTTCAATAAAATTATTGACTTGTGCTAAAGAAAGATGTTAATTTTTTACAAGGAGAAGAAAATATGTTTGGACTTGGAATGCCAGAGCTTATAGTTATAATGATTATTGTTTTACTCGTTTTTGGTGCAGGAAAGCTTGCAGATGTTGGGGGTGCCCTTGGTAAAGGTATTAAAAATTTCAAGAAGAGCCTGAAAGAACCAGAAGAAATAGACGTTACCCCTAAAAAGGAAGAGGAAAAGAATAAACCCTTAGAGCCAAAATAGTTTTTGCTTACCTTATTTTTTCTATTACCTCAATAACATGGAAATACTTAATGGATTTGAAACATCTTCTATTTTAAGGGCAGTTTATCTGCTGAAAAGGGGTGAGCTTGTAGCATTTCCTACAGAAACCGTGTACGGGCTTGGTGCAGATGCGTTTAATCCTTATGCAGTAGCAAAGATATTCGAAACAAAGGGGCGGCCGAGATTCGATCCGCTTATAGTACATATAGATAAAAAAGAATGGCTTGATGAAATAGCTGTTGAAATCCCTGATAAGGCAAAGAAACTAATAAATAGATTCTGGCCAGGTCCTATGACTCTTATTTTAAAAAAAAACAGTATTATACCTGATATAGTAACATCCGGGCTTCCCACAGTAGGTATAAGGATGCCGTCTCATCCTGTGGCAAAGAATTTAATTAAAGAATTTGGAAGACCTGTTGCCGCACCCAGTGCCAATCCCTTTGGATATGTTAGTCCCACAAAGGCCATCCATGTTGCCAGCATGTTAAAAAATAAGATAAAGCTGATCCTTGATGGAGGAAATAGTGTTTACGGCATTGAATCGACGATTATTTCATTTCAAAAAGAACATGTGTTTATAAATAGGCATGGAGCAATAAGCCTTGAAGAGATTCAGGAGGTGGTAGGGGAGGTAAAAGACAAAAAAGAAATATCAGGCATATATGAATCTCCAGGTATGATGCCATATCATTATTCACCTGAAAAACCTTTGAAGATAGTTAATTCACCGGAAGAGATAGATGAAGAAAATTCTGCCTTTCTTGCCTTTAAAAAACCCACAAAAACTGTCCCTTCAAGATATGTAAGGGTACTTTCTGAAAAGGGAGATTTAAAAGAGGCAGCATCGAACTTCTTTTCCCATTTGATCGAATTGGACCAGAAGGATGTGGAGATTATTTACGCAGAAAGGGTGCCTGAAAAGGGTTTAGGAAGGGCAATTATGGAGAGGTTAAAGAAGGCATCAAAAAAATATAATTTTATAACCCATTGAGAATCAAAATGTTGTATGTTAATATAAAACTTAAGGAAAGATGCTACATCATGAATAAAAAAATTATTAAAAATATTAGAAATTTTTTTTGGCAACGATTCAAAAAAAATATAAATTTTGATTTTATTTTCAATGAGTTAGATAAATTTTCTTACAATTTTTGCACAAGTTTTCCACAGAAATTGTGGAAAACTCAAAAAGCATTAATTTTTTTAACCATATGCATTGTGTTATTGATAATGTCTGGTTCATATGGGTGTAGCCCATCGAAAAAGTCGATTAAGTCAGAAAAGATTCAATTAGAGCAGATGTTATTATCCATGGATGAAAATCAGGTAAGGGAAAAATTTGGTGAGCCCACTGTAATAAGCAGGACCTCAGAAAATAATATACTGTGGACATATAAACCTTCATGGAGGATAATTCCATATAATAAAGACACCGTTTATATAGAGTTTGAGAAAGGTAAGGTAATAAGGGCTTATAAGGTGAGGTGAAACATGATTTGTGAAAAGTGTGCCGGTGAGATAAAGACAGTAAAATGCAAAATATGTAACAGGGAAATACTTCCCATTGGTGATTACTGTTATCTTTGCGGTGCGGACTTAAATAAAAAAGCAGATGATGAAGAAGAACCACTCGATCTTTCAAAGAGAATTTTATGCAGTGACGGTACATGTATTGGAGTTGTTGAAAACGGTGTATGTAAATTATGTGGAAAACCTTATATACCAGAAGAATAGATTTAATACCTTTAGTAATAAGTTTATGCCTTTTATAAAAATATTTTTTTGATTCTTAAAAAAGAAAAAACTGATAATAAAAGAGGCTTAAAAAGATGGGGTTACTGGATAAGATAAAAAACGGACTGACAAAGACAAGAGAACAAATTCTTACCCGTATTGAATGGATTATTCAGGGTAAGCCCATAGATGAAGATGCCTTTGAAGAGCTGGAAGAAGCCATGCTATTAGCAGATACGGGCATTGAAACTTCCCAGCTGCTCATGGAAAGACTGAAGGAGAGATGGAAAAGGGGTCATATTAAAACCACAGAAGATATAAAGACATGCATGGCAGAGGAGCTGGAAAAGATATTAAAACCCGTTGAGGTGCCACTTGATGTGAACGGTAAAAAACCTTTTGTTATATTGACCCTTGGTGTAAATGGAGTTGGAAAAACAACAACCATTGCAAAAATGGCCAAGATTTTTCTCGATTCAGGAAAAACTGTGCTTTTCGGTGCATGCGATACATTCAGGGCTGCTGCCATTGAACAGCTTGAGGTATGGGCAAAGAGGTTGAATATAGACATAATTAAACATAAAGAAGGTTCTGACCCTGCTGCCGTTGCATATGATGCTGTAAAGGCTTCTGTGGCAAGAGGTATTGATGTGATCATACTTGATACAGCAGGAAGACTCCATACAAAGACAAACCTCATGGAAGAAATGAAAAAGATAAAAAGGGTGATAAGTAAAGAAATACACGATGCACCCCATGAGACACTCCTTGTTATTGATGCTACAAATGGACAGAATGCCATAGTCCAGGCAAAAACATTCAACGATGCCTTAGGTGTAACGGGGATTGTTATTACAAAACTCGATGGTACTGCTAAAGGGGGTTTTGTACTGCCCATTGCCCATGTATTAAAACTTCCCATAAGATACATTGGCGTTGGGGAAAAATTTGACGACCTTATCCCTTTTACAGCAGGTTATTTTTCACGGGCCATGCTTGAAGGGAATTAAATTTTTATTGTAACACCTTTTCTGTACATCAATTTTCTTTTCATTTACATTTGCCTTGAAATTAAACACAATTTTATGTATTTTTTCTAATCTAAAAAGGAGTAAGTTATGTTTCAGGTTAAAGAAGGCGATTCTATAATACTGGCAAGTGAATCCACAAGAAGGGTGGATATTTTAAGAACCCTCGGCATCTCTTTTTCCATAATCCCTCCAAAGATTAATGAGACTCAGAGAAAGGACGAGTCGCCAAAAAATTATGTATCAAGGGTATCATTTGAAAAGGCCCAGAGCGTGGGTATGCACTTTCCCGATAAGTGGGTTGTTGCAGCAGATACGGTGATTGTCTATAAAAACAGAATTATGGGCAAGCCTAAAGACGAAAGGGATGCCTTTAAGATGTTAAAAAAGTTAAGCGGGAAATGGCATAAGGTTATAACAGGTTTTTGTATATTGAATGTATCAAAAGATATAATATACAGAGATGTAGTGGAAACAAAGGTGTTCTTAAGGGAAATGGATGATAGAGAGATCATTAGATATATAAATACCTCTGAACCCCTTGGCAAAGCCGGTTCCTATGCAGTTCAGGGCAGGGGTGGATATATGGTAAAAGAGATTAAGGGTTCCTATTCTAATGTTGTCGGTCTGCCAATATGTGAACTGGCAGAAGCTCTTTTGTCTCTGGGCGTGCTTTCGTGAAGGATATCGAAAAATCCATTCAAATTTTAAGAGAAAAGATATCGAAGGCAGCTGCCAAGTCTGGTAGAACGGAAAAGGACGTACTTTTAATAGGTGTTACAAAAAAAGTGGATTTAGACAGGATCAAAATCGCATATGGTTTAGGGATAAAAGACTTTGGAGAAAACTATGTGCAGGAGGCAAAGAAAAAGATAGAATCCTTTGAAAAAAAGGCAACATGGCATATGATAGGTCACATCCAGACCAACAAGATAAAGTATTTACCAAGACTATTTGATTACATCCATTCAGTAGATAGATGGGAAGTTGTGGAAATATTAAATAAATTCGAGAAAAAAATGAAGGTTTTGTTTGAGATAAATATTGCACAGGAAAAGACAAAACAGGGTGCAGGACCCGATGATATAAGAAAAATCCTTGAAAAAATAGGTACCCTTAAAAACATAGAGCCTGTTGGTCTTATGACAATGGCGCCTTATGTGGAAAATCCCCAAGAGGTAAGATGGGTGTTTGGAAGATTAAGGGAATTAAGGGATGAGTTAAACAGGGAGTTTGGTCTGAACATGAAAGAATTATCCATGGGCATGTCCAATGATTTTGAGGTAGCCATAGAAGAAGGTGCAACAATGGTGAGAATCGGCACTGCTATATTTGGAGAAAGGATATGAAGCTCTGGGGAGGAAGATTTAAGGAAAAAACAGACCCTCTTATGGAGAAATTCAGTGCTTCCATAAACTTTGACTGGATTCTTTATGAAGAGGATATTGAGGGAAGTATTGCCCATGCAGAAATGCTCCAAAAAATAGGTATCCTCTCCCAGGAGGAGAAAGAATCTATTATAAGAGGTCTTGAGCAGATAAAGAAGGAGATAGAAAATAAAGAGTTGAAGTTTCAAACAGAACTCGAAGACATACACATGCACATAGAATCGAGGCTCATTGAGTTAATAGGAGATACAGGAAGAAAACTCCATACTGCAAGAAGTAGAAATGACCAGGTTTCCCTTGATATGAGAATGTTTTTAATGAAAAGGATAAAAGAGATTAAGACAAAAATGCTGGCATTGATGAAGGCAATAATAGAAAGGGCAAGGAATGAAAAAGAGACCCTCATGCCTGGCTACACACATATGCAAAGGGCACAGGTTGTTACATTCGGGCATTATATCCTTGCCTATTATTTTATGCTTAAAAGGGACTTGGAGAGATTAAAGACAATTGAAAAGACAATAAATACCCTTCCCCTTGGAAGCGGTGCCATAGCAGGTTCAAGCATACCTCTTGATAGAGAATTTGTAAGAGATAGACTTGGCTTTTTTAAGGTTTCCGAAAACAGTATGGATGCTGTTTCTGACAGAGATTTTTGCCTTGATACAGTATATGCCATGGCCATGATTATGCTCCATTTAAGCAGGTTATCAGAGGATTTGATTATATTTTCCACAGAAGAGTTTTCTTTTATAAGCCTTCCTGATAGTCTATGCACAGGCAGTAGTTTAATGCCCCATAAAAAAAATCCCGATTCCCTTGAGCTTATAAGAGGAAAGACTTCCAGGGTTTTTGGTGACCTTTTCAGTCTTTTTACACTCCTTAAGGGTCTTCCCATGACATATAACAGAGATATGCAGGAGGATAAAGAGCCTTTATTCCATGCATTAGAAACCGTTTCCCATGCTATTGATATTGCTTGTCTCTGCATAAAAGAGATGACGATAAAAAAGGAGGCAATGGAAAAGGCAGTATATGAAAGCTATATGTCTGCTGTTGAGATGACAGAATACCTTACCTTAAAGGGTGTGCCTTTCAGGGATGCCCATATGATTGTTGGTAAAATGGTGGCTTTTTGTGAAGATAAAGGGATAAAACTCCATAATATGGACTTAAAGGATATGATGATATTTTCTTCTGTTTTTGAAAAAGATGTATATGATTTTATAGAGCCAAAAAATATAATAAAAAACAGAAAAACTATTGGTTCTGCGTCCGTAAGAGAGGTTGAGAAAATTATTGAGAAAGAAAAGACTTATATTGATTCTTTTTAGCATTGCCATCTTTTTCACTGCATTTTCCTGTGGTAAAAAGGCAGATCCCACACCAAAAGGACTGGCAGTGCCTGAAGATGTAACTGACCTGAAAGGAGAGGTAAAAGACGGTGTGCTATTTATTTCTTTCACTGTTCCATACAGAAATAAGGATGGAACAGAGGCAAAAAACCTAAAAGGTTTTAAACTTTATAAAGGGTATGGTGGTTATATGGGTACCTTTGAGCCTATAAAAGATATAAGGCTCAGTGACACTTATGGTTTTACGATCTATGGAGGAAGACTTTATATTTTTGACGATGATCTTGTAGAAGGAGGTGTTTATTCATACAAGGTGATACCGTATACAGATACATTCAGGTGTAACGAGTCGAACATCTTTACAATTAGATGGGAATCTACACCAGATAAACCGAAAATTGTGAGGATAGAGGAATCAGATGGTTCTGTAGAAATAACCTGGCAAGGACAACCTGGACTTATGTATAATGTCTACAGACGAACCGGGAATGAATACCCTCTGTTTCCAGTAAACGATAGACCCTTGATGATTTCTAATTTCAAGGATACTGGGCTCGAAAATGACAAAACCTATATTTATGAGGTAAGGGCCATAAGAGAAAAAAATGGGTTATTATGGGAAGGATCAGGTGAAAAGATAAGGGCAATACCCATTGATAAGACACCTCCGGCTGTTCCAGGTGGGTTAAAGGCAATAAAAGAAGAAAAGTCTATCAGGCTTACCTGGGTGCAGGTAGTGGATACTGATTTAGCAGGTTATAATATTTACAGGGTCTATGGTGACAAAAGGGAAAAATTGACAAATACACCTATTAAAGAGAATTTTTTTACAGATACTGAATTTCCCAATGTGCGCTATGTTTCTTATTATGTAACATCAGTTGATTTAAAAGGTAACGAAAGTGAACCATCGCAGGAACAGATTATTATATTGAGGGAATAGATTATGCACTATTTTGAATACAGAGAAAACCAACTTTATTGTGAGAGCGTTCCAATTAGAAAAATAATTGAAAAGACAAAAACCCCTGTATATGTTTATAGTTATAAAACTCTTGAAAGACACTATCAGGTGTTTGACAGGGCATTCAAAAAGATATCCCATTTGATCTGTTACTCCTGTAAGGCCAATTCGAATATTGGCATAATATCTGTTTTTAGAAATTTAGGTGGCGGTGCAGACATCGTTTCAGGAGGAGAGTTATACAGGGCACTTAAGGCAAACATTCCAGCAGATAAGATCGTTTATTCAGGGGTAGGAAAGACAGAAGAGGAATTGAAAAGCGCTATTAATGCAAATATACTAATGATTAACATCGAATCAGAGGGTGAGCTTGATGCCATTGCGCGCATTTCATCAAAACTTAAAAGACAGGTTCGAGTATCGATAAGAGTTAATCCCCAGATAGACCCCAAGACCCATCCTTATATTACTACAGGCTTAAAGAAGAACAAGTTCGGCATATTATGGGAAGATGCATTGAGACTCTATAAAAAGATGAAAGATTACGGCTATTTAAAACCTGTTGGTATTTCATCCCATATAGGTTCCCAGATTTTAGAAGTTTCCCCCTTTCTTGAGGCGGTAAAATCCCTTAAGGATATGGTATATGAATTAAAGAGCCTTGGTTTAGAAATAAAATATTTCGATATAGGCGGTGGTCTGGGCATAACCTATAAAGACGAGAAGGCGCCACATCCTGAAGAGTATGGAGATGCAATCATAAATGAAATAAAGGATTTAGATGTGACATTAATACTTGAGCCGGGCAGGGTAATAGTAGGTAACAGCGGCATACTGGTAACAAAAGTCCTTTATATAAAAGAAGTGCCGGAGAAGACGTTTATAATTGTGGATGCTGCCATGAACGATTTGATAAGACCTTCCCTGTATGGTGCTTATCATGAGATAGCCCCTATTATAGATAAAAAGGATTATAAAAGCAAAAAGGTGGATATAGTGGGTCCTATCTGTGAATCAGGCGATTTTTTTGCAAAAGACCGTGTCTTACCAGAATTAGAGGCCGGTGAATTTATTGCCATATACGGTGCAGGGGCATATGGTTTTTCCATGTCTTCTAATTATAACTCGAGGCCAAGACCACCGGAGGTGCTTGTAAAAGACGACAAATTTTTTATAATAAGAAAAAGAGAAACAAAGATGGACCTTTTAAAGGGTGAATCTATTCCAGATTTTTTGAGGGTTTGACATGAAAGGACTGGAGTTTTATAAGTTAAATGCAAGCGGTAATGATTTTATAATAATTGATAACAGGGATGGTGTAATATACAGATTATGTAAAGATGTCCCTGATTTTGTTGCAAAGGTATGCAGGCAACATCTATCCGTTGGTGCAGATGGTCTGATACTTATTGAAAATTCAGATAAAGCAGATTTCAAATGGAGATTCTTCAATTCAGATGGCTCTGAAGCAGAAATGTGCGGAAACGGCGGAAGGTGTGTTGCAAGGTATGCCTATATAAAAGGCATAGCAAAGTCAGAAATGTCTTTTGAAACACAGGCAGGAATAATAAATGCAGAGGTCTCATCGAGTAAAGTCAAAATTCAGCTTACAGACCCCAGTGAATTAAAGCTTGATTATCCTTTAAGATTCGATGACACAGAGATTTTTATAAGCAGTGTTAATACCGGCGTGCCCCATGCAGTTGTAATCTCAGATGACATCGAGAGGATTCCAGTAGATGAGATCGGAAGAAAGATAAGGTATCATAGTGTATTCGGCGCACATGGCACTAATGTAAATTTTGTCCAGATTATCGATGAAGGAAATGTAAAAATAAGAACGTATGAAAGGGGTGTAGAAGGAGAAACCCTTGCATGCGGGACTGGAGCTGTTGCAACAGGGGTGATTTTGAAAGAAAAAGGTCTTGTTAATACCCCTGTTAGAATATGGACAAAAGGTGGTGAGATAATAAATATATATCTGGAGGAACATGTTTACCTTGAAGGAGAATCAAGGGTTGTATTTAAGGGGGAGTTATTTGAGGAGGCCCTTTTATAACACATTGATAATTAAAAAGTTTAAAAATCAGGAGGATTTATGGAATTAAAAGGTGTTTATACGGCCATTGTAACACCCTTTAGAGAAGGTTTAGTAGATGAGGAAAGTTTTAGAAATCTTATAGATATTCAGTTAAATGCAGGTATTGATGGTCTTGTGCCATGTGGCTCTACAGGAGAAGCTGCTACATTAGACTACGATGAACATATAAGGGTTATAGAGGTAACTGTAAAGTATGTTAAAGGCAAGGTACCTGTTATGGCCGGGACTGGTTCGAATAGCACAAGAGAGGCAATAGAGCTCACAGAGAGTGCAAAAAAGGTGGGTGCAGATATGTGTCTTCTTACCGCACCTTATTATAATAAACCAACACAGGAGGGTTTATATCAACACTTCAAAAAGATCGCCCAGGAGGTGGATATACCGATAGTTTTGTATAATGTACCAGGTAGAACGGGTGTAAATATTGCACCGGAGACAGTATATAGACTCTCACAGATAGACAATATCATAGGCATTAAAGAGGCATCAGGGTCATTAACACAGGTATCTGATATATACAGACTAACAAAAGGTATGTTTACTATAATGTCCGGCGATGATAATCTCTTTCTGCCCATGATGAGTGTAGGTGCTAAAGGTGTCATATCTGTAGCATCTAACATAATACCTGAAAGAATGATAGAACTTTACAGGGCATTTATTTTAGAAAAGAATATTCAAAAGGCAATAGATGTGCACACAGAGATAATGCCTTTAATGCAGGCTATGTTTATCGAGACAAATCCTATCCCTGTAAAGGCAGCCCTATCATTTATGGGCATTATTAAAAATGAATTAAGATTGCCCCTTTGCCCCATTTCTGAAAAAAATGGTCAGGCATTGAAGGAAATTGTGAAAGCATACGGTCTTATCAAGGGATAATTTTATTTATACGAGAGGTGTGTTATGATCCGTCTCATTATAACCGGTGTAGCAGGCAAGATGGGTAAGACCATAAAAGGGCTTGCAATAGAGGATAAAGAATTTGAAATTAAGGGCCTTGTTGAAAAAAAAGGTCATAGTGCAGTGGGCACCAAAGATTTAGAAACAGGTATTGATATCGTAAATGATATAGAAAAGGTAGTATACGATGGGGATGTTATTATAGATTTTACAGAGCCAAGGGCAACAATGGAGTATCTGAAAATCGCAAAAAAATACAAAAAGGCAATAGTTATAGGCACAACAGGTTTCAATCAGGATGAACTGAATTTAATAAAGGAAACAAAGGATACCAGAATTGTATTCTCACCGAATATGAGTATTGGGATGAACCTTATGTTTGACCTCGTGGAAAGGGCAGCAAAAATATTAAGAGATGGATATGATATTGAGATATTCGAGATGCACCATAAATGGAAAAAGGATGCACCAAGCGGAACCGCGATAAGGTTAAAAGAGATTATAGAACAAACAGACAAGGAGAAAAACTGGATTGAAATATACGGAAGGGAAGGAATGACCGGACAAAGAAGAAAAGAAGAGATAGGAATCCTGGCATCAAGGGCAGGAGATATTGTAGGTGAACATACAGTTTATTTTGCAGGGATAGGTGAAAGAATTGAAATTACCCACAGGGCAAGCTCAAGAGAGAATTTTGCAAGGGGTGCCCTAATAGCTGCAAAATGGCTTGTTAAACAAAAAAACGGTTTTTATACTATGAGGGATGTTTTAGGCTTATAGCTTGTTAAAAATTTCTCTTGCATTTAATTAAAATAACTGTTAGATATTTCAAAAAATCTTTGTCAGGTGGAAATATGGCTAAATATCCAAAGATACCTGAAGCGACTATCAGAAGGTTATCGAATTACCTGAAATGTCTTGAAGAACTTGAATTAAAGAACGAAAAGGTTGCATCCAGCACTACCCTTGCCAGTTTGTGCAATGTAAACCCTGCCCAGGTGAGAAAGGATTTTGCCTATTTTGGTGAATTCGGTATAAGGGGCATGGGCTACAATATAGGGGAACTAAAAAATCACATTAAGAAGATACTGGGTATAGACAGGGAATGGAGGATAGCAGTTGTGGGTATAGGAAATCTCGGTAGTGCCCTTCTTGTTTATAAAGATTTTTTAAAACAGAATTACAGGATAGTGGCTGCCTTTGATATAGACCCCATAAAGGTCACAGGAAATATATCGGAGAGGGTGGGCAGACCTGTTGAGATCCTCCATGTAAGTAGATTAAAAGAGGTGATAGAGGCTAGAAATATAGAAATTGGCATCATAACGGTTCCGCCCTCAGAGGCACAAAAGGTAGCAAACCAGCTTGTGGAGGCAAATATTAAAGGCATTCTAAACCTTTCGCCGGCCCCTGTGAGTGCACCGGAACATGTAAAGGTAAGGAATCTTTTTTTTACATCTGCTCTTGACAATCTTGTATATTATCTGAACAATTAGGTGAAAATATGTGGAAGGTAATTAGTAACATAATCGAAATGTTCATATATTCTGCAGTATATCTGATTATCTCCATGGTGTCGTTAAAGATATTCGGTGCATCGTTGAGTGCCGATTTTGAGAAAAGGATTTCCCTTGAAGGCAATACAGGTTTGTCTATCATATGCGGATGCCTTCTAATAGGTATTGCAATTATTATATCTTCGGTGTTTAGATGAAAAAATCTATATTTGTAACAGGAACAGATACAGGGGTAGGCAAGACAACAATCTCTGCATGTTTATCTGCTTTTTTGTCTTTGAAAAGAAAGTTAAATGTCGGGGTCATGAAGCCCTTTGAGAGTGGACTTTCAAAACGTAATAAAGACGAACTACCATGGGATGCCATATGTCTTAAAGAGGCATCGGGCAGTTCAGATGACCTGAACTCCATAAGTCCCTATACATTCGAGGCACCTTTGGCACCTGAGGTAGCTGCATCTTTAGAGAATGTAAAAATCGATTTAAATATGGTAGATAGGATATATAAAAGAATATTGGATGAACACGATATCGTTGTCATAGAGGGTGCCGGAGGAGTCCTTGTGCCTATTAAGAGAGATTTTTTTTATGGAGACCTTATTAAAAGATGGGGATGTCCCACCTTAATCGTTTCGAGATTAGGGCTTGGGACTATAAACCATACACTGCTTACAGTAGGATATCTTAAAACAAGGGGTATAAAGATTATAGGGGTAATACTTAACAATAACGACGGTACCGGTGATCTCGCAGTAAAAACAAATCCTACCATACTTTCAAATTATCTTGATTGTCCCATTCTGGGTATTTTTCCATACAAGAAGAAATTATTAAGGGACGGCATGAACAGGCAGTATCTTGCAAGACTCTTTGCAACTCACGTGGATACCGAAAAGATGCTTAATGCCCTCGAATTATAGCAACTGATGTTACCTGGCAGAGGGTAAATTTATCACATCAGAGGGACATGTGGAGGCGCATAGACCACAGCCCATGCATAAGTCTGAATTTATCTTTGCCACAGGATTTAAGGTATTACTTAAAAGGCCAAAGATGGCTACATCTTTTGGAACTGGGGTAATTTTAATGGCATTGTGGGGACAGGCATCCTTACATGAACCGCAGCCGCTGCACCTTTCTTCGTTCACCACCGGGATTACCCTTTCTTCTTCTTTATCCAGTAAAATTTCTGCCAGTGCACCTATGATTTCCCTTCCTTCCCATCTTTTTGCCCTTGGATGTCTTATAAATCCTGCATGGAACCTTTCTCTGTTCCATTTTGTTGGTGACCACCTCAGTTGCGGCTCTGACCTGTAAAAAGAAAGGAACTCTTTTGTTTTAAGTTCTGTTAAGAGGTCCTCCATAAAGACCATTCTATCCACCACAAATGACAGGTCTCTTTTTCCTCCTGTAATAACTACCTTACCATCTTTTTTTTCCACCCGTTCCCCTTCCTCAAGGTTTATAAAAATAACACCTTCCCCTTTTATGGCTTCGTATTCTATTTCACCGTAGGAAGGTACTACAAGATTTTTTGTTATTATATAAACCTTTTTGCCTGAACTAACGAGTTCTTTTGCAATTTCTAAAAATCTGCTGGAGATATATTCATAAAACATGGAAGAAAAGGTATCATCTGTTCCTATGTAGAATAGGTATGAATTCGCATCTTTGCCTATAATGAATTCAGGCTCCCTTTCTTTATATAGATATTTTTCATGATGTTTTAAGGACTCGTTAATTTTTTCTTTTCCCATTGAAGCGAGTAGTCCTGCACCAAAACCGGTAAGGATCGAGTCCTTTATGTTCATAGGTTCTATTGCCCCTCCACATATGTAGATTTTTTCATCTACTGCGGTGAGCGGTGCAGTTTCATATACAAATCCATAATTATTAAGGGAAAAACTGAATAGTTTTGAAAGGTCAACGAGGCTTTGATTTGGCCTCAATCCTATACCGAGCACAGCATAGTTAAACCTCTCTTCTTTGATTTCACCGTCTGTGTAAAACCTTATTGTTATGCCTGTTTTGTCTTCCTCAAAGTGTCTTGTATTTGTTCTGATAAAACGAACCCCCCTTTCCCTGAATACCTTTTCGAGAAAGAATTCCTGTCCGAATAGCCTTAAATCATTATAAAAGACCGTTATTTCAGGATTTGATCTCATAAGGGTCCATTTTATTTCCCTTATTGTATAGGAGCAACACACCGATGAACAGAGGGGATATTCTTTTGACCTTGATCCCACACAGAGGATAAAGGCGATTTTATCAAAATCTTCTGGCAGCTTCTCGTTTTTCTGGTCGATTAAAGAATCGTATTCAAGGCTCGTTAGAATTCTTTTTCCTTTTATTTCAACGGGGTCATAGGGTATAAGACCTGTTGCTATGATTACCTTTTCTGCCTCTATTTCTCCTTCTCCTTCTATCTTTACCCTGTATATCCCGTTATTTTTTTCCACATGTTCTATCTTTTTTCCTTTTATGATGGTGAGGTTTCTTCTGTCATGAATTTCATCAAAAAAGGTTTTAAAACCTACACGGCAATTGGCTATTTTTGCCATAAGGCCGCCCAGATCCTGTGTAGATTCTAATATTGTAACCCTGTGGCCTTCTTTAAGAAGGACCTTTGCCGCAGAGATACCACTAATTCCACCACCGATTATAAGTATGTTCATATATTCTTTCTTTCTCCCAGTATGTATAATATTATGTCTGTAATATATACGACCTTTCTGTTAGAAAAGGTGTTTATTGCCATATGGCATAGGGGACAATATACAACAAAAATACCTTTTGACCTCGATGCAATGAGATTTACACATTTTTCCGTCATCTCTTTATTGGAAAAGAATAGATTGCCTCCGCAGCATCTGTCTCTTATTTTTTCACCGTCTAACTCTCCACCGAAATCTGTTATTATCTCTTCTATTATGTTTCTGTTTTTTATGGCAGTTTCCTTTGGTCTTAAAAGCACGCAGCCGTAATAAGGGGTAAAGACCATATTTTTTAGGTCTTTTTGAATCCCCAGTTTTTTAATATCTGCCACATTGAACATATCAAGGGGATTATAGATGTTGAAATCGGCATCCCTATCAGATTCTTTCAGATTTCTATAACAGGCGGGACAGGGGGCTATTATGGTTTTAGATACTGCCTCTGCCTTTTTGAGATTTTCTCGGGATAGTTTTATAAGCTCTTCTTTATTACCGTATTCAACAGCACCGCAACAGTTCCATTCAGGTATTTCCTTTATATCATAGCCAAGTTTTGTAAGTATTTTTTTTGTAGCTACATCAAGCCTTTTTGCAGAACCAGTTAAAGAACAACCTGGATAATAACTGTATTTCATATCTTAAATCCTTTTTATTTTACGTGGTAAATGAAAACTTATATATTCTGTCCATTTCATAAAATGTTTTAAGTATCCGTTTTTCATAAGAAAGCCAATGGCATTCATGAATATATAGGGTTCATAAACCCTTCCCCAGATAGAAATAGAACCTTTAAATGCCTTCTCAAAGGGAGAGGAATATTCTAAAATCTCTCTTATTGCCCTTACCACTTCAGGTATCCTTATCTGCCAGGGGCATGCATCGGTGCATCTGTAACAGCTTACACAATTTTTTATAAGAGGATCGTCGGTAACTGTGTTATCCCCTAAAAATATTTTTAAGAGAAGACCCTGAGGGTTTGCATGCATGTCAAAATCGTTTAAGGTGCAGACAGAGGCGCATATCTTACAGCCCAAACATACAGAAAAATCTTTTTTCTTGTAACCAGTAAACTCTATTATCTTTTCCATATCAGTCTTCTGCATCTTTTAGCTCATCCTCTTTAAAGGTTAGATAAGGTATAGTTTCCTTTATATCCCTCCCTGACATATAGGAGAAGAGATTCTGCAATCTCTCCGATATACCCTTGAAATATTTTGTAAGGGGTATATCCTGGGGGCATGCCTCTTCGCACGCCCCACAACCTACACATGTCTGAGAAACATGATACATCCTTATCATGTGGAAGATCTCTTTTCCATAAGGAAGGTTTTGTGTACCTGTTCTTAACATTTTATTTATAAATGCATCTCCTTTTGGCAGGTATTCGTCTCCATTGAACAGGCAATCCACACAATAGCATACGGGACACATATCCCTGCAGTTCTTACAGAGGATACATTTTGAAAAATCATTGTAGAATTTGTCCATATCAGTAACAAAAGGTTCTGTCTTTATACTTTCTGAAATAACAAATTTAGCTGTATATTCAATTATTTCTCCATCTATTAAATTTAAAAAATCGCTGCCCTTATCTGTATATGGAAATATCCAAAGACCTCCGTCTTCCTGGACCCTTATACCTGCATCTCCAACAACCCCTCTTTTTTCCCTGCAGAATTTACATGCCCATCTCAATCCGCTGTCATCTTTATCAAATGCCTTTTTTATCTCTATGAAATCATCGGGCAGGTCCGCCTTAGCATTTTTTTGGGAGATAGTGCCTGGACAATCTATTGATATCATGGTTATTGTTTCAGGCTCTATCTGGTTTAATTTTACAAGTTCAATCAATGCCCTGATCTCGCAAGGCCTGAGTAACATCACCACCTTTATATCCTTACCGAACACCCTGTAAAAAAAGGTGGCACCGTTTAAGCCAAAATATGGATTGAAAAGGGAAAGGTCTTCTGGATTATCTCTATATATCTTATGGGTAATGAAAATGCCGTTTTTTCCGTAACCGTATACAATATGGTTTTGTTTTTCAACAAACCTGTTTAAAGCAACTCTTAGCTTTTCCTTATCAATTCTTTTTCCCTGCATTTTTCTCTTCCCTTAATTCATTATACATATTTGTTATCTTTTCTATAAATTTCCTTGCCTCTGCTGCGCTAATCCAGAAGAGCTTTACCTTTCCGTCCATGGAGAATGCCTTAAACATCTCTTTTAATGCAGCCATTTTTCTTCTTGTATAGTAATTTCCCCTGATAAAATGACAATCACCTGGATGGCAGCCTGAGACAAAAACCCCATCTGCACCTTCAAAAATTGCCTTTATCACAAAGGCTGGGTCCACCCTGCTCGAACAGGGCACCTGGATAACCCTTACCTTTTCTGGATATTTCATTCTGAGACTACCTGCCATTTCCGATGCCTTAAACGAGCAATAAGAACAGGCAAAGCCAACTATTTCAGGTTCTCTTTCTTTTTTATCTGACATATATTTATTCCTCCTATAGCTTTTATGCTATCTCAAGAAGTCCGCTTATCTCGTCGGTTATAAAACTATCGAAATATCCTTTCAATGATATGGCCGATGATGGGCATGTGGCATTACATAGACCACATCCCATACAGGCAGCCTCTTCCACCTTTACAACCCTCAATTTTTCATCGAATTTTATAGCCTTGGCTATGCATGCCTCTTCACATTGTCGGCAACCACTGCACCTTTTGGGATCCACATAGGATATAAAAGGCTCAACAAATGCGTATCCGAGGTTTAACATCCCAAAAAGTTTTAGGGCGGAAGCCCTTCCATGATTGATGGATTCTTCTACATCTTTTGGTCCAGAGCATGAACCTGCTATAAATATTCCTTTTACCGCAGTATCAAACGGTCTTAGCTTGATGTGTGCCTCCAGAAAAAAACCATCCTTGTCGAGGGATATCTTTAATAATTGGCCCAGTGCTTTATTTTCCATTAGTGATGACATACCTATTGACAAAACAACAAGGTCGAATTCCTTCTCATAAACTTCTCCTAAAAGCGTATCCTCTCCCCTGACTATTATACTCTTATCATTGGGTATTATCTCTGCCACGTTCCCTCTTGTAAAGAGCACACCCTTTTCCTGGATGGATTCAAAATATTCTTCTCCCCCCTTAGGATGCGCCCTCACATCCATATAGAATGACTCTATATAGGATTCGGGATATTTTTCTTTTAGTGCCTCTGCTGTCTTTATGGCATTTATACAACAGATTCTAGAACAATAAGACTTCCCTATAGTTTCATCCCTTGAGCCAATACAATGGAGTATCGCTACCCGCGGTTTTTTAGGGATATCAAGGGTTTCTATAGCCTTTTCAAGGTCAAGGGTAGTTACTATCCTTTTGTCTTTATTGTAATGCAATTCAGGTTTTATAGAAGGGTCAAAGGGTGCAAAACCGGTAGCAACAACCACTCCGCCAACAGTGATTTTCTTTTCATCATCGCCCTTTTTTAATGTTACCTGATAATTGCCGAAGAAACCTTCAAAATTTGTAATGGTTGTGTCTGTATATATGTCTACATTGGCAAGGCTTTTTAATTCCTTTACCATCTCTGCTACTATCTCTCTGCCGTTTCTTTTAGACGGCCACACACTGTTTAAAAGTTTTACATGACCACCTAATTCTTCTTCTTTTTCAACAAGATAAACCTTTATTCCCATCTTGGCCAGAAACAATGCAGCACTCAATCCTGAAACACCGCCACCAATTACAAGGGCTGATTTATTCACTTCAACCATTTTTTCTTCAAGGGGAATATAGTGACTTGCAGAATAAAGACCTGAAAGTATTAGCCTTTTTGCCTTCTCCGTATTAGCTTCAATGTCATCGCCGACCCATGAACAGTGTTCCCTTATACTTACACGTCTTAGATAAAACGGGTTTATCCCTGATTTTTTAAGGAGATCTTTGAAAAGGTCTCCATGGAGAGATGGGGTGCATGAGGCTATTACAACCCTGTCCAAATTTTTATTTTCAATGCTCTCTTTTATAATATCCTGCCCTGGCTCTGAACAGACAAAGGCATAGTCAATGGCAACCTCGACTCCAGGTATCCTTTTGAAGTATTCGCTTAGAAGCCTTACATCCACTGTATGTTTTATATTATGTCCGCAATGACAGATAAATATGCCCGCTTTCATAAATCCGCCTTTATATATTCCATACAGGCAGAGGCAGCCTCACCTGCCGATGCCACCGTATCGGGTATATCTTTTGGGCCTGAGCCCATCCCGCAGACGAATATACCATCGGCGCTTGTTTTAGATGGATTAACGGGATCGACCTTTATAAAACCGTATTCATCCAGCTCTAATGACATAATTTTTGCCAGTTCTCTTATAAGTGCCTTTGGTCTCACCCCTGTGGCAAGTATAACAAGATCTGCCTCTATCTCATTTAATTCTCCTGTTAGCATATCCTCTACCCTTACAATAAGACCATTTTTACCTTCTATTATCTCACCAGGAATACCCCTAATATATTTAACGCCTGACTCTTGGGTGCTTTTATAGAATTCTTCATAGCCTTTTCCATAGGCCCTTACGTCTATATATGAGATATAGACTGTGGCATCCTTGATTCTGTCCTTAATTATGCTTGCATGTTTGGCAGTATACATACAGCAAACCCTTGAACAATATCTTGCCCCGGTCTGTCTATCCCTTGAGCCAACACACTGGATAAAATAAAATCTTTTAGGAACTTTGCCATTAAATAGTATTTCTCCACCTGTGGGTCCTGTAACAGAGCTTAAACGTTCAAATTCAATGCCTGTCATCACACCTTTTAGCCTTTTGTATCCCAATTCTTTCTTTTCCGTAGGGTCGTAAAGATCAAAACCAGGTGCTATCACTATTCCATCAAAATCCATCTCCACTATTTCATCTTTCATCTGATAATCTATTGCACCTGCTTCACACCTTCTCTTACATTCACCGCATTCAATACAGCCTTCGATCATACTTGCAAGGCATCTTGAGGCCTCTGATATGGCGCTTTGTCTGTCATAACCTATAATAACTTCGCTAAAATCTTTAATGCGCTGGGACACATCTCTTTCTTTAACATGAATACGGGAAACAGTGCCGAATTTTTCTTTTAATTGTGATACCTCTTTTTCCGTAAGGGATCCAGGGGTATTAGATGTTTCGAATTCACAAGGCAGCTCTCCCCTTAGATACCTTGAAATGTTAATAGCCGCTTTTTTTCCTGCGGCTATGGCATCTATTACATATGCCGGTCCTGTTACCACATCACCACCGGCAAAAACACCTTCTAATGACGTCATCCCTGTTTTTGGATCTATCTTAATAGCGCTATCCTTTCCAAGATTAATGCTGTCTTTTAGAAAATCAGTCTCCGGTTTCTGGCCAAGGGCCTTGATTACTGTATCTACATCAATGGTAAATTCTGAACAGGGTATTTCTATGGGTTTTCTCCTTCCTGATGCGTCAGGTTCACCAAGTTCCATCCTTATACATTCCATCTTTTTTAATCTGCCATTTTCTGAAATAAACCTTTTAGGTGCTGTGAGAAACTCTATGGCAATCCCCTCTTGGAGTAATGCCTCCACTTCCTCATGGGCTGCCGGCATTTCTGCCTGTGTTCTTCTGTATATGACCTTTACTTCTTTTGAGCCGAGCCTAAGAGCTGTTCTTGCACAGTCAACCGCTGTGTTACCCCCGCCTATAACTGCAACAATATTGCCAAGTTCTATTCTTTCTCCCATGTTGACCATTCTTAAAAATCTGAGGCCGTCTATCACTTCTTTCAGGTCTTCACCTTCAATATTCAGGTTTACCCCTTTTCTGGCACCTATCCCTATAAAGACCGCATCAAATGAATTTTTTATGTCAAGAAAGGTAATATCCCTTCCCACCTCTATGTTGCATTTAATCTCAATGCCGAGTCTTTTTATATATTCGATTTCTTTATGGAGTTCATCTTTCGGAAGCCTATATTCAGGTATGGCATATCTTAACATACCGCCTGGTTCAGGTTGTGCTTCAAAGATGGTGACGCTATGACCTTCCAGTGCAAGGTCGTGGGCACATGCAAGGCCTGAAGGACCTGCGCCTATTATGGCCACCTTTTTGTCTGTTTTCTGCACCTGCGGTATGGGTAGTTCATCGATATTGAAGGAATCAACAGCAAATCTTTTTAAGTCCCTTATGGCAAGAGGGGCATCGAGTTGTCCCCTGTTGCATACACTTTCACAGGGCGCATAACATACCCTTCCACATACAGAAGGTAACGGATTTGTCGATCTTATAAGTAAGTAAGCCTCCTTAAATCTACCATCCTTTATAAGCCTAACATAACCAGGTACATTGGTATTTATGGGGCATGCATCTATGCAGGCAGCCTTGCACGGTCTTTCTTCCCTTTTATCTATAGTGGCCTTATTGGGTATCGCCTGAGGGAAAGGGATATATATTGCCTTTCTTTCACCTATACTCATATTAAATTCGCTTTTCATAACCACAGGGCAACCAGCAAAACATATGCCGCAGGCAGTGCACTTTTTTACATCCACAAATCTTGCCTTTTTAAATACGGTAACTTTAAAACCCTTACCGTTCTTTTTTATACCAATGGGCTTTGCCAGAGAAATAAGTTCTATATTTTTGTTTAAGGCGATTTCCACCATTTTAGGAGAAAGAGTGCATGTGGAACAATCAAGGGTAGGGAAGGTTTTATCAAGTTGAATCATCCTCCCGCCAATGGAAGATGTCTCTTCCAGCATGGTCACCTTTACACCACATCCTGCAAGTTCAAGGGCAGCGGTAATCCCTCCTATACCGCCTCCTACTACAAGGACCCTTTTTTCAATTTCTCTCTGTTCCCCTTGCATGTTGTTTTCTTTCCTTTATCCACCCTGGATTATATCTTTTAATTTATCCCTTATCTTATTTGCGTCTCCTACAATACCATAATGGGCATATTGAAATATAGGTGCTTCCGGGTCTTTGTTAACTGCTATAATGCATTCAGAGTCTTTCATGCCTGCAATATGCTGGAATGCACCTGAAATTCCCATGGCAAGATAAACCTTTGGCTTTACCGTCTTTCCCGATGTTCCAACCTGTCTTTCTTTAGGCAACCATTGCTTATCAACTACCGGTCTTGAACCGGATATGGTTGCCTTCAAGAGTTGAGCGAGTTCTTCAAATTTCGGTATTTCGTCTTTGTTGCCTATACCTCTACCGAGGGAGAGAAGAAACTCTGCCTTTGTGATATCAACCCCTGTCTTTTCTTCTTCAACATATTCTACAAAGCTTCTTTCTTCGATATCAGAAAGACCTTCTACGGTTGTTTCTTCTACCTGTTTCCCCTTATCGGTGGCAAAGTCTTTAAAGCTACCGCTTCTAACAGTTAGAATTAAAGGGTTGTCTTTTATTTTTCTGAACTGACCAAAAACCTTATCCGAATAGTAGCTTTTAAAGAAAATGTCACCATTTTTTTCATAACCGCTTATGTCTGTTATGATTGGAAGACCCATTTTGCCTGCCAGATAACTTGCCATCTCTATACCTGATGAAGAATGGGTAAAGATCACCATATCAGGTAAACCCAATGAATCCATTATTTTTGTAATTAACCCGGTTATTATCAAAGGATTTAAAAACAGAGACTCTTCTATTTTTACCTTTATTATTCTATCTACCATATTGCTATTTATATTGTAATTGCCTTCTGGGATAAGTAGACATGCATCTTTTCCTGCAAGGTTTGCAATTCCAATGGAATCGAGGTTTCTTTCCTCGAAAACACCGCGTCTAACTTCAGAGATAATCAATGCGTAACCCATCAGCACACCCCCTTATTTTTAAGGATTTCCAAAAGTTCTTTACACACAGCATCTACTTCCCCTGTCAACATTGTTGCCTTTCCTTTTTTCTCAGGGTAAGACCATTTTATTAAATCTATAACAGCATCTCCATTTTCTGCATAATCATTGAATTTCACTGTCTTTCTTTCTACTTTTGATGCCTTTCTTATGCCCATGATGGATACATATCTCGGCTCGTTTATGCCGCTCTGAATTGACATGACACAGGGTGTTTTTATCTTAATCCTTTCCTGAAGTCCACCTTCGAGTTCCCTTCTTAAAACAAAATATCCATTTTCAATGGCATCTATGCCTATTACCATAGAAGCATAGGGCAGGCCCATTTTACCTGCCAGAAATCCACCTGTTGCTGCAAATTGGTCATCTTCTGATTGAACACCTGTAAAAATTGCATCAAACTGAATTTTCTCTTTTTTAATGAAATTATAGAATGAAATTGCCCTAAGCACCGGATCGTGGATTGTTTCATTTGACTCTATTAAAATACCGTCTTTTGCACCCATTGCTATTGCCCTTCTTAATACCTCATCGGATGCGGCGCTCCCTATTGATATGGCAGTAACAGAACCTCCCCTGCCTTCCACGATCTTTACTGCCTCTTCCACGGCATAGTTGTCCCAGTCATTCATCTTGAAAGGGATCTTTGAAAGATCGATATTTTTACCTTCATCTATTATCCTTAATTCCTCTTCCTGGGTTGCTGCCACCCTTTTTACAAACACCAGAATATCCATGTCAGATCACCTCCATTAATATCTCAGATAATTCTTTTACTGCGAGCCCTTTTTCAATAGCCTTCTCTTCAAGTGTCATTACACAAAAAGGACAGGCAGTAGTTATAATTTCTGCGCCTTTTTCCTTTGCCTCTTCCACCCGGGTTTCACTGTTTCTTTTATATTGGGCCTCTGGCTCAAAAAACATCCTTCCACCACCACCTTCACAGCAAAGGGATATCTCTCTTGACCTTAAAAATTCTTTGAGTTTTCCGTTGGTTATGTTGTTCAAAATATTTCTCGGTTGTTCAAAAATTTTATTTTGTTTTCCCAAAAAGCACGGGTCGTGATAGATCATCTCCTTTTCAAAGGGTTTTTCAGGCTTTAATAGGCCTTCTTTTATTAGATTTGACAGAACCTCTGTATAATGCATAACCTTTATACCCATATCTTCATATTCATTTTTTAAGGTATTCATACAGTGTGGCGAAAGCGCTATTATCTCTTTTACACTGTATTCTCTGAAATTCGCCTTGTTCTCTTCCATCAATTCTTCGAATAAGCCGAATTCACCGATTCTTCTTATCTCGTTACCGCAGCAACATTCCTCTTCACCAAGGATGCCGAATTCATAACCTGCTTTATTCAATAATTTGGCCACATTTACAGGTATTATCATGCATCTTGGATCATATGCTTGAACACAACATAAAAACAAGAGTCTTTTGTGCTCGGTTTCCGATATATGAGGGACTTTAAAATCTAACTTTTCTGCCCATTCACCCCTTTTAGATCTCGGTTTACCCCATGGATTTTTATGGATGAAGGTATTTTCGAGGGCTTTTTGGATTGCCAAGGGAATATTTCCGTTTTCAACCAATGAAGCCCTGATCTCTATAATCATTTCTGATGGTTTTACATCCCTTGGGCAGCGAATCGTGCAGGCATTACAGGCAGTGCAATACCATGGCATGGATTCATCTATGGCATAATTAAATTGTTTTTTTCTAACGAGCATCCTTATATTAAAAGGTGTCCTTCCGGATTCAGGACAACTGCCTGTGCATTTTCCACACTGGATACAAACCAGCACCCGACTTGCTGCCTCATCTTGCATAAATAACCCCTTAATCAGTTTTTCTTTTTTAGACCTTCTAAAAAAGGTCGCATTTGTATATGCAATGTTTATACCACAAACAAAACGATTTTACTTCCGCAATAAACAGGATATATTTATTTTTTTTCGTTTTTTTGAAACAAATAAACTGTTTCCTATGGAAACATATATTACTATATGATACAATGTGTTTAATTTTTAAACAATTTGATAAACCCATTACATATAGTATTGTGTAAATTTTCATATAAAAAAGTCTATGGCATTTAAATTGCTGATAGATTATTCAAAGTTATCTTTATGTTAGCGGCAAGGAGGCAATTTAAATTTTTGTTATTTTCGATGGAAAAAATAAAATTTTTATACGATGATAAAGAATAATGAATATACCATAAAAAATCTTATCCTCGTTTATGCTTTTTAGGAAAAGTTACAGGGGTATATAATGATAAGAGTTTTAATTGTAGATGATGAAATACAGTTGGCCCAGGCCTTTAAAAAACAACTATCAAAAGAAAATATGGATATAACCATTGCCACATCTGGAGAAGAGGCTTTAAAGAGGGTGGAGGAGGATGATTTTGATGTGGCTGTACTTGACATAAAATTACCGGATATTGATGGCATTGAATTGTTCTCAAAAATAAAACAGTATGAGCCTACAATTGAAATTGTGATGTTAACAGGTTATGCTTCTGTGGATACGGCAATAAAATCTATGAAACTCGGGGCTTATGATTACCTTACAAAGCCATGTAAGACTTCAGAGTTATCCAGTATCATATTAAATGCGTACGAGAAAAAGTCCTTGAAGGATAAAAATATACTTCTCAAAGAACATATTCAGAGGCTCAGCATACAGGATCAATTCGTGGGTAACAGCAAACAGATGCAAAAGGTTAAGGATTTAATATCCCTTGTTGCATCGTCTGATACACCTGTACTTATCCAGGGCGAAACAGGTACAGGAAAGGAACTTGCCGCAAGGGCAATCCACAGCCTGAGCTCAAGGGCATCAAATCCTTTTGTGGTCATAAATTCCAGCGCCCTTCAGGAATCCATGCTTGAAAGTGAGCTTTTTGGATATAAAAAAGGTGCCTTCACAGGTGCTCATGCAAATAAGCCAGGCCTTCTTGAAATAGCCAATGAAGGTACTTTTTTTGTGGATGAAATTGGGGACATGAACCATGCCATCCAGGCAAAACTTTTAAGGGTACTGGAAAACGGAACTTTTTTAAAATTGGGTGACACAAAAGAGACAAAGGTAAATGTTCGATTTATATTTGCCACAAATAAAGACCTAACTCATGAGATTAAAGAAGGGAAATTCAGAAAAGATCTTTTTTTCAGAATAAATGCTTTTGTTATCAACCTTCCACCACTTAGGGAAAAAAAAGAGGATATACCCCTACTGACAGAATATTTTCTTGCAAAGTTCAAAAGGGCAGGGAAAAAGAAAATTCTTTCCGAAAGGGTAATGGAATTATTAAAGGCTTATCACTGGCCTGGAAATGTAAGAGAACTTGCAAATGTGATAGAAAGGGCCTGCCTTATAAGCACTGACAGGATGGAGATATTACCGGAGGATCTTCCTGATGTGATCTTTTTTTCGAATTACTGGCAGTTAATGGATATGACAAGTAAAAAAATGGATTATACTCTTGCAAGATTAGAGGCAGAGCATATCAGAGGTGTATTAGATTCTGTTGGATGGAATAAAAGCAAGGCTGCTCGGATATTAGGTATCAGCAGAAAAAAACTATATAGCAGACTTGAACAGATAGAAAAAGCATATAATAAAACCTGAAATAAGCACCAAACGATTATAATGATATCTTTTAAACACCCCTGTTCTGAAATAAAACAAGGGTGTTTTTCATATATCTTTGATTACTTTTTTACCTTTTTTGCCCCGGCTATTTTTTGTACGGTCATTTTACCTTTTATTGAGGTTGCCGAGACCTTGTCTCCTACTTTTATTTCGTCTGCGTTTTTGTAGCCCTTAAACTTTGCATTGGAAATATCAAAGGTCAAAACACCCTTTGAGCTTTTAATGGTAAGAAGTCCAGAATCAACACTTTCTACTGTTCCAACAATTCCAGGATAAGTTTTTGGTTTTGGTTTTTCAGCCTCTTTTGGTGCCTCAGGCTTTGCAGCTTCTGGTTTGGCTGCCTTTTCAGGTGCAGGGGTTTCAACCTTAGCCTTTTCAGGTGCTGCAGGTTTCGGCTGTGCTACGCCGTATGAATAAAGGGCAATACATAAAAAAAGGGCAAAAGCAAAAATAATAAATCTTTTCATACGAGAACCTCCTTTATGTTTTTTTATATTATATTCTTTTATTTAGAGCTTTATGTCAAGTTAATTATAGGGATAGTTTTTAATTTTTATATAGCTCTGATTGAAGTTCGCATGGTGTCAGAAGGTTAAAGTTTTTTGGTAATGATTTCAATTTATCAATATTTTCTTTTTTTATCGCCCTGAATCTTTCTATTAATTTTTTGTCCGTAGTCAACAAGTATTCTATACCATAATAAATGCAATTCATAATATGTTTAATGCAGCTTGTTTTTTCTCTGAAATATTTATTTATCACCGTATTTATTATAAAATCGATGTGCCCCAGGTTTAATCTTGGATTTTTACAGCTTTTTTTCCCTAAATTTATAACCCTGTTTAACAGTCCGAATATCCTTTTAATTGCTTCTCCATGGGAACCATCTAAATCTAATTCAATCCCTAATTTTTTAAATGTCCGTTCTAATATCATCCAATTCAAAGAGTAATCAATACAGCTTAAATCCTGCCATTTGTCTTCTGAAAATATTTCACTGAATGCATCTGCACACTCTTTAAGTATTTGTTTCACTGTATGGAGATTATCAAGAAAAAAATCAGAATCCTTTGCGCTTTTAATTAAAAAGAGTTCCTCTGAAAGCTCTTTTATGTTTGCTGGATTTTCTTTGTATTGTTTTGGGAGAGGTTCGATCCTGTCGTAATAATAAAAAATCCTGCGCCACGCCTTTGAGATATCTTTATTTGCCTTTTCCCATTTTTCGAATTCTTTAATTGCTTCAAGGGGTGTAAGGGTATCTGTGACACAACACCCCTGGTTATTGAGCCACATGATTATATCCATTTTTATGTCATCCCCTGAGGTGACAAGCCTTATTTTCTCTTCATTGAATAGCGACCATATATTTTTAAGGGCTTCTTGTTCATTAATATCGAGGTCTTCTGTTTTTAGAACTTTTGAAAAACCTAAAAGGCTATTAAATTCTACATAAACAATCGTTTTTTCCATGTTATCTTGATCTGAAAAGAATAGAATTTAATATATAATTTACTGCAGAAAGTATTATACCGAATAGAAGGGCAGATAAGAAATCACGGACATAAAACCCTTTTATCACGCTTGATGCAAAAAGGACAAGGATTGCGTTTATGACAAATGTAAATAAGCCTAATGTTAAGATATTTATGGGCAGGGTGATAAAAATGAGAATGGGCTTTATGAATATATTGATTATACCGAGAAAAAGGGCTACCCAAAGGGCAGAAAAAAAACTGCTAACATTAACCCCTGGAAGATAATAGCTTATAACCATAATGGAAAATGCCAAGATGAACCATTTTATTATAATCATGGGAATGTATTTAAATTATTACACAAAATTTTGAAATTTAAAACAATATCTTTTTAAAGAAATAAAAATTCTTGACAGATTTATATCTGTTTTGATAAAAAATGACTCATATCACATTGAGGGGTTAATATTTAAGAACTAAAAGGGGTAAAAATTGAAAAAAAACATATTAATAACAATCATATCATTTTTTTTGTTTTTAATATGGACCTGTAATGCCTTTTCAGAGCAGACAACAAATAATAAAAAAGTAGCGAAACAGATATCAAATAAACAGGTGAAAAGAACAGAAAAAGTCGAATCAACGAAAGATAAAAAAACTGTCTTAGCAAAGAAGAATTTAAAGAAAAAGAAAAAAAAGAATACAAGATATCAAGAGCCTGTTATAGAAACTGATGGTGAGTTTATAGAATACAGAGCAAAAAAAGGTGATACTTTAGATGGCATTGCAAAAAAATTCAATATAGATAAAGAAGAGCTTATCGAAGCAAATAATTTGAAAGATGGAGCAAGGCTTAATAAAAATATGGTTATTCTTATCCCGAAAACATTATCTGAAGAAAAACAGGAAGAATTTGTGGAATTAACAAATAAAAACCTGAAACCCTGGAAGAGTAACGATGAAAAGTACATGCTCGTTAAGGTAGCAAAGAGTTTTATAGGTGCACCTTATAAATATGGTGGAAACTCTGTACGGGGCCTTGATTGTTCTGCTTATGTAAAAAAGATTTATGAGATTTTTGATGTACAGTTACCAAGAAGTGCAAGGGAACAGTTTCATGCGGGTACAAAGGTCAACAAAGAAGAACTTACTGTTGGCGATCTGGTTTTTTTCAGGACAAAAAGGTATATAAAATATCCAACCCATGTGGGTATCTATATAGGTGATGGTTATTTCATCCATTCTTCTTCAGGGAATGGAAGAATAGGGGTAAAGATCGATTCCCTTAACTCTGATTTTTATTCGAGAACCTATGTAGGGGCTACAAGGGTAAAGAAACCTTATATAGACGAAAATGCCGATGTAAAAAGAAACACAACAACCCCTGATGATGAAATCAATAAATCATAAGATGTGATTAAATATCTCCTCTTATCTACCGGCATTGTCTTACACGTTTTAAGCTATGTAATCCTTTTTAAAAGAATAGAACCGCTATATATTCATTTTTATTCATTTGTCTGGTGGTCTTATATCCTTATAATAGATTCTATATATGCCTTAAAAAAAAATAAATTTCTAATTTTAAAGAATTCCTTAATATTTTTGATTGTTATCTCTGCGGGCTTCTGGTGTATTTTCGAGCTTATTAATTTAAGGATCCAAAACTGGTTTTATATAAATCTACCCAGGGAATTAGGCCAGAGGTGGTTTATGGGCTATCTTCTATCATACGGTACTGTAATCCCAGCCATTTATGTGACAAAGGAAATAATTCATTCTTTAATCGGGAAAATAAAAATTAAAAACACCTATGTAAAAAATTATACTGTCTATGCAATAACAATCGGTTTTTTTATGTTATTTATCACACTTTTAGTGCCTGAATATTTTTTCGGTCTTGCCTGGGTATCTACTGGTCTTATCTTTGATGGATATAATTATAAAGTGGGCAACAGATCCTTTGCCGGTGATCTGGAAAAGGGATGCATAGACAATCTTTTAGCATCCATGCTTGGCGGAGCATTTTGTGGCTTTTTATGGGAATTCTGGAACAACTGGGCTGTAACAAAATGGGTATATACTGTCCCCTTTTTTGAAGACTTGAAGCTCTTTGAGATGCCTGTTTTAGGGTATACAGGTTTTATTGTCTTCGGTTTCGAAACAATTGCCTTTTTAAATTTTTTAGAAGGCATATTATCAGAGATGAAAAAGATGGTGGCATTAACATTAATAATGGCCTTTATTTGCTTTTTTACATTCCCGTTAATAGATAGATATACTGTGTTTTCTTACATTGCCAAAATAAACGAAATAGATTTCATAGATAAAAAAAAGATTGAGCTATTTAAAAATAAAGGCATTAAAGCAAGCTATAAAATAGATATGGAATCTCTCAATAAAGATGAAAGGGAAATGTTAGAATTAATGCATCTAAAAGGTTTAGGCGTCTTTAATCTTAAAAAATTAACTCAGAACAGTATAAATTCTATAGAGGAGCTATCCCTTATCGATGAAGAAACATTTTCAAAGATTATAGGTGAACATAGAAAAAGAAGGATAAGGGTATTTTTAAAGGCTGCAAAAAATAAAAAACGCCCCTGATAAAGGGGCGTTTTTTTATGAATTATTTTTTTATTCTAATTTCTCCTGTCCCACTCTCATGCCATAGAAAGAACGATATACGAAGATAAGGGCTATGATGAAGAAGATTATACCAATAGTTGTCTTCATGGCCTGAGACTGCATGGTAACGGCGATTTCAGTAGCAAGGAGACCGAAAAGGGTGGTGAATTTAATAACAGGGTTCATAGAGACCGATGATGTATCCTTAAACGGGTCACCCACTGTATCACCGACAACTGTTGCAGCATGTAAATCTGTACCCTTTTCTTTTAAATCTACTTCTACTATCTTCTTTGCGTTATCCCATGCACCACCTGCATTTGCAAGAAAGATGGCCTGGAAAAGCCCGAAGAAAGCAATGGCAACAAGATAACCGATAAAGAAATAAGGGTTGAAGAAGGATAAGGCAAGGGCAAGGAAGAATATCACGATAAAAATGTTTATCATTCCTTTCTGTGCATACTGTGTACATATCTTGACAACCTCTTTGCTATCCTCAATGGATGCCTCTTCTTTGTCAAGATTGATATTCTTCTTAATAAAAACAACTGCACGGTATGCACCTGTTGTAACCGCCTGGGTTGCTGCACCTGTAAACCAGTATATAACAGCACCGCCCATGAGTAAACCAAGGATGATTTCAGGCTGGACAAGACTCAATTTGGCAACAACATTTTTAAACATATTTTCAAGAAGTATAATAATACCAAAGACCATGGTGGTGGCACCGACCACAGCAGTTCCGATAAGCACAGGTTTTGCTGTTGCCTTAAATGTATTTCCAGCACCGTCTGCCTCTTCGAGATAATCCTTTCCATTTTCAAAATCCGGTTCAAATCCAAATTCCTTTTTTATCTCTTCTTTAATATTTGGACGGGATTCAATCCTTGAAAGCTCATAAACAGATTGGGCATTATCAGATACAGGACCATATGAATCAACTGCTATTGTTACAGGACCCATACCGAGGAAACCAAAAGCCACAAGACCGAATGCAAATACCGGTGCAGCAAAGGCAAATTGTTGTGGCATCACCGCTATAATGGAAGGATGTTGTGATACCTTATAGGCAATAAACATGAGAAACAGGATTACAAGACCTTCCCAGAAGGCAGAGAAATTACCTGCTACAAAACCTGATAGGATGTCAAGGGATGCACCGCCGTGACGGGCAGCACCCACAACTTCCTGCACATGCCGTGATTTTGTACTGGTAAAGATCTTGGTAAATTCTGGTATGAGTGCACCAGCAATGGTACCGCAGGAGATAATAATGGAAAGTGCCCACCATAGACCTGGATATTTGTCGTTTAAATCACCAAGGAGCATATAGCTTGCCCAGAAAGTAACGATTATGGATATGGCAGATGTAATCCATACAAGGTTTGTAAGGGGTTGCTCGAAGTTAAATTTTTTCTTTGAGCCATACACTGAATTTGTTATGCCAAGATTTATAAAATACGATACGAGTGAGGTGAGTATCATAAGGATACGCATGGAGAATATCCATATGATAAGTGTTCCTGACATCGATGGATTTGCAGCAAGGGCAAGTGCCAGAAAAGTAACTAAAGCCACACCTGTTACACCGTATGTTTCAAAGCCGTCTGCTGTGGGGCCAACACTATCACCTGCATTGTCACCTGTGCAGTCTGCTATAACACCAGGATTTTTAGGGTCATCTTCTGGGAGTTTAAAAACGATCTTCATGAGGTCAGAGCCTATATCTGCAATCTTTGTAAATACACCACCGGCAATCCTTAATGCGCTTGCTCCAAGGGATTCACCGATTGCAAAACCTATAAAGCTGGGGCCAACAAGATTTTTTGGGAGGAATACAAGGATACATATCATAAAGAACAATTCAACACTTACAAGGAGGAGCCCGACGCTCATACCGGATGTTAAGGGAATGTTTACAACATCAACGGGTTTTCCGGTAAGGGATGCAAAGGCAGCCCTTGAATTTGCCCTTGTATTAATCCTCATTCCAAACCATGCCACACCGTATGATCCGAGTATGCCGAGGATGGAACAAACGAGTATAACAATTACAGGTCCAATTGAAAGATGTGAAAGGCCCATAAAATAATAAACCATACATATTGCCACAAGTATCCACAGGATTATAAGGAATTTACCCTGCTGGGTTAGATATGATTTACATGTTTCCCAGATTGTCTCCGACACCTCTAACATTGATTTATGGGCTGGTCTATTTTTAGTTTGGCTATACTGCACCAGTGCAAATATAAGACCAATGATACACACAAACAGACCGAAATACATAATGGATACGCCGCTTGTGCCTCCAAAGATACCGAATTTTACCTGTGATAAATCAGGGAGAATGATGTCAGCTTCACTAGCACATGCAAGTGGTGCAGTTAAAAACATTAACGAAAATGCCAGAAGCAAATAACACAGACTTCGTTTAACTGATACCATTATAACCTCCTTATAAAAATTTTAAATCCATTTCTATATTTACCCTAATTTTGGGATTGTGATTTTATTGTAAAACTTTTTTTTATCCATTGTCAATCAACTTATGAAAAAATTCACAAAATATTAAATATCATTAAAAGTATCGGTTTTCTCATTTAATTCTATGATGTTTTATTTATAATACCTTTATCTAAAATATGGATCCCTATTTTATTAAGGGGGTTAATGCTGGAAAGACTATTTCCACCTTTTGATAGAGGTTATTTATAATCCTGTAAAGCCAATTTGTGCCCAGTTTTTTGATATCTCCTGTTAGATTCTTTATAAAATATATGTAGTTTAATCTGCCATCTGTAATGTGCAGATTAAGAATATTTATGAATTTATCACGTTCTTTTATACCTTCTTTAATCTGTGCCCTGTTTTTTATCAGCTCATCCAGGATTTCGAATTTATTAAAAAATTCAGGTTTTTGTTCTTTATGTTTCTCTAATAACTCTTTTAGTCTTTTTAGCCTTTCCTCTATGGCCATATGGATTTTATCTATTAAACCATTATATATAAAATCACCGAATTCAGTCTTTTTTAAAAAGGGTTGTCTAACATGGACATACCAATCCTCAAGGGCAATTAAGTTTGAAATGTATATTATGTTATTTTTTATTATACGGTTAAGAGAAAAAACATTTCTTCTGGGCATATCCCTTACCATCTCTGATGAAGAAGAGGTTAAAATGAGTTTATTTTCATAGGGATAGTCTTTTCTGATAATGGAACCTGCGGCAACAACATTTCCAAAACCAATTCTTATGGGTCCTACAATACCTCCTTGACCACCGAGGAAAATGCGGGGTTGATCGAGCATAACCCCTTTTGGCACATCGCCAATAAGAGATGGGGTTGCCTTGTCCCCTTCAGGGGTAAAATTAAAGTGTATGTAAGAACTCCCTACTTCACTGTGGTCACGCCTGCTTGTTCCACCTGCCATAAGACAATCGCAGAAGTTAATCAAACTTCCCAGAGTAACAAAAGGAAACAGTATGGTTTGTTTTAACCCTACACAATGGGCACCATTTGCCTCTTCCTCAAGGATACATGCTTCACGGACATGGGCACCTGAGCCCATATGAGACCTTTCAAGAAAAACTGATTTTTTAAAATAACCACCTTTTAGCTCTACATAGGCTCCCAACTGACAGTCTTCTAATGTTACCGGTGCCTCATAGCCAAGCTTAACACCCTTTGATATAACAGTTTTTTCTCCATAAATTCTGCAGCCAGGATAAATCTCAACCTTTTCACCGGATATAAGGTCAATGTTTACCTCTTCTCCTATATAAATTGAATAAGGATTGGGTATATAAGTCCCTTTTTCCAGTAATGCTTTTACTTTTCTATCAAAACCTATCATACAAAAATCCAGAAAATCCTTTAAATTTATTTAAGAAAAAAAGATTATAATACGAATTGTTAACTAACATTTTATTAAAGATATGTCAACGAGTTAAGAAGATGTTTTAACAAAAGTACTCTGATAGACTTTAGAATTTTTAACTCCCATCATTAATAAGTTTTGGTGTGACTCTTGTTATTTTTGGTATAATATGGGACTAAATGATTATGAAATGGTTGGAGAAAGATAATGGAAGGCACACTGGAATTTATCTAAACCAAAAGTCAGAAAACCACAGTAGTGCCACTATATTTGTAGTCCTACTGGGTGTTGTAAGCCTTTTTGCCGACATGACCTATGAGTCGGCCAGAAGTATAATTGGACCTTTTCTTGGCCAGCTAGGCGCAAGTGCAACGGTGGTTGGAACTGCTGCAGGGTTAGGAGAGTTACTCGGGTATCTACTCAGATTTGTTTCTGGAAGGATCGCTGACCGCACAGGTCATTACTGGGCTATGACGATCTTCGGATACTGTATTAACCTACTGGCAGTTCCTGCCCTTGCCCTGGTAGGAAACTGGGAACTTGCCGTCTTACTCATGCTACTGGAGCGCACGGGTAAGGCAGTTCGTAGCCCTCCAAGGGACGCCATGCTTTCCTTTGCCAGCGGACGCATGGGACGAGGCCGGGCTTTTGCATTGCATGAAGCAATGGATCAAATAGGTGCTACTATGGGGCCCCTTATTATAACAGTGGTGATGTATCTCCGAAGTGATTATCGCATTTCTTTTGGAGTTCTTATTATTCCTGCTGTTATCTCACTGGGTGTGCTCGTGGCAGCGCGAATTCTCTATCCCCATCCCCGTTACCTTGAATTAAAAACTTCAGAACTGGATACTCACGGATTTGCGAAACCTTTCTGGCTATATCTTGCAGCTACAGCCTGTATTGCAGCCGGCTTCGCCGATTATCCCCTTATTGCCTATCATTTTGGCAAAACTGGACATATGCCTCCAGAGTGGATACCAATTCTATACGCCATTGCCATGGGAGCAGATGGCCTGTCGGCTTTGGCATACGGCCGATTATACGAACACTTTGGGATATCTGTTCTCATAGGTGCGGTAGCAATTGCTGTCCCCTTTGCCCCTCTTGTTTTTTTCGGTGGATTCAGTGCTTGTTTTTTCGGTGCAGTTCTGTGGGGGATTGGCATGGGGGCGCAGGAGTCGGTTATGAAGGCGCATGTAGCAAATATGACACCTGCCAGCATCCGTGGCACGGCATTCGGTATTTTTAACATGAGTTTTGGCATTTTTTGGTTTTTAGGCAGCGCATTGATGGGAGCTCTTTATGGCTATTCCATCTTGGCAATGGTGATCTTTTCGGTAGCAATCCAGTTCGCTTCACTTCTGCTCTTATACATATTTGCCCTAAAGATTTCCAGATAAGCTGTATAAGGTCATGGGTGTTTAATTATTAGTGAACCTTTAAGTTAAAAAAGTCATTTTTTTTAATGCTTAATTTCTATCTATTCAGAAAAACTTTCTAAAATACTGAATTTTTCTTGCAATTTTTAAAACATATTATATTATTACCATAAAAGACGATAAAATTATAATGAGGTTGCATTCATGATAGAAAATCTCGAAGCCCTTTATAAGAACCTTATGGATAATCTCGTCCATGAGCTTGCAAAAGACTTATATTCTGCTACATCAAGGGATAAATTTGAATCCGTTGTCCTGTCTGTTCGGAAAAACCTTGCAAAGAAATGGATCAACACACAGCAGATGTATTACAATGTTGGTGCAAAAAGGGTCTATTACCTCTCCCTTGAGTTTCTACTGGGTAGACTTCTAAGAAACTTTATAATCAATTTAAACATGTCCGATGAGTACAGTCAGGCTGTAGATATCTTAGGTATCAGCTTTGAAGATATACTGGAGCAAGAATGGGATGCAGGCCTTGGAAATGGAGGTTTAGGCAGACTTGCAGCGTGTTTTCTTGATTCTCTTTCAACACTCCAGTATCCCGGATACGGCTACGGCATAAGATACGAGTTCGGTATATTTACACAAAAGATAAAAGATGGTTATCAGGTAGAGGCACCGGATAACTGGTTAAGATACGGAAATCCCTGGGAATTTCCAAGGCCTGAACTTTTATATAATATAAAATTTTATGGAAAGGTAAAGACCATTGAAGGACAGAATGGTAAATTCAGGATGGAATGGGTTGATACAGAGGATGTTATGGCAATGGCATACGATTATCCTGTGCCTGGCTACAAAAATAATACTGTAAACACATTAAGACTCTGGGCTGCAAAGGCAACAAGGGATTTTAATCTTGAGTATTTCAATAGCGGTGATTATATAAAGGCAGTGGAGGACAAATTTTCCAGTGAATATATATCGAAAGTACTCTACCCCAACGACCAGTCCATGGCAGGAAAAGAATTGAGGCTTAAGCAGCAGTATTTTTTTGTAAGTGCCACTCTAAAAGACATCTTAAGAAGGTACAAAAAGACATACAGAACGTTTAAGAAACTTCCGGAAAAGGTAGCCATTCAGTTAAACGATACACATCCTTCTATTGCCATTGCAGAGCTTATGAGGATACTTGTGGATGAGGAAAACCTTCCCTGGGATCATGCATGGGATATTACCACAAGGGTCTTTGCTTACACAAACCATACGGTACTTCCAGAGGCATTAGAAATTTGGCCTGTAAGTCTTTTTGCATGGCTTTTACCCCGTCATTTGCAGATCATTCAGGAGATAGACAGAAGGTTTATGATTCAGGTAAAGGAAAGGTTTCCTGAAGCCCATGATATCAATAACAAAATGGGTATCATAACAGGCGATAAAGACGGCACAATTCATATGGCCCGCCTTGCAATCGTTGGAAGTCATAAAATAAACGGTGTTTCTAAGCTGCATACAGAGATACTCAAAAAAAAGGTCTTTAAAGAATTTTACGAGATGATGCCTGAAAAATTCATAAATATAACAAACGGTATTACTCAGAGAAGATGGCTCCTTCAATCAAATCCTCAACTTTCCCAGTTAATCACAGAGGCGATAGGAGATAAATGGATAGTGGAACTTACAGAGTTAAGAAAACTTGAGCAATTTGTAGATGACAGTGAATTTTGCATTCAATTCAGAAAGATTAAGGAGTCAAACAAGGAAGAGCTTTCGAGATATTTAACTAATATGTATCAATTGTATTTTGAGAAGGACTTTCTTCTTGATTGTCAGATAAAGCGTTTTCACGAATATAAAAGGCAGATTTTGAATGTGCTCCACATTATTACTGTTTACAACAGGATAAGGGAAGGAAAGATAGGAGAATATTTTGTTCCAAGGACATTTCTTTTTTCCGGTAAGGCTGCACCTGCTTACTATCTTTGTAAGCTTATAATAAAACTCATACACAATATTAAGATGATTATAGATGGAAACGATTGGCTAAAAAATAAAATACAGGTGGTATTTGTGCCCAATTACAGCGTAACCATTGCGGAGAGGATAATCCCGGCAGCAGATCTGTCAGAACAGATATCAACGGCAGGCTATGAGGCTTCAGGCACAGGCAACATGAAGTTTGCCTTAAACGGTGCAATAACCATTGGCACCCTCGATGGTGCAAACATAGAGATAAGAGATGAGGTGGGGGAGGAAAACTTCTTTGCTTTCGGTTTAACTGCTGAAGAGATAATGAATTTAAGACAAAGTTATAATCCCCGTATATATTACGAAAAAAACGAAGAGCTTAAAAAGGCAATAGACCAGATAAAAGACGGCTATTTTTCGCCAGGGCAACCAAATCTTTTTCAGCCTATTGTGGATGCACTTCTTCAAAAAGACGAATATTTTGTCCTTGCAGATTATGAATCGTATATAGAATGTCAGCAGCGCGTGAGTAGAACATATCTTGATTCAGATAGATGGACTAAAATGGCCATTTTAAATGTTGCCCGTTCCGGTATTTTCTCCAGTGACCGCTCAATAAAGGAATATGCAGATAAGGTCTGGGGCATAAAGTCTGTGCCTGTGTAGTACAAACCTTATTTTTTGTAGATATAAATCCCGCCTATTATTGGGTCTACGCTGTGACGCTCTAAAATGATATTTAATATCCTTTCATTAATGGTTATATCCTTTGGTATAATCTTAACGCCTGTGATGGAGAATACGTCCTCTGCCACAATCATTCCAGGTTTTAATGCTTCAACAGATATATTTATAATCTCCCTGGTTTTATCTGATCTGTTCTCTATGAGATAATTTAAAAGATGCGATGCTATTACAGGATCGAGCTTTTTATTCATTGAGAGCCTCACAGCCTCTATCGACTCTTCATATGAAGAATTTTCCATAGTTAATTCATCTATTATCGTTATTGCCCTTAAAATTTTTGCACCAACTGGTATTTGGTCTTTTATGAGACCATCTGGTTTTCCAGAGCCGTCGAAATTTTCAAGCTGATGGTAAATATAACCGGCTGTTTCTTCATAGCCTGTAATTGAAGATACGATTACAGAGCCTATAATGGGGTATTGATTATATGCTTCCAGTTCCTCCTGTGTTAATAATTTTGGGCTGGATGAAATAATTTTATGGGGGATGCCCACCTTTCCTATCTCGTGCAACTGGGCGCTAAAGATTATCTTTTTTTTAGTATCTTCATCTATGCCCAATTTTTCCGATATATACTGGGCTATGCGTTTTGCATTGTCGGAGCGCATTTTTGCCTTGGGTATAATTATTTCTAAAATTTTCAATAACACATATACAATTTCCTTAAAGTTTCTTTCGAGCTGTTCGTTGGCATTGCGTAATTTTTCTTTTTCTAATAAAAGTTCATTTTGCAAGGACTTTATCTTTAAAAAAGCCTTTATCTTTCCTTCCAGTACCTTTAAAGAGACATTCTTCTCGATATAATCATCAACACCAGTTTCAAGCCCTTCAATCTTTTTTTCAACGCTTGTTTCTGCAGTAAGGAGTATAAATATGGCACTGGATAGTTCAGGGTTACGTCTTATATCTTTACAGAATTCTAATCCATTTTTATCAGGCATGTAGTAGTCGCTTATTATAATGTCCGGTTTTACTTTTTGGGCAATCATAAGACCATCCGTTGCGTTATAAGCCTCATAAAGCGTATATTCATTATGTTTTGACAGTATTCCTTTTAAGATGTTTACCGCAGTTTTTTCGTCATCCACTATGAGTATTGTGTAATTATTGTTTATCATTTTTTATCTTCTTTTTTTATATTGCCTGGAAAGGCTATTAAGTTAGGTTTTGAAATGGCTACCAGTATAGCCACCCTTCTGTTCGCAAAGTCCATGGGTTTATCAGGATGTTTTAATATTCTGTCTGCATATCCTCTAATCCCGACTATTTGTTCTTTTTTTACTCCTGCCTCCTCGAGGATCTTCCTTGCCGCATTTGCCCTGTCGGCGCTTAACTCCCAGTTTGAGTAACCAGGGGATACATATGGAAGCGCATCGGTGTGGCCCTCTATTATTATCTTGTTATTAAGATTTATTAATTCCTGGGCAATAAGTTTCAAGAGTTTCACTGTGTCAGGTTTAACCCTTGCACTTCCTACATCGAAAAAAAGACCTTCTGAATTTTCAATGAGTTCTATCCTTAAACCTTCTTCATTTACGCTGAGTTGAATCCTGTCTTTAAATTTTTCAAAACCAGGTGTGGCAGATATTATTTTTTCTATCTTTTTACTTTCTTCTGAAAGTTTATTTATTTCGTTTCTTACTTTTGTTATTTCATCTTGAAATGTCTTAAAAGTATCATTGTCTGATTTAGTTCCCTCCTTTGGGAATATCACAAAACTGGGTGTTTTTGACATGCCTGTATGTATGCCGCTTCCACCTATAAAAATAGTAGGGTCTTTAAAATATTGTGCAATAGCCTGCTTTATACTGTTATTTTGGCTTACAATCCACAAAACAATAAAAAGTGCCATCATGGCTGTAACAAAGTCAGAATACGCCACCTTCCATGCACCGCCGTGATGACCACCATGTCCCTTTTTTTTAATGATAAACCTTATAGGAATATTGTGTTTGTCTTCGTTCATTTTGTGCCCTTTACATAACTTTCCATTTCCTGAAATGAAGGTCTATAATCAGATGCTATTGAACGTCTGGCAAATTCTACTGAAAGTATGGGGTTTAAACCCTTGGCCGCACAGATAATACCTGATTTTATTACATGAAATATACGGCTTTCGTCATCGTTGGATAGATCTAAATTGGTTGCAAAGGGCTGGATAAAACCGTATGAAATAAAAACACCGAGAAATGTCCCAACAAGGGCTGCAGCAACTTTATGTCCTATCTCTTCAGGTGGACCATTGATTGCCTGCATGGTGATTACGATACCAAGGACTGCAGCAACAATACCAAGTCCCGGTAAAGAATCACCTATCTTCTGCAATATCATACCAGGCTTTGAGCCTTCATGGTGATGTAATTCAATATCTGCATCCATAAGAAGTTCAATCTCATGGGGTGGGACACCACCCATAATCACTAAGCGTAGTGTATCAGATAGAAATTCTATAAGATGGCGCTGACTTAAAAATTGTGGATAATTTTTAAAGACATTGCTCTCTTCCGGTCTTTCAATGTGGGATTCAATGGCAATAAGACCGTCTTTTCTTATTATACTGAAGAGTTCATAAAGGAGTTTTAAAAGGTCAAGATATGTCTGTTTTGTTGTCTTTGTACCTTTCAGGGATTTTATAATATTATTTATAATCTTTTTGAGTATTGTGCTCGGTGTAGAAATAAGTAAAGCACCTATAGCCGAGCCACCGATAATCATAAACTCTGCCACCTGGATTAAGACAAGTATGGGCCCACCTTCTAATATAAAACCGCCTATAACAGATATTATCACTACGGCAATCCCTACTATAGTAAGCATTGTTCAAGTCCTTTTATAAGTAAAACAGAATTATGTCTTTTTCGTTTCAAAAGACCTTTCATAATCTATTATCATAGCCCTCAGATTATCTATTCTTTTTTTCCATCCTTTTAAGTAAAGGCCGAATATGTCAGGTCTTATTTTTGAAAGCCTGATATACCTCTGTTCCCTCATGTCTAAAAACTTAACTATATCCCCACCTGATTTTTCAAGTAGTTTTTTTGCCATGACCGGTGAATTCACATATGTATCAAAATATATAATGCTTAAGGGATAAGACAGTTTAGCGGCCCCTGATTTATCCCATATTTTTTTATAAATAATTTTTGCCTGTTCTCTAGTCATATGTCTTATGTCGCCTTTATATCCAAAATCCTTTGCCGTGGATTGCAGAATGCCGTATTTAGAAGATTCGTTTTTTATGCCATCTCTTTGTACAAACCTTTCTCCTTCCTGTTTTAAGACAAAATCATAGGCCATCTCAAAACAATTGTCTTTGTCTACATTTTGTTCAAAAATTTGATTAAAAATAGCTGGGTTATAAACATCTTTTCTGATGTTATTTTGAGGAAGTGTATTCATTTTTGCCAGATTTTCTTTCAAAAGATTTTGGAAATCCATTGCATTTGATTGAGATAACCTTGAAAGGTCATGTTTCCTCTTTTCAGCCATCTTGGAGAGTATTATCATATCGAGCAATTCAGTATATAAACCCATAATTTAATTTTATGCAAAATTTATACCATTTATTTAACCTATCTTTTATCTATCCTTATATCCATATTCTTAAGCATATCCCATGAATTTTTTCTGTCTTCTTCTGCTGTATCTTTTTCTTTTTTGCTATCCTGACTACCTATTATATATACGGTCTTTTCTTTATCCCTTTTTATATCCATTTCGTTCTTTGCGTTATCCCCGTAAGCGTTTGTTAATAAAAGGGCTATAAAAATTACCGATAAAATAATGATTTTCATTTTTCTCCTTAAGATTTTCATTTTATTATAAATTATATTATCGAATTTTTTTAAATTAAATTAAGCTAAATTTTTAAAAAAAATTTCTTAAGAAATCACAATAAATAACGATAAATAAATTTAGAAAGTTTTCAATCAAACTCTGGAGGGATAAAATGAATGTCCTTATAGTAGATGATTTTTCTACCATGAGAAAAATCATTAAAAATGTTTTAAAGCAGATTGGAATAGAAAGCGTTATAGAGGCAGAAAACGGAAAAATGGCACTGGAACTTTTGAAAAAGGAACAAATAGACCTTATAATAAGCGACTGGATCATGCCGGAGATGACAGGTATTGATTTTTTAAAGGCCTGTAAGAGCGAAGAACATACAAAAAAGATACCTTTTATAATGGTAACAGCTGAGGCGCAGAAGGGCAATATAATGGAGGCAATAAAATCAGGGGTTGATAACTATATTGTTAAGCCCTTTACGCCTGAAAAACTTCAGACTGCCATTGAAAAGGCAAAAGAAAGAGTAGGAAAATAAGTTTTGGAGGAGATTATGGATGTCCAGTATATTAATCCTTTTATCGTAGCTGCCCAGGTAGTTTTCAAAACAATGCTCGGCATTGATGTGGATATGGGTAAGCCTCAATTAAAAAATACCTGTGTTACCTCCGGTGAAGTAACAGGAATCATGGGTCTTGCAGGGGATAAAAAGGGAACTGTGGCTATAAGCTTTAGGGAAACAGGGGCAAAATATGTTTATAAGACACTAATAGGCGATGAATGTGAAACAGTAAATCAGGATGTGGTGGATGCAGTGGGAGAGATAACAAACATTATTTCAGGGCAGGCAAGGAAGGAGTTTGAAAAAAAGGGTATCAACCTAAATGCTGCTATTCCTATGGTTATAGTGGGAAAGCAGGTGGAGATGAATTTTATCACAAAACTTCCCATCATATCTTTACCTTTTTATTTTGCCGTAAATAACGGTCAAGGAGATGAAAAGGAGGTTATATATATAGATTTTTCTTTCGAGTAATATAAATTTAACAGTTTCGTTGTATTATATCGTGTCAAATTATTGACATAAAATTATTATTAAATATAATCCATGTATTTTGGTCTCTTTAATAATAAAAATTTATTTTTTTCTTAGCATACCATATAGATTAAGTTATTGAAGGCAAAGTATTTTAATAATTCATAACGTTCCTTTAGATTCAGTTTGAAATAATTACTGCTTTCCATAAGAATACCTATAATCTCCCTCATGGATTTTAAATCTATTGCGTTCATATGCTTGTTATCGGCACATTCAATAAAAAATAAAGGGCAAAAAAGAATTTAAGCAAATACTTTACAAAATTTCTAAAATCTTTTAATCTTTTTAATCAGAATGTCTTCATCTATGGAAGAAAAAAAAGCAAAGGGTAAGATCATATTAGTAGATGACGAAGAGAGCATATTGATGCTTCTTACAGAATTTTTACGGGAAAACGGTTATGAGGTAGACTCTTTTTCGGACAGTATAGAGGCCCTTTCCGCGCTAAAGACAGGTAGATACCATATACTTATTACAGATATGGCCATGCCAAAAATCGATGGGTTGCAGCTTATAAGTTATATTCAAAAAGAATATCTAAACACATTAGGTATTGTAATAACAGGATATGGTAGCCTTGAAAATGCCATAAATGCCTTGAGATGCGGTGCCTTTGATTACATATTAAAACCATTCAAATTAGAGGACATAATGTCCGTTGTTGAATCTGCTATGTATTATTATAATCTGATGACAAATGTTGGTCTTACTCAAAAATTTTCATCAAGGGCAAATTTAATGAAGAGGTTTTCCCAGAGCAGATTACTTCTGGAAAATGCATTGCTTAAAGAGAGACTTAAAGAGAAGTATAAGTTCAATAATATAATTGGTATAAGTTTCGGAATGCAAAAGGTATTTGAGCTTATAGAAAAGGTTGCAGAGACAAACGCCACGGTGCTTATAACAGGTGAAAGTGGTGTAGGTAAGGAGCTTGTTGCAAAGGCCATACATTATAATTCTTTAAGAAAAGATAACCCTATGGTGGTAGTAAACTGCGGGGCAATACCTGAAAATCTTTTAGAAAGTGAACTCTTCGGTTATGAAAAAGGCGCCTTTACCGGTGCATACAATACAAAATATGGGAAATTTGAAGTAGCGGATAAGGGTACCATATTCCTCGATGAGATTGGTGATATGAGTTTGAATCTTCAGGTAAAGTTATTGAGGGTGCTTCAGGAAAAGACCTTTGAAAGGATAGGTGGTTCAAAACCAATAAGGGTAGATGTGAGGTTTATAGCAGCAACCAACAGAGATTTAGAGCAGATGGTTAAAGATGGTAAGTTCAGAGAAGACCTTTTTTATAGACTAAATGTGGTGCCCATTCATATTCCGCCTCTTAGGGAAAGAAAACAGGACATTCCATTACTTATTGATTATTTTCTCGAACAGGCAAATCGCTTTAATGATGCAAATGTTGAAGGATTTGACGAAGGTGCCTTAGAAGTAATGATGGCCTACGATTATCCTGGAAATGTAAGGGAGTTAAACAATATAGTGGAGCGGGTTGTAGTTTTGAAAAAAAAGGGAATAATTACAATAGAGGATCTTCCAGAAAAGTTATGGGTAGCCAAGGAAAAAGAGGAACATATCGACATACAGAAAGGATATGAAACCCTTGTGACAGAATTCGAAAGGGCAATCATAATGAAGGCATTAAAGGAAACAAAAGGTGTTAAGAGTAAGGCTGCAAGTATTCTTAACATGAACAGGACAACACTGATAGAGAAGATGAAAAGATTGGGCATGGAATAGTGTTGTTGTCAATAAATTGACAACTCTTCTACTCTTTTAATTTCATATTTAGTTGAAATAGATAATATAATTTAATAAAGGGATTTTTGGTATGTAATTTGCATTTATAATTGTATGATGATGCCAGAGACAGAACTGTTAAAGGATGCCTTTTCAGAATTTACAAAGGCATCGGATTCTATAATAAATTACTATCATGTCCTTGAAACGCAGATAAGACTGTTAAAAGAAGAAGTTGAAAAAAAGAATAAAGAACTCGAAAGGGCAAGGGAATACCTTGAGAATATTTTAAACTCCATACCCCTGGGGATTATTGTCTATGATAAAAACTTTGTATCCTTTTCAAATAAGACGGCAGATAAACTGAACTTCGAGGCTATACTCGATGGAGCAAACACCAGAAACGAAAAGGCAGGTCTTGTAAAAAATGGTAAAGGCTATTATAGATGGAAAAAGGATGTGCTCCATAATGGCTTTAAAGGCAAAGAAGTTTTAATAATTGAGGATGTAACAGAATTCGAAAAGATGAAAGAAAGGCTTGAAAGAGACGAAAGGCTAAAAGCCATGGGTGAGATGGCAGCAAGGATTGCCCATGAGATAAAAAATCCTCTGGGCAGTATGGAATTGTTTCTCACCATGCTTTTAGACGGAAATCTTAAATCAAAAGAGAAAAAATATGCAGAATATGTGAGATACGGTATCCAGACAATAGACAGGATCATAAATAATATACTTTCTTATACAAGGCCTAAAACACTTGCATTAAGAGAAGAAAAGATAGGTAAATTGATTGAAGAGATACTCGATTTTATGAGATTATCCATTGAGTCGAGAAACATATCTGTTATGTGTAATATCGAGTATGATGGAAGTTTACTTTTCGACCCTGATATGATGAAGCTCGTTATCATGAATTTTATAAGCAATGCCATAGATGCTATAAAAAATAAAGGTCAAATAAGAATAGACATAAAAAAGGATGAGAAAAATATCATTATCGTAATAGCCGATAACGGCTGCGGGATGAGTGAAGATGTAATAAAGAACATTTTCAATCCATTTTTTACCACAAAGGACAAAGGGGTTGGGCTTGGCCTTTTTATAGCCCACAATATAGTGCAGGCCCATAATGGGTATATAGAGGTTGATTCTGCACAAGGCATAGGAACAAGTTTTTCCATTTATCTTCCCAAGGAAAGGGAAAAATGAAGGCAAACATCCTTGTCATAGACGATGATTATCATATGAGGCTTGCTTTGAAAGAGACACTTTCAAAGGCAGGCTATGCTGTATCAATCGCAGAAAATGGGATAAAGGCAATAGACGAGATAGGGAAAAAGGTATTTGATTTAGTTATAACCGATGTTAAGATGCCTCATCTAAACGGTATTGATCTGCTAAAATATATAAGAAAAGAACATCCTTTGCTTCCTGTTATACTTATTACTGCTTACGGAACCATTCAGGATGCAGTGACCGTGATAAAAGAGGGTGCATTTGATTATATACAGAAACCCTTTACCGCAGAATCGCTGTTTAATACTTTAAAGCGTGCCCTGGGAACCACTAATGGAAAGATTATATACAAATCTGCTGCCATGAGAGATGTGCTCATCAGGGCTGAAAGGGTTGCAAAATCGGATGTTACGGTGTTGATTCAAGGCGAAAGCGGCGTTGGCAAAGAACTTGTTTCCCGTTTTATCCATGAGACAAGCGACAGGGCAAAAAATCCCTTTGTGCCTGTAAACTGTGCAGCCCTTCCTGAAAATCTTCTGGAAAGTGAACTCTTTGGCTATGAAAAGGGGGCGTTCACAGGTGCAAATGGAAGAAAAATGGGTAAATTTGAGCTTGCCGATAAGGGGACGATACTACTTGACGAGATCACAGAGATGGATATAAGGCTGCAGGCCAAACTTTTGAGGGTATTACAAGAAAAAGAGATAGAGGTTATAGGGTCCAGATTTCCAAAAAAGGTTGATGTAAGGGTCATTGCCACAACGAACAGGAATATCCTGAAGATGGTAAAAGAGGGAAGGTTCAGAGAAGACCTTTATTATAGGCTGAATGTTTTTCCCATTTACATACCACCCTTAAGGGAAAGAAAAGAGGATATACCTGAGCTTGTGGCACATTTCTTGCGTAAGCATTCAAAGGGTATGGATATAAGTATAAGCGATGATGCCATGGAATTTTTAAAGGGTAGAGATTGGAGGGGAAATGCAAGGGAACTGGAAAACGTCATAGCAAGGGCATGCATACTGTCAAATTATTCTGTTATAAAATTGACACATCTAAAGGAAATGGATATGGGTGACACAAACGAGGTCAATGCAAGGGGTTCGATAAAGGAGATGGAGATGAAATTGATTATCGATGCCTTAAAGACATGTGGTGGCAATAAAACAAGGGCTGCGTTATTACTGGGCATCACGGCAAGGACGCTGAGAAACAAAATAAAAGAATATAAAGAAATGGGTATTTTAATAGAGAAAGAGGTCGGTTATGGATGTAATTGATTTTGTTGAGAAGGCATTGAATATAAGGACCTTTTACCATAAGATACTTGCAGGTAATATTGTCAATGCAGAGACACCGAATTATAAAGAAAAGGAAATAGATTTTCAAAAGGAATTGGAAAAACAGCTTTCAGGTATCAAGACCTTTGATATAATAGAAAAGACAGAAAACGAAGGTATCAGCACTTTAGACGGCAACACTGTAAATATAGAATCACAGATAGTAAAATTAAACGAAAACAGTATGCTCTACAGTGCCCTTGTCCATTTGATATCTAAGAAATTTTCCATTATGAGATATATAATAAACGAAGGAAGGAGATAAAATGGGTCTTCTCGATATCCTAAAGATCGGGGCCTCAGGACTTAAGGCTCAAAGGATAAGGATGGAAACTATAGCAACAAACCTTGCCAACATACACACTACAAGAACAGATGAGGGTGGACCATATGTCAAAAAGGAAGTGGTATTCAGGGCAACAGATGTATCCGAAAAAGAGGCATTTGGTAAAGTGCTTTCTGAAAAGATAGAGGGGGTAAAGGTAGAGGAGATAGCAAAAAGTAATAAAAATTTTGAAAAAATATACGATCCTGGCCATCCCGATGCAGATAAAGAAGGTTATGTGGTTTATCCGAATGTCAATCTTATGGAAGAGATGGCAGATATGATATCGGCAACAAGGTCTTATGAGGCAAATATAAATGTTATAAATACAACAAAAGAGATGTTTTTAAAGACACTGGACATAGGTAAATAGGAGGAAAAAAATGAAGGTCGAGACATTTCAGTTACCACATTTTCCTGAAAATAAACAGATAAACGAGAAAAAGACATCTACCTCGTTTACAGAGATCCTTAAGGATTCGATAAATAAGGTGAGTGCCCTTGAGAAAGAGGCAGATGAGGAGATAAAAAAACTGGCAACAATGGAAAACAAAGATATCCATACAACCATGATTGCCGTTGAAAAGGCTGACATGACATTCCAGCTTATGATGCAGATAAGAAACAAGATAATCAGTGCCTATGAAGAGATCATGAGGATGCAGGTATAATTATGGCACAGTTAGAGTTAATTGCCAATAATATAAAAAATTTTTTAAAAACAACACCGAAAAGTAAACTTTATTTGTATCTATTTATATTGATTGCAGCGATAGGTGGTTCTACAGTGGGATTAACACTCGTACAGAAGGAGAATTACCAGCCCCTATTTTCAGGTCTTAACATGGAAGAAGCCTCCATGATTGTTGCGAAATTAAAAGAGCAGAAGGTACCCTATAAATTGGGTTTAGGAGGTACTGTTATATATGTCCCGAAAGAAAAAGTGAACGAGGTAAGATTAAACCTTGCCTCACAGAATGCCCTGCCCGGAAATACCGGGGTTGGGTTTGAACTTTTTGACAAGACCAATTACGGGATGACGGAATTCTTGCAGAATATAAATTATAAAAGGGCAATTCAGGGAGAGCTTGCACGCACTATTAATCAGATGCCAGAGGTCAAATCATCCAGGGTCCACATTGCAATTCCTGAAAAGACACTTTTTACTGATAAGGAAAAAAGTGTTACTGCATCGATATTTTTAAATTTAAAGCCAGGCAGGGTGCTTTCAAAAGAGCAGATAAACGGTATTGTTCTTTTCGTAGCAGGTAGCATTGAAGGTCTAAAACCAGATAATGTAACTGTGATAGATTCATCGGGAAAGATACTATATAAAGGCGGTGATAGTAGTTCACCTGTTGTTTTGACAGGTCAGCAGTATGAAGTTCAGAAAAATATAGAAAAAAAGATTGAAGAATCCATTAAATCCATGCTCGATGCCTTTTTGCCTGCAGGAAAATCCATTGTAAGGGCAAGTGTGGAGCTTAATCTAAAAAAGGTAGAAGTACTGGAAGAAGAGTATAACCCCGATAAGGCCGTTATAACTGCATTGAAAAAAAGCATGGAAAAGGTTACAAATAAGTCTGCAAGACCTGGTGGCGTTCCAGGTGTTGCATCTAATGTAAATGTTTCCCAGAGAAATAATGTATCCGATGAAGAAAAATTAACGGGTTCGGAGAGACAGGATGAACAGAAAACCTATGAATTGAGTAAGGCCATAAGAAAGATAGTAGAACCTTACGGTGATATCAAAAAGATTTCCCTTGCAGTTGTTGTGGATGGAAAATATGAAAAGGTAAAAGAAGGGAAAAAAGAGGTGCTTAAATATATGCCTAGGTCCCAGAAAGAACTACAGGATATAAGAAATCTTGTTGCAAGGGCAGTGGGTTATAATGAAGAAAGGGGAGACAAGATAGAGGTATTAAACATACCCTTTGAAACAGAGCCCCTTGCGGACGAAAAACAGGAAGGTTTTATAAGCAGGGAGATGATGTATGATCTTGTAAAATATGGATTTTATCTTATCATAGCATTGTCTGTTATAATTTTCCTTATAAAACCCATCATGGGTATCCTTAAAGAAAGACCTGTTCCTATTTCACTAAAGGAAGCCCAAAAGGTAAAAGATGTATACACAGGTACAAAGACAGTTGAAGATAAGGAAGGTATCACTCAGGGTACAGAGCAGGCACCGAGCCTTGCAGGCATGCAGCCTGCCATTGCAAATGCACTACAGGATAAAGAAATTGTTAAATTAATTCTTAAAGAGTGGGTAAGACAGGGTAGCTAATGGATACGACAAACTTATCAGGTATTAGAAAGGCAGCAATACTTTTACTTACGATAGATGAACAGCTTTCAAGGGAGATACTTAAGGAGTTTGAAAAAGAAGAGATTGAGGCAATAGGAAAAGAGGTGGCAAAATTAAAATTTATACCAGAAAGTGTTGTAAAACAGGTACATGAGGAGTTTTTAAGCAATATAAGAAAGGTAGGACAGGTAATCATCGACGGGAAGACAAAGTTTAAAACCCTTGTAAAGAAAAGTTTAGGTGATGAAGTTGCAGAATCATATCTACAGGCAGTTGAATCTGGTAGTGGTACACCTGGTGATTTCTTAAAAACATGTGATCCAAGGCTCCTTGCCACAAATATAAAAGGAGAACATCCCCAGACAATAGCGCTTATAATATCCCTTCTTCCGTCAAAAAAGGCCTGTGATGTAATAAGCGCACTACCTGAAAATATCCAGGGTGATGTCATAACAAGAATGGCAAACCTGGGAAGGGTTGATAAGAATATACTCCTCGATATAGAAGATATTATTAGGGAACAGTTGCAGGATATAGGGGGTGGAGAAGAAAGGCAGATGGGGGGTGTAGGTGCTGTAGCGAGTATTTTAAACCAGATGGATAAAAAAAGAGAGGCCGAACTTCTCGATTCAATCGAAGAGGCAAACCCTGAGCTTGCACAGAGGATAAGACAGCTGATGTTTACATTTGAGGATCTGGTAAAGCTCGATAATAAGAGCATACAGACTTTATTGAAAGAAGTTACTTCAGAAGAGCTTGCCATAGCCTTAAAAGGTGCCTCTGATGTTATAAAAGAGAAGATATTCTCTAATATGTCAGAAAGGGCTTCGGCCATGCTAAAAGAAGATATGGAATCAATGGGACCGGTAAGACTTTCAGAAGTAGAGCAGATGCAAACAAAAATAGCTCTAACAGCCAAGAGATTGGAAGCAGAAGGAAAGATTATAATAACCGGTGAGAATGAACAGTTCATCTAATATTGAACGTTTTGTGTTAAAATCCATTGAAGAAATAGAAGAAACTGAATCAACTAAAGAGAGTGCCTTTATATCATTTTTTCAGGAAACACAGCAACATAACAATACCGAATTAGAGGAAAATAACGATTCAAAAGATAAAAGTGAGAAGATAGATTTAGAGGCAGAGGCAAGAAGGATCTTCGAGGATGCATACAGAGAGGGGGAGAAGGCAGGTTTTGAGATGGGTATGAAAAGAGTAGAACCTATTATAAAGAGATTGAATGAAGAACTGGCTGCCATTAAATCCTTTAAAGAAGTGTTATTAAAAAAGGCGGAAGATATGTCTGTTGAACTCGCCTTTTTATTTGCAGAGGCAATAATACTTAAAGAGTGCACGGATAACAGGGATATTATCGTGAATATGGTAAAAAAGGCCCTTGAGATATGTGAAGACAAATACGACATAAAGATACGCATGCGAAGCAACGATATAAAATACATATCAGAAGAAAACATAAGGACATTGAATATAGTTCTTGATGATACAATTTCTGAACCTGGTTTCATAATAGAGACGAATTTTGGTGAAATAGATGGAAGGATTTCTACACAGATAGATGAACTAAAAAGACATATTTTCATGCAAAAACAAGGTGAGTGAATTTATAGAAAACTTAAAAAAAAACCTAAAAGCTATAAAACCTTATAAGATTTATGGCAAAGTAAATCAAGTTGTAGGATTAGTCATTGAGGGAAAAGGGCCTATCTCTTCCATAGGTGATGCAGCCCAGATCTTTCCTGTGGATGGTACAAATCCCATAGAGGCAGAGGTTGTTGGCTTTAAAGATGGAAAGACCCTTCTTATGCCATTAGGTGATATAAGGGGTATAGGTATCGGCTCAAAGATCATATCCAGGAAGCAGGCGGTGCATACAAGGGTCGGAGAGGCACTTTTAGGAAGGGTAATAGATGGACTTGGAAACCCGATAGATGGAAAAGGACCAATTAATTGTTCAGATATAACACCAATTTACAGGGATACGGTAAATCCCATGAAGAAAAAAAGGATTACAGAGCCCCTTGACCTCGGCATAAGAAGCATAAACGGTCTTCTTACATGCGGAAAAGGCCAGAGGATAGGGATATTTGCCGGTTCAGGTGTGGGCAAAAGCGTTCTTCTGGGTATGATAGCACGCCATACAGGTGCAGATATTAATATAATAGGTTTGATCGGGGAAAGGGGCAGGGAGGTAAGAGAGTTTATAGAAAAAGACTTAGGAGAAGGGATTAACCGTTCTGTTGTAGTGGTTGCCACATCAGACCAGCATCCCTTGATAAGGGTAAGGGGTGCATTTTTAACCATTGCTATTGCAGAATATTTCAGAGATAAAGGGAGGGATGTCCTTTTGATGATGGATTCCCTTACCCGTTTCTGTATGGCACAGCGGGAGATAGGTCTGGCTATAGGTGAGCCACCAACATCAAAGGGATACACACCGAGTGTTTTTTCCCTTCTTGCAAAACTCTTAGAGAGGGCAGGTAATGGAGAAAAGGATGGAACCATGACTGCCATATATACGGTGCTCGTAGAAGGGGATGACTTAGAAGACCCTGTCGCCGATACATCAAGGTCCATTCTTGACGGTCATATCGTGCTTTCCAGGAAATTATCCGATATGAATCACTACCCACCTATTGATGTCTTAAGGAGTGTAAGCAGGATCATGAAAGATATAGTATCAAAAGAACAGATAGAATATTCTACAAAAATTATCGAGATATTATCTGAATACGAGAAGGCAGAAGATTTGATAAATATAGGTGCATATCGAGCAGGTAGTAATCAAAAGATAGACTATGCCATATCCATGATAGATAAGGTAATGGTATTTCTCAAGCAGGAAATAGATAAAAAGGTAACCATTGAAGAGGCTATAAACAGTATGAAAATGCTTTTTTATATGAAATAAAAGGCTATTGCATATGGCAATAAAAGTGCGCTTTGATAAGCTCATTGAAGTAAAAGAAAACCTGCTTTCAGAGAAGAAAAAGGAATTACAACACACCATTGATTTATTTGAAACAGTAAACCAGGAAATAGTTTCCCTTGAAGAGGATATAAAAAGGAATTACGCAAAGTTGTCGCTTATTGTTTCAGACAGTAATGAGGTATATGTTTTGAGGGAACGTATTCTATGGCTTGAAGCAAAAAAATCAACACTTTTAAAAGAAAAGGATAAACTCGCAAAAATGATTGACAGTCTGAAAACAGAACTTGCCGACATTCTAAAGGAAATAAAGATGCTCGAAACCTTGAAATCAAAGGCACTTTACAGCTTGAAAAAGATAGCAAACAGAAAAAAACAGAAAAAACTTGATGAATTAGCCTTACGACTGAATTTAAAATCCTAACAAAGATAAACCTGTTTAGGAATTTTTTTCCCATAGGGAAATAAATTCCCTGTTATCTTATTGAGAAATAATCTATTTTAAAAGTTAACTAATCAAAATTATTGATTTATTTTGTTTGGCATAAAACTTGTTATAGATATGTGCATGGACTTACCAGCATTTATAAATATTTTAACCCCTGATACATCACAGGTAAAGGACTTTAATAACCTCTTCCTTTACACAGGAAATAAAAATATAAATTTTTTGGAATTTTTAAAAAATGCCTTTTTAGCTGATGCAGAGCTGGAAACAAAAGATTTAAATGTAACCTTTCAGGAACACGATGCACCTTTTGAAAATAAGGAGATGCTATCAGAAATTATTTTGCAGCTTATGACATGGAAAAACCAAAATTTTTCTTTAGAAGAAAAAACAAAGGAAGGATTGCCAGTTATTTTACAATTAGATGGTAATTCAATATCAATAAATATTGATTATCAAGGTATTGATTCTCAAGAACATAAAGAAATTTCAGAGCAAAAAAGACTGGAAGAACTTTTGGCATATATCATAAATGGTATGTTAAAAAGTGTATCAAAAGGACAAAGGATAGATAAAGACAGCAATTTAAATACAGTAAAAAACAATCCTCTCACCAAAGACCCTTTAGAAAATGAACCACACAGCAAAGAGGAAGCCAAAACCATTACAATCAACCTTGCAGTTTCCCCTTGCATTTTATATCCTGAAAAACAAGTAGAAACAGAAACA
>Ga0123519_10000261_pt1 | contig 91020 bp, 85 predicted proteins | sample YelNatPaOPRAMG02_FD_87396 | JGI IMG/M metagenome (GOLD analysis project Ga0123519, IMG submission 87396) | Hot spring microbial communities from Yellowstone National Park - Yellowstone National Park OP-RAMG-02 (version 2) | ecosystem: Environmental > Aquatic > Thermal springs > Hot (42-90C) ...
AAAGAAGCGGAACATACCACTTTGGTTACCTGGTGGGCCACCTTGAACGATCCCATCCTCTCCGCATTGATCGATCGCGCTGCCGCCTCCAATCTGGACCTGAAGAAGGCCCGCGCCCGGATTCGCGAGGCACGCGCCCGGAGAGGGGTAGCGCAGGCCGCCCTTTTTCCCACCCTGCAATCCTCGGTTTCTGCCACCTGGAGCCGTAAAGGTGAATTCGAGGGTGATAACAAAAGCTCCCGAACCGGGGACAGGGGGATGGAAAGCACCCGTTCCGGCACCCAGGCCGGGGCCGATATTGCCAGGGAGGAAGACAAGTCCAGCGAGCTCTACGCTGCTGGCTTCGACGCTGGCTGGGAGCTGGATATCTTCGGGGGAGTCCGACGCTCGGTAGAGGCAGCCCAGGCGGACCTGGGAGCGAGCCAGGAGGATTTACGAGATGTGCTGGTCTCGCTGCTAGCCGAGCTAGCACTGAACTATGTGGAGGTGCGCGCCTATCAGCGTCGGCTCGCGGTGGCGGAAATGAACCTGGAGGCGCAGAAGGAGACCCATCAGTTGGCCCAATGGCGATTCCAAGCCGGCTTGAGCGACGAGCTGGCAGTTCATCAGGCACGGTATAACCTGGAAAGCACCCGCTCCCAGATCCCGACCCTGCGGGCGGGATTGGAAGAGGCCCTGAACCGGATCGCGGTGCTGCTGGGGGAGCAGCCCGGCAAGCTGGATGAGGAACTGAAGAGGAAGGAAACCATACCGACCCCGCCCCCCCGGATCGCGGTGGGGGTACCGGCCGACATCCTGCGACGCCGGCCCGACATACGGCGGGTGGAACGGCAACTGGCTGCGCAAACGGCCCGGATCGGCGTGGCCACGGCTGATCTCTATCCCAAGTTCGCGCTGAGCGGATCGATCGGACTGGAGGCGCTCTCCTTGGGAAACATTTCCTCCTCGGGCGGATGGACCGTCAGCGGCGGTCCCCAGATATCCTGGGCAATCTTCAAGGCCGGGGCCATCCGCCAGAATATCGAGGTCCAATCGGCGCTGCAGGAGCAGTACCTAATAGCCTACCAGAAGGCAGTACTAAGTGCCCTGGAGGAGGTGGAGAATGCCCTGGTGGCCTACGCGGAAGAGGAACATCGAAGGGATACTCTCCTGGAGGCTACCCGCGCCGCGCAAAAGGCGGTGGAGCTGGCTCAGCACAAATACCAGGCCGGCCTGACCGACTTCAGCGATGTCCTGGAAGCCCAGCGCTCGCTCTTGTCTTTGGAGGATCAGCTTGCCCGCAGCGAGGCCGCGGTTACCTCGAACCTGATCCGTCTTTACAAGGCCCTGGGCGGCGGATGGGCCTCTCTCGCTCCGGAGGAAGGGGGCCGGGAGGGGAGGAATCCGGGAAAGGAGGCAGAGCGGAAGGAGGAGAACGGGAAGAGGAGATAGCTGGGCTGGGAGAGCATGAGGATCCGGGAAATGGAGATAGAGAAGATATAAAATGAAAGCGGACCCCAATCTGGAACCCGAACTGGCCCGAACCTTGGCGATCGGTAAATCCCGGGGTTACAGCAGGTGGTTGAAGCGGCTATTGGTGCTGTGCCTGCTGATAGTGGTAGCGGTGGCAGGGGCATCCTTTTTCCGCCAGGCCAATCGCTCCCAATCGCCGGTTTTCAAGACCGAAAAGGCGCGACGGGGCGATCTGGTGGTCACCGTCACCGCCACCGGTACCCTGCAGCCCACCAATACGGTCCAGGTGGGCAGCGAGCTATCCGGCATCATCAAGCAGGTGATGGTTGACCATAATGAGCGGGTGAAGGTGGGGCAGGCCTTGGCCAGATTGGACACCTCCAAGCTCGAAGCACAGTTGGCCCAATATCAAGCCACTCTGGAGTCGGCTAAGGCCAGGGTCTTGCAGGCCCAGGCTACGGTTAGCGAAACGCGCAGCAAGCTCTTGCAGTTCCAGAAAGTCCGTGAATTGAGCGATAACAGGGTCCCCTCGCAGGCGGAGTATGACGCCGCGGTGGCCGCCCTGGAACGAGCCCTGGCCGACGAAGCCAGTGCCAAGGCAGCGGTCTCCCAGGCCCAGGCTGCGGTGAGGGCTTGCGAGACGGATCTTTCCAAGGCCATCATCCGCTCTCCCGTCAACGGCGTCGTGATCAGCCGGAATGTGGAGCCAGGTCAAACCGTGGCGGCTTCCTTTCAGGCCCCGGTCCTCTTTACCATAGCCGAAGACCTCAGGCAGATGGAGCTGCATGTGGATGTAGACGAGGCGGATGTGGGCAAGGTGAAGGAGGGGCAGAAGGCTACCTTCACCGTGGATGCCTATCCCAATCGCGTCTTCCAGGCGCACATTACGGAAGTACGCTATGGCTCCAAGACCGTGGAGGGTGTGGTAACCTACGAGACGGTGCTGAAGGTGGACAACTCCGATCTTTCCCTGCGGCCGGGAATGACGGCAACCGCGGTGATCAAGGTGGAGGAGGTGAAGGATGCCCTCCTCATACCGAATGCCGCCCTCCGCTTCACCCCCCCGGTGGAGGAGGAGAAGATGCCTTCCCGAGGCTTGACCGGGGTGCTGCTTCCCCGGATGGCCAGATCTTCATCTCGGCACCCGGCCCTGCCTCCTGCGAGCAGGAACGAGCAGCGGGTCTGGATATTGAAGGAGGGGCGTCCCTCACCCCTTTCCGTCACCGTAGGATCGACCGATGGCATCATGACCGAAGTGCTGAGAGGCGAGGTAAGGCCCGGCACGGAATTGATAGTGGATATCGTGGCCAAGGAGAAATGAAAGCGCCCAGTCCCCACCTGGAAGTCGGCCGAGCGCGACCTCCTCTGGCGGTATTCGAGGGGGTGACCAAGGTTTATGGATCGGGGCAGGCGGCGATGGAGGCCCTGCGCGGCATAGACCTCACCATCGAGGAAGGGGAGTTCGTGGCGGTGATGGGACCCAGCGGATCGGGCAAATCCACCTTCCTCAACATCCTGGGCTGTCTGGATACGCCCACGGCTGGAGTCTACACCTTCAAGGGTCTGGATGTCGGCCAACTGACCCGCAACCAGCGTGCCCTTCTGCGTCGCCACTACCAGGGCTTCGTTTTCCAGGGTTACCACCTGCTCAACCGCACCTCAGCGCTGGAGAATGTGGAGCTGCCCTTGATCTACCGCCGGGTTCCGGCCAGGGAGCGGCGAGAGCGTGCGCTTCAGGCCTTGGAGAGGGTAGGTCTGAGGGGATGGGAATCACACACCCCCAGCGAGCTCTCGGGAGGCCAGAAGCTACGGGTGGCCATCGCCCGCGCGATCGTAACGGAGCCAGCCGTGCTCCTGGCCGACGAACCGACGGGCAACCTGGATACGGTGAGAAGCCACGAGATAATGAATTTGCTTCGTGGGCTGAACTCCTCTCAGGGAATAACCATCGTCATGGTCACCCATGAGCCGGTCATGGCCGCCTATGGCAAGCGCATTGTCCGTTTCCTGGATGGAAAGGTAGAAGCGGATGAGCCCAACGGGGGGACCTGCTGATGATATGGAATGCGGTTCTTTTGGCACTGCGGGAGATCAGGCGCAATTTGATGAGGTCCGCCCTGACCATGCTGGGCATCGTTATCGGGGTGGCCTCAGTTATCACCCTGGTGACCCTGGGTAGCGGTTCCACCGCTCAGGTGGCGGACCAGATCGCCAGCATGGGGAGTAATTTGCTCATGGTAACCGCGGGCAAGAGGCTGGGCCCAGGGCACTCCTCCACCGCCTCCCCCTTCAAGCTGTCCGACGCCGAAGCCATCGCTCGCGAGATCAGCTCGGTTGCCTCCGTGGCCCCCGTTTCATCCCAGTCCATGATGGTTGTCTTCGGCAACGCGAACTGGTCGAGCAGCGTCACGGGCACTGATAATGAGTATTTCGCTATTCGGAGATGGTCCCTCAAGGCGGGCCGCCTATTCAACGAGGGAGAGCTGCGTGCGGGGGGTTCAGTTTGCATCATAGGGGAGACCGTGCGCCGGAAGCTGTTCGGCAGGCAGGACCCGATAGGATACAAGATTCGCCTGCAAAAGCTCTCCTGCGAGGTGATCGGCTTGCTGGAAGCCAAAGGGCAGAGCGTCATGGGAACCGACCAGGACGATCTGGTCGTGGTTCCCCTGCGCACCTTCCAAAGGCGAATCTCCGGAAATCAGGATGTGCGCGTCATCCAGGTTTCGGTGAAGGAGGGAGCATCCACGGAGAAGGCGCAGCGTGATATCGCGCAGTTGATGAGGGAGCGGCGGCATCTGTCGCCCAGCGAGGAGGATGACTTCGAGGTGAGGGACCTGAAGGAGATCGCCAAGACGCTCACCGGGACCACACGCACCCTCACCACCCTTCTGGGGGCAGTGGCCGCCGTTAGCCTGTTGGTGGGCGGGATCGGGATCATGAACATCATGATCGTATCGGTCACCGAGCGCACCCCGGAGATCGGGATCCGTCTGGCTATCGGCGCCCTGGAACGGGATGTGCTCACGCAATTCCTGGTAGAGGCGGTGGTGCTCTCTTCCCTGGGTGGCCTGCTGGGGATTCTATTGGGACTATCCGCCTCGCTCTGGGGGGCCAGAATGGTCAATGTGCCTTTCATCTTCAAGCCTACCGTCGTCCTCAGCGCCTTCCTCTTCTCGGCCGGGGTGGGAATCATCTTCGGCTTCTTCCCGGCGCTCAAGGCTGCTCGCCTGGACCCGATCGAGGCCCTGCGGCACGAATAGGATCGCCATCCGGTCAGCTCCTCTCCGGTTTCCGCTTTCAGCGAATATCCCTGAACCCCTCTTTCAGCCTCTCCTTTTTCGGGAGTCCCTGCCTGTGATATATCTTATGGGCCAATGATGATAGTTCTTCCGCCTCCTCCGGCTGAGGCGCAAAATGGAACGGTGTTCCTCTCCCGATCGAAAGGTGGAATGAGATAGGTATGAGAGGCAGGGAGCAGGAGCCGATTAGACAAGAGACGCAGTACGAGAAGGACCAACGATTCAACTGGCTGGTCTTTTGGCTTCACTCCTTCCGATATCGGGCGGCCCTTTCAGTCTTGGCCCCCATAGCCCGCCACAAGGCGGGCCGAAAGCTGAGGGTGGTAGAGATCGGTTGCGCCCATGCCCGGCTTTATTCGGTCCTCGATGGAAGCTTCGATATCGACTACACGGGCATCGAAATAGATCCCCTTTTTGTGCAAACGGCGCGTTTCCGTCACGGAGGAAAGCCGAATTTCATGTTAATCCACGAGTCGGCGACGACGGCTTTGTCGCGGATTGAAAATCCCGATGTGATCTTTGCCCTGGAGACCCTGGAGCACATACCGGAGCCGGAGGTGGTTCGGATCGTGGAGACCATTGCTGCCCTTCGCCCCCAGCTCTTTGTTTGCTCCGTCCCCATCGAGATAGGGCCGGCAGTATGGCTCAAGAATATAGGGTCTTTCCTTACGGGTTACATGCGTCACCGGGAGTACAGTTGGAGGGAAACCTTCTGGGCCGGTCTTTATCGCCTGGATAAGTTGCCACCCCATACGATTACCCACAAGGGATTCGATTGGCGATGGCTGGCACAGGTCATACGCCGTCATATGAGGGTAGTCGAGATCCGAAAGTTCCCGCTCGGGTTCCTACCGGCCGCCTTTGCCTTCACGGCCTTCCTGGTGGCTGAGCCGCGAGATAAATGAGCTCCGCGACTAATGGCTTTGGGATGCCGGGTCGGGAACTCTCTTTCGGTTATTCCTCTATTCAGAAGGGCCAGAAAAGGTTTATCCGAACCCCCCTGCGGGAGGGATCTAAAGCTATCGAGGGATCGGAGGGGAGATCGAGGCCGAGAAAGGCGTCGTTGAAGAAGGCGCCCAGAAAGTGGCCCAGGGCCGCCCCGACCAGGACATCGGAAGGGAAATGCTTTCCCGCCTCCAGGCGTGCCCAGGCCGTTCCCATGGCCATACTGAAGAAACCTACCCGCAGGGCAGCCTTGGTCCCCCCGGAGAGGGGCAGGGAATCGAGATTGCGGGAGGCGAGGGTGAGGTTTACCGCCGCAGCGGAGGCGTGGGCGGAGGGAAAGCTTCTCTCGCTGGTGCCATCAGGCCGCTGGCGGTGTGTGGTCTCCTTGAGGAGATCGGTCATCCCATCGGTAAGGGCGATGGCGGCTCCCCCGATCGCGATTCCCTTGGCCTTGGCCAGGGCCCACTGGGCACGGTCCTCTCCGCTTGGGGTGACCAGGCCCGATGAGAGGTAGGCGGCAAAGGCAGAGTAGGTGAGATAATCGCTAGCCCGGTCCGCATTCTCCTGGGATCCGAAAAGGGGGGTGTGCTCCGAGGTCCATCCAGCTACCTTACGGTCCAGGTCGGCTGCCTGGAAGGCCAGGGCACCGGCCAGCGGGCCCCAGGTTGCCGGCTCCAGGGCGGCTTCTTTGGCCGCTGCCCATAGCCGATGCCAGCCCGGAAAGGCGGTGGCATCCTGGCCCCAGCCGCGACCGCTGGGCAGGGTAGCACAGCCGCAGACGCTGGCGATGGCGGCAGCCAGCAGGAGGATCCAGATCGCCTGGATCCCATGAGACCATTTTCCCCGTCTGATGGAGGAGGGAAGGCTTGCTGGGAAATGCGTGGGAAGGAGCATGGCCGCCGCATTTTCCTGAATCAGGGGCTGCGTGTCAAGCCGCGTTTGCGATTTTTCTGCAGACCAAGGAATTGGGCCTGATAGCAAGGGAGGACAAGGGTGATGGAACAGGACTTCATCGAATCGCGAGAGGAGATGGAAGAGATCCTCAAAGAGGAGGAGATAGGTTTCCTGGGCGTCGTTTACGCGGGAAGGCCCTATGTGGTTCCCCTGAACTATGCCTACCGAGATGGCAAGATCATCTTCCATTGTGCCCTGGAAGGCAGGAAGCTGGAGGCGATACGCCAGAATCCTGTGGTCTCCTTCGCGGTGGCACGCCAGTTGGGACCGGTTCGTCCTCATGGCAAAGACCCCTGTCATCTGGACAGCGATAGCGTTATCTGCACCGGGGTTGCCCGCATCGTGGAGGATGTCCGGGAGCGAATGCTGCTCCTCAATGCCTTCAATCGCCGTTTCCGGCCGGAGGCGGAAGACCGGCCTCTGGAGCAGATCGAGCGGTGCGGATGCGTCGAGATCACCCTGAGCGAGATGACCGGTCGTCGGGAGAGGGAGCGAGTGTGTACTATGTGGAGGTATGTGTTCGGGGAGATCCAATCGCGATGACGATGGATATCGGTGGAGGGCAGGCCTGGACCGATCCCCTCCCCCGATGGACCTGTCCTGGCCCTTTTCGATCGAACCTCGAGAGAGGAGGGAGGTGCATAGATGCGGGTGCGGTTGCGGGAAAAGCGGGCGGAAACAGCGGAGGCGATGTCCTTCCTCTTCGATCTGGAGGGGGGATCCTACGAGTACCTCGCGGGGCAGTTCACGGTATTGGAACTGGAGCGATTGGCCTTTCCCGATGAGAGGGGAAGCCGTCGCTACCTGACCATCTCCAGCTCACCGACGGAGCAGGGGTTACTCATGTTCACCACCAAGCTGACCGGAAGCGGGTTCAAGGAGACGCTGCGGCAGGCAGCTTTGGGATCGGAGGTGACGGTCGAGCCTGCCCGGGGCCGGTTCGTAATGCTTCCGGGGGAGGAAAGGCTTCGCCATGTGTTCATAGCCGGCGGAATCGGCATCACTCCATATCGTTCCCTGTTGCGATCCCTGGTGGACCGGAAGATATCGATCCAGGCTACCTTATTCTATTTCGAGCGTTCCCTTCCCCTGTTGGTATTCAGAAGGGAACTGGAGGATATGGAAAGGCAAACCCCATCTTTTTCCCTGGTCCCGGTAATCCGCGAACCGGACCCTGAGTGGAGGGGCGAAACGGGCAAGTTCGACCGAGCCCTGCTGGATCGTCATGTGCCCACCCTGGAGGACACGCTTTTCTGGATCTGCGGTCCGCCCCTGATGGTTTCCGAGATCAAGGACATTCTCCGGCAGATGGGGATCCCCGAAGGGTCCCTCCGGACCGACAGCTTCACCGGTTACTGAAGACCTCCAGATGAGAAGCCGTCATCTGACCTAAATCATAGAATCCGGGGGAGATCGCTCTTACCGTAGGGTCAGACTAGGCATGGCTGATCCAGGGGGCCGACCGCAGGTGAAGAGGATATGACAAGAGCAACGAGAGTGAGCTCAGAAGGGAGGGCCAGGATGTTTTGCAATCAGTGCGAGCAGACAGCGAAGGGAACGGGGTGTACGGTCTCGGGGGTGTGCGGCAAGAACCCGGAGGTGGCCGCCCTACAGGATCTCCTGATCTATGGTCTGAAGGGCCTATCCATCTATGCTGACAGGGTACGACAGTTGGGAGGAAGGACAGACGAGGAGACCGACCTATTCACGGTGGAAGGACTTTTCAGCACGGTGACCAATGTCGACTTCGACCCGTCCCGGCTGGAATTCCTGCTCCGGAGATGCTACCAGCTAAAGGAGCGAGCACGCCTCGCCTACGAGAATGTCTGGAAGGCGAAAAGCGGGACCGAGGCGCCGCCACTGGGGGAGGGGCCGGCGACCTGGGTTCCCGCCCCTGATAGGCCCGGGCTGGTAAAGCAGGGAGAGGAGAACGGCGTCCTCACCTATCACCAGGATGAGGACAAGCGGTCCGCCCTGGAGATCCTGACCTTCGGTCTCAAAGGCATGGCGGCCTACGCCGATCATGCCGCCATTCTGGGATACAGGGATGAGGAATTGTTCTCCTTCCTGCATCGGGCACTGGCGGCCACGGCCGACAAGTCCCGGGGCCTCACGGAGTTGGTGGACCTTTGCCTGGACTGCGGGAAGTACAACCTGAAGGCCATGGAGCTGCTGAATCGGGCCCACACCGAACGTTTCGGCCACCCGGTCCCCACCCGGGTCAACCTGGGGACTAGGGCTGGAAAGGCCATCCTAATCTCCGGCCATGACCTGCTGGATCTGGAAGAGCTGCTGCGGCAAACCGAGGGCAAGGGGATAAATGTGTACACCCATGGGGAGATGTTGCCGGCACATGGTTATCCGGGATTGAAAAGGTTCTCTCACCTGGTCGGCAATTACGGAGGGGCCTGGCAGGACCAGCAGAGGGAATTCCCCCTTTTTCCCGGCTCCATCCTGATGACCACCAACTGTCTGCAGAGGCCGGCAGATAGCTACATCCGCAACATTTTCACCTCGGGGCTGGTCGCCTGGCCAGGGGTGGCCCACATCGGGGATCGGGATTTTACCCCCCTCATCCAGCGGGCCTTGGAGCTTCCGGGCTTCCCCGAGGCGCCGGGCAAGGAGATTCTGGTGGGCTTCGGGCATCAGGCGGTACTGGGCCTGGCCGACAAGATCATCGGGGCGGTGAGATCGGGTGCTATCCGCCATTTCTTCCTGGTAGGGGGCTGCGATGGAGCCAAGCCCGGTCGCAACTACTACACCGAGTTCGCGGAAAAGGCTCCGCCCGATACGGTCATCCTCACCCTGGCCTGCGGCAAGTACCGGTTCAACAAGCAAGACCTGGGCGAGATCGACGGTATTCCCCGGCTCCTCGATGTAGGTCAGTGCAACGACGCCTATTCGGCGATCCGCATCGCTCAGGCCCTGGCCGAGGCTTTCCAGGTAGGGGTGAACCAGCTCCCGCTTTCCTTGATCCTCTCCTGGTACGAGCAGAAGGCAGTGGCAATCCTGCTGACGCTGCTTCACTTAGGGATCAAGAACATCAAGCTCGGTCCCTCCTTGCCTGCCTTCGTGAGCCCGCAGGTCCTGCAGTTCCTGGGCGAGAAGTTCAACCTATCTCCGATTTCCACGGCCGAGGAGGATCTGAGGGCCATCTTAGGCTGAGCAGATGGGGGAAGCAGGGGCAAGATGAGGACTGGTGTTCAGCGAGGCTGTGCGGCCAGTCGGAGGCGAGAGGTGGTTTCATTTCTCGCCTCCTTCCTTTGCGGGCCAAGGAGCTTCCCTCATGGGTAGCAACACCAGCATCCCGGAAAGGAAAAAGGCCGCCACCGCCAGAATGGCGGGCCGCTGGCTGCCGAAGGAGGAGGAGAGAATCCCGAAAAGCAAGGGACCCAGGATGGCAGAGGATTTTCCTACCAAAGAGTAGACTCCGAAGTACTCGGCCTCCTTTCCCGGCGGGACCAGCCGGGCGAATAGGGCCCGGGAGGCCGCCTGAATCGTTCCCAGGCCCAGCCCGGCCAGACCAGATAGGCTCCAGAACTGGGCCTGGGTCCGCACCAGGAAGGCCGATGAGACCGCCACCGTCCAGAGGAGGAGGGAAAGGATCACCACCTTCTTGGCTCCCCAGAGATCGGTGGGTCGGGCCAGGGCAAAGGCACCGAGGAGGGCGAAAAGCTGGACCGTTAGATAAAGGTAGACCAGGCCAGTAGCGGAGAAGCCCAAAGTGGTGGCCGCGAACACGCTGGAGAAGACGATCACCGTGTTGACACCGTCCTCGTAGAGCAGGTAGGAGAGGAGGAACCTGCGGATCTCCTCTCCTTTCGTCATCTCCCGGAGGCTCTTCCAGACTTGCTTGGCTCCCCCCACTGCGACAGCGAGAAGGGAGGGCGAGCCCGCTTCATCCGGGGGTAGGTAAAAGAAGGCAGGAAGGGAGAAGAGGGCAAAGAAACAGGCCACCATCAGCCAAGTAGAGGCGAACTGACCTGACCGGACCAGAGGAAGGGCCAGGAGCAGGGAAAGGATGGAGCCCAGATACCCGACCCCGTAACCCCAGGCCGAGACCCGGCCCTGATGCGAGGGCGGTGCGATCCGGGGCAAGAAGGAGTTGTAGAAGACCAGCCCGCCCTCCATTCCCAGGTTGGCCAGGACTATCAGTGCAAAGCCAGGCAGGGCCATTCCCTCCTGCAAGGAGGAGAGGGCAGCAATGGCTGCGACGCTGAGGGCGGTGTAAAGAAAGAGAAACCTCTTTTTCCATCCCCCGAAATCGGCGATCCCGCCCAGGAAGGGAGAGCTGAGGGCCACCAAGGCCATGCTGAGGGAGATGGCCCTTCCCCACCAGAGATCTCCTCTTCCCCCCTCGTTTCCCACCACCACCTGTACATAGTAGACCGGAAAGACTACGGCGGCTATGACCGCCGAGTAGCTGGAATTGGCGAAGTCGTAGAGGATCCAGCTCGCTACCTGTCTTCGGTCCAGGATCATGAGGTTGGTTGAGGGATTCGGGCCAAATCTCAAAAAAACGAAAAATGCACTTTACCGAGAGGGGACGATATGGGATAGTTTCCGCCGGAGCTGGAGCCGGCTGCGCCTCATGGGTATTCAGAGATGTTCCGAGGGAGAGATTCCATGATCCCCGCCCAGGGCCCGTCCAGGAGAAAGGAAAGGATCATGCAGCGGAATGTCAAGATCGTCATCTTTCTGAGCCTGATTAACTTCGCGGGGGCCTTATGGCCGGTGACCGCTCTAGTCAACCGGATCGAGCCATTCGTTCTGGGGCTTCCCTTTTTCCTCTTCTGGACCACCCTTTGGATATTGGTTTGCTTCTTCAACCTGCTCCTCTGCTATCTGCTTTGGGATAAAAGGGAGGACAGGCGGCCATGAACAGCCTGGCCCTCTGGATCATCTTAGGGTGGTTGCTCCTCAGCACCACGGTGGGCGTTTTGGCCGGGGTGAGGCGGAAATTCTCCATGGAGGAATGGTTCGTAGGGCAGCGCGGCTTCGGGTTGATCCTCTTCTATGTAGTGGCGGCAGCGGAGATCTACAGTGCCTTTGCCTTTCTGGGCTTGGCGGGCTGGGCGTACAAGTTCGGGGCACCCATCTACTACGCCCCCATGTACAATGTCCTGGCTTATACCCTGTTCTTCTTCATCGGCCCCGCTATCTGGAGGTATGGCAAGGCGCATGGCTATGTTACCCAGCCCGATTTCTTCATCCACCGCTACCGATCCCCCTCGCTGGGGATAGCGGTGGCTACCATCGGTTTTCTCTTCACCATTCCCTACCTGCAGCTCCAGATCATGGGAACGGGTATGATCATCCAGCTCTCCAGCGGGGGTGCCATTGACTGGCGGGGGGCAGTGGTTATTTCTTCGCTGGCTGCCATCGTATTCGTCACCATCAGTGGCCTTCGGGGAGTGGCCTGGACTAATCTGCTGCAGGCGATCCTCATGCTGGTATGCATGTTCTCGGTAGGGTTTCTCTTTCCCCAGAAGTTCTTCGGGGGGGTGGGCGAGATGTTCCACCGCCTATCCGAGGTGAGCCCTCAGCATCTGGTCCTCCCCGGCAAGGCAGGGACGATGGGGGTTGGCTGGTATACCAGCACCACCCTGATGTCGGCCCTGGGCTTCTGGATGTGGCCCCATCTCTTTCTCACCATCTACTCCGCGAAAAGCGCCCAGATCATCCGGAGGAATGCGGTCATTCTACCCCTCTTCGCCCTAGCCCTGATCCCGGTCATCCTCGTGGGCTACACTTGCTTCTTGGTGAGCCCTGACCTGAGGGATCCGGATCACGCCATGCTCATCACCCTGACCCGCTTCTTTCCGCCGTGGATGGCCGGTCTGATGGGCGCCGGCGGGACGGCAGCCGCCATCTCCACTTCCTCCGCCCTCACCCTTTCCGCGTGCACCCTTTTCGCCCGCAATATCTATCAGCGTGGGATCGATCCCCGGGCCAGCGACGATCAGGCCGCCCGAGTGGCTCGGGGGTTGGTGCCGGTGGTGGCAGCCCTGGCCGTGGCCCTGACCTTTCTGCGGCCCAAGATGCTGGTGGCTCTTCTCCTGCTCGGCTACTCCGGCATCACCCAGTTCTTTCCCGGGGTCGTCCTGGGCCTATTGTGGCGCCGAACGAGCAAGGTGGGGGTGTGGGCAGGCATGGGAGCAGGGATCGCCACCCTTCTCTTCATCAACTATGGGTTGAAATCTTCACCCTTGGGCCTCTTCTTCGGGTTCTGGGGCCTGATCGTCAACTTGGCCGTCTGCCTCCTGGTAACTCTGTTCACCAGGCCCCCCGCCAAGGAGGACCTGGACCGCTTCTATCGCATCCGCTAGCGCTGTAGGGGCTCACCTGATCTCGGCTACCCCATTGCCCGGGCTGGGCCATTTTTGGTAGACCTTGGGGTCATGGCCAGGCACGATCAGGTCGAGCGATGAGGCCACCTCTCTGATCCTCTCCAGGGCCTGGTAGGCCTCGTAGCTGGACTGACCGGTACCGATTGGGGTCATGGTCTCCAGGTTCTCGAACATGTAAACGATGTCGGAGGCCAGGACTACCGTTCCCGAGGCAGTGTTGACGGAGACCCACTGGAAGCCGTAGGTATGCTTGCCTCCCAGGTAGCACTTGATCCCGGGGATTATCTCCTTGTCCCCTCGGATCAGCTTCACGCGTCCGTCCCAGTTCCAGTTCACCAGGTCCAGTACGTCTTCCCGGTTCAGTCCAATCTTGCCGAAGTTGCTCTGGGCGGCCTCCCCGGCCGCGAACTCGAGCTCGTCCTTCTGTATCCATATGGTGGCCTTGGGATTGAAGTTCTCGATGTTTCCGGCATGATCCCAGTGGGCGTGGGTGAGGATAATGTCGGTGACCTGCGAGGGCTTTAGGCCGATCTTGGGGAGCAGCTTATCGGTTCGCGTCCAGTCCTTGATGCCCCATTTGCTGACGAACCTCTCGTCGGAGAAACCGGTGTCCACCAGGACTACACGGCCATTGCCGACGATGACCCAGAAGGACCAATCCAAGGTCATCTTTTCTCCCGGCGTGCCCAGATTGAAGAGGTAGCTGCGGTCGTACCCCTCCATGGTGCCGTAATGGAGGGCGTAGACCTTGTAGATAGGAGCCTCTTTCGGGAGGTCGGCCGCCGTGGCAAGACTTACGGCACTAGTCAGGATCAGCAGGAACAAGCAGAGCGAGCTCAGCACCCACCTTAGCCTTTTCATGTCAGGTCCTTTCTGCCAAAGGGTTTGGTTTCGAGATGGGAGAACAGGCGCCGAACATCCTTTTAGGGCATAGCAGAGGCCTTGTCAAGCCAAGACCTCCTTCATCGTGCCCCAGCTCCGAAGGTGGTGGGGGAAGAGATACCCTTCCTGCCTTCTGCCTGGCCCTGAAATGGCGATTGCCAGTGGATACGCCCAGGTGCCGAGGCTGAGCTCAGAGGAGGGGGTTCATCTGGTGGGAGCGGGGAGGAGATTCTAATATAGGTGGGGGCCGGAGGCGGGTAAGGCCTTGATTTCCGCCCGGAGAGAGGGTCGGCGGGCTTTTGGCATGGTGCGGATTGGAAAAGGGAGGGCTAAGGAGATGAAAGGGTTTGGATGGCTGGGTAGGCTCAGGTCGATGTTGACAAGGGCGCATCTGCTCCTGCTCCTTCTGGCAGCCGCGGCGATCGCACCTGCCCAGGGAAAGGAGGTGGATAAGGAGCTCCTATGGGCAAAGGTGGATCGCCTTTCGCAGCAGGTGGAGCCGAAATGCATCGCTTGGAGGCGGGATATCCACCAGCACCCGGAGCTTTCAGGGAAGGAGTATCGCACCGCCCAACTGGTGGCGCAACACCTCCGCGGTCTCGGCCTGGAAGTGCGGACCGGCGTGGCCGGCACGGGGGTGGTGGGCGTACTCAAGGGATGGCGGGATAGACCGGTGGTGGCGCTGCGGGCGGACATGGATGCGCTGCCGGTAACGGAGGCGACGGATCTGCCCTTCGCCTCCAAGATGGAGGCCGAATACGAAGGAAAGGAAGTGGGGGTGATGCACGCCTGCGGACATGATGCCCACACTGCCATCTTGATGGCCGTGGCCGAGGTGCTCTCCCGGGTGCGGGAGGATATCCCCGGCACGGTGAAGTTCATCTTCCAACCGGCTGAGGAGTTGGGTGAAGGGGCGGCCGGGATGATCAAGGAGGGAGTCCTCGATATGCCCTCGGTGGATGCCATCTTCGGCCTGCATGTGGGCACTTATCCGGTGGGCACCCTCTGGTATCGACCCGGTGGATACCTGGCCAGCGCGGATCTCTTTTCCCTAGTGGTCGTCGGTTCTCAGACCCACGGGGCCAAGCCTTGGATGGGAATAGATCCCATCGTGATTGCCTCGCAGATCGTTCTGGGCCTGCAAACCGTCGTGAGCCGCCAGGTCGATCTGACAGCCACTCCTGCAGTGATCTCGATCGGGAGCATCCATGGGGGGGTGCGCTTCAACATAATTCCCGACCGGGTGGAGATGGTGGGTACCATTCGGGCTTTCGACCGCGACATCCAGAAGGAGATCCATCAGCGGATGAGGAGGACGGCGGAGATGATTGCCGAGAGCGCAGGGGCCAGGGCGGAGGTGAAGATCGAGAGCAAAGTCCCGGTCGCTTACAACGACCCGGACCTCACTCGGCGCATGCTCCCCACCCTGGAGAGGGTGGTGGGGGAGGGAAGGCTGCTGGTGGGACCCCAGACCACGGGATCCGAGGACTTTGCCTTCTTCCAGGAGAAGGTACCGGGGCTTTACTTCTTCCTGGGGATCACCCCCGAAGGAGGGAAGGCAATCCCCCACCACTCGCCCCATTTTTATGTGGATGAGGCCGCCTTGATCGTCGGCGTCCGGGCCCTGGCCCACCTCGCCCTGGACTTTTTGGCCGATTAGGCTGGGCCTATTGGGCCACGTCCCGGGGGAGGAAGCGAGGAGGCCGCCGGTATTTGGTCGCCTGCTCGAAGGAGTAGGCGAGCTTGATCAGGGTTGGTTCGCTGAAGGCGCCCCCCATGAAGGAGATCCCCACCGGTATACCGAAGATGTAGCCGGCCGGAACGGTGATGTGTGGGTATCCCGCTACCGCCGGCAGCGAAGGTGCCCATTTGGGTGAGCCGAAGGGCGGGATCAACTTGTCCCCGATCACCAAATCGATCAGGCAGATGGGACCACCGGTGGGCGCAACGATCGCATCCAGATTGTATTTCTTCAGGGTGGCGTCGATACCCTCGGTGCGGGAAAGGCGACGATTCCTCTCCAGGGCTTTTCTGTACGCTTCATCCGTAAGGGGGCCCTTGCTTTCGGCCAGCAAGAAGACCTCCTGTTCGAAATAGGGCATCTCCAGGGCCCGATGGCTCTCGTTGAACTCGATCAGGTCCTTGAGGGTCTTGGGACCTCCCGGTCCTCGGGTGGCGAGATACTTGGCCATGTCGGCCTTGAACTCGTAGAGGAGTACCTCGAACTCGCTATCGCCGAATCTGCCCGCCGTTTCGATATTGGCGGGATCCACGATTACCGCCCCCTGTTGCCGCATTACCTCGATGCACTGCTCCATCAACTGGTCTACCTTCTCATGGTAGCCGAAGAAGTTGCGGGCCACCCCGATGCGCGCCCCGCGCAGTCCCTGAGGATCCAGGAACCTGGTGTAATCGGTGAAGGCCTTGCCCCGCGAGTTGGAGGTTTCCGGATCCCGCGGATCCAGGCCGGTCATGGCCCCCAGAAGGATAGCCGCATCGGCTACCGTCCGGGCCATGGGGCCAGCCGTATCCTGACTGTGGGCGATGGGGATGATCCCGGAGCGGCTGATCAGGCCGAGGGTAGGTTTGATTCCCACCAGGGAGTTGGCCGAGGAGGGGCAGGTGATGGAGCCGTCGGTCTCGGTTCCGACCGCCGCCACCGCGAGATTAGCGGCGATAGCAGCTCCCGATCCGGAGCTGGAGCCGCAGGGATTGCGGGTAAGGATGTAGGGGTTGAGGCACTGTCCCCCCCTTGCGCTCCAGCCACTGGAGCCGCGGGTGGAGCGGAAGTACGCCCACTCGCTCAGGTTCGTCTTTCCCAGGATGATGGCGCCTGCCTCCCGTAGTTTCTGTACCAGGAAGGCGTCCTGCAGGACCGGGACCCCCAGCAGGGCAAAGGAGCCAGCAGTGGTGTTCATCTTATCGGCGGTGTCGATGTTGTCCTTCACCAGGATGGGAATGCCGTGCAGGGGGCCGCGGATTCTCCCCTCGGCCCGCTCCTTGTCCAACTGATCGGCTATGGTCAAGGCATCGGGATTCACCTCCAGCACCGACCTCAGGGTTGGTCCCTTCCAATCGAGCTGTTGGATCCGGGCCAGGTACCACTCGGTGATGGAGCGAGCGGTGTACTTTCCCGACTGCATCCCCTCCTGCAGTTGAGCGATGGTCGCCTCCTCCAGGTCCAAGGCCGCTGCCGCCAGGGGGTAGTGGGCGAAGAAGACCAGGGAGGCCAGGGCAATCAGCACCCCTCCTAGCCCCCGCTTCAGCCTGATTCCCGATAATCGATCTGTCCTTGTTCTCATAGCCCCCATGGCTCTTCCTCCTCTCTGGCTAACAGAAGTTGACGGAAACTGATCTTCGAATCCCCAATCTTCGAATCCCCGATCCCAAATTGGATGGAGAAGCAGGGACCGAAAAATAATCCCGCTGCTGGACGAGGCTGGGGGATGGGCTCTCTCCTCGACTCTGCAAAAGTTAGCGACCCTTTTTCTTTCCGATCTTAGGGCCAGGGTTTTCTCCGGTCTCAGTGGGGGAAGCTGTCTTCCTATGCTTCATCGCCACTGGTGAGTTTGGGGACCACCTCCAGGCTTCCCTCTGCGAGGTCAATCCATGCAGTCCGGTGCCTGCCGACCCCTCCCTGGTGCAAATCGATCAGGGGGGGACATTTCAAGGGATGGATACGCTCTTCAACTTCATTGTCTTCGGCGGATACTGGGTCATATAATCTTCCTCTTTGATCAATCCCACTCCAGGCTTGATCCAGTTGTAGACATCTGAGTTTGAAATTGCAGGGACACGGCTGTGAATCTTGAGGCACCCGTCGTAGGTTCCAGCGGGGACCGTTACGCTTTCCACTGCCTCGACCGTAGCCTCGACAGTATTTCCTTCCTCATCCACATAGGTCCAACTCGTACCGGTAGCTGCATTCTGCCAGGGCATATATTCCAAGCCGAATCCCTTATAGCGGTACAGGGCCGTGGCCGTGGAACGAAACTGCAGGGTGCGGTATTCGCCTCCTTCCTTGAAGTCGAGATTATAGTAGATCTTGTTGGGGAAAATAGCCGTCACTCCGGTTACCTTTGCTGTTTGGGTAGTGGGAAGAGGGCCTCCCGATCCGTAGGTGACGGTGTAGGTCATGGTCTGGCCGATCTTGAGGGGAAAGAAATCCGCCGCCAGCCCTATCCCCAGATGGCCCAGCAACAGTACTGCCACCACGATGGTGGATAGAACGACCGCCTGACTGATGTGCCTCGATTCCATTTGAGCCCTCCTTTTCCTCTCCTGACCAGATCCCCTTTCCTCTGCTCCCATGGGAGATGGCGAGCGAACGGCCAAGCTTGACGAAGTGGTTATACGCTATCGGGAAGGCAAAAGAAAAGGTGATATACGGAGCTTCTACTACGGTTTTTCGCTTTCAGATTTGAAAAATGACAATTCATAGAGCAGAACTGAGCATAGCTTGCATTCGCGCGTCTGGACCTTTCAAGGATCGACATTTCAACTGATGGAGAGGGCGGCGAGTAGGACTTGAAAGGAGGCCGGGATTGTGCTAACTTGCCGCTGACTGGCAGGGCGGGGGTCTCCCCGCGGCTGCCGAGCTGGCAAGCAGGCAGGGAAGGGTAAAGGAGCTGCCCAGGCGGCGAGGAGGGCTGAGGCCATGAGGCGGAGGGAATGGTCAGAGATGCTCCGGGAGCTGGAAGGGGCGATTCGGATTGGCCCTGGAGGGCTGGTGGAGATCGTCGATGGGGCCCGGATCAGAGGGCAACTGGTGGAGGAGCTGGTGCGCCGGGCGGTGTTCGCTGATAAGGCGGAGGAGCGCGGTGGTGCGCGCCGGCTCATCTGGTCTTTGTCCGAGGCCTCCGGCATCTTTCCCAGCTCCATCCAAGAGCTGTACCAACAGATGGGTAGGGGCAAGTATGACGGCTTCACCGTCCCCGCCATCAACCTCCGGGGCATGACCTACGATGTGGCCCGGGCCGCCTTCCGGGCGGCGTTGAAGGGGCAAGTAGGGGCTCTCATCTTCGAGATTGCCCGTTCCGAGATCGGATATACCCAGCAGAGGCCGGGCGAATATGCGGCCGCGATCATGGCCGCAGCCATAAGGGAAGGATACTCCGGGCCTCTCTTCCTCCAGGGTGACCATTATCAGATCAGTGCCAGGCGCTATCGGGCCGACCCTGAGGGGGAGCTGGAAGCAGTCCGGGACCTGGTTCGCGAATCCTTGGCCGCTGGCTTCTTCAACATCGACATCGACGCCTCCACCTTGGTGGACCTCTCCCGACCCAGCCTGGAAGAGCAGCAGCGCCTCAACTTCGAGGTGGTGGCCGATTTCACTGCCTACATCCGAAGCCTGCAACCGCCCGGGGTCGAGGTATCGGTGGGGGGCGAGATCGGGGAGGTGGGAAAGAAGAACAGCACCGTAGAGGAGCTGCGGGCCTTCATGGAGGGCCTGAAAGGCCAACTGGCCCGAAAGGACCGGGGCCTGAAGGGAATATCCAAGATCAGCATCCAGACCGGCACCACCCACGGCGGGATTCCCCTTCCGGATGGACGGGTGGCGGAGGTGAAGCTGGACTTCGATACCCTGGAGAGGCTCTCTCGGGTTGCTCGCGAGGAATACGGCCTGGCCGGTGCGGTCCAACACGGCGCCTCCACCCTGCCCCCCGAGGTATTCCATCTTTTCCCCCAGCGGGGGGCGGCCGAGATCCATCTCGCTACCGAGTTCCAGAACATGATCTACGACGATCCCTCCTTTCCGGATGATCTCCGCCAGGAGATCTACCAGTACCTGAAGGAGGACCCGTCCAGCGAGCGAAAAGAGGGGGAGACGGAGGAGCAGTTCATCTACAAGAACCGAAAGCGGGGATTTGGACCATTCAAGCAGAGATTCTGGAACCTGTCGGATGAGGTGAAGGAGACGATCTGCTCGCGCCTGGAGGCCAAGTTCGCCTTTCTCTTCGAGAAGCTCAATGTGAACCACACCCGGGAGCTGGTGGAGGCGGAGATCAGATCGCGGCCCCCCCGGATCAGGCTCCCCGAGGATCTCTCTCGCCTTGGCGCCGACATCCCGGCCGATCAGGCAATAGGGGGCTTGGTAGGCGAGGGAGAGTAGTCCGCGAAGGCCGATCGCAATCGGATCCTGCTATTTTGTCAAACCCGTGAAACCGGTATCGTCCAAGGTCACCCTGGTCTCCTTCACCCCCGATCCGGAAGGGATCATCGCCGCGGCGGGAAAACTCTGCTACGCCGCGGAGACCGATGATATCTTCGCCCATCGTCCTCAGGAAGCCCGCCGGTTGGTCCAGCAACTGCGTTCCTGGGGCCACCTCAGTCCCCTGGAACATGCCAGCTTCACCTTTCTCCTGGAAGGGGTTTCCCGGGCCCTGACCCACCAGTTGGTACGTCACCGCATCGCCAGCTATTCACAGCGGAGCCAGCGCTATGTGGAGGAGGGGGATTTCGACTACATAGTCCCTCCGCGGCTGCGGGGCACGGTGGTTCGCTACCGGGGGAAGGAATGGGAGGGAGAGGATTTCTTTCGGCGCACCATGGAGATGATCGGCGAACGCTATCGGGCCCTGGATCTAGCCCTGGGGGGAAGGGGGAGATCCAGCCACGAGGATGCCCGTTATCTGCTCCCCAATGCCTGCGAGAGCAAGATATTCGTAACCATGAACGCCCGTGAGCTGCTCCACTTCTTCGGGGAGCGCCTCTGCAACCGTGCCCAGTGGGAGATCAGGGAGGTGGCCCAGAAGATGCTGGATTTGCTCCGCCCAGCTTATCCCGGCATCTTCGGGGGGGCCGGCCCCAAGTGCATTGAACGGGGCCGCTGTCCCGAAGGCAAGAGGAGCTGCGGTAAGTTCGAAGAGATGAAACGCACCTACGGCCAATAGCCCCCGTCTGCTGGCCTGACAACCCTTCTTTCCCGCCTCCTTTGTCCATCATCCCATCCATCTGGACCTAATTCAGTCCTTATTCTATCTACCTATCTGCCGACCCAGGGCGGGACTGAGGTAGATGCGAGCGGCCTTCTCACGATGGAGGAAGGGCCGATACTCGGCTAGGGAAAGCAGGCCTATCCGGTCCAGGTGAGGCCAATAGCTATCCTCGGCGATGAGCAGGAATGGTTTCCCCTGCGCCAGGAGTCCTCGAAGCTTGTCTTGGTGAAGGCGGGGGATGGGGTGCCCATAATAGTAAATCAGCTGAACATACTTATGCCGGTAAGAGTACACAGGGGCCTGGCCCCGGACCTGCTCGATCCTTTCGACCATGGGTGCCAGAACCCGAAAGCGGTAGTTCACGGCATAGGGTTCGATGAGGGTGTAATAGACCACTCCTCCTCCGAGGAGGATCGCGGCGGTGTAAGCTATTAGGCGCCTTGCCCGTTTCGGCCTCGCCTCTTGGCAGCTCTGAAACCAGGCTTCGGTTCGGTAAGCCAACAGAGCAGTCGCTGCCGGGAAAGAGGGCAGGAGGTACTTTGCATGCTTGATTGCACAGAGGCTGAGGAGGAGGAAGGGGAGGGAAAACCAGGAGAGGAACCAAAGGCCTTCCCAGGAGCTCAGCAGGTCTCTGCTCAGCCTATGGGGGCGCCAGGCTAGGAACAAGATCCAGGGGGAGAAGTTCAGGATCATTTCCAGGAAGTAGCTGTAAAAGGGATCCCTGGTGCCATCCCCGACGGTCTTCCCCAGGATATCTCGTCGGAAGAAGACCTCCCAAGGCCCGCCTCCGGTTTGGAGGAAGGCATAGAGGTACCAGCTAAAGCCTACCAGAGCGAAGATGGTCCAACCAGACAAAGAAAGCAATCCCTGAAGGGCTCGGCGTTCTCGCGACAGCAACCAGAAGGCCAAGATGGGAGGGAGGAAGAAGGGGAGCGCAGCCGGCCCCTTGGTCAGAAAGGCGAGACCCCAGAAGAGATAAGCAAGGTGCAACTTCCCGCCCCCGCTGGGGGTTTGTAGGTAGTCCAGGAAGGAAAAGCCGGCCAGGGTACAGAAGAGGGTCAAAAGCATCTCGATCTCCGCCCGCCGCGCGTAGAGAACGAACTTGTAGGAGGTGGCTAGAATGAGACCTGCAAAGAGGGCGGCCCACCGCCCCCGGTAGCGAGCCACTTGCCGGAAAGTGAGCCAAATGACTGCAAACGCCCCGAGGGAGGAGGGAAGCCTGACTACCCACTCGGCGTCGCTGTGGAGGAGCAGGCCGAATGAGGCTGCTACCCAGTAAAAGAGGGGAGGTTTCATGAGGTAAGTCTTCCCTTCCATGGTGGGCAGGAGCCAGTTGCCGGTCCTGAGCATTTCCTTCACCACCAGCATCCTTCGGCCCTCGTTGAGGCTGAGGACAGGAAGGGACCAGATCCCCCAGAAAAGGATGATGGCGGAGCCCAGCAGGACCATCCAAAAGAAGGGGGAATAGGGAATCTCCTCGCCTATATCTCGCCCCCTACCACTCATGCCATCCTCCACCGATCCCGCCTCCATTCTCCTCGAACCCATCCTCCAGATCTTTCCCGCTGGAAACGGATCATTCTCTCCTCCCAGGGCGCCTGGAGGAAAGTTTTTTTATACCCTTTTTTCTTCCGATTGCAAGCAGAAAGTCCGGCCCAACAACAGCGATAGAATTTCTAACAGGTCCTCCTGAGGGATCCAAAAGTCTTTTAAGAGTTCAAAATCGCCTGCAAGCCTATCGGCGGATCTTTGGTAGGGGTTTCAGGTCATGGTTGCCAGCTCCAAGCACCGCTTTGGGATGGAGCGAAAGAGCAGGAGCTTTTCGGCATCCAGGGCCAGCTTCAGAATCACCTGTCCCGCATGGTGCACGATCCGCCCCGCCACCTGGATCAGCTTCCAGCGGAAGGTGGCAATGGGGTGAGGCCAAAAGGAGGGAGGCCAGGCGCTTGAAGCCGATGAACAGATTGGAGGCGATCAGGCCGATGCGGAAGAAGACCGCATTGGCAAAACTCCGTCCACAGGGCATCCGATCCAGACCCAATCCTCCTTTGAGCTCTTTCAGGAAGTTCTCCGCCTGTCCCCGTTGGTTGTGCCAGGCCAGGACTGCTGCAGTACTCTTCTGCTCGGAGGGCCAGTTGCAAGTGTCGCTCTGGAGCGAACAACTCCGGTGGAGGGCGTGCACCGTTTCCGCAATCTCATATCCACAACCTATAACCGGCTCCCTCCGGGATGTTTCGGATCGCCTCCTTCACCGCCCGCTCCTGATCCGCGGTGAGGGCCCAGAGCACCCCCTCTTCCTCCCGGGCGTTGATCAGATCCGCCTGATAGGAGGCCGAATCGGCACGATCATAGGCAATGCGCTTGCCTTTGGGCATGCGAGCCCGGCAGCTCCGATAGAAGCCGAGCGGATCTGTCACGGGAGAGGCTTTGCCCTCCCGGAGCTTCTCCTGCAGGCAGAGGGGATTCTCGAAGAGAAAGCCCAGTATCGGCATCCAGGGTCTACTCAGAGATCCCATGCCCAATCCGTGGAGTCCCTCTTGGTCGGTCTGGGGATCGCCCATCCGGCGGAGCCAATCCCCTGCCGGGTCGGGATCGGGGATCTCTGCTTGGTGGAGCAGCTCCATCAGGGGAGACTCCTGCTCCCACTCCCGGAGATCTTCCCGGGTCTGGCCTCCCGCTTGGAGCATCAAGACCAGGCTCTCCACCAAGGCGGAGGGGTCATAGCCCCGATTGCTGCCGGGAGGGGGGAGATATCGATCGCAGAGCTGCCTCAGTCCCAGTCCGTGGTGGTACCCCGCCAAGAGGGCCAGGCCTCCAGGGGCGGTGAGTTGTTCCTTGGTGCTTTCGAGCTTGAAGTCCAAGACGCTTTGTCGTATCATTCGTTAGGTCCTCCTTGGTCTGATGGGATTTCACCTGAAAGGGCAGTCCTTATACTCACCGAAACCCCTGATACCAAGAGGGCTTTTGTGTTTTATGGTGGTTCTATCGCCGTTTTAGGACCCGGACCGGAGAGGAAGGTGAAGAGGTCATTTGCGGGGAAAAACTCCTTTTCAGGCCGGGGCGGGTTGTGCTATAGTCCGGCCGGCTCGAGCTAATTCGACCTAACCTCGCGGGCAGGACAGGTGCAGATCGCAAGAAAGGAGCTATTGGGTTATGGCCTATCCGAGGATGATGCGCATTAGGCAGCAGATGGATGCCACCAAGGTCGCGGATGTGGTGGCCAAGACCAGGGAAGAGCTGGCTCGGATCGGGATCTCCTCCTTCATCAAACCGGGCCAGACCGTGGCCCTCACCTCCGGCAGTCGGGGGGTGGCCAATATCGACAAGATAACCCGCACCGTGGTGGAGGAACTGAAGAAGATCGGGGCCAAGCCCTTTATCGTCCCGGCCATGGGCAGCCACGGTGGTGCCACCGCCGAGGGACAGGTGGCCGTTCTCCGCTATTATGGGATCACCGAAGAGGCGATGGGTTGTCCCATCAAGGCCTCCATGGAGGTAGTCCACCTGGGAGAGACCCCGGAGGGTATCCCCCTCTACCTGGATAAGTATGCCTCCGAGGCGGATCACATCGGGGTGATCGCGCGGATCAAGCCCCATACCGATTTCTCGGGAGAGATCGAGAGCGGCTGGTACAAGATGATGGCCATAGGACTGGGAAAGCACAAGGGGGCCATGTACTACCATCAGGCAGCGGTTCAGCACGGCTTCTACCCTCTTTTCGTGGCGGTGGGGAGGGAGTTGCTGAAGCGCACCAAGATCTCCTTTGGAGTGGGAATGGTGGAGAACGGATACGACGAGACCGCCATCCTGGAGGCGGTACGGGCCGAGGAGATGGAGGCTACCGAGAGGCGACTCCAGAAAAGATCCAAGGAGCTTTTGGCCCATCTGCCTTTTGACCGCCTGGACATCCTGATCGTTGACGAGATGGGCAAGGATATCACCGGGGCCGGGATGGATCCCAATGTGATCGGGCGGATCATGAATGTGGTCACGCCGGAGCCTGATTCCCCCAAGATCACCCGGATCGTGGCCCGCGATCTGACCGAGGCCACGGAGGGCAATGCGGTGGGGATAGGACTGGCCGATTTCATCACCCGCCGTCTCTACAACAAGATCGACTTCGAGAAGACTCGAATCAATTGCCTGTGCGGGATCAGTCCGGAAAAGGGCCGAGTTCCCATCGTGGGTGAGACCGATAAGGAAGCCATCGACTATGCTTTCGCAACCATCGGAAATGTTTCCCCGGAAAGGGCCAAGGTTATCTGGATCAAGAACACGCTGGTCCTGGGTGAGGTAGAGGTATCGGAAGCGTTCCAGGAAGAGGTGACCCGACGCTCGGACCTTACCCCCCTCACCGGCCTGCGGGAGATGAGATTCGATCAGGAGGGAAACCTCCTTCCCCTGTGAAGGGAGGAGATTGGGGCTACGGGCCCAGGGGCTGGAGACAAAGGCGGGACAAGGAGGAAAAGAGGAGATGGCCTATTTCTTCGATCTGGCCGATCTGAAGCCCAAAGAGGTGATCCCGGGAATGCAGATCCGGGTGGCGAGCGGCGAAAGGATCATGCTTTCCTATGTGGACCTGGAGGAGGGATCGGAGGTCAAGGATCACTCCCATCCCCACGAACAGGCAGGGATGGTGATCGAGGGGGAAGGGGATTTCCGTATCGGGGGAGAGGAACGGAAGGTGAGGCCCGGGGATCTCTATGTAATTCCCTCCCAGGTGGTCCACCGCCTCTTGGTGACCCGGGGACCGATGCGGGTGCTGGATATTTTCTCCCCACCCCGGGAGGAGTACCGGTGAGCAAAGAAAGAGAAAAAGGCGTGATGGACCTTTCCCTCTCCAGGGGAAGAGGTGCTACCTAACCGGTGGGAGTGGAGCGATGGTCGGGTTTCATCCCCGAGCTGACAGGCGAAGAAGGGATCGGCTGTCCTTCATGGGGCGTGGCTGCTGGGGGAAGTGGGAAGAGGCATGCTGGGGGTAGCTAGGGAAGGGCACCATGCCCCGTATAGGAGTGGACCAGAAGCTCCCTCCGCCCCCCGGAGGGAGCTTCTGGTATCTGTCCGCATTCGAGGAAACAGGGGTCCGGGGCGAGGAGAGCAATATGGGAACGGTGTATCGGCTACTGCAATTGCACCATGGAGAGAGGGGAAGGAGGATAGCCCTGGTGGAAGGGGAAAAGCTCTTGCTCCTAGACGGCTTCTCTTCCCTTTATGGCCTGGCCAGGACCGCTATCGAAGAGAGGATTCCCCTCCGGGATCTTGTGCAAAGGTATGTCACCTCCACCCAGTTGGACTATGGATCTGTCTACGAGGGAGGCTCGGAATGGAAGATCCTTCCCTCCTTCGACCATCCGGAAGAGCCGGCCCGCTGCCTGGTGAGCGGCACCGGCTTGACCCACAAGGCCAGTGCGCAAAGACGCCAGGCAATGCATGAACAGGAGAAGGGTCCGCAGCGGATTACGGATAGCATGCGCATGTTCCAGTGGGGCCTGGAGGGAGGGAAACCCAGGCCAGGAGAGATTGGGATCCAACCGGAATGGTTCTACAAGGGTCGGGGGGAGGTGTTGCGGGGGCACGGGGATCCCCTGGAAGTTCCGCCTTACGCCGAGGATGGTGGGGAGGAGGCCGAGGTGGCGGCGGCTTACCTGATAGACTCGAGGGGAAGACCGTGGCGGGTGGGCCTGAGCGCGGCCAACGAATTCTCCGATCACCGAATGGAGGCCAGGAACTATCTGTACCTAGCCCCGGCCAAGCTGCGCTCCTGCTCCTTGGGGCCGGAACTGGTCATCGGTGCCAGCTTTGAGCAGCTATCGGGTTGGGTGCGCATCGAGCGGGAGGGTCGGACCCTGTGGAGGGAAAGGATCGCCAGCGGGGAGGCGAACATGTCCCACAGCCTGGCCAACCTGGAGCATCATCACTTCAAGTATGCCGCCCACCGTCGGCCAGGAGATGTTCACATCCATTTCTTCGGTGCCGATGCCTTCAGCTTCGGGTCGGGGGTAGAGTTGGCCGATGGCGATGTGATGGAGGTGGCATGGGAGGGCCTGGGGCGTCCCCTGCGGAACCCGATTCGGATCGATCGCTCAACCCCGTCCCTGGTATCGGTCAGGGATCTGGCTTCACCCCCCTCAGGGGAGTTATGAAAAGGCAAGGAAAGGAGAAGGGCATGTGGTGCGATCTACACCATCTTCATTTCAAGTGCAGCGACATGGAGGCCTCGATTCGCTTCTTCCAGGAGGTATTCGACGGTGAGGAGTTGAGTCGATTGGAGTTCCAGGGGATGCCAATTGTGCGCATGCAGGTTGGAGGAGAGATCTTCTCCTTCTCCCCTCAGGAGCCGGGAGAAGAGGTAGAGTCCGTTACCAAGCCCGCGCGCTATGGCCTCTACCATATCGGACTTCGGGTCAAGGACTTGGACCAGGCGGTGGCGGAGATCAGGAGGAGAGGCCTGACCATTACCAAAGAGCCAACGGCGGTGACCGACCAGGTCAGGGTTGCCTTTTTCTTGGGACCCGACGACTACTCCATCGAGCTGGTGGAGGTCAAGGACTGACCCCTGGCATTCTGGCACCCCATGGTCTTCTTTCTTTCCTTCTCCCAAAGATAGCTGGGAATCCCGGGGTCGGCTAGCGGAAAGGGGAGCCAACGAGGCCAGGTGGGGGCGAGCGATGAAGCCTTTTGGAGAACATCTACTATCCCAACGGGACAGGGAGGTTGGAAGATGAGCATTGACCAAGAGAAGCTCCTTTGGATGTATCGGACCATGATAACGATCCGATCCTTCGAGGAGAAGGCGTTCGATCTCTTCAAGCGGGGCTTGGTGCGGGGCTCCGTCCATTTCTACATCGGCGAAGAGGCCATGGCCACCGGAGCCTGTGCGGCTATCGGCCGGGAGGATGCGATTACCGCTACCCATCGCGGCCACGGCCAGTGCATAGCCAAGGGGGCGAGAGTGGACCTCATGCTGGCCGAGCTGCTGGGTAAAGCCACTGGCTATTGCAAGGGTAAAGGTGGTTCCATGCACATCGCCGACATTGATTCCGGCATCCTGGGGGCCAATGGCATCGTGGGGGGAGGAATTCCCCTGGCCACGGGGGCAGCGCTTGCCTTCAAGATGCAGAAGACCAAGAGGGTGGCCGTCTGTTTCTTCGGCGATGGGGCCTCCAACCAGGGATGTTTCTTGGAATCGGCCAACTTGGCAGCTATCTGGAAGTTGCCGGTGATCTATGTGTGCGAGAACAACCAGTACGGCCTTTCCATGTGCGTGCGGGATTCGGTAGCCTGCCCCAACATCGCCGATCGGGCGGTGGGATTTGGAATGCCCGGGGTGGTGGTGGATGGCAACGATGTGATCGCGGTCTACGAGGCAGTATCGGCGGCGGTGGAGAGGGCGCGGGCAGGGCAAGGTCCCACCCTGATCGAGGGGAAGACCTACCGCTGGATGGGTCACTTCTCCGGGGATGCCGATGTGTACCGTCCCAAGGAGGAGAAGGAGGAATGGAAGAAGAAGGATCCGATTGCCCGTTTCGAGAAGCTCTTGGTGGAGCGGAAGATCCTGGATGACGGCAAGATCAAGGCCATTCGGCAAGAGGTAGATCGGGAGCTAGAGGCGGCCGAGAAGTTCGCTATCGAGAGCCCGGAGCCGGCCCCCGAGACGCTGTTGACCGACATCTACGCCTGAATTGCAGGACTCGATCTGGAATGCGGGTCCTTCTGTTTGCGAGAAAGGAGAATCCATGGCTGTCATCACCTATCGTGAAGCAGTGCGGGAGGCCTTGAGGGAGGAGATGCGCCGTGACGAGCGCGTCTTCATGCTGGGAGAAGACATAGGAGTGTATGGAGGGGCCCTGGGAGTCACTGCTGGTCTCATCGACGAGTTCGGGCCGGAGCGCATCCGGAATACCCCTATCTCGGAGGCGGCGATCGCGGGGGCGGCGGTCGGGGCAGCGGCCATGGGGATGCGGCCGGTGGCCGAGATCATGTACATGGATTTCACCACCATCGCCATGGACCAGTTGGTGAACCAGGCGGCGAAGATTCGCTACATGTTCGGCGGGAAGGCCAAGATTCCCATGGTGCTGCGCACCCAGGCCGGGGCAGGCAGGAGTAACGCGGCCCAACACTCCCAAAGCCTGGAGGCCTGGTTCGTTCATGTTCCGGGCCTCTATGTGATCCAACCCTCCACTCCTTACGACGCCAAGGGCCTTTTGAAATCGGCCATCCGAGATGACAATCCGGTGATCTTCATCGAACACAAGATGATCTATGCCACCAAAGGGGAGGTGCCGGAGGAAGAGTACCTGGTGCCCATCGGGGTGGCCGATATAAAGAGGCCGGGGAGGGATGTCACCATAGTCGCCACCTCCATGATGGTATTGACCGCATTGGAGGCGGCCGAGGCCTTGGCCCAAGAGGGGATCGAGGCCGAGGTGGTGGACCCCCGTACCCTTTATCCCCTGGACATCGATGCCATCCTGAATTCGGTGAAGAAGACCAACCATCTGGTCATCGTCCACGAGGCCAACGAACGGTGCGGTTTCGGAGCGGAAGTAGCGGCCCAGGTAGCGGACAAGGGATTCGATTATCTCGATGCCCCCATCAAACGGGTCTGCGGTCCCAACTCCGTCATTCCCTACAATCAACACCTGGAACGGTTGTTCATCCCCTCGAAAGAGCGGATCATGGTGGCAGTGAAGGAGATCCTGGGCTGAGATGCTGATAGCGGTTATTTTGTTCTGGGAGCGAGGGCAAGCAGGAGGGAAGAGAGAGGAATGGTTACCAAGGTGATAATGCCCCAGATGGGGCTGACCATGGAAGAAGGCAAGATCGTGGAGTGGCTGAAGAAAGAGGGGGATAGGGTGGAAAAGGGGGAGCCCCTCTTTCAGATCGAGACCGACAAGGTGACCCTGGAGGTGGAATCCCCGGGGTCGGGAATCCTGCGCAAGATCCTGGTGAAAGAGGAGGAAACGGTTCCTATTACCACGGTCATCGGCTATATCGCCGAAGCCGATGAACCCCTGCCCGAAGCCGAAGAGGCGGCGCCGCCCCGCAAGGAAGAGGCAATAATGCGCGAGGAGGCCCGCCCGGTGATCCAGGAGAGGGTGGGCGAACTGGAACCGGCAGCAGCAGGGCGGATCAAGGCCTCGCCGCTAGCCAGGAAGCTGGCGGAGGAGCGGGGAATCGATCTCTCCCGGATCAAGGGCACGGGTCCGGGAGGCAGGATCACCAAGGAAGATGTGGAGGCGGCTCTGGCCGCCGCCACCGTGACGGCGGCGGCCCCTGCCCCTCCCCCCTTGGCGGCTGAGGGAGGGCTGCAGGAAATGTCCTCCATGCAGAGGATCATTGCCGAACGCACAGCCAAGAGCAAGACCATCGCCCCCCACTTCTATGTCACGGTGGAAGTGGACATGAGCAGGGTGCTGGCGTTCCAAGAGCAGATGAGGCCGCGGATTGAGGCGGAGGTTGGCCAGAAACTCACCTTGACCGAGATCCTGGTCAAAGCCACTGGCCTGGCATTGAAGGACTGCCCGCGGGTGAATGTGACCCTGGAAGGTAACAGGATAAAGTACCTCAGGGAGGCCAATGTGGGGATAGTGGTGGCAATGGAGGAGGGGCTTCTGATTCCGGTCATTCGCGGGGCGGATAGCAAGAACCTGGGCCAGATCACCAAGGAGAGCAAGGATCTGGTGTCCAGAGCGCGCTCAGGCCAGTTGAGGCCAGACGATTTGGGAGGAGGGAGCATTTCGATCTCCAATATGGGGATGTTCGGGGTGGACCAATTCACCGCCATCATCAACCAGCCCGAGGCCGCCATGTTAGCAGTGGGAAGGGTGGTGGAGAAACCGGTGGCCTTCTACGGGATGATCGGAATTCGACCCCTGATGAGCATAACCATGTCCTGCGACCATCGGCTCCTCTACGGGATCCACGCTGCCCAGTTCCTGGGTAGGCTGAAGGAGATCCTGGAGGGACCGGATTCGCGCCTGGGCTGAGGGAGGAGGGAGCCGGGTGAGGAACTATCGGATCGCATGCATCCCTGGCGACGGGGTGGGGCCGGAGGTCATCGCCGAGGGACTCAAGGTGCTGAAAGCGGCCCAGGCCCTCTGCGGTTCCTTTTCCCTGCACTTCCAGGAATTTCCCTGGGGCACCGACCATTATCTGAAGGCGGGATGCATGATGCCCCCCGAGGGGTTGTCCATCTTGGCCTCCTTTGACGCCATCTACCTGGGGGCAGTAGGGGATCCCCGAGTCCCCGACGCCGTGACCCTCCACGGCCTACTGCTGCCGATTCGCCGCGGGTTCGATCAGTATGCCTGCGTTCGGCCCCTCTATCTCTATCCGGGGGTCTCCTCTCCTTTGGCCCACAAGGAGCCAGGGTCGATCGATCTGGTGGTGGTGCGGGAGAACACGGAGGGGGAGTATGCGGATGTGGGAGGGAGGATCTACCCTGGGACCGCAGCCGAAGTGGCGTTTCAGGCAGGTGTCTTCACCCGGAGGGGGACGGAGAGGGTCATTCGTTACGCCTTCGAGCTGGCTCGCTCCGCCGGGAGACGGCGCAAGGTGACCTCCATCACCAAATCCAATGCCCAGCGGTACGGCATGGTCTTTTGGGATGAAGTATTCTACGAGGTGGCCAGGGACTATCCAGAAGTGCAGGTGGAGAGCCAGTTGGTGGATGCTGCCTGCATGAACTTCGTGCGCAAGCCGGAAACCTTCGATGTGGTGGTGGCCTCCAACCTTTTCGGCGACATCCTGACCGATTTGGGAGCGATTGTGGTGGGAGGCTTGGGACTGGCCGCCAGCGCCAACCTCGATCCCACCCGGAACCACCCTTCCATGTTCGAGCCTACCCACGGCTCCGCTCCGGACATTGCCGGGAAAGGATGGGCCAATCCGCTGGGCTCCATCCTCGCTGCCGCCATGATGCTCGATTTCCTGGGAGAGGAAGGGGCCTCCTCCCGGATCCGCCAGGCGGTGGCCGAGGCCCTACGGCGAGGCCGCGTCCTTACCCGGGATCTGGGTGGTAGCGCCAGCACCTCCCAGATGGGGGACGAGGTGGTAAGGTGTTTGGGGGAGAAGAGAGGGGAGGGAGCGAATGGCTAAGACCAGATCCATGGTGGTTACCCGCCCCGGACATATGGAGATGCAGGAGTTCGACATCCCGGCGGTGGGTCCGGCTGATATGTTGCTGCGGGTGGAGAGGGTGTCTATCTGTGGGAGCGACCCCAACCATTACCTGGGACTCCAGGGCGATGAGGCCTTCCCCTTCATCCTGGGCCACGAACTGGTAGGGTCGGTAGAGGAAATCGGTCTGGAGGCGGCACGGGATTACCAGGTCAAGAAGGGTGATCGGGTGGTGGTGGAGCCCTACATCCCCTGTCGCAAATGTCGCTTTTGCCTGCGGGGCAACTACGCGCTCTGCGAGAACCGAAGGGTCTATGGATTCAGCGTAAGCTGCTCTCAGCCTCCCCACCTTTGGGGGGGATATGGTGAGCTGATGTATGTGGCGCCCGGCTCCATGGTGCATCCCATCTCCGCCACTGCCCCTGCCGACGCGGCCTGCCTTTCTTCAGTGATCGGCAACGGAATCCGCTGGGTGAGGACCAAGGGAAGGGTGCGCCTGGGAGATCGGGTGGTGGTACTGGGTCCCGGCGCTCAGGGCTTGGCCAGCGTCATAGCGGCCCGGCAGTCGGGGGCCGAACCGATCATCGTTACCGGACTGGGTAAAGATGCCCACAAACTGGAGCTGGCCCGGGAATTCGGCGCCCATTTCGTCGTCGATATCGAAGCGGAGGATCTGAAATCGCGGGTCCTGGAGCTGACCCGGGGCCAGGGCGCCGACCTGGTAATCGAGTGTACTGGCACCCCGGAGTCGCTACGTTCAGCATTCGGACTCCTCCGGCCGGAAGGGCGGCTGGTCATTGCCGGGACCTTCAAGCAGAGGGAGGTACCGATCCAGCCGGATTGGATCGTCTTCCGGGAACTGGAGGTGGTTGGGGGGTTGGGGCAGTCCCTCGAGGTGGAGGATGCGGTGAGGATCATCGAGTCGGGACGCTTCGCGGTGGAGAAGATCATCACCCACCGCTTCCCCTTGGAACAGGCCCGGGAGGCGATGGAGTTTTTCATGGCCGGCCGGGCCGACTGCATCCGGGTGGCCCTGGTTCCGTGAGGGGACGGAATTGGCCGATGGCAAAGTTCCCAGCGGAGGTGGGGGAGCTGTGGTTTCCTGGAGGCTGATATGGGGAATCGCGGTTCTTGCCTTCTTGATATGCTCCTGCGCGGGAGCAGCGAAGAAACCGGTAGCGACCGATGCGGAGCTCCTCCAGCAGGCCGAAGAGGCTTTAGCCGCCAAGAAGTACGAGAAGGCAGAGGCACTGCTCAAGAAGCTGATGGTCGAGTATCCGGCCAGCGACTTGGTGCCTCGAGCCCGCCTGGCCCTGGGGCGGGTCTACTACTTGGCCAAGAAGTATCCGGAAGCGAAGGCGGAAATCCAGAAGTTCCTCGATCTGCACCCCAAACACGAGAGGTCGGACGAGGCCCACTATTACCTGGGGCTGGTCGAGTTCAGTGAGATTTCATCGGTCGATCGCGATCAGTCTCCGGCCCGGAGGGCACTGACCGAGTTCGAGACCGTGCTGCGGGAGGCGCCCGATTCTCGCTTTGCCGCGGATGCCCGGGAGAAAATAAAGGTATGCCAGGAAAAGTTGGCAGGCCATGAGCTCTTCGTGGGGCGTTTCTACTTTCGCCGGGGGAAGTACCAGGCAGCGGTGGCCCGCTTCAGGTATCTTTTGAGCCACTATCCCGAGGGACGCTCCGGAGAGGAGGCCCTCTATTACCTGGGAGAATCTTACTATCGCCTGAAGAGGATGGAGGAAGCCAAGTCCGCATTCCGCCGGCTGCTGGAGCAATATCCGGACTCCCGTCGCCTGCCGGATGCCCGCCGACGCCTGGCGGAGCTGGAGGTACCTTGAACAGGAAAAGTTCGGGGGGATGGCCACTTTTTCTCCTGCTGGTGGGGGCGATGGCCATCTCTTCCTGTTCCCCGAGCGAGGAGTCGAAGGTCAAAGCCACCCTGGAGGCCCGGCGCCTGGGGCTGGAGAAGAAGGATATCGGAATCTACATGTCTTCCATCTCCTTCCACTACCGGGGAGGGGAGGAGGCGAGGAAGGCAGTTCGCCAGCAGGCCCTGGCCATGATGGAGGCCTTCGACTCCATCGAGATGCGGATCAAAGAGTGCAGGATAGCGATCGATAAGGATCGAGCCGCGGCGGTTCAGGATTATCGGATTAGGGTCCGGAGAGGAGACCAGCTCAAGGAGTTGAGTGGTCGGGAAAGGATCTTCCTGATGAAGGAGGGGAACAGGTGGAGGATAGTTTCCGGCCTCTAAGGGGTGGATGGCCGAGGCAAAGGCTCCAGGTAGGTGGGTAGGTAGATGGGAGGAGGGGATGGTGGAAATCAAGCGAAGCATCCAGCAGGCTACCGAACTCTATCGCAAGAACCGTTTCGACGAGGCGGAAAGGGTGCTCGCGGAGCTGATCCAAAAGGTTCCCGAATACGCCAGTCTCCACAACATGCTGGGGGTCATCTACAGTCACCGAAATCAGTTCAAGAAGGCGATCCATCATTTCCGGGAGGCCTTGCGGATCAACCCCCTCTACACCGAGGCCCAGCTCAATCTGGCCATAGTATTGGCAGATACCGGCTCCTATCAGGAGGCGGAGGCAGAATACGGCCGCGCCTCCATGAGGGAGAAAGAGGCGGCCTTCGACATGTTGATACCGGCGGCCAAGATCAAGCTCGCCAATACCAATATAGAGCAGGGTAAGGCCTACATAGAACTCGGCCTCTACGATGAGGCGATCGAGGAGTTTCAAAAGGCTATCAAGCTGTGTCCGAACTTCCCCGATTTTCACAACCGGCTGGCAACCGCCTACCGGGAAAAGGGGATGTTGGAGGAGGCTGAGGCCAGTCTCCGCAGGGCCATCCAGATAAACCCTCGCTATGTTGACGCCTATACCAATCTGGGGCTGGTGTTCTACCATCGAGGAGAGATCCAGTCAGCGATCGCCAACTGGGAGGAGGCGCTACGCATCCACCCTGAGAACAACATGGCGCGGGTCTACCTTCGACTAGCGAGGGATAAAACGGATGCGGAGCGGGAAGAGAATAGAGAATAGCTGCTCTTCCCATCCTCCCAGTTCGCTCACCGTCCCCCAGGCGGGCCAGATCCGGGAGATGCTTCGCCGCTACGGAGTTCGCCCCCGTAAAAGCCTGGGCCAGCACTTCCTGGTGGATCCCCAACTCCCCGACCTGATCCTGAGGGCGGCCGAGTTGGAGGGGAACGAGACGGTGATAGAGGTGGGGGCGGGCTTGGGGGTGTTGACCCGCCTGCTTTGCCAAGCTGCCGGACTTGTGGTGGCGGTAGAGGTGGACCCGGTATTGTTTGGCATCTTGCAGCAGGAACTGCGGGGTACCCCCAACCTGGTGCTGGTGCAATCCGATGTGCTGAAGGTCGATTTCGATTCCTCGCTCCCCTGGCTGAGGGCCGGGGAAAGGGCCAAGGTGGTCGCCAACCTACCCTATTACCTATCTTCTCCCCTGCTTTTTCACCTCCTCCGTTTCCGCCATCTCTTTTCCCGCTGGGTCCTGACGGTGCAGAAGGAGGTAGCCGATCGGCTGCGGGCAGTACCCGGGTCCAAGCAGTATGGATCTCTGAGCGTAGCCATTCAACTCAATGCCGATGTGGAATTGATCGCCGCCGTGCCCAGGGGGGCCTTCTATCCCCCCCCGCAAGTCGATTCGGCGGTGGTGAGGGTTACGATGCGGGAAGAACCGCGGTTGAGGATCGAGGACGAATCCCTTTTCTTCCGGATAGTTCGGGCGGCCTTCGCCCAGAGGAGGAAGATGCTGAAGAACGCCCTGGCCGATCTGCTGGGCCCCCAGGGAGGGAGCGGGGAGAGGGAAAGGGCCTGGACCGAAACCGGCGTTTCCCCTCGCCGAAGGGGGGAAACCCTGAGCATCGAGGAGTTCGCGCGCTTGGCCAACTACCTTTACCAGGAGAGGGAGGAACATGTTCCACATCGCTAGGGAGGAGGATATTAAGTCGGGAAGGGTGACCGACATTTATTTTGCGCGGACCGTAGAGGTACTGAAGGCCAAGGGGAAAAATCCTTGGGCCCGAGCGGAGATAGTTCTGAAGGGATTCCCCCCCGGCTGGCAGTGGGGTATCCTGGCAGGGCTGGAGGAGGGCTTGCGGCTTCTGGAGGGCCTGCCGGTGAATGTGGAGGCCATGGAGGAAGGGACCTGGTTCCAGACCCAGCAGCCGGTGATGGTCATAGAGGGCCATTATCTGGACTTTGCTGTGTACGAGACCGCGCTGCTGGGTATCCTGTGCCAGGCCTCGGGAGTAGCCACCAAGACTGCCCGCTGCAAGAGAGCAGCCCACGGCAAGAGCATAATAAGTTTCGGAGCCAGGCGCATGCACCCGGCCCTCGCCCCCATGATCGATAGATCGGCCTTCATTGGCGGGTGCGACGCGGTTTCGGTCATTATCAGCGCCGAGTTGCTCGGGGAACCACCCACAGGCACCATGCCCCATGCCTTGATCCTGATGATGGGCGATGTGGCCAGCGCGGCCCGGGCCTTTCACCAGGTGGTGGACCCCCAGGTGAAACGGGTGGTGCTGGTTGATACTTTCTGCGACGAAAAGGCAGAGGCACTGCGGGCGGCCGAGGCTTTAGGCAAGGATCTTTATGGCGTCCGCCTGGATACTCCCTCCTCCCGCCGGGGAGATATGTACAAGATCCTTCAGGAAGTGAGGTGGGAACTAGATTACCGCGGATACGGCCATGTCAAGCTTTTCGTCAGCGGGGGTCTGGACGAGGATGAGATCGGGCGATTGGCCGAGATAGCTGATTCCTTCGGGGTGGGGACCTCGATCAGCAACGCCCCTGTCCTGGACCTGGGTATGGATATCGTGGAGGTGGACGGGATTCCCCTTTCCAAGCGGGGAAAGATGTCGGGGAAAAAGCAGGTTTGGAGATGCTCTTCTTGCCGGAAGACATTGGTCCTTGCCGTGGGCTCGGATCCGGCTACCTGTAGCTGTGGCGGGAACTTCCGGGCTCTGCTTCGCCCGGTGCTGCAGCAGGGGAAAGTGATAGTGGATCTGCCCACCCCCCAGCAGATTCGATCCCGGGTCCTGGCCGAACTCCCCCACTTGCCTTGAAAGGGAAAGCTATGGAGCTTTGCCATCTAGGCGAATTCGGGCTGATCGGTCGCATTCGGCTGAAGGCTGCCCGGCGGTGGTCGCAGATACTGTTGGGGATCGGGGGTGACGCGGCCGCTTTTCGGCCTACCGCGGGGACGGTCCTCTTGGCCACCACCGATCTGCTGGTGGAGGGGATTCATTTCTTCCGCGAGATCCCGGGGTTTCGGCTTTTGGGGAGGAAGTGCCTGGCGGTCAATGTGAGCGACATCGCGGCTATGGGAGGGACTCCCCGCCTGGCGTTGGTCTCGCTGGCCGTCTCCTCCCGGGAACGGGTGGAGGATATCGATGCATTGTACCAGGGCTTGGAGGAGGAGGCCGAGCGGCACGGGGTCACCATCGCCGGCGGAGACACCTCCCTCTCCCCCGGTCCCCTTTTCGTCAATGTCGCCCTCTTGGGCGAAGCTGGCGAGGGGAAGTGGGTGCAAAGGTCGGGGGCCAAGTTGGGAGATGTGATCATGGTGACCGGCCACCTAGGGGCCTCGGCAGCGGGGCTGGAAGCGATCCGGTCGGCGCGTGGACAGGAGGAGGAGATCGGAGCCAAACAGGTCCGCCAGTGGAGGAGGTTCAAGGAGATGGAAACCTCTCGCCTGGAGGCAGTGGAGAGGGCTATTGATCGCCACTTCCTCCCCCTTCCCCGGGTGGTTGAAGGGCGATGGCTGGCGGTGCAAGGCTGGGCCCATGCGATGATCGACCTGAGCGACGGACTGGCATCCGATCTGGCTCATCTCTGTCGGGAAAGCGGATTGGGGGCCAGGATCTACGAGGATAAACTGCCCATTTCCCCCTGGGCCCGGGTGGTGGCCGAGGAGTTGGGGAAGGATGCCCTCGCCCTGGCGCTGGCGGGAGGCGAGGATTACGAGCTCCTTTTCACCACTTCCCGAGCAGGAGAGGTCGAGCAGGCCTTTATCCGGGAGGGGTTGGCCGAAGTGACGGCCATCGGGGAGATGGTTGCCGAAGCGGAGGGGATTTCGCTGGTAAGGAAGGACAGGACCCTGGTTCCCCTGAAGGGAGGATTCGACCATTTTCGGGTGGCCAAAGAGCAAGGATGATTGCCTGCCGGGACGCTTGGCTCATAGGTTTTGTCCTTGACACAGGCCGCCAATTGGGGTAAAAGCTCGAGCCAAAAGAGACAACCTCCAGGTTGCAGAAAGGAGGCGCACATGGATCTGACTTCTTTCAAGAGTTTAGGAAGCACGATCCGGCGGAAGCTTTCCTCGAGCCTGAGGGGTTCGCTGGTGATCGTCGCCTTCTCCGAATCGGGAAGCGTAAGGCGCTTCACCCTCTCCAAAAAGCTCGCGGGAACCCTTGCCCTCGTTCTCACCCTCCTTTGCCTCTTCTCCACCTATGTCTTCTTCAAGAACTTCCAGTTCCTTTTCCGCAATGCCCGCATCGCCTACCTGGAGGAGGAGAACTCCTCTCTGGCAGCGCGATTACAGGGTCAGCTCGAGCAGATAGACGAGTTGAAGAAAGAGATTGCAGAGCTGAAGGATTTCGAGACCAAGCTGCGGAGCATCTCTGGCCTATCTCCTGCCTCCTCAGCCGTGGTGGGGACAGGGGAGGGAGGAGAGAGGCCTTCCCGGTTTGTTTCTGGGCTCAAGAAGTAGTCCCGGCAAGAAACAGGCCCCCTTTTGATCAGGAGGCAGGCTCTCTTTCGGACAAAGGAGGGGGAATGCAATATTGGCTGGAGGCCTTGCTCAGTCCGGGCAAGGCGTTGATGGTGAAGGTCATCTCCTCCCTTCCTCACTTGCTGGCAGCGATCTTGATCCTGATCGGCGGATGGATTCTGCCCCGGCTGCTGAAGCTGGTGGCCATAAAATTCCTTTTTACCATCCGCTTCGATTTGGCCACCGAGAGGGCTGGTCTGGATGACCTGTTCCGGCGGGGAGGGATCAGACAGTCCCCGGTGGAGCGGATAGGAGAGCTCGTATACTGGATGTTGCTTTTGGTCTTCTTCATGGCCATGGTAAATGCCTTGGGGCTGCAAGCCGCCTCCTCACTCCTCAACCATCTGCTCCTCTTCTTCCCGCGCCTCTTCGCTGCCGTCTTCATCTTGGTGCTGGGCCTCTTCTTGGCTAATCTTTTTTCCGGCCTGATAAGGTCCGGCATGGAGAGATGGGAGTGGCAGAGGGGCGACCTTTGGGGTCGGGTGGGGCCCTACGGCATAATCGTGGTGGCTTTCGCCAGGGCCTGGGAGCAATTGGACATCGCCCCCCAGATCGTGACGGCGGCATTCACCATCCTTTTCGGCTCGACCTTCCTCGCCTTATCCTCGGCCGTTGGATTGGGCTGCAAGGATTTGGTGGGCAAGTTAAGTTCGTGAGCGAACAGTTGGAAAAGCGCCAGAAGGCGAAGGCTGGGATGGGAGGAAACCGCTGAAATCGACCCCCTTGCCTCTTGCCCGCCTCTTCTGTCCGATCTGCTTGGAGCTGGCCCGGCGCTTCCCTCCTCCAAGGAGGATGGGCAAGCGCGGACGGCCGTCCTGCAGGGTTGAAGATCGGGAACCTTTTGGGAGCGAGTGAGCCTCTATGCGTACCCAGAAGAAGATGGAGGGCCTTCCTTCCACGCATTCAGCCCCGGCGGAGGTTCGCATCCTGGTAGTGGAGGATGAATTCCATGTCCAGCAGGCTCTGACCGAGTCCCTTCGCCGCTGTGGATACCGAATCGCCAGTGCTGGCGATGGTTTGGAGGCCCTAGAGCTGCTGAAAGAGAAGAGGTTCGATCTTCTGATGACCGATATCTCCATGCCTCGGATGAACGGTATCGAGCTTCTGGAGACCGCTTCCCAGATCCATCCCGACATGCCCATAATCCTGGTCACCGGATTCGGGGACGCGGAGATGGCAAAGGGCTGCTTGCAAAAGGGAGCTTCTGACTTCATTGCCAAGCCCCTCAACATCAGGGAGCTTCCCATCATAGTGGAGCGGAACCTGGAGAGAAAACGCCTGGAGGCCCAGCGTTTGATGGAGATGGGGGCCCAGATCCTCCTGGAGGCCATACGGGCCTTATCCGCTGCCATTGACGCCAAGGATCCTTACACGGCGGGCCATTCCCACCGGGTTACCGAACTTTCCCTGATGCTGGGGGACGCCTTGGAGTTGGCCCCGGCCGAGCGTTACATGCTGCAATTGGCGGCCGAGATGCACGATGTGGGCAAGATCGGAATACCGGAATGGGTACTCCACAAGGCCTCCGATCTAACTAAAGAAGAATGGGATCTGGTGCGGACTCATCCCGTCAAGGGGGCAGAGATCGTGGGGCACATTGAGGAACTGGAGGGGGTAGCCTCCATAATCCGGCATCATCACGAGCGGATGGATGGCCGAGGCTATCCGGACGGATTGAAGGGGGAAGCCATACCCAGGCTGGCTCGGATCATAGCCGTGGCCGATGCTTACGATATCATGATCACGGGACGGACCTATTGTCCCCGCAGGCCGGAGAAAGAGGTAGTGGCAGAACTGTTGCGGGAAAGGGGTCGGCAGTTCGATGGGGAGATGGTGGAAGCCTTCATCCTAGCGCTGGAGGCCAAGAAGGCCGACGCCCTCCGGCAAGAAACCTCCGGGGAAGAGGAATGATGGCTGCTTGGGCACTGGACTCCTCCAGGGAAGGAAGAAAGACTCCGGGGGGTGGCTCCGGGTCGATAGACCGAGAAAGCGGGGAGCTGCGGAAGCTGCAGGATCTGGTTCGCAGAAAGCGGGGTCTGGATCTGGACCTCTACCAGGAGGGGTATTTCCGCCGGAGGGTGGAGGCCCTGGTGCGGAGTAGAGGATGTAGCACGGTGGAGGAGTATGCCCAGCTCTTGGAGGCCGATCCCCGGGAGCTGGATCGGTTTGTGGGCGGCTTTCTGCTGAAGGTGACCGAATTCTTTCGCTCTCCCACCACCTTTGAGGTCCTGGAAAAGGAGATCCTGCCCCAGTTGATCTCGCGCAAGAGAGAGGAGTTCTCTCATGTCCTGCGCTGCTGGAGCGCTGGCTGTTCCTCGGGAGAGGAGCCTTATTCGTTGGCTATCGTAATCCGAGAGGCTTGGAGGAGGGAAAGGCAATCCTTATCCGCTTTGATCTTCGCCACCGATGTCGACCCCATGCGGCTCTCTGAGGGAAGGAAAGGAATCTATGCCGCAGCCCGCTTGAGGAAGGTGAAGGAGGAGTGGCGGGAGAGGTATTTCCGGATGGAAGGGGACTCCTTCGTGGTTGGAGAGGAGATCCGTCGGATGGTCGTTTTTCGTTTGCACAACCTCCAGGAGCCCCCTCCTTTCCGGGGATTGGATCTGATCCTCTTCCGCAATGTGCTGATCTATCTGCGACCGGAGCTGCAGCGATCCGTCCTGGAGGGATTTTACCAGGCCCTCAATCCCGGAGGCTACCTGGTTCTGGGCAAGACGGAGGTGGGAGCGGGATTGGTTCCCCCTCTTTACGAACTGGCTGATGCCGCAGAAAGGATCTATCAACGGCCGGTAGATAGCTGAACCGATCTGGATATCTTTGGTGGGAGGCCTTCCCGGTCCTAAGGCCTTAGTTCCCAGCACCGATCTCAGGGAGGGAGCAGGATGAAAATCTCGATTGCCAACAAGATCATATTGGCATTCCTGGCCGTCATCTTCACTGTGGTGGTGGTCAACGGCATCGCCATGATAGCAACCAGGAACATCGCCGTCCGGGAATGGGTAAGCGCGCCTTTGAGTGCCTTTTCTGCCCTCCTGATCGGTGCCATCCTTTCTTTGGTGATCTCCCGCAGCGTAACCCGGGAGTTGCGCAACCTGGTGGCGGCGGCCAAGGTGATGGGAAGTGGAGACCTCACCGAAGAGGTTAGGACCAGCTCGCAGGACGAGATCGGGGAACTGGCGGAGAGCTTCAATCAGATGCTGGCCAATCTCAGGGAGATCGTGAAGGAGGTGAGGTCGGGGGTAGTCACTGTCTCCCGCTCAGCGGTGGAACTTTCCAACTCCGCGCAGGAGATGAACGCCTCCACGGAGGAGATCGCAACCACAGTGGAGAATGTTGCCAAGGGGGCGGAACAGCAGGCCGCGCTCTTGGAGCGCGCTTCCAAGCTCATGAGGGAGCTGGCCAATTCCAGCAACGAGATCGCGGCCCGGGCCCGATCGGCCGCGGAGGCGGCATCGGAGGCAGGATATTCTGCACAGACCGGAAGCAAAGTGGCCCAGGAGGCCATGGAAAAGCTCAAGGGGGCCTTCGATGTGATGGAGTCCTCGGGGAGGGGGATACGGGCCTTCTCCGAGAAGGTGGGTCAAGTCGGAACCATCGTAGATGTGATCACCAAGATCGCTCAACAGACGCATTTGTTGGCCCTGAACGCAACTATCGAGGCGGCACGGGCGGGAGAATACGGGAAGGGATTCGCGGTGGTGGCGGAGGAGGTTCGCAAGCTGGCAGCCGAGGTAACGAGTTCGGCGGAGAAGATATCGGAGATCATCAAAGAGATCTGGGCCGAGAGTTCGAAGGTTTCCAGCTCGGTGGAGACGGCCAGCCGGGAGGTCAGCTCGGGCCGAGATCTTTTGGCTTCCATTGGAAAGGCACTGGACGATATCGTCCTGGTGGTCATCGACGAGGTGAAGAAGGTTCAGGAGATCTCCCAGTTGACCCAGCAGCAGACCAAGGGGGTGGAACAGATGGTCGCCACCATCGATGACATCGCCAGGGTGGCAATGGAGAACGCCGCCTCGGCACAGGAGACCTCGGCTGCCACCATGGAGCAGACCGCCTCCATGGAACAGATGGCGGATGCAGCGCAGAGGCTTTCCAGCCTGGGTAAACAGCTGGACCAGAGCATCGCCAAGTTCAGGGTGGATGAACAAGGAATTCGGTAAAGCCAAGGTCATGATCACAGAGCCACACCCTTCCATCGCGGAGGAGCGGGAGAGCCTGATTGTCTTCAGATTGCAGGGGGAGTGGTTCGGCCTCCGGGTGGAAGAGGTGCGAGAGATCGTACTGCGGAGCCAGATAACCCGGGTCCCTCGCTCTTTTCCTTCCATACTGGGCCTCATGAACCTGAGGGGCAAGCTCCTGACGATCATCGACCTGGATCACCTGCTCGGATTGCCCCCCGCCAAGATGAAGGAGCGGAGCCGGGTTATCGTTCTCAACCTGCCCGATCCGGAGATGGACATCGGCTTTCTGGTGGACGAGGTGGCCCCCATCCGGGAGGTTTTCCCCCCCTATGCGCGGGATCCTTCCGCTGCCTTGAGCGAGGGAAGAAAGGCGGTGTTCTTCCGGGGGGCGTTGTACAGTGGGGGGCTGCTGATCAATGTCCTCAATCCCTCCCCGATCGTTCCTCATCTGGTTCCTGAACGGGAGGAGGCCTCGGCATGAGCATCAAGATACTGGTGGTAGACGATGCGATCTTTATGCGAACCATGATCAGGGACATATTCGCCCGACCTCCTTTTGTTATCGCGGGCGAGGCGGAAAATGGAGCGGAGGCGGTGAGGTTGTACAAGGAGTCGCGCCCGGATATCACCACCATGGACATCGTGATGCCGGTGATGGATGGGATCACGGCACTGAAGGAGATAATCAAGTTCGACCCCCAGGCCAAGGTGATCATGTGCAGTGCCTTGGGGCAGGAATCGTTGATCGCCGAATCGATCGAGGCGGGAGCTAAGGATTTCATCGTCAAGCCCTTTCAGCCGGCGAAAGTCCTCAAGGTGGTCATGTCGGTCCTGGGCCTGGACGAGAATTTTCAACCGCTCCACGGGGTAGATAGCAGAGGCTAAGGGCGGAGGCGTTGGGAAAGGGTCCAGCCAGGAGATCGCGAGAGGTCAATCCCCATGGACATGTCCAAATACCTTAAACTTTTCCTGAGCGAGGCAGCCGAGCATTTACAGAAGATGGACAATTTCCTGCTGGAGTTAGAGAAATCCCCTCAGGATAAGTCCTTGGTGGATCAGCTCTTCCGTGAGGCCCACTCCATGAAGGGAATGTCGGCCTCGATGGGTTTCAGGCACATCTCCTCCCTTTCCCATCGCCTGGAGGATTTCTTGGATCGGATAAGGAAGGGGAATATCTCTCCCAGTCAGTCGGCAATTGACCTGCTGTTTGAGGGATTAGATCGGCTGCGAAATTCGATAGAACAGGTGAGAGAGGGAGGCTCCGATGCCCTGGACCACTCCTCCTTCACGGGGCGGCTGGAATCTTATTCCGGAGAACCACAATCATCCGCCCCTCCTTCCCCTCAGCCCCCAGCCCCTACTCCTGCCGCTGCCCTAGTTTCTCCGGGGCCGCTGGTCTTGGAAGGGGAGATGATGAGACAGGCCCAGGAGTGGGCTGCGGAAAAGGGTCTGCACCTTTATTGGGTGGCGGTTCAGGTGGCGAGGGATTCGGCGATGCCCAATGCCCGAGCTTTGGTGATCTGCAAGAGGGTGGCCGGAATGGGAGAGATCCTGGCCATGTCTCCCACCCTGGAGGAACTGCAGGGAGGAAATTTTGCTGGCGTCCTCTCCCTTCTCCTCGCTTCCACCAAAGAGGCCTCCGAGATCCGGACGACAATCCAGACCCAGCCCGAGATCGCCTCGGTATCGGTCCAGGCGGCTGAAGATCGAGAGGGCGCGGCCACGCCTCCGGTGATGAGGGAGGCCGTGGTCATCGGGAAGGAAGGGCCTGCGGCGGCTGCTTCTGCGGTACCGCTGCAGATGAGGAAGAGCACCATGGTCAGGGTAGACACCCGGCTTCTGGATGACCTCATCGACACGGTGGGGGAGCTGATCACCGCCAAGGGGAGCCTGACGGACCATCTCCCTTCCTTGACCATGACCCGTCTGCGCGAGGATATCAACAGGGTGGACAGCCTGGTGTCTTCGCTCTACCAACTGGCGATACGGTTGCGGATGATGCCTCTGGATTTCGTGGCAGAGCGATTTCCGCGCGCGATAAGGGATTTGGCTCGAGCCAAAGGCAAGGAGGTGGAGTTCGAGATCATAGGCAAAGAGGTGGAGCTGGATCGAGCTATCCTGGAGGAGCTTCCTGATCCGCTCCTTCACATCTTCCGCAATTGTATCGATCACGGCATCGAACCCCCGGAGGAGCGGATCAGAAGAGGAAAGCCGACTCGGGGCAAGATACGGATGGAGGCGAGCCGGGAGAGGGAGAGGATCCTGATCCGGATCAGCGACGATGGACAGGGAATGGACCCGGAGCGAATCAAGAAGATCGCCCTGGAGAAGGGGATCATCAACCGGGAGCGATACGAATCGCTGAGCCCGGGGGAGGCTCTGTATCTGATAACCGCACCCGGTTTCACCACCGCGGAAGTGGTATCGGAAGTCTCCGGACGGGGAGTAGGTATGGATGTGGTCAGGAGCGTCATCGAGTCCTTGGGAGGCACCCTCTTGGTGGAGTCGCAGAAGGGGGTAGGGACCACCATCATCTTGAAGCTTCCCCTCACTCTGGCCATCATCCAGGTACTCCTGGTCCGGGTAGGCGAAGAGAGATATGCCGTCCCCCTCTCGCAGGTCTACCGAACCTTGGAGGTCTCCCCCGGCGAGATCCAGGTCTCGCAAGGACAGGAATGGATTGCCAGCGAGGAGGGCCTGATCCCCCTTTTTCGCCTGGCCTCGGTCCTGGGAGGAGCAGATGGCAAGGGTTTCCCCGGAGGGACCTTGTCGGGAATCTTGGTGGAAAGACGGGGCAGGATGGCGGGGATGATCGTGGACGAACTGCTAGGTTATAGGGAGGCGGTTCTGAAGCCACTGAAAGGGGTGCTGAAAGGTATCAAAGGGTTTTCCGGGGCTACCATCATGGGGGATGGTTCTCTGGTGCTGGTCCTGGATCTCAACACCCTTTGACCAGGGGCAGGGAGCCGGCCAGGGCTTTTGGCCTGGCCGGGAAGGCTGGGAGAGAGCGGAGGGTAGAGAATGCCTGCCTCGCCACCGCTCACGGCGGAGCAGTTGCGCTCGCTCAAGGAGATCGGTTATCTGGGGATGGGAAAGGCGACTTCCGCCCTTTCTCAACTGCTGGGTTATCCCTTGACCCTCACCATTTCCCGCGTTTCCATCCTCCCCCTCGAGCAGATTCCGGCTCACATCGGGGGAAAGGAGAGGGTGGTGGTGGGCCTCTTTTTGAAGGTGCGGGGGGATGTAACGGGTCACATGCTGATTCTCCTTTCCCGCAAGAGCGTCGCCTCCATCCTGCGTTTGCTGACCGGGAAAAAGGGGGAGGTCGGTCCGATCCTCTCGGAAGAGGAGATGTCGGTGTTGAAGGAAATGGGCAACATCCTGGCTTCGGCCTACCTGAGTGCTCTGGGCAATCACCTGAAGATCCCTCTCATCCCGTCCATACCTGGTTTGGCCTTCGACATGGCCGGTGCCGTGGTGGATCACCTCCTGATCGAGTTGGGAAAAAAAGAGAGGGAGGCGATGATCGTGGAGACCCATTTCGAGGCGCCGGGAGAGGACATCTCCGGTCGCCTCCTGCTATTCGTGGATCATAGCTCCATGTCCCTCCTCCTTTCCTCCCCTCCCCCTTTGTAGTCCCGAGGCTAACCCGATGAAGAGGATCTCGGTACCGCTGGGTAACTGCGTTCTGGCCGAGAGGCCCGATGTCCTGACCTGCATCGGCATAGGATCGTGTGTGGTGGTCACCCTCTACGATCCGGAGATGGGATTGGCGGCCATGGCCCATGTCATGCTTCCCGGGAGGGGAGGGAAAGCAGAGGCCGATCTTCCTGCCCGTTACTCGGAGCGAGCGATAGACTACATGATGCGCGAGCTATTGGCGCGCGGCAGCCGCCGGGAGCGATTGCGAGCCAAGATAGCCGGAGGAGCTGAGATGTTCGTCTTTTCCTCCTCCCAGCCGGCAGACGGCCCTGGAAAGAAGAATGTGGAGGCTATCACCGCTAGGTTGAAGCGGGAAGGGATAACCATTGCGGGCATGGATGTGGGGGAGAACTTCGGCCGCAGCGTGGAGTTCCACACCGATACCGGGGAGATGATCGTCAGGGCGGCAACTCGGCCCCCCCGGGTAATCTAAGCCAGCCTCTCCCGCGCCACCCTGATCAATCCCGCCGGCCCGGTCATCATCATGTCCCCGAAGGGGGCCGGAAAGTAACATTCAAGGTCAGTCTCCCGGATCAGGTCGCGGCGAGGCCCGGTCACTGCCAGTAAGCGGATCTGTGAGAACCCGGGAGGATCCTGCAGGTAAAAGAGACCGTGGCCGCCGGCAGCGAATATCTCCTCGTCCTGCAACGACCCCTCTGCAAATCTCACCAATCCATCGTGCAAGCGAGCGGGATCGAGCGCCCGCGTGTGGTGTTCGAACAGGGCCACGATCTCTCCTCGCTGAACTATGGCGGCCAGGGTATGGCCGTTTCCCAGATTGACGCAGAGGAGTGGGTGGTCGGCCTGGGCCGCCACCACCGGATCGGCCAGGCAACCGGCGATGGCAGCCAGGGAGGTATCCATGAGCAAAGGAGTGGCCTCGGGCAGTTGCCTGCTGCTTTCCTCCGCCGCTGCCCGCATGCGGAGATTGAAGGTGGGGATTTCAGGGGAGAGGAAGGAGAGCGAAGCCGGATGAGGATCGAGCTGCAATCTCTCTTTCATCTTTTGCAACCGGTAGCGTCGGTTGCTGGTCCCGGGAGGACAAACCCCGTGATCTTGGACCGCGATCGCCGCCACCTGGGTGCAGTGCAGGTCGATGTCCCAGGGGCGCAATAAGGAGGCCAAGGAGAGGAAATCTATCTCGCGAAGAGTGAGGCGCAGTCCGGTGAAACCGAACGGTACTTCTTCCACCACTTCGATCCCCTTTTCCTTCACCTCAGCGAGGTCGTTGCGCAGACTGTAAGCGGCCGCAGGCGTCATCAACACCGAGAATCCGGACTGGATGTGTCCGGTCAGGGGGGAGATGAGGCCGGCTCCCCCGATTATGGATCCCTCCAGTAGGATGTCCCTGCCCTGGGAGAGGAGGGCTTTTACTCTCCGTCGATAGAGCATAGCCGGAGAGGGAAGGACGAGCTTGGGGGAGTTCTCGGGTAGCCTTTCGGTGTCGAAGAGGAGGATGTCCTGGGTTCCTAAGCCTATGTCGATGGCTAGAATCTTCAATGAATTACCTCCTGGTGGCCAAGGCCAAGACGGCCGGGGTGGTGATGAGGCTGAGCAGGCTGGTGGCCAGGATCACCGAGGCCACCACTTCAGGGTTGCGGTTGTATCTCTGCGCCAGGATGAAGTTGACCACCGCCGAGGGCATGGAGGAAGAAAGCAGGATGACGGGTCGCGAAGTGCCCTGGATGGAGAAAAATGTGACCAGGGCCCAAGCGATGGCGAAACCGAGTCCTATGCGCAACAAGGAGCCTATCAGGGCCAGGTGGGGTTCTTCGAACTTGGAATAATGCAGGCGATAGCCGAGGCTCAATAGCATGAGGGGGATAGCCGCCCCGCCCAGGATCTCGAAAGGCTTGACTAGGGTGGGGTTAAGGGGAATACGGAGGCTGCCCAGGAGCACCCCCAGTCCCGCGGCATAGATGAGGGGCAAGCGGAAGACCTCGGCCCAATCTCGATGCGGGGAGACGATCAGGATCCCCAAGGAATAGGTCAGGAAGACGGAGGATACATAATAGATCACCGCCTTGCTGAGGCCTTCGGGGCCGAAGGCAAGCAGGGCCAGGGGCAGGGCCATGTTTCCGGCATTCATGAACATTACCGGAAGATAAAGACCACGACATTCCCGGCGGGAGAAGCGAAGAAAGGCCCAGGTCGCCAGACCGCATCCGGAGGTTACGGCCAGCACGGAGAGGGAGATGGTGAGGAAATCGGAGAGGACTATCTGGTTGCGCAGCAGGGAGGAGAAGATGAGGCAGGGAGTGGTGACATAGAGGATGATGTCGCTCACCGCTCCCAGGTTGAGGTGCTTGAACTTTGCCAAGAGCCAGCCCAGGGCGATGATGAAAAAAACGGGAAAAACGGTATTGAAGATCATGAAAGGAAATTATTGCTTGAGGGCTTGGATCTGTTTTCTGGCCTCCGCCGCCAGGGAAGACTGGGGGTCCAGCTCGATCACCTTGCGAAATCCTGCTTCGGCCTTTTCCTTCTCGCCCCGAAGGGAGTACGCTACGGCCAGATCATAGTGAAGGGCAGGCTGCCGGTCGTTGATCTGCAGTGACTTCTCCCACTCGGTGATGGCAGCATCGGTTTGTCCCTTCAGCCAGAAGACTCGACCCCGGCCGGCATGGGCGAGGGCCAATCCCGGCTTGGCCTCGAGGGCTTTTTGGTATTCCTCCAGGGACGAATCCAACTTACCCTGTCTCAGGTAGGCCTCGGCCAGATTGATGTGGGCCGAGTAGGCACGGACATATTCGGGGTTCTCCAGGGCGGCCTTGAATTCCGCAATCGCCTCCTCCCATTTGCCTGCCTTGGCATAGAGGTATCCCAGGTTGTTGTGGGCTTCTGAGTTGCCAGGGTTCAACTTCAAAGCCCGCTTCAGTGCCGCAATCGCCTCCCGATCCTGGCCTTGCAGAGAAAAGGCCGTGCCCAGGCCCAGGTGATAGTCGGATTCGTTCGGGTTTATGTCAATGGCCTTGCGGAATTCGGTTATGGCCTGCTGGTAATTCCTTCCCTCCAGGTAGTAAATCCCCAACTTGTAGTAGGCATCGGCAGTCTGGGCCTTCTTGGCCTGGGAGCTGGTCTCGGCGCAACCGAAGACCAGCGACAACAGGACTACCCAGAAGATCATTCTCCGTTCCACCGCTCGCATATTCGAACCTCCTGAGCGCCTTGCTCCCGTTTTGCCCCTTTGGGATCGAGAACTGGATCGGGCCCGATCGCAGACTGTCTCTTTTCCAAGTCAGGTGCGGTCAGGCGAGGATTGGTACCTCCGCACGGCCCGGTAGTGCTGGTAAAGGTTGGAGGAGAAGTGATGACTTCCGTTCCCCTTGGAGACGAAATAGAGGTAGGGGGAGGGTCGAGGAGAAACGGCCGCCCGCAGGCTGGCAGCGCCCGGATTGCAGATAGGGCCTGGCGGTAGTCCTCGGTGGACATAGGTATTGTAGGGAGATGGAAAGGTGAGGTGGCGCCGGGTCAGCCTGGCCCTCTTGCCCTCCCTTCCCCACAGGGCATACATGACGGTTGGATCGCACTGCAAGGGCATACCGATCTTCAGGCGCCGGTGGAAGACGGAGGAGACCAATTCCCTTTCCTCCTCCGCGGGGGTCTCGGCCTCGATGAGGGAGCCCAGCGTGACCACTTGGTGGCGGGTCCAGCCGAGGCTGGCTGCTTTGCCCTGGCATTCCTGGGCATAGATCTGGAGGAACCGCTTGAACATGCGGTCGATGATCTCCTCTTCCTTCATGCCCCTCCTCAGGTAATAGGTGTCCGGGAAGAGGTAACCCTCCAGGCTGGAACCGCGGATCCCGTATCGGCGCAGTAACTCCTGGTCGTGGGCCAGTTGCCAAAACCTTTCCTCGCTCGCCAATCCCCTGGCTTCGAGGTAGCGCGCTATCTCCCGCACCGTCCAGCCTTCCGGGATGGTCACCGTGACATGGAAGATATCGCCACTTTCCAGCTTCTTGAGCACATCCAGGAGGGACATCCCCGGAGGGAAAGCGTAATCACCGATCTGCAGACGGGTCCCGGTTCCGCGAAGGAAGACCACGGCTTGAAAGGCCCACGGGCTTACTATTATCCCTTTCTCCTTCAGTTCCTGGGCGATCTGCCCGGTACCCCAGTGGGGAAGAATCCTCACCATTCGAGATTCGCGCCCCTCAGGCCGGGAGCGCCGCTCCGGTGAGTTTCCGAAAAGCTGAAACCCCAGAAAGGAGAGGATGGGTGTGGCGAGGAGGAGCAAGAGCAAGAGGATGGAGAACTGCTTGCCGATCTTTTCCAACGGTCAATCACCTCGAGTCGAGATATTTCTTTGCCTCTCGCAGGAGAGGCTGTCCAGGTAACCCTGGAGAATGATGGCCGCGGACACCCGGTCGAGTGCCTCTCGGCTGCGGGCGGAGCGCCTGGTTCCCGATTCGATCAGGGCTCGGCGGGCCGATACAGTGGATAGTCTCTCGTCCCAGGTGCGAACCGGAATCCCCAACTGGCTTCGCACCTCTTCCGCAAAGGACAGGCCGCCTGGGCTCTAGGCCCCAGCGAGCCGTTCATGTTGCGGGGCAGTCCCACCACTATCTCCTCCACCTGAAAGCGCTCCACCAGCTCTTTGAGCCGCATGATCCACTGGCTCCGGGCTCGACCGGAAAGGGTGGTCAACCCCCGGGCCAGGACCCTGTGCTCGTCGCTGATGGCCACCCCCATCCGGGCCTCTCCCGGATCCAGGGCCAATATCCTTCCCATGTGGAGCTCCGTTCCCTCTCCCTGCGCCCGTGGCCACAAGTTCGCCCTTTAATAACAGAAGCGGGAGGCGGTGTCAAGTTTAGGTGCGGCAGAGATCACCCGGAGAGGCCTGCGGCTTGGCATCCCGGCTTTGCTCTGCTAAGCTAAGAAAGAGCGTTAGCGGAGAGGTAGGAAAGGCAGGGGTTACTGCCTCCGGATAGGGAGGGGTCAAGTGCCTCCGGGACGGGCTATAAGGAGGGAGATGCAGATTCGCCTGGTGGAGATCTACCAGAGGCTCCTTTCCCACTATGGCCCCCAAGGCTGGTGGCCGGGAGACGGGGCCTTCGAGATCGCGGTGGGGGCGATTCTCACCCAGAACACATCCTGGAAGAATGCGGAGGCCGCGATCCTGCGCCTCAAGGAGGCGGGGGTCCTTTCTCCTCTGCGGATGCGGCAGCTCCCGATGGCCGAGCTGGCGGAGCTGATCCGGCCTTCCGGATACTATCGGGTGAAGGCGGAGAGGATGCACCGATTCCTTTCCTTCCTCGAGGAACGGTACCGGCTCGACCTGGAGGCCATGCTCTCCAGACCGCTGAAGCAGATCCGGGAGGAGCTGCTGGCGGTAAAGGGTATCGGTCCGGAGACCGCTGATTCCATTCTGCTCTATGCCGGAGGTCATCCCATTTTTGTGGTGGATGCCTATACCAAAAGGATCTTCGCCCGTCATGGACTAGTGAGAGAGGGTTGCAGCTACAGCGAGTTGCAGGATCTGGCCATGGGCTCCCTTCCCCGGGAGGCTGGCCTATTCAACGAATACCATGCCTTGCTGGTGCGACTGGGGAAGGAAAGATGCCGTCGCACCCCGCGTTGTTCGGGCTGTGTGCTGCAGTACCTGTTGGATCGCCCAGCCGGGGGGTGAAAGGCAAGAGACCAACTAATCCGACGAGGGAGGGATGGGATTTGAAAAAGATCTTGCTGCGCAGCTCTGCTCGAAGCGAGATGGTGGATATCACCCGCAAGGTCCAAGAGGAGATCTCGCGGGCCGGGATGAGGGAGGGGGTATGCTACCTCTTCGTTCCCCACACCACGGCGGGCATAACCGTCAACGAGGGAGCGGATCCCTCGGTTCGACGAGATATCTTGAGGAAGCTGGACAGTTTGGTCCCCTGGGAGGAGGATTACAGCCATGGCGAGGGAAACGCGGCAGCCCATATCAAGGCCTCTCTGGTGGGGACCTCGCTGATCTTGTTGGTGCGGGAAGGCACTGTAGCCCTGGGCACCTGGCAATCCATCTTCTTCTGCGAATTCGATGGGCCTCGGCAGCGGGAGGTCTGGATTGCAATGTCCGGTCTCCCGCTGCCGGCTCTTGACTCGGATCGGGCTCAGAAGTGAACCTCTATCGCCCGGGGAGGACAGGGCAAGACGCATAGCTCGCAAGCCACGCACCGGCCGGGATCGAAGGAGACCTGCATGGTCCTTCGATCCATGCTCAGGGCCCCGGAGGGACAGAGCACGGTACAGGCCCCGCATTGGGTGCAGCGATCCTCCCTCCAGATCACATCCTTGCTCAAGGGCTGGACCTTCACCCCGCTCTGAAGCAGGTACTCCAGCCCGTGGTGGTAGTGATCCTCCTCTCCGCTGAGCTCCATGACCATCAACCCCTCTTCTTCGGGGGTTATGCTGGCCTTCAGGATGTTGAATTGGAGGTCGAAATCCTTGGTCAGGCGGTAGACGATGGGCTTGTCCGCCAGGTGACGGGGGAATCTGAGCACGATCTTCCTGGAGATCTGCATATTGTCTCTCTCCCTTCGCTCAGCTCCCGCCTATCTTGAAGGCAGGCGGGCGAAAACAAGGCCTTTTGTCAATCCTCCACCGCTCTCTCCTGGAGGGAACGGAAATGGATCCCCGAATCGACGGAGGGCAAATTCTGCACTGGTTCGGTGAGCAGGAACTGGCCCTTCTGGATCCACTGTTGGAGTATTCGGGCGATCTCCAGGGCCCGGAAATAGCTGGAGAGGGGTGCGGTGGGGACCTCCTTGCCCTGGATGGTCACCAACCCGCTCTTGAGCTGTCGATAATTGACCTCTCCCAGGATCTCCGGCCTGTTTTGAGGATAGGCCTCGGAGTAATCCACCACTGGCGCCCAAATCTCCTCGTCTGGAATGGCTGCGTAAAAGAGGATCTCCTCGTCCAGGATCGGGATGGGGATCCCGATCCCCACCATCAGCGACACCCCGTACCCGTAGAAACTGACGCCCACCAACCAGCGGGGATCCATCTGCTTCAGATCCCCCAGAACCGCCAGAGTTCCCGCCCCTCGCTTGGGCACGCCGTTATCCGCGCGAGGGACATTGGGATTGTGCTGGGTTCCATTCCAGACCACATAGCCCACGCCACCGCCCAGGAATATCCGGGTACCGATGCCGATGGTCCGGTAGAAGGGATCTTTTAACAGGGGGCTGAGCTGGCCGGCACTGCAGTAGTTGGCATTGCCCAAGTTAGGCTTGAGCACCCCCAGGTAGGTATAGCGAGTCTGGGAGGACAGGTTGACCGCCACATTGTAGTTTTGGTATGCGTTGCGGGGGTTGAAGAGGAAGGCCTCGTTGAGGTCTTTCAGGTTGATCCAGGTGTGAAGGCGTTTGCGGGGATAGCAATGGGTGCCATAGGCGGTGGCCTCCAGCCGGATGTCCTTTCCCGCCACCAGTTCTTCGATCACATGTCCCCCCCCGTAGCGGAATTCGCCGGGGAAGACCTGGTTGGCTGGATCGTCTTCCGGGATCTCGGTAGCGCCGAGGTAGAGGTCCACCGCGGCTAAGCCGGCATAGGCGGGTACGCCATTGAGCCAGGCCTTCTGGATCTTGATGCGAGGCTGGGAGTGGCCGATGTTCAGGAAAGCCCCCGAGGAACACATGGGTCCGAAGGTGGCGGTAGTGACCACATCCACTTCTTGGGCTACCCTCTTCGTCCCCCGGTTCCGGACCAGCTCTATAGCTTCCTCGGCAGTCACCACCACTGCCTCGCCGCGCCTTATTTTCTCGTTGATTTCCTGATAAGTCTTGGCCATGAGAAGGCACCTCCTGGATATGGAATTCAGGCGGGTTCACGGCCAGACATTATCCATAGCATGCCCATCACCTCCTTCGAATTTGATAAATTTGAAAATCGAGATCGCAATATAGCAGAAGCGGCCAGCTTGTCAAAGGGAAAATTCGACCCCCCTTTCCGCCTTCCTCAGTAGCGGCCGTATTCGAGCGCGGCATCGTACATGGCACAGATATTCTCCGGGGGAACATCCGCCTGGATGTTGTGAACCGCGCACAGCACATATCCGCCCCCTGGGGCCAAGTCTTCGATCCTCCTCCTTACCTCGGCTGCTACCTCTTCCGGTGTCCCGAAAGGAAGCACCTTTTGGGTGTCGATCCCTCCCCAGAAGGATATGTGGCGGCCGAATTCCTGCTTCAACCTCCGCGTATCCATGCCCTGAGCACTCACCTGGACTGGGTTGAGGGCATCTACTCCCATGTCGATCAGGTCAGGGATCAGGTGGACCACCGAGCCGCAGGTATGGTAAAGGATCTTGGCCGAAGTGCGGGACTTGATAAAGGAAAAGAGGCGTTTATGGTAAGGCTTGATCATCTTGCGATAAAGTTCCTGGGACATCATTGGGCCGTTCTGGAAGGCCACATCGTCCCCATAAAAGCAAATATCCACCCAATTACCCACCGCCTCCAGCTCGTCCCGAGCCATCTCGATCCAGAGGTCGGCCAACCTGTCCATGAGGGCATGGAAGAAGGTGGGGTTGAGGATGAGATCGGTGAACCATCCCTCGAAGCCGCGCATGAACTGGGATTGGTGGACGATTCCACCGGGCATGTTGAGCACCACGGCGTAATCGGTTTCCTGGTGCAGGCGTCGGGCCGAATCGGCCAGTCCCCTGCACCTTCCGGGATCATGGGGATCTGGCCAGGGGAACTTCCGGAGATCTTCCAGGCTGGGTTCTCCTTGGAAAGGGGAACGCGTCAAATCGTAGTAGAGGCATCCCTCCGGCTTGCTCCTCACCACTCCCCATTCGTCCTGATAGGAGCCATCGGGAAACACGATGTCCTGCCAGTGGTCGGGATCTCCTTGGCTGAGGCCCCTGGTATCGATTGCAAATCGCTCCAGCATGGCCTGGTTGGGATGGGCGATGTGGAGCCATTTGCTGAAAATCCGGGGAGGTTCCTCGACCTTCAAATAGCTGTTCAGGCTGGTGTAGGCCTCTATCACTAGCGATGTGGAGCGGGTGGATCCCAGATCCAGGGGAACCCGATCCGGCTCACGGTGGTTCAAGGCCGCTAACACTCGCTGGCGATGGCTCATGCCCGGCATCATTCTCCTCCCTTCCGGCTTCTCTTTGTCTGGTTTGCTCGAGGTATCATCGCAGGACCGAGCGCTGCCGAGACCGCCGAAGCTGGTCCCCCTACCAAGCGGTCCAACCTCCATCCACCACGAAGATCTGGCCGGTGGTATAGCTGGAGGCATCGGAGGCGAGGTAGATGGTGATGCCGGCCAGCTCCTCGGCTCTGCCCATCCTGCCCATGGGGATGTTGGCCACGAATCTATCGTAGTGGTCGGGATGTTGGCGAAAGTACTCCTCGTTCAAAGGAGTGTGGATGAACCCGGGCGCCAGGGCATTTACCTGGATATTGTGCAGGGCCAGCTCGATGGCCAAGGCCCGGGTGAGCTGGCTCACCCCTCCCTTGCTGGAGCAGTAGGCCACGCGTTCCCGCATGCCGATGAGGGAGGAGGTGGAGGAGACATTGATGATCTTTCCTCGCCCCTGGGCCTTCATGATGGGGGTGACGGCGCGACAACAGAGGAAATAGCCCTTGAGGTTTATCCCCATGAGCCAATCCCATTCGCCCTCCTCGGTCTCTTCGATGGTCTTGCGCAGGATAACGCCAGCGTTGTTCACCAGGATGTCTATCCTTCCCCAGGCAGCCTTGGTTTGTTCTACCAGGTGTTCCACCGAACCAGCGTCGGAGGTATCGGTGGGGATGGCTTGGACCTGGACTCCAAATCTTTCCTGGATAGTAGAGGCCGCCCTCCGTCCCTCCTCCTGGCGGCGATTGGCGATTACCAGGTCGGCACCGGCCGAGGCCAAAGCTTCAGCCATGGCCAGCCCGATCCCCTGGTTGCCGCCGGTGACGATGGCTACTCTTCCGCTCAGGTCGAACAACTGTGGCAATTGTGGTTTCATCCTTCCCTCCTCTGATTCCCCCTGCAATGTGGCGCGCATATTATCAAAAGCGATGAAGACCTATCAAGCCGAAAAGTTAGGCAGGAAGCCCGAAGTAGCGGGCAGCAGGGCAGCCCCGAGGGAGGGGGAGGGAAGGATTTGAAGAATTGACAAGGAAGTTAGGCTGTGGTAGGAAGGACCCAATTCCGAGGGGGAGGTGAGCGGTGGCCGAGAAGCGAAGGTTTTTCGTGGATGAAGCCTCGATCCCTGCGCTGAGGGTCCAGCGGGAAGGATCCTCTGCCTATGGCTATATCCGAACCCTCTTCGATCCGGAGACAGCAGGCTGTGCCAATGCGGTCCTGGGGACCATGGTCATCCCCCCCGGCCAGGCGGAGCCGATGCTACCCCATGCCCACGCCGAATACGACGAGGCGGAATATGTGGTGAGCGGCGAAGGATATGTGCTGCTGGGTCCTTCCCGGGAGCGACTGGAGCGGTACGAACTGGCTCCGGGAAGGGCCTTTTTCGTTCCCGCCGGCTATCCCCACTGCATCGCCAATACCGGTCAGGAGGAAATGAAGATCGCCTTCTCCTTTTATCCGGCTTGGGTGAAAGGCAGGAGCTATCGGGAGATCGCCACCGAGCTGACCGATGTGAAGAGGACTACCTGAGCCGGGGCGAGACGGGGGAGGGAAATGGCGAGAAAGAGAGGAGGTGATCGAAGAAGGCGAGAGATGGGCTCAAGTCTCCGGCGGTCTTTTCGCTCTGGAGCTCTCTCGTGATCTTGGGCACCAACGCGAATTGAGAGGAGGGGGGAGAGTTGCATGCCATAGATTACATCATCACCATCGCCACCATCGTAGCGGTGGTTGGGGCTGGACTTCCGTACCGCAAATATGTCAAGTCGGTAAAGGATTACCTCTTGGCCGGCCGGACCCAACGGTGGCCCATCATCGCTCTCAACTGCCAGGCCACCCAGTCCGACATCGCGGACTACATGGGCTGCGCCGGGTATGCCTATCAGCATGGCTCCCTGGGGCTCGCCAACTATACGGTCAACCTCCAGGCCGGATGGCTCCTGGGTGCTCATACCATCATCCCCCAGATGTACCGGGCAGGGGTATGGACCCCAGCCGAATACCTGGAACTGCGCTTCAACTATGCGGCCCGGATCTGGGGGGCTTTGCTGATCGTCCTGCAGCGTGTCTATGTGGTGGGGGCGATCCTGAACCTCATGGGCATCATGCTGGAGGTGCTGACCGGCACCAGTTTTCTCACCGCTACCATCATCGGTGCCACGCTGGCTATTGGTTATACCATCATCGGCGGGATCTCGGCGGCCATGATCACCGGGACCGCCCAGATGATCCTGATGACCATCACCTCCTGGATTCTCTTCATGGCGGGACTGATCCATGTGGGCGGATGGCACCGGTTGTTGGAGCTGACCGGACCCGGGATGATCAAGCATGCCATTACCGGGGAGACCATCCCGGTGGGCTGGTGGCAGTTCCATGCCATCCCCTCCGCTCCCACCATGATGGCGGGGTTGGCCTTCCTGGGGATGCTTCTCTCCACCATCCCCTATCCCATCATCCAGGCGGAACAGGTGGCACGGCCCCTCTCTGCCCGTTCGGAGTGGGACGCCCGCATGGGCTATCAGTTGGCGGGGTTCGTAGCGTTAGTCCACCAGTTCGCTATCGTGCCGGTGGGGGCCTTCGCCGTCCTGGCCTACGGGTACATGAGCAAGCTCTTTAACCCCGCCCTGGGGGGAAGGCCGGATGCGGTCTACCCCTATATCATGAAGGATTGGCTGCCCTCTGGGCTGCTGGGTCTGGTGCTGGCCGGGGTCTTCGCGGCCACCCTCTCCACGGTCCCCTCCAACACCCAGTCCTGCGCCGGCATCCTCACCCGGGACATCTATGCTCGGATCATCAAGAAGGATGGCTCCGACGCCCACTACCTGCTGGTGGCCCGTATCCTCACGGCCTTCAACTTCATCGCCGGTCTCTTCTTCATCCCCCTGGTGCAGAGGGGCGGCGGTTACATAGTGGTTTATATCAAGATCACAGGGGCCCTGATCTCCCCGCTCTTCGCGGTCTTCCTATGGGGTACCCTCACCAAATTCCTGAGTCGCAACTCCGCCTTCGCCTCCATGATCGGAGGAGGACTGTTCGGCACCTACCTGGCTCTGTTCGCCAAGACGGCCTTCCCCCAGTACCCTTGGCTCTCCCATTGGCTGCTCATCCCCCTGTGGAATGTGATCTTCACCACGATCTTCCTTTTCCTATGGAGCGCGGTCGAGAACGGCATTCGCGGCCGGATCCCCGAGAACGAGATCGAAGGGTACACGGTGGGCACTTTCCCGCCCCAGGTGAAGCCTTATCTGGCCAAAAGGGTGGAACGGATCAACGAGCGCGGGGAATGCGTGGAGACCGACATTCCCTATTACGGGCAGGAGGGTATCCCCTGGTACAAGAGCGTCAAGTTCTGGGGTTGGGTGGTGCTGATCTACTTGGTAGCCTGGACCATCTACTGGTGGTAGAAAGCAAAACTTTGCGAGATTAGGGATTGGAGGTAAAGACCATGTCGGTGGAAGAGAAGAGCGAGGCTGCCTTCTGGATGCAGCAGATGGCGGTGGATCCGGCAGAGGCGGCTCTGGAGCTGCGCATGGAAATCACCTCGGCGAGCGTGCTGGCCGCCCTTTTTGGCGTTTTTGGATTGTGCACCCTAGCCGGGTTGACGGTCCTGCCCGAGGATCATACCACCTTTTGGGCCTGGACGGAGGTGGTCGTTTCGGCCCTCCTGTTCGCGGTCATGGGCTGGGCTCTGTTCCTGGTCTCCAAGAAGAAGGCCAACTTGCGGGAAATGGAGGCCCAGATCGCCAAGAAGTCGAGTTGATCCATGACTCACCGTATCAGAGGGGGAGAGGTCAGGGTCCGGATTCCGGGGGTATGCCTTTCCCCCTCTCGCTTTCGGGAACTGGCGGTGAAGGGTATCAAACGGAAATCGGGGTGGGGTATACTTCCCCGCCCCCGCCTGCGGAAGATAGCGGAGGAGATGCTGTATGTTCCCTATTACTTCTTCCGCCTGGTCAACCCCAAGTACCGAGGCCGTTTCTACCTCTATCAGGTGCTGGTGGATGGGATACTGGGCTTCTCCGAGTTCATCCGTGGCCCCTTCCAGCTGAGGGAGGTCTCGGTACCGGAAGATCTCATCCTGGAGAGAACAATTTCCCGGGAGGAGGCGGAGACGAAGGCCAGGAAAGCGGTCGCCTCCTTCGTCCTCAGGCGCCAATCCCTGTGGGTAAGGGAGGTCAAGGTGGAGCTGATAGAAGAGGGGGACCTGCATTTCCCTTACTTCGTGTGCTACCTGGAAGGGGAAGAGGGGATCGATCTTTTGGCGCTGAATGGCCTCACTGGCAGCCTGGCTGGTCCGCGACCCGAAAACATACTGCGGGCTGGAATTGCCCGGGCGGAATGGAGAAGGGATCGGTCGTGATTCGAAGAGCCAGACCTGCCGATGTCAAGGAGATCCAGCGGCTGGTCAACTTCTATGCCGAGCGGGGGGAGATGCTGCCCCGTTCCCTGAGCGAGCTCTACGAAGGGGTCCGGGATTTCCTCGTCTTCGAGGAAGAGGGTGAGGTGGTGGGCGCCTGCGCCCTCCACATCGTCTGGGAAGATTTGGCGGAGATCCGATCCCTGGCGGTACGCGAGAGCCACGCCCATCGCGGCATAGGCAGTGGGCTAGTCCGGGCCCACCTTGAAGATGCGGCTGCTCTGGGTATCGAGACGGTGTTCGCCCTTACCTACAAACCGGACTTCTTTCGCACCCTGGGCTTCGAGCTGATCGACAAATCCCGGCTTCCCCACAAGATCTGGGCGGACTGCATCAAGTGCGTAAAGTTCCCCGAATGCGACGAGACCGCAGTGATTTGGCACAGGGAGTGATGGAAGAGAGCGAACTGGAGAATCTGTGGAAAGTGGCCCTAGCCCGAGGAGCGGAGGCGGCGGAGGCCTATTGGCTGAGGGAGGACCTGACCCTAGTGGATATCAAGGAAGGACGGGTTGAGGTCTTGTCCCGGGGCCAGCAGGCGGGAGTGGGACTGCGGGTCTTCCGGGACCGACGGATGGGTTTTTCCTTCCGCTCCCATGACCAGCAATGGAGCCCATCGGATTTAGCGGAAAGCAGCCTGGCGGCAGCTCTCCAATCCCATCCCGACCCCTACCTGGATTTGCCCTCAGCTCCTTTCCTGGACTATCCGAGGGTGGAGGCATACGATCCGGCCCTTGCGCGCCTGGACCTGGCGGATCGCCTCGATTTCGCCCGGAGGATGGAGAGATCTGCCCGCGCAATCGACCCCCGCATAACCAAGGTGAGACATTGCCTGTACCAAGATAGCTGTTTCTCGGTTATGATCTCCAACTCGCGGGGGCTGAAGGCTAGAGGAGAGGGGACCAAGTGCTCGGCTTCCCTCTTGTGCGTGGCGGAGGAGGAGGGGTGGTCGGAGACGGGATGGGATCTTCAGTGCTCCTCTTTCTTTTCCGATCTGGAGGCTGAGCGGATAGGGGAGCAGGCTGCGGAGCAAGCGGTATCGATGCTGCGGGCGAAACCGTTGCCTACGGGTAGAGTGGACGCGATCTTTTCCCCAGCGGCCGCGTCCGAGTTCTTGGAGACGCTGGCCCCCGCCCTGATGGCCGAGGCGGTTCAGAAGGGAAAGTCTCTCTTTGCTGGGCGCCGAGGAGAGCGGGTGGCCTCCTCCGTCCTCACCCTGGTGGACGATGGTCTGCTTCCCCACGGGTATCGGAGCTTTCCCTTCGATGACGAAGGGTGGCCCTGTCAGCGTTCGATCTTGATGGAAGCGGGGGTCCTGCAGGATTACCTGTACGATCTTCATGCAGCCGCCAAGGAAGGGCGAGAATCCACCGGTAACGCCCGGCGAGGTGGGTACCAGTATCCCCCCCAGATCGCTGCCACCAACTTCTTTATCTTGCCGGGGAAGAGGGATCAGCAGGCCTTGGTGGAGGAGATGGGAAGGGGGGCGTTGGTCCTTTCCCTGATGGGTATGCACACCGCCGATCCCGTCTCCGGCGATTTCTCAGTCGGGGCCGAGGGGATCTGGATAGAGGGGGGTGGACGGCATCGTCCCTTTCGCGGGGTGATCATGGCGGGAAACATCAGGGAATGGTTGCAGGCCGTGGAAGAAGTGGGATCTGATCTCCGCTTTTTCGGCCCCTCCGGTTCCCCTTCTCTCTTGATTCGAGGGATCCAGGTAGCGGGGAGTTGAGGGACAATCGAGAAGCTGGGAGGAGAAATGGTCGACACCTTCTGTCTTCGCTGCGGCAAGAGCCTCCCTCGGGGGAGCCTGAAGTACATCGTGGACTTGCAGGTCTACGCCGATTTCGATGGATATTTGGCCGAGGAAGGTGAGGATTTGGAGCTTTCCCTGGGGAAGGTGCTGGAGGAGGCGGAAGGAAGGGACGAGGAAGAGCTGGAAGAAGAAGTCTACCTGCGCCAGCTCTACCTGGTGTGCAAGGATTGTCGGGATCGCTTTCTTTCCAATCCCTTGAACATACCATGGAGCCCAGCCTCGGGGTGAGGGCAGGGCATTCATCCCCTCCCCCCGAGAGGATATCCTTATCCCCGCCCCTCCCCATGCCAGGTTATGACCGCCGCGGGTCGATGCTCTAAGGTCCAGTTTGCGGGAAGAGAGATCGAGAGCCAATTGGGGGGGAGAAAGGTCTTTTCTCCCCCCTCGATTTGTGCTAAGCTCCGCGGTTGGTCTGCCCTGATGGGCTCCTCCAGGCGGCGAAGCTGCCGTGACATGATCCGATCCTAGCGCTCATAAAACCGAGGTGAAGGGAGATATGGACGATTTCTTCAACCCCCGATCGGTGGCCGTCATCGGTGCCTCCGAGGCCCGAGGCAAGGTCGGGTACGCGGTGATCAAGAACATCCTCGAATATGGCTTTCCGGGTAAAGTGTATCCCATCAATCCCAATGCCCGAACGATTTTGGGAACCAAGGCGTATCGGTCGGTGCTGGAGGTGGAAGGGGAGATAGATCTGGGGGTGATAGTGATCCCCCCGCTGCATATCCCAGCCGCGATCGAGGAATTGGGCCGAAAAGGGACCAAGGCGGTAGTGGTGATATCGGCCGGCTTCAAAGAGACCGGCCCCGAGGGGGCCCAACTGGAGGCCCAGGTGCTGGCCAAGGTGAGGCAGTTCGGGATGAGGATGGTAGGACCCAACTGCCTGGGAATCATCTCCACCCACTCCCGACTCAATGCCTCCTTTTCCACCGGGGTCCCTCCCCAGGGCAACATCGCCTTCTTCTCTCAATCCGGCGCTCTTTGTACCGCCATCTTGGATTGGGCCATGGGAGAGGGAATCGGGTTTTCCAAATTCATCAGCATTGGAAACAAGGCCGATCTGGGAGAAGTGGAATTCCTTCGCTATCTGGCCGACGATCCTCAGACCGCAGTGATCCTGGGATATATAGAAGGTGTTACCAAGGGAAGAGAATTCATGGAAGCGGCCACCTATGCCGCCGGGAAGAAGCCCCTCATCATGACCAAGTCGGGGGGAACGGCCGCCGGGGCAAAGGCAGCTGCCTCCCATACCGGAACCTTGGCCGGTTCGGAGAAAGCCTTCGATGCCGCCTTCAAGCAGTGCGGGATCATTCGGGCCAACACCATCGAGGACCTCTTTGACTTCGCTATTGCCTTCTCCTATCAGTCGGTCCCCCGGGGGCCGAATTTGGCGATCATCACCAACGCCGGCGGCCCCGGGATAATGGCAGCCGATGCGGTGGAGCGATCGGAGATCTCCATGGCTTCCCTTACCAAGGATACGGTGGAAAAGCTACGGGGCCATCTGCCGCCGGTGGCGGCCCTTCACAATCCGGTCGACATCATCGGTGACGGTCGGGCGGACCGTTATCGGGTGGCCTTGGAGACCGTGATCCAGGATCCGCAGGTGGACGGCGTGGTGGTCATCCTGACCCCTCAGGAAATGACCGAGGTGGAGGCAACTGCCGAGATCGTGGGCGAGGTAGCCTCCCGGAGCGAGAAGCCGGTCCTGACCTCTTTCATGGGCAAGAAGTCGGTCCAGGAGGGGCAAAAGATCCTCCGGGAGCGGAAGATCCCTAACTACGCCTACCCTGAACATGCGGTGCGTTCCTTCGAGGCCATGGTAAAATACAAGCGTTTTCTGGATCGTCCCGGCGATGGGGTCCAGAGCTTCGAGGTGGACAGGGAAAAGGTCAGGCAGATCATCCGCTCTGCCCTGGAGGAGGAACGGTACAGTCTGGGGGAGACGGAGGCCCGGGAGATAATAGCCGCTTATGGATTCTCCGTCCCTCGCAATCTGATCGCAGCTACCTCGGTGGAAGCGGTGGCAGCAGCGGAAAGCATCGGCTACCCGGTGGTGCTGAAGATAGTCTCTCCGGATATCCTGCACAAGTCAGATATCGGGGGAGTGAAGGTGGGGGTCACCGATGCAGAGGCAGTGAGAAAGGCCTTCCAAGAGATCATTTCCAACGCTCAGAGGTTCTCTCCCACCGCTCACCTGGTGGGAGTGGCAGTGCAGGAGATGGTGACAGCAGGCAAGGAAGTCATCCTGGGGATCACCAAGGATCCCCAATTCGGTCCCTTACTCATGTTCGGTTTGGGAGGCATCTATGTGGAGGTGCTGAAGGATGTCTCCTTCCGCATCTGTCCCGTCAGCCGACTGGAGGCCAGCTCCATGGTTCGAGAGATACGCTCCTTCCCCCTGCTGCGCGGGGTGAGGGGGGAGAAATCGGCCGATCTGGTGGCCCTCGAGGAGGCCCTGATGCGGTTATCTCAGTTGGCGGTAGATTTCCCGGAGATCATCGAGGGGGACATCAATCCTTTGAAGGTACGCTACGCCGGGGAGGGCTCGGTAGCCATTGATGCTCGCTTCATCGTAAAGGAGGTCGGAGGATGATCCCGCTCTACATAAACTCCACGGAGACCTATTCGGGGAAGACTATGCTCACCTTGGGGCTGGGGATGAGGTTCAAGCGCGACGGCTACCGCCTCGGCTATCTCAAGCCATTGGGATGGTTGCCGGTGACCGTCGACGGGGAGGTGGCGGACCAAGATGCCGTTTTCATGAAGAAGGCGCTGGATCTGGAAGAATCCTTGGACCAGATCTGCCCGGTAGTGATGACCCAGGATCTGATCGAGCGGGTCTATGAAGGAAAAGAGGGGGATTTTGGGCAGAAGATCATGGAGACTTTCCGCCGCTTCTATCAAGACAAGGATGTCGTCTTGGTGGGGGGGGCAGGGAGCCTCTTCGAGGGAGGATTCATCGGGGCGCGCGGGGTCGACCTGGCGGCTGCCATGGACGCCAAGATTCTTTTGGTGGATCTGTTCCGGAATGGCATTACCACCATCGATTCCTTTCTCTATGCCCGAGAGATTCTCAAGGAGCGGCTGATCGGAGGAGTCATCAATCGGGTGAGGCCGGAGAAGATGGAGTATGTTCGCAAAAAGGTACTGCCCTTCTTGCTCCAGCGGGAAGTGGACATCCTGGGGGTCATACCCGACGATCGAACCCTGGGGGCAGTAAGCGTGCGGCACCTTGCCAATATTCTGTGCGGCTCGGTGGTCTGCGGGGAGCAAAGGCTGGAAGAACTGGTAGAGGGGTTCATGGTGGGGGCCATGAGCCCTGAACACGCCCTTCAGCACTTCCAGCGGCGCAAGAACATCGCTGTGATTACCGGAGGAGACCGCCCCGACATCCAATTAGCCGCCCTGGAGACGGCCGTCAAGGGCATCATCCTCACCGGCGGGTTTCGTCCCAACGATATTATCATCTCTCGGGCCATGGAAAGAGGGGTTCCTCTGATCATGGTGGAGCTCGACACCTTCTCGGTGGTGCAGCGCTTCGAGGAAATGCTGGGGCGACTGGAGCTTCGGGAAGAGAGGAAGGTGGAGAGGGCCAAGGAGTTGGTGGAGAGAATTATCGATTTTCCGCTCTTGTACCGGAAGCTGGGACTTTCCCCAGCGCCCCGTTCTTGAAAATGCTTGCTGTCCCAGAGATCGAGGGGTCACTCTATGGGTAAGATCATCCGGGGAGGGATCGGACGATGGCCAAAAGGCTCTACACCATTTTGATTCTTCCGGATGCCACGCGTTCTCCCATCAAGTTCCACCTGAGCCAATGGACCATGGTAGTTTTGGCCGGGGCCTTGAGCGCGCTTTTCCTTTGCCTGGTAGGGTTCGTGTTCCAGTACGTGGGCATGAGCGCCAACATGCTGGAGCTGAAGAGGCTGAGGAACGAAGTTCCCCGGCTTCAGGCTCTGAACGAAAGAGTGGAAAGCCTGCAGAAAGAGGTGACTAGGCTTCAGGAGTTCGACCGCAAGATCCGCAACCTCGCTCATCTGCCATCCCCCGTATCTCCCCTGCCGGTTGTAGGAGCGGGAGGAGGAGGAGAATTTGAGAGCGAGAGCCTGGCCAGATCCATGAGGCTGGAAAAGGAACAGCTACTGGCGAGGGTAGACCGGGAGATCGAGCTCCTGGAGGGGGCCACCAGGCAGCAGGAGGCTCGATTTTCCGAGCTGAAGAGATTCTTGGAGAACAAGAGGCACCGTCTGCTCGCAACCCCCTCCATCTGGCCGGTCAGGGGGTGGGTCACGGCGGGGTTCGGCTACCGTCGTTCCCCGTTCACCGGGGCCAAGCAACTGCACGAAGGCCTGGACATCGCTACCCCCCTGGGCACCCCAGTGGTCTCCCCGGGCGAAGGGACGGTCCTCTTTTCGGGCCATATGCCGGGCTGGGGAAATGTGCTGGTCCTTAACCATGGCTACGGATTCCGAACCTTCTACGCCCACAATTCGCGCAACTTAGTCTCCCCGGGTCAGAAGGTCAGGAGGGGGGAAGTGATCGCCTATGTGGGTAGCACCGGACAGAGCACGGGTCCTCACCTCCATTACGAGGTATTGGTGAACGGTGTCCCCCGGGATCCCTTGAACTACATCATCGATTGAGGGACGGAGGGAGCAGGAGAACTTGATGACATGAAGATCGCCGTCTCGGGAAAAGGAGGGGCGGGCAAGACCACGGTGAGTGCCCTCCTTTGCCGGGCCTTGGAGGCAGCCGGTCGAGAGGTGCTGGCAGTCGATGCTGATACCAACCCCAACCTCGCCTATGCCCTGCGCCTGCCAGAAGGGGAGAAGATCGTTCCCCTGGCGGAGATGGAGGATTTGGTTCAAGAAAAAACCGGAGCAAAAAAGGGTAGTTATGGCAGTTTTTTCAAGATGAATCCGGAGGTAGCGGATATTCCGGAGAGATTCCAGTTCCGTGCCGGTAACCTCCGTTTGCTGGTGATGGGGTCCACCAGACAGGGGGGCAAGGGCTGTGCCTGTCCGGAATATGTGCTGGTGAAAAGCCTCATAAGCCACCTTCTCCTACACCGGGACCAGGACATGGTCATCGACATGGAAGCAGGCCTGGAGCACCTGGGCCGGGGGGTGACGGAGAAGGTGGACCTGCTGCTGGTGGTGGTGCAGCCCAACCGGGTAAGCTGCCTCACCGCTTCCCGGATCTTCCGGTTAGCCCGGGAGATAAGGATCCAGAAAATCGCAGGGGTGGGTAACATGCTGACCTCCCCAGAGGAGAAGGAATACCTCCAGAGGCAGGTCCCGGAAATGGAATTCTTGGCCTACTTCCCCCTCCGCCCGGAGATCAGGGAGTATGACCAGAAAGGGAAAGATCTTTATACCCTTCCTTGGTTGCAGGAAAACGTCAACCAGCTGCTGAAAAGAATCCGGGAGGTTTCGCATGCCTAAAGAACTGTCGTACGCGGATCTGGCTTCGCAGGAGATGTGGAGACGGGCGAACGCTGAGCGGATCGAGCTGGTGTGGGACCGCTACGAGGAGATGCAGCCCCAATGCGGTTTCGGCAGTCTAGGCATATGTTGTCGGAACTGCAACATGGGGCCCTGTCGTATAGATCCCTTCGGTGAAGGGCCTCAGAGCGGAGTATGTGGCGCCGATGCGGATACCATTGCCGCCCGGAATATCGTCCGCATGATCGCCGCCGGGGGGGCGGCCCACTCCGACCACGGGAGGGATATTGCCCTGACCCTGTTGCAGGCAGCCAGGGATCCTCAATCGGATTATCGGGTCCGGGACGAAGAGAAGCTCAGAGCAGTGGCGGAGATCTACGGGATCCGGACCGAGGGCAGAGAGATGGGGGAGATTGCGGAGGAGGTGGGGAAGGCAGTCCTGGAGGAATTCGGCCGTCAGGAGGGAGAGCTGAGGATGGCTTCCACCGCCCCCCTTGCTCGTCAACAGCGGTGGCGGGAATTGGGGGTAATGGCCCGGGGGATCGACCGGGAGATCGTGGAGGCGATGCATCGCACCCATATGGGCGTCGATGCGGACTACCGGAACCTGATCCGACACGGAGTTCGGGCCGCCCTGGCGGATGGTTGGGGAGGATCGATGATCGCCACTGAGCTTTCCGATGTCCTTTTCGGATCACCTTCTCCCCTGCGGGCGCGGGCGAACCTGGGCGTCCTCGACCCAGAGACGGTGAATGTGGTGGTTCACGGTCACGAACCTACCCTTTCCGACATCATCGCCACCGTGGCCCAGGACCAGGGATTGATCCAGAGGGCGAAGGAGAAGGGGGCCAAAGGGATCACCCTGGCAGGTATCTGTTGTACCGCCAACGAGATCCTGATGAGACACGGCATACCGGTAGCCGGCAACTTCCTCCAGCAAGAACTGGCCCTGCTCACCGGGGCGGTGGAGCTGATGGTGGTGGATGTCCAGTGCCTGATGCCCAGCCTGAGCGGCTTGTCAAATTGCTTCCACACTATTCTGGTCACTACTTCCCCCAAAGCGAAAATGCCGGGGGTGAGGCACATCGAATTTCATGAGGAGAAGGCAGTCCAGACCGCGACCGAGATCTTGGAAGCGGCGATCGACAATTTCCCCCGCCGGAGGAAAGACAGGGTCTACATCCCTCAACACAATGAACGACTGGTGGCCGGTTTTACCTCCGAGTCGGTCTTCAGGTTTCTGGGGGGAACCTATCGGGCCACCTATCGTCCCCTCAACGATGCCATCATCGCCGGTAGGCTGCGGGGAGCGGCGGGGGTGATCGGATGCTCCAACCCCAATGTGGAGTACGAAGCGGGACACATCCAGATGGTCAAGGAGTTGATAAAGAACGATACCCTGGTAGTGACCACTGGCTGCAATGCCATAAGCTGCGGCAAGCACGGCCTCTTGAAGCCGGAGGCCGCCTTTCAGTTCGCGGGAAAGGGGTTGCAGGAAGTGTGTAGCGCGGTGGGAATCCCTCCGGTATTGCATGTCGGGTCCTGCGTGGACAATAGCCGGATCCTGCGAACCCTGAGCAATATCGTGGCCGAAGGAGGATTGGGCCGAGATATCTCGGATCTGCCGGTGGCGGGAGCTGCCCCCGAGTGGATGTCGGAGAAAGCCGTCTCCATCGGTTTCTACTTCGTGGGCTCGGGGGTCTTCACCTGCATCGGCCATCCCCTCCCGGTCATGGGTAGCCGAAATCTGCACAAGTATCTCACCCAGGAGATGGAAGAGGAATTCGGGGGCAAATGGTGCTTCGAGCCAGATCCTATCGAGGCAGCTCACCAGATGCTCCGCCATATCGACAAGAAGAGGAAGGCGCTCAAGCTCAAGCCCATGATGTACAAGCAAGCCTTCCCACCTGAGGAATGACAAGGGGAGCTCTGGCCATGAAGAAGATATATTTCGACCGGCGGAAGTGTCTGGGGTGTCATTCCTGCGAGTTTGTCTGCGCGGTGGAGCACTCGCGGAGCAAGGATCCGCTCTGGGCTCATCTGGAGGAAGAGACTCCGATTCCCCGAAGGAATGTGAGGCTAGTGGAAGGGATGTGCTTGACCTTATCCTGTCGGCATTGCGAGCCAGCACCTTGCGTCGAGGCCTGTATCGCGGGGGCGATGCAAAAGTCAGAAGGGGAGGTTCGGTGCGACACGCAGCGGTGCATAGGCTGCTGGATGTGCGTGATGGTTTGTCCCTTCGGGGCAGCCAAGCCGGGAAGGATATATGCCATAAAGTGCGATATGTGTTCGGACCGGAAAGGACTCAGCTATGCCTGTGTAGAGGGATGCCCCAGCGGGGCTCTGTTTGTGGCTAGTGAGGAAGAGTTTGCCAAGATCCTGAAGGAAAACCGAGAGGTCTCCCCAGCGAGGAGTGGGTCATGAAGGTAGTCATCATCGGCAACCATGCAGCGGGACTGTCGGCGGCTCAGACCTTGCGGGAAGGAGATGAGGCTTGCTCCATAACCGTCGTTTCCAAGGAGAAGGCCCCCCCTTACTCGCGCTGTCTCATTCCTTTTCTCGTTTCCGGCGAGAAGAAGCTAACGGACATATTGTTCAAGCCCGAAGGCTTCTACGAGAGGCATTGCGTTACCCCCCTTCTGGGCCTGGAGGCCCTCAGGGTTTTCCCTCGAGAGAACAAGGTCTTGCTCGAGGACGATCGAAAGGTGGAATACGATTTTCTAATCATCGCCAGCGGGGGAACCGTCTCCTTGCCAGCCCTGCCCGGGATCAGAAACCAGGGTGTGTTTGGCTTCCGAACCCTGCAAGATGCTCAAATGATCGTGGATTATCTCCCAGAGGTGGAGACGGCAGCGATTCTGGGTGGGGGACCGATAGGGATCAAAGCGGCATTGGCCCTGCGGGAGCGGGGCAAGAGGGTCAAGCTTCTGGTTTCTTCCTCCTCCATCCTGAGCCAAATCGTAGGGGAGATCGAGGCCCAGATGGTGGAAGAATACTTGAAGGACCTGGGGATCGATATAAGGAAGAGGGTATCGCCGGCCAAGTTGCTGGGGGCTGGCCGGGTGGAGGGGTTGGAGACCACCGAAGGGGAAAAGATCGATTGTCAGATGGTGATCGTAGGCAAAGGGGTCAATGCCAACAAGGGCCTGGTCAAAGGGACCGAGGTCCAGACCGAATACGGCATCCTCGTCGACCAGCACTGCCGGACCAATATCCCCAATATCTTTGCCGCCGGGGATGTCACCCAGAGCCAGGACAATGTGAGGAGGGAAAGATGGATGAACGCCCTGTGGCCGCTTGCGGTGGAAGAAGGAAGAGTGGCCGCGGAGAATGTCCTGGGCAAGAACTCGGTTCTCCGGCCCCGGACCTCGATGAACTCCCTGAAGATAGACGGGCTGGGGCTGATGTGCTGCGGCCTCACCGGGGTTAGGGAGAGAGTGGAGGGAAGCGAAGAGATCATCCTAAGAGGTCCGGGCAAATGGAACTACAAGAGGTTCGTTCTCAAGGAGGATCATCTGATAGGGTACGTTCTCGTTGGCGATGTGGCCTACGGAGGTGTCCTGTCGTCTCTGGTTTGCAGGCAGGTCGAATTGGGGAAGTTCAGGGAACACCTCTGTGGGGGAAGGTTCGACTTTGCCTCGATCCTTCCCCTGATCAAAGAGAACCGGGAAACCTTCGCTGAGCCGGAGTACCAAGAGGTATTGGCCTTTTGCGAGTGAGGTAATTCAGGGAGGAGGAAACCCCAAGAGAAGGGAGCTCGCATATGTCCAAAATCATCGCCACAGCAGCCATAAGGGGGGCGCACAAGCTGGTAGCTCGGGCAGAAGAGGATTTGGCCCGGACCATCCAGGAGAAGGGCAAGCATGCCAAGGTGGAGTATCCCAACACGGCCTATTTTTTGCCCATCATGTATCTCTTCCTGGGACAGAAGGTGCAGCGGTTAGGTGACCTAGAGGAATCGCTCCAAGAAGCGAGAAAGCTGCTCCGAGAGGTCCCCTCGGAAGAGCTCTGGCTCCCCTATCTGGGGGATGTGCTGGATTGCGGGGTGGCTACCTTGATCGCCGAAGAGACGATCGAGGCCTTGAAGTATGTAAATGACCCCAACCCTTATCAAGGCATATGGCTGGGATTCACCGGCGATCCCACCCTCAGGATGCAGGGAATCAAGTTGGTGGATGGTCGGATGCCGGGTTTCGCCGCGGTGGTAGGCTGTACCGAGACCAACCAGGAGGCGGTGCAGCTGGCCTTAGGTTTACAAGAACGAAATATCCTGGTTTTCATGGCAGGCAACTGCAATGGCCGGGCCTTCGCCGAGCAGTTAGCGGAGGAGCGGATCGAGATGAGCTGGGATACCTTCCTGGTTCCCTACGGCAAGGAGATCACTGCCGCAGTGCACGCCCTGAATTTCGCCGCTCGTTCGGCCATGACCTTCGGAGGGATCACGCCCAAGGGCCTGAAGGAGGCCCGGGAGATCCTCCTGTATAACAAGGAAAGGGTCCATGCCTTCGTCCTGGCCCTGGGGGCTGACCAGGAGGCCTCTCCGGAGCAGCTCCTCACCGACGAGAAGTACGCCACCGCCGCCGGGGCCATCAATTTCGGTTTCCCCGTCCTCTCCGACATCGGTATTCCCCAGATCCTGCCCTCCGGGATCTGCACCTACGAGCATGTGGTTTCCAATGTCCCCATAGCGGAGATCATCAATCGCGGCATCGAGGTGCGGGGACTGACCATCAAGGTGGAGAAGGTTCCCATCCCGGTTCCTTTCGGGGCCGGCTTCGAGGGAGAAAGGGTTCGGGGAGAAGATATGTACGTGGAGTTCGGGGGCAAATACAGCGATGCCTTCGAGCTGCTGCGGATGAGGCCCATGGAAGAGGTAAAGGATGGAAAGATCGAGGTCATCGGGCCGGAGATCGAAGAGATGGAACAGGGCAAGGCCTATCCCTTGGGGATAGTGGTGGAGGTAGCGGGCCGGAAGTTCCAGGAAGACTTCGAGCCGGTGGTGGAGCGGCGCATCCACGAATACATCTCCTGTGCCCACGGCATCTTCCACATGGGGCAGCGGACCATCACCTGGGTGCGAATCAGCAAGGAGGCCCAGGCCAAGGGCTTCCGCATCAAACACTTCGGGGATATCCTGGTGACCAAGATCCACAGTGATTTCTCCAGCATAATCGACCGGGTGCAGGTCACGATCTATACCGACCCGGAAAAGATCAAGGGACCCCTGGAAGAGGCCAGGGCCATCTTCCGGCAGCGGGATGACCGGATCAGCGGGATGACCGACGAGGATGTGGAGGAGTTCTATTCCTGCATCCTTTGCCAATCTTACGCCCCCAATCATGTGTGCATCGTGACGCCGGAGCGGTTGGGGCTCTGCGGCGCCTACAGTTGGATAGATTGCAAAGCCTCCTACGAGATCAACCCGAAAGGTCCCAACGAGCCTGTCAAGAAGGGCAAGTGCCTCGATCCGGTCAAGGGACAATGGCAGAACATCAACGAGTACATAGCCCTCAAATCCCACGGAAACCTGCTACGCTTCAACGCCTATTCCATCCTGGAAGATCCGATGACCTCCTGTGGCTGCTTCGAATGCATCGCGGCAGTCCTACCCGAGGCCAACGGGGTGATGATAGTGGATCGTGACTTCCAGGGCATGACCCCCCTGGGGATGAAGTTTTCCACTTTGGCAGGACAGATCGGAGGAGGGACACAGACCCCTGGCTTCATCGGCATCGGCAAACTCTACATCTCGAGTCCCAAGTTCATATCCGCCGAGGGAGGCATCGAGCGATTGGTCTGGATGCCCAAGGCCCTCAAGGAGGAGGTGGCGGAGAGGGTCAAGGCTCGGTTGAACAAGATCGGAAAAGATGATCTGTGGGACAAGATCGCCACGGAAGAGGAGGCCGAGACGGTCGATCAACTGGTGGAGTTTCTCCAGAAGGTCGATCATCCGGCCTTGACCATGGAGGCGCTGATATGACGGGCGAAGAGAGGGGAACGGAGGGAAGGAGGAAGATATGGCGCTGAGCGCAATGGCGATCTACAAGCAACTACCCAAAACGAACTGCGGGGAATGTGGGTTTCCCACCTGCATGGCCTTCGCTATGCAGGTCGCGGCCAAACAGAAGGCCCTTACCGATTGTCCCTACCTTTCCGAAGAGGCCAAGGCGGAGTTTGCCGAGGCCTCCACCCCTCCCATGAAGCTGGTCCGGATCGGACCTCCGGGGGAGGGAGGATTCGAGATCGGGCAAGAGACGGTGATGTTTCGCCACGAAGAGAAGTTCCACAAGCCGCCGGGTTTGGCCGTCAAGATTCCGGCCTCGATCTCGGATGACCAGGCCCTGGAACGGCTGGAGCGAATCAATCAGGCGGTCTTTACGCGGGTAGGGCAGAGGCTGGCGGTCGATCTGGCCCTGGTGGAGATCGAGGGGCTGACCCCGGAGGCGGCCGCTTCACGGGTCAAGATGCTGGCGGAGAAGAGCCGGGTCCCCTTCATCCTCTCGGGGACAGGGGCGGCGGCCATGGCGGCAGCAGTAGGGGCCATTGCGGACAAGAGACCCCTGATCTACCAGGCGACCGAGGATAATTGGGAGGAGTTTCTTTCCCTGGCTTCCTCCACCAAGTGTCCTTTGGCGGTGAGTGCTCCCAGCTTGGAGGGGTTGGCAGACTTGACCAAGACTGCCCGCGACCGGGGGGTGACCGATCTCGTCCTCTCCTTCGCGGGACGAGATATGGGGGCTACTATTCGCGACATAACCCGCGCTCGGAGGGCGGCCCTGAAGAAGAATTTTCGGCCGCTAGGCTTCCCTGCCCTCATCGACGCCTCCCATCCCGACGCGGATCGGGAGGCGATCTTGGCCAGCATTGCCGTGGCCAAGTACGCGGGGATCATACTTTTGGACGGCCTGGATCCGGCCGAATTGCTCCCCATCCTGACTACAATCCAGAACATCTATACCGATCCCCAGGTTCCCAACGAGGTGGAACCCAAGCTTTACGAGATCGGCAACGTGAACGAGAACTCTCCCGTCATGTTCACCACCAATTTCGCCCTCACCTACTTCAGCGTGGAGAGCGAGGTGGAGAGGAGCAAGATCCCTAGCTATATCTGCGTGGTCCACACCGAGGGCCTGGGCGTCCTCAACGCCTATGCAGGGGACAAGATTTCTCCCGAAAAGGTGGTGAAGACCCTGGAGCAGCAAAAGGTGGCGGAGAGGGTTAAGCATCGCAAGCTGATCATCCCCGGCTTGCTTCCCTCCTTCCGGGCTGAGATCGAGGAGACCTCAGTGTGGAAGGAGGTCCTCATCGGGCCCGAGAGCGCGAGCGGTATCCCCATGTTCCTGGCCAAGCACTGGAGGTAATTCGAGCTTATGCCCTGGTACAAGGTAGCCTTCGAGCCGCTCGGGATCACTGCGGAGGTGGAGGGGGGTAACTCCCTTCTGGAAGCGGCGGGCAAGGCTGGCATAACCATAAATAGCGTCTGCGGGGGAGATGGAATCTGTGGACGCTGCAAGATGATGGTCAAGGAAGGCCAGGTGGCGAGCGAGGTCAGTCCCCTCCTTACCCGCGAGGAGATAAGGCGGGGGATGGTGCTAGCCTGTCAGAGCTATGTACAGAGCGACCTAGTGGTGGAGATTCCGGAAGAGACCCGGGCCCGCGAGAAGATCTGGATCGACCGCGAGGCCCAGCGCTTCCGTGCCTTCCATCCTGGCCTCCAACCCCGGGAGTTCTCTCGTTCCCCCTTGGTGTTCAAGGTCCACCTTCAGCTCACCGCTCCCTCCCTACATAACCAGACCGATGATTGCCGTCGTATCGAGTGGATGGTGGAGAAGCTGACCGGCCTGACCTCCATGCAGATGGGGCTGAAGGTCATGCGGCAGATCCCGGAGATCCTGAGAAGGCACGATTTCTCGGTAACTGCCACCATCGGCAGGCGCCGGGATATCGGCGAGATCATGGATATAGAGGGGGGAGATACCTCGGGGAGGAACTATTTCGCCGTGGTTGACGTGGGGACCTCCACCATTGTGGCTCACCTGGTGGACGCCATCGCCCTCTCCACGGTGGATGCCCAGGCCTGCTTTAACTCCCAATCCCTGTATGGGCGCGAGGTCACCTCCCGGATAATGGCGGCGGAAAGAAGGGGAGTGGAACCTTTGCAGTCCTGCCTAGTGGAGGACATTAATCGTCTGGTCTCGGGCATGGCCTCCCGGAACAGGATCAGCCTGAGGGATATCACGGCGGTGGTCTGTGCTGGCAATACCACCATGATGCATTTCTTGCTAGGCCTTCCAGTGTCGAATATAAGGCGCGAACCTTTCGTGGCGGTGACCCTGGAGCCGCCTCCTTTCCGGGCAGCGGAGGTAGGGATAAAGATCAACCCCCGGGGGCTGCTCTATACGCTCCCGGGAATCAGCTCCTGGGTGGGTGGAGATCTGACCGCGGGGATCCTGGCTGCCGGCCTGGACGAGATGGAAGAGATCGGCATGCTCATAGACATCGGAACTAATGGTGAGATAATAGTGGGAAACAGGGAGTGGCTGGTTGCCTGCTCGGCGTCCGCCGGTCCAGCCCTGGAGGGAGCGAGCGTAGGGTGTGGGATGGTATGCGAGGCAGGTGCGATCGAAAGTGTCTTTCTGCGGGACGGAAAGATCGGTTACAAGGTGATAGGCGATCAACCCCCGGCGGGGATCTGCGGATCGGGCATCATCGATCTGATAGCGGTGCTGCTGGAAAGGAAGATAATCGACCGAGCGGGCCGGCTGATGGAAGGAAGCGATCCGCGAGTCAGTTCGCGGGATGGACAGGTCTGCTTCCTGCTGGGACCGGAGGGACGCTGGGGCGGCCGGGAAGTCTACATCACCCAGGAGGATATCGACAATGTCTTGACCGCCAAAGCGGCCATCTTCGCGGCCACCAAGATATTGCTGGAGCGGGTGGAGGTGAGGCTTTCGGAGGTGAAGAGGCTATTCCTAGCCGGAGGGTTCGGCAGCTACATAAACCGGGAGAATGCCATAAAGATCGGGCTTTTGCCCGATTTGCCCTTGTCCCGTATCGAGTATGTGGGAAACACCTCCATCCTGGGGGCCAAGCTGGCTGCCCTCTCCGAGGAGGCCTTCCTCAAGCTTCGCGAGATCCGGAAAAAGACCACCTATTATGACCTCCTGGGAAGCCCGGACTATGTGGAACAATTTCGGCAGGCCATGTTCCTTCCCCATACCAATATCGAGCTGTTTCCCTCTTTGGCAGGATGGGGAGCCCGGTGAGGGGAAAAGAGGCGATTTATGGGTGAGTCCATAGCCTTGGCCGGAAAAGGGGGGACGGGTAAGACCACCATCGCGGCCTTGATCATCAGGGAACTGATCGAGCGGGGCGAAGGCCCCATTCTGGCCCTGGATGCTGATCCGGCTGCCAATCTGGGAAAGGTCCTGGGCCTAAAGGTGGAAAAGACCCTGGGGGATTTGCGGGAAGAAATCCTGCGCCAGATGAAGGATTTTCCCGCCGGGATGTCCAAGGAAGCCTATATCGAGATGGGCCTTCACCAGATCATCCTGGAGGCCTCCGGATTCGATCTGATCACCATGGGCCGCTCGGAGGGGCCCGCCTGTTATTGTTACATCAACAATCTCCTTCGCCAGTTCTCCGAGCGCTTAGATTCTCAGTATCGCTGGGTGGTAATGGACAACGAGGCAGGCTTGGAACATATTAGCCGTCGCACGGCCTCCCGGGTTGACCACCTGATCGTGGTGGTCAACGAGAATCCCCTTTCCCTGGATTGTGCTCGCCAGATCGAGAACTTGGTGGCGGAAATCAAGAATCCGGTGCATTCCAAGTACTTGCTCCTCAATATGGTGAGGACGGAAAAGATGGGGGTGGTCAGGGACCGCGTAGCTGGATTGAACTTCACCTTCTTGGGATCGATCCCCTACGATCCCCAGGTGGAAGAGACGATCTTCTGCGGCAGGTCCCTGTTGCAGCTCAGGGATGGGGTGGCGGTGGCAATGGTGAAACGGATATTGGAGAGCATAGGAGCGGACAGATGGAAATAGTGGATGTCGCCGAAAAGTGGACTCACCGCATCAATACCGTAACCCTGGGGGCGACCAAGGAGCAGGGCGGTACCCGCACTCGGACGGTGACCGTAGGGGGCGAGACCACTCTCCCCTTCCTCACCTTCGAGGGAGAAATGCCTCACCGGCCGGTAGTGGCCGGACTGGTAGTGGATGTGGTGCCCGATACCTGGCCGGAGGTCCTCCGGGAGGCCATCGGTCCCGAGATCAATTCCCCGGCGGAATGGGCCCAAAAGTGTGCGGAGGACTTCAAGGTGGACCTGATCTGCCTCAAGCTTTATGGCCCTGATCCGTCCGGCCCCAATCTCTCACCCACCCAGGCTGCGGAAACGGTGAGAAAAGTCCTGGAGGCGATGGGATTGCCCCTGATCATCTGGGGGTGCGGGGATGAGATGAAGGACAACGAGGTCCTACCCGAGTGCTCCCAGGCGGCCAAGGGTGAGAACTGCCTCCTGGGGTCTGCCACCGACAAGAACTATCGCACCATGGCCGCTATCGGAAAGGCGGATCGTCACAAGCTGATTGCCGAGGCGCCGGTGGACATCAACATCGCCAAGCAGGTGAACATCCTGCTCCAGGATGCGGGATTCGACCTCAGCGATGTGGTGATGGGGCAGATCACCGCCGCCCTCGGTTACGGCTTCGACTATGTGTACACCATCTTCGAGAGGGTGAGGATAGCGGGCCTGAAGGGAGATAAGCTTATGGCCCTTCCCCAGATTGCCAATGTGGGCTGGGAGACCTGGAAGGTCAAGGAGGCGATGGCGGATGAGGACATCCTGCCGGGATGGGGCGAGCTGAGGAAGAGAGGTCCCCGGTGGGAGGCGGTGGCGGCCGCCAACTACATTCAGGCTGGGGCCGATATCGTGGTTTTGGCCCACCCGGAGGCGATCGCCCTGACCAGGGAGATGATCGACCGATTGATGGGGTAGAAAGGAGGCAGGTTCGTGCTATTCATCGGGGAGAGAATCAATACCGGTTTCGCAGATATCAAGCAGGCGGTCTTGGACAAGGATCCCAAGCCCATTCAGCATTGGGCGCGGTTGCAGGCGGAGGCGGGAGCGAACTATCTGGATGTCAACCTGGGGGCGGTTTCCACCAAGCCGGAGGACATGTGCTGGATGATCGAGAAGGTGCAGGAGGTAGTGGATACCCCCATCAGCATCGACACCAACAAGCCCGCCATCCTGGCCGAAGCGATCAAGGTATGCAACAAGAAGGCGTTGATCAATTCCACTACCGCGGCCGCCGAGAAGATGGATGCCATGATGCCAGTGGCCAAGGAATATGGGGCTGGCATCATCGCGGTAGTGATGGACGAAACGGGAACTCCGAAGAATGTGGAGAAGAGGATCGAAAATGCCGGTAAGATAATGATGAAGGCCATGGAATACGGGATCCCCACCGAGGATATCTTTCTCGATCCCATCGTCATGCCCCTCAAGTTCATGCAGGAGCAGGCCAAGGCGATCCTGGAGGCTACCCGGCAGTTCACCCTCTTTTCCGATCCCCCTCCCCATATCGTCTGCGGCCTTTCCAACATCTCCAATGGGGCCTTGCACAAGAAGCTGCTCAACCGCACTTTTCTGGTTATGGCCATCGCCAATGGTCTGGATGCGGTCATCTGCGATGTGCTGGATACGGAACTCATGAACGCAGCGGTGGCGGCGGAGCTGATCCTCAACCGACAGATCTACGCCGACTCGTTCACCCGTCAATGAGATTGTTGATCCTTCGCAGCCAGGCGAGGGAAGGATTCGCGCCGGGGACGAGCGATTATCTGCTTTCCCTCGATACCCGCTATGCAGAGCGGGTCCTGGGAAACCTGCGCGGAGAAGAGCGGTTTTGCACCGCCTGTTACCCGGACTGCGTATCCTGCCGGAAACCCTACCAGCGTCAGTTCGGCCATCGGATAGCCGGTGTGATCGACTTTCCGGCGACTCTCCCCTATCTGCTGGAGCGGCCCGGCGACTGGCTTCCCCCTGTCCTTCCCCCCCACGAGGTCATGCTGGCCATTCATATCCACGAGCAGATCTTGCTGGAGATCTTGAAGCAGACCAGGAGGTGGGGCACCAAGGCGGTAGTGATTCCCCTGGAGGCGCCCGGTTGGATCAGCCCGGCCGCTCGCAGGGAGGCCGCCCGCATCTGCCGGGAAAATGGGGTGGAGGTTTCCTTTCCCAAGCCTTTTTGTACCCTGGACCCTCTCCCCGGGAGCTGGCTAGCCCGGTTTCGCGATGAATTCCACCTGGGCCGGCCGAAGGTAGATCTGACCGTCGAGGGCGATCGGATCGAGAAGGCTTTGGTTCGGGTCTCCGCGCCCTGCGGCTCCACCTACTATATCGCGCGGTGGCTGGCTGGCCGCCGAATGAGCGCTGATTTGAGATACGAGGTGATATCCCGACGGCTGCATAGCTACCCCTGTACCGGGAGCATGGAATGGGACGAGGAAATCGGCGACACGGTGCTCCATTTGGCGGACCGGGTGCACGAGGAGATCCTGATTCCCTTCCTGGGTCCTCCCGCCCCCCAGGAAGGCATGTTCCTGAGCCCTCTGGGATTCATGTTGCCCAAGCCGGTACCGCCCCAGGAGAATTGGCAGAACATCGAAGATGCCGCCCATGCCATTCTCCGAAGTTTGAGGGATAAGGACTGGATGTCGCTGGCGGAGTTGCGAGGCCTAAAAGACGCTTCGCCCGCAGCCATCAACTCCGCCCTCATCATCCTGAGAAGGGATGGGCGAATAAGGATGAAGGCGGGCAAGGTAGGCAAGGCGTAAGGACCATGTTGAGGACCATAATAGCCAAGGTAGTGGGTACCAAGAACGAGCGAGATCTCAAGAGGCTGCAGCCCTTGGTGGAACGGGTGCGGGAGCTGGAGCCCTCCGTCTCCTCCCTCTGCGATGAGAAGCTGCGCGCGAAGACCGGAGAGTTCAAGGAGAGGCTGGAGCGCGGAGAATCCCTGGACGAGCTTCTGCCGGAGGCCTTCGCCGTGGTCCGGGAGGTGTCCAAGAGGGTCTTGGGGATGCGCCACTTCGATGTGCAGATCATGGGGGGGATCGTCCTCCATCAGGGGAAGATCGCCGAGATGAAGACCGGGGAGGGCAAGACCCTGGTGGCCACCCTCCCGGTTTACCTGAATGCCCTCCTGGGCAAAGGCGTCCATGTGGTGACGGTCAACGATTACCTGGCCAAGAGAGATAGCCAGTGGATGGGAGGCATCTATCGCTTTCTGGGATTGTCGGTAGGTCTGATCCAACACGAGATGGGAGACGGGGAGAGGAAGAAGGCCTACGCCGCTGATGTCACCTATGGGACCAATAACGAGTTCGGCTTCGACTACCTCCGGGACAACATGAAGTTCTCTCTCCAGGATTATGTACAGCGGGGCCTCCATTACGCCATCGTCGACGAGGTGGATTCCATCCTGATCGACGAGGCGCGGACTCCCCTCATCATCTCTGGTCCGGCCGAGGAATCCACCGAGAAGTACTATCAGATCGACCGGATAATTCCCCGCCTGAAGCGGGATGTGGACTACCAGGTGGACGAGAAGCTCCGCACCGTGACCCTCACCGAGGAAGGGATCGCCAAGGCGGAGCGTTACCTGGGGGTGCCCAACCTTTACGATCCCTCGCAGATGGAGATCCTTCATCACATCCAGCAGGCCTTGAAGGCACATACCCTTTTCAAACGCGATGTGGACTATGTGGTGAAGGACGGGGAAGTGATTATCGTGGACGAGTTTACGGGGCGGCTGATGCCCGGCCGGCGATACAGCGATGGTCTCCACCAGGCCCTGGAGGCGAAAGAAAAGGTGAAGATCGAGAGGGAGAACCAGACCCTCGCCTCCATTACCTTCCAGAATTACTTCCGCATGTACGAGAAACTGGCAGGCATGACGGGGACAGCCGATACCGAGGCGGCCGAGTTCGCCTCCATCTACAACCTGGATGTGGTGGTAATTCCCACCAATCGTCCCCTCATCCGCTATACCTATCCGGATGTGATCTACCGCACCGAACAGGAGAAGTTCGAGGCCGTGGTGGAGGACATCGTGCGGCGCCATCGAGCCGGCCAGCCGGTCCTGGTGGGGACCATTTCCATCGAGAAGTCGGAACGGCTCAGCCAGATGCTGAAGCGGAGAGGGATACCCCACCATGTGCTGAATGCCAAGTACCACGAGCGGGAGGCAGAGATCGTGGCCCAGGCGGGAAGGAAGGGGGCGGTGACCATTGCCACCAACATGGCGGGTAGGGGCACGGACATTCTCCTGGGCGGCAACCCCGAATTCCTGGCCCTCGACCTCCTCCGCCGCCAAGATCTTGATCCCCGCGAGGTCTCGCCGGAAGAGTACCAGCGGGCAGTGGAAGAGATGAGAAAAATCACCGAGGCTGAACATGAGGAGGTAGTCCGGCTCGGGGGATTGCATGTCCTGGGGACGGAGCGGCACGAGGCCAGGAGAATAGACAATCAGCTGCGGGGGAGGGCAGGAAGACAGGGCGATCCGGGCTCCTCGCAGTTCTATCTCTCGCTGGAGGACGATCTCCTACGCCTTTTCGGTTCCGACCGCCTCTCCCGAATCATGGACAAGTTGGGGATGGAGGAGGGGCAGCCCATCGAGCACAAGATGGTGAGTCGGGCCATCGAGACTGCCCAGGCTCGGGTGGAGGCTCACAATTTCGAGATCCGCAAGCACCTGCTCGAATACGACGATGTGATGGACAAGCAGCGCAAGGTAATCTACGAGCTGCGACGCATGATCCTGGGGGGAGAGAACCTTCGGGATCATGTTCAGGATCTGATCGAGGAGGTATGCGATCGCCTGGTGGAGCGTTTCGCCAACGTGGAAGTGCACCCCGAAGAATGGGATCTGGAAGGATTGGCTGACGCCCTGATGTCCCAGTTCGGGGTGACCCTGCCGCCTCTGGATACGACGGTCAAGCTCAGACAGGAGTCGTTGAAAGAAACAGTCAGGGAGAGGGTGAGAGAGGCCTACCAGAAGAAGGAGAGCGAGCTGGGGGCAGGTATCATGCGTCAGCTGGAGACCATGATACTGCTCCAGGTTGTGGATTCCCAGTGGAAGGACCACCTTTACTCCATGGATCATCTGCGAGAGGGAATCGGCCTGCGGGGCTACGGCCAGAAGGACCCGCTGGTGGAATACAAGCGCGAGGCCTACGATATGTTCGCGGCGATGATGGAACGGATCGAGGAGGAGAGCCTACAGTACCTGTTCAAGGTACAGCTGCAGCCGGTAGCAGAGGAGGGAGGGACGAGGGCTAGGCGAGCAGAGCAGGGCCATCCGGAACGAAAAGAGGTGAAGGGGAGGGGCGAGGCTGCCCCGCCGGCTTCTGCTGGGGTGAGAAGCGGGGGCCATTCCCGCAAGATCGGCCGCAACGATCCCTGCATCTGCGGCAGCGGAAAGAAGTACAAAAAGTGTTGTGGAAGGTGAGCTCGGGGCACGACCTGAATAGGCGATACCTGCGGAAGCCGGGTAAGGACGGAAGGCGATGGTTTTGGTAGCGGGAATACAGATGGCGTGCGGGGCGAACAAGGAGGAAAACCTTCGCCGAGCGCTGGAGTTGTCCCGAACGGCCCTGGATCGAGGGGCCAAGATCGTCTGCTTCCAGGAATGTTTCCACATCCCCTGGGTCCCCTCTGCCGCCGACAACGATCGCTTTTCCTACGCAGAGCCCATTCCGGGAGAGACTACCGAGCGCGTGGGAGAGCTAGCCAAAGAGTACGGGGCGGTGGCAATCTGTCCCCTTTTCGAAAAGGAGATGGCCGGAACCTATTACAACTCGGCGGCAGTCATAGGTCCCCAGGGAGAGCTGCTGGGCAAATATCGCAAGAACCATATCCCCCAGATGCCCAATTACGAGGAGAAGTATTATTTCCGCCCCGGGAATCTGGGATTCCCCGTCTTCCCCACCCAGTTTGCCGCCCTGGGAATCCAGATCTGTTGGGACAATTTGTTTCCCGAGGGATCGCGCATCCTGGCCCTCAAAGGAGCAGAGATCATCTTTGCCCCCACCGCCACCTCGGCGCGGGGGGCGGTGGGCCGCTGGGAAAAGGTCATCGCCGCCAATGCCATCGCCAACGGCGTCTTCATCTTTCGCATCAATCGGGTAGGCAAGGAGGGAACCCTGAGCTTCTACGGCCGGAGCTTCTGTGTGGACCCTTACGGGGAGCTTCTTTCCGATCCCAGCGGACAGGGGGATGGGGCGGTCCTGGTGGAGATCGATTTGGGGATGATCAGAGAGGCCCGCGAGAGCTGGACTTTCTTCCGTGACCGCCGGCCGGAGATATACGGTGAGATCGGCCACTATTGAGGGGAAGGTCGGGAATGGGCAGCCTGCGCTGGACTTCACCCTTCCTTGGCGGCCATCTTGTTGATCATGCTGGCCTGGAATCCCGCTCCGAAACCGTTGTCGATGTTGACTACCGATATCCCCGAGGCGCAGCTATTGAGCATAGTGAGGAGGGCGGATATCCCCCCCAAGCTGGCCCCGTAGCCCACGCTGGTGGGAACGGCGATTACGGGGCGATCCAAGAGCCCCCCGATGACCGAAGCCAGGGCCCCCTCCATCCCGGCGACGGCCACCACTACATTGGCCTGAAAGAGCCTTTCCCGGTTGTCGAGGAGCCGATGAAGGCCGGCAACGCCCACATCGTAGAGGCGATCCACGCGATTTCCCAATACCTCGGCCGTCACCGCTGCCTCCTCGGCCACAGGCATGTCGGCGGTACCGGCGCTGGCCACGACAATGAGACCTATCTTCTCGCGGTCTCGCTGGGGGTTGACCACGATAATGCGCGCCGTTTCATGGTACTCCATATCCAGGGGAAGCTGGCGAACTCGGGCGAACACCTCGGGACTGGCCCGAGTGGCGAGGATATTCCGGTTGTGCAGGGCGAGCCTTTCCATGATGTTGGCCACCTGCTCGGGGGTCTTTCCCTGACAGAATATGACCTCTGGCGTGCCGCTGCGCAGGGGGCGGTGGTGATCGATCTTGGCGAAGCCGAGGTCCTCGAAGGGCAGGCACTTCAGCCGGAAGAGGGCCTCCTCCACCTCGACGGTTCCCTCCTTCACTTGCTTGAGCAACCTCCTGAGGTTTTCCAAGTCCATGCTATTCCCCCGGAATGATGAGGATAAGGGAGGGAAAGGAATGCGGTGGTACCTTCCCCTCTGCTGGCCGCTATTGTACATTCCTTTTGGTATCTGTCAACCCCGGGCTTTTCCTATGATCCAGCTCATAGGCAGGAGGGGGAATCGGGGGTAGGCTGACTATCATCTAACCAAGCATCAGGGCCTTTCAGAGATTGACCGATGGAATTTATCAAGGGACAGATAGGGGAACAAATCGGGCTCGGCCTCTTGCAGACGCTCAGGATCTCCTCCCGTCACCTCTCCCATACTTGGCTGTATCTGGTGATCGGAATCGTGGCAGGGGCGCTGATCTCCATTTATGTGCCCAAGAAGGGCCTGGCCCAGGCCTTCAATAAGGATGGCTATGGTTCCATCATAGTGGCCAGCCTGTTGGGGGTGTTATCCCCCTTGGGATCTTATGCGGTCATCCCCATCTTTGCCACCATGCTGGCCAATGGCTTCCCGTTGGCTCCGATCATGGCCTTTCTCACCGCCTCCCCCTTGATGAGTCCCTATGTCTTCCTCACCACCTGGGGGATCTTGGGGTATCAAATGGCCCTGGCCCGGCTTGCCTCTGCTCTCCTTCTGGCCATTAGCTGCGGCTCCTTGGTAAAGTGGCTGATCGACAGAGGGAAGCTGACCGGGGAAGGGGAGATCAATCCGTCCCTGCACCATTCTTCTGCGGAGGGGGACTTCTGGTCGTTGGCCGGGAGCAAGTTGGAGCCGAAAGACAAGGCCTGGGCCGCGGTGCGGATGATGTGGGGCATCGCCAAGTTCTCGGGGAAGTATTTTCTCCTCTCCATCGTCTTGGGATCGGCCCTGGAGGCTTTTTTGCCCCAAGGGCTGGTGGGGAGACTGATGGGCGCCGAGAATCGCTTTTCCATTATCTGGGGGGCGACACTGGGTATTCCCATCTATGTATGTGGGGGGGGGGCGGTTCCCTTCGTCCTTACCCTGATGGAACAAGGTATGGACAAGGGTTCGGCCTTGGCCTTCTTCATCGTGGGGCCGGCCACCCGGATCAGCCCCATGGTGGCATTGCTGGCGCTGGTCCGACGGACCCCCTTCCTGATCTATCTCGGTCTCTGTTTCGCCGGGGGAATCCTCTTGGGCTATCTCTATCGCCTTTTCTGATCATCCGGCGGTCTCGTCGTCTCTTTGGCAATACCTCAAGCGGTTGCCCCGGCCGGGCGAGACCCTGCCGGGACGCCTAGTCGGGAGGATTGAAGATGTCGAAGCTCAGCGAAGCGAAGGCCTTTGTCTTGTCCTTGGGCATGCTGGCGTTTCTTTGGATCCTGGCCCCTGCCCAGGCCGGGGAAGGAGGGATTTCGGCCGCAACCCAGATCAGCATCAACGGCTACGAAGGGACCCTGGAGCCGGTAGAGGTCGGGGTCGCCCTGGATACGGCCCGAGCCTTAGGCATAGGAGATCCTCCCTTTCTGAAGGAGGATCTGAACGCGGCCTCCGCCGGCATTGTTTCTTGCCTGGCTGGGACGATTCAGAAGGAAGAGAGGGTGGTCCATTTCTTGCGTCTGCAATTCGTCTCGGAAGCAGCGGCCCTTTCCGCCCTCAACCAGATGCGGAAAGCTACCAGGAAGGAGTCCCCGCTGTCGGTGGAGGATCCCAGCAACTGCCGTAACCCTCACTTCGGCCTCTACTTCGACGGCAAGCAATGGTCGGGATATAGGAGGGTGGAAGGATCGCTGGTGCTGCTGAAAGGGGCCATTTCGCAGGAAGATTTCTTTCGCCTAATGGAGAAAGCCTTGTGAAGTGGCCTCGAGCATTGAAAAAGGAAAGAGACTGTTGAGGAGGGAGAGGAGAGAGGATGATGAAGATGACGAGCGGCAAGATGGTGTGGTTCTTGCTCTGTGTGGGGATGATAAGCAGCGGCCTGGGGGGGGTGGCAGCCGGGGCCGAGGAGAGGGAGACCATCAGGATCGGACTGCTGGGCACCTTCCAGGTTCGCATGGGTGTGGAGATGCAGGGAAACGACATGAGAGATGGTGCCTTGCTGGCCTTGGAGCAGGCCCGGAACAGCGACAAGTTCAGAGGTCGGTCCTTCGAGCTGGTGGTGGCCAATGACCGGGGAGACCCCCAGCAGGCGGTCCTCCAGGCGAAGAGGCTAATAGAGGTGGAAAAGGTGGCGGCCATTCTGGGACCTTCCAATAGCAGTTGCGCCCTGGCGGTGGCCCCGGTGGTCTCAGCGGCGAGGATTCCTATGATCACCCTGGCCACCCACCCTGCCCTGACCGAGCCGGTACAGAGATACATCTTTCGCGGCAACATGTCAGATCGGGATCTGGGCAAGATCATGGTGGATTATGTGATGATCATGCTGGGAGGGGGAGGGGAAAAGGTCGCCATCCTCCACGAGGATACGCCCTATGGTCAGGCAGGGATGGAGGTGGTATCTGAACGGATGCGAAGGCACGGAGCTAAGCCGGTAGCCATCGTCAGCTACCCCTCGGGTAAGACCGACTACAGCGAGCAGATGAAGCAACTGAAGCAATCGGGGGCGAAGATCATCCTGGTTTACGGGACCATGGTGGACGCCCAGGTCCTGATGCAGTGGATCGTGGGTTCGAACCTGGGAGCGAGGGTAGTGGCCTCCTCGGGGTGGGAATCCTACCATCTGCTGGCCACCGTTCCGATGGGATTGGATGGCGTGGTAGTAGCCGGCTATGCCCACCTTCTTCCCGATCAGATCGTCTATTTGGGCCCGCCTCGGATCGTCCTCAGCCCCATCGCCCATGGACATTACCAGGTAGTGACCGGGGATATAGATGCCGACCAATTTCCAACCTGGGCCGCCTTCTATAAGGATTTCCGCAGCAGATATCGCCGCAATCCGGACCTGATCGCCGGCTACACCTACTCCAACCTGCTCTGTCTGCTGGAGGCGATGGCCCGGGTAAATTTCGACCTGAACCGGATCGTAGAAGGACTGGAGGCCACCCAGAACTTTCCCACCGTTTTCGAGCACTTCCTCAATTACCACGACCAGAACCATGACGGGATGAGATACATCAACTTCTCCACCTACCGGGAGGGACGGGTGGAGATGGCGGCCAAGGACAAATCCCTGGACGCGACCAAGATCAGGGAAAGGGGTTTTATCCTGGAGGCCAACGGGTTCCGGGGTGAAATCTCCCCCATGCCGCCCAATGCGGCCGCCTTCTTCGTCCTCCACATGGGCTTCGGTTATCCCCTCTTCATGAAGGAGATCAGGGAGATGGGCCTATACGGAGGATTCCGATCGGACTACGAGTTCCACGGCATGAAGTACGCCTTTTCGGGAACCCTCACTCGGGGAGAGGAGAAGATCATGGTGGTGAAGATGGCTTACCGCTCCCCGGAGCTGGCCATCGCCACCTTGGACCTGGAGGCCAGCAAGGAGGCCCTGGGGGATAAGACCAAGGTGGAGAGGAGGCCGGAGGAGATGCGGAATGCGGACCAGGGGATCTCCTACGCCGGGGGTGAATGGTCTGCCTATCGGCGGCAGGGCTCGACCCTGGTCTTCGCTAAGGGGTATGTATCCCTGGAGGACCTGTTGGCGGTGGTGGACGCCGCATTTTGAGGGATGAGGGAGGATGGAGGCGTGAGATTGCCAAGTTTCTGTTGGATGATCCTCCTTTCCGTGCTGGCTCTTTGCCTGGGGGTGGGAAGCGAGATGGGGCCAGCGGAGGCGGAGACGCTGCGGCTGGGGATCCTTGCCTCACTCAGCAGTGGTCACACCGAGGTGGGAAAGGATTTACGGGATGGGGCCCTGCTGGGGATCGAAGGGTTGAATGCCCGGTGGCGGGAGGAGGGACATAGCATTGAGGCTCTGGTGGCAGATGATCGAGGGAGCGGAGAGGGAGCGCAACAGGCAGCGCAGAGGCTGATCGAGGAGGGGAAGGTGGATCTGCTCTTCGGGGTCTCGGACAGCGAGTGTGCCCTGGCCCTCTACCCCCTCGTCTGGGAAAAGGGACCTCTCTGGATCACCCTGGCCACCCATGCCGATCTGACTCGTCCCTTCAGCCGATGGATCTTCCGAGGCAACCTGTCCGATGGAGACCTGGCCCCCACCCTGGTGGATATGCTGTGGGAGAAGACAGAGCAGAAGAGGATAGCTCTTCTCTTCGAGGACACTGCCTATGGCAGATCCGGCGCCTCCTCCCAGGGGAAAAGGATTCGCAAGTACGGCTATGCTCCAGTGGCCGAGGTCTCGTATCCTCGTGGTTTTTCGGATTTCACCCCCTTCCTGGAGCAAATTCGGGAGGCCGAGCCGGAAGGGCTGCTGATATACGGCTCGGCCGCTGATGCCCCCACCATCCTGACCGGGCTCAAGGAGCTGAGGAAGGGAAGCGGGCTTCAGCTGGTGGCGTCCTCGGGCTGGGATGTCCTCTCCCTCTTGGATCTGCCCCCCGATCTCACCGAGGGAGTAGTGATAGGAGGTTATATGGGCTTCGCCCGGCCTGATCGGGAAGAGGAACTGGGCGTCTCCTGGTCGCGCTTTGCCGATTCCTTTCGGGCGCGATTCGGTCGCGATCCAGGGCCCATGGCCGCCCTCTCTTACTCCAACCTCATGTGCCTGGCGCAGGCCTGGCAAAGGTCTGGTTTCCGGAAAGAGAGGCTGGTAGAGGGCCTGGAGGAAACCAAAGGCTTCGACACCCTTTTGGAGGCCCGGATCAATTACAGCGATTCCTCCCATGACGGGATCGGCTCGCTGCATCTGACCGTGATTCGCGAGGGTCAAGCTCGGGAGTGGAGGCGGAACCTTTTTCCTCGCGATTATCGCTTCGCGGGTACAGGACGGGTATTAACCGTGGGCGATTACCGGGGTAGGCTATATAAGGCCCATACGGGTATCGCCATCTGGATGCTCCTTCACTTCGCCCTCGGCCGTCCCCCCTTTCTGCGGGAGCTTCCAGTGGTGGATGACTACGGCCTGAAGGGAGTCGAGATCGGTGCCCTCTTTGGGCGAGAGGAAAAGGAGAGGGTGATGGTGTTTCGACTCCACTTCCGTTCCGAGCGAGAGGCGGTGGAGGCGCTGAACCTGGAGCCGGTAGAGGCCGGTAATGAGACCGACCAGCGCGATAGGGAACGGGGCACATACAGCGATGGTACCTATTGGGCCGGATACCGGCGGTTTGGAAGGTCGTTGGTCCTGGCCTCGGGAGGCATTCCCCGCGAGGATCTGGAGCTGTTGCTGATGGAATTGGGGGCAGACCTGAGTGGGAAAAGGTAGCCGGCTGGGGCAGGACGAAGGGGTCGGAGGCTGCAAAAAGGCCTTGACAAGGTAGGGTCAGTAGCCTATATGTATTTTGAGAAGTTTTCCTACCTCCCCACGCGGGAAACGGTGCTGGATCCCATAAGATCTATACTTCCTCGATCTTCCGCTGAAGCTCCTCACACTGCCGTACCTTCCCTGGAGGAAGGCTTGAGGCGATCAGTAGATCGCCACCTGGCAACGGAAGGGGGTGATGAGAGGTTAGCCTGTTTGGGGTTCATGGATGGAAGTTAGAGTAGAGGCAGTGCACCATCTGAGCGGAGGAGGGAAATGAAGAAGGTCCTAGTAGCGCTGATGACCCTAGTAGCGATTCTGGCCTTCGCCTCGTTCGCCATGGCCGCTAAGAGCGTGGTGGCCATCGTGAAGGCAACCCCCGAGGATGCGAAGAAGATGGACGGTGGCTTCCACATCAACGACGATGTGGCCCACGAGCAGACTCGGGAATTCCACGAGGCGACCGGAGAGTACCCACGGGCTGTTTGGGATCCGGAGAGCGAGGAAGTTTGGTACAAGTATGTGAAGCAGGCGGTGGAATTGGCCGGCGGCATTCCCCTCAAGAAGGGCGAGACCGTCCTGATCAAGACCAACCATGTGCTGAGCTACTATCCCATGCAGTGGATGGGCTTCGGCGATGACAACAGCATCCAGGGTGCCTTCACCGATCCCCGCATGTGCTTGGCTCTGGCCCGGATCTGCGCGGAGATGGGGGCGGGAAGGATCATCATCGGGGAGTGCCCGGCCCTGGGCGATGCCTGGGCTGGTTTCATGAACTATGGCCTGGCCTGGCCCGCCACCGTGAAGAAGTACCGTGACATGGGGGTCAAGTACGAGCTCATGGATCTATGCGAGGACTGGGAGATGATGCCCGGCTTGGGGCTGGCCTCCAAGCAGTATCCCATGCCCAAGATCCTCAAGAAGGTCGATGTGCTGATCAATGCCTGCTGCTTCAAGACCCATGAATATGCGGGCGTCACCCTGTGCCTGAAGAATCTGGGTATCGGCCTTCCCTCGACCAGGGTGATCGGGTCCTGCAAGTTCGGGCTTCCCCACCAGCATGTGGCCGAGGTCCATGTGGATGTGAACTACATCGCGCAGAAGCTGGTGCCGCGGCAGTTCCACATCATCGATGCCCTTTACGCCGGGACCTGAGTG
>Ga0123519_10000262_pt1 | contig 91016 bp, 88 predicted proteins | sample YelNatPaOPRAMG02_FD_87396 | JGI IMG/M metagenome (GOLD analysis project Ga0123519, IMG submission 87396) | Hot spring microbial communities from Yellowstone National Park - Yellowstone National Park OP-RAMG-02 (version 2) | ecosystem: Environmental > Aquatic > Thermal springs > Hot (42-90C) ...
CGCAGTGTCGGGGGGCTGGCGTGAGAATACCTCGGGGGTCCTCTCCCCTCGCCCTGGAAGGGAGAGGGGCCGGGGGTGAGGGTTGGGGCTTTTGCTCCACGTGATGCGTCACGGTCTCGGCAGTATCCCGAGCGAGGTGTGAGCGGCGGGGAGATAGGTCACGCTGTGAAGCTTTCCCCCTCACCCCATCCCTCTCCCCTCTGGGAGAGGGGGCAGGTGTGAAGGTTGAAGCCCCTCAGTAGTACTTCCGCTCCCCAGGAGCCAGATTGTTCGTCTGCCCGGACCGGGCCTCGCACTCCGTAACTATCACCTCCAGCACTCCCTGCATGTTGTGCAGCACGTCACGGTTGGCAAATCTGATGATCCTGTAGCCATTGGCGTTGAGATATTCGGTGCGAGACGCGTCATACAGCTCTTGCTCAGCATGCGTGTCGCCATCCAGTTCGATCACGAGGCGGCAAGAGGCGCAATAGAAATCAGTGATGAACGGGCCGATCGGGTGCTGGCGACGGAACTTGAAGCCCATTGCTTGTGCGCTGCGAAGCTTCTGCCAGAGCTTGGCTTCCGGCGGCGACAGGGGCTTGCGGAGCTGGCGGGCGCGCTCGATGGACTTAGGCTGGCACCTTCGGGTAGGTTGCTCGTTCATGTTCTTTGGCCCTTCCTCCTCACCCCAACCCTCTCCCCTCTGGGAGAGGGGGCAGGCCGTGTGCGATCCCTCTGCTCCCTGGAACAGTGGGCAGGCTGCGCGTCACGTCGCCGCCCTTCCGCAGTACTCCTTCAGCAGCCGCATATACAGCCGGTAGTCGTCGATGGAGACGCCGGGCGGGGTCTGGTGGTCGCAGGAGGGGATATAGCCGCCCTGGCGCATGACCGGCAGCAGGCGCTCGAACTCCTGGCGCATGCGGTCCTCGCCGAGGTGCATGACCGTCTTGTCGAACGCGCCCAGCAGTCGAATCCTGGGGTGGCGTCGGCGAAGTTCGGCAACGTCCACGCCCGCCATTCGCTCCAGCGGCAGAAGGCCGTCGCAGCCGACCTCGAGGAACCACGCCGCGGGCTCGGTGATGTCGCCGTCGGTGTCCACGAGGACCGTGGTCCCGCGTTCATGTATCACCGGCGTGATCGCGCGATAGAACGGGGCCATGAACTCGTCGAACTGCGCCTTCGATAGCATCGGACCGTGGTTGTAGGACATGTCCTCGGCGAAGGTCATGAAGTCCGGCACGCAGATCTCGCAGAACTCGCTGAAGATGCGCGTGTTGAACGCCAGCAGGTCCTCGTTCATCTCCTTCATCAGGTCGGGCTGATCGTAGAACGCGTAGAGGTGCTCCTCGATGCCGAACAGCCTGCGCGGGAACCAGAATGGGCCGTCCAGGCTGATCCACACGACCATCTCGCCGGTCTTCTGCCGCTCGGCCCAGCCGCGTACGACTTCCTTATCGAACGCGATCTCCGGGTAAAGCCTCGGCTTCATCTCGATATACTCATCGCGCGTCGCAACGCGCCGGCAGACCTGCGGGGCGATCCAGTACTGCCGGTGGCAGTCCTGGCCGAAGTACTCGCGGATGTCGCCGGGGTCCTGTAACTCCTCGGGCAGCCCCTCGCCACGCCACCGCGCGATGGTCTTGTCCCACCACGGAGCCCACTCGATCACCGGCAGCCGGTCCACCGGCTCGAACGCAAACACTCGTCGGAAACGGTCCCTGTTGGTCATGCTTCGCCTTCCTGCTCCGGAATCGCGGAAGCGCGGAACGCACGGAGACGCGGAATGAGAGAAGAACGGTTCTTCCCTTCCGCGCCTCCGCAAGCTCCGCATCTCCGCGATCTTCTTCCCTTCAGCGCCTCAGCGTTTCAGCGATTCTATCCCTTCCACTCCGCGTACAGCTTCTCGAAGTCTGCTACCAGACCCTCCACGACTTTCAAGCCGCCGCGCCAGAAGTTGGGGTCACGGATGTCGATGCCGACACGTCCGAGCAGTTCCTCCGGCGAGCACGAACCGCCCGCGCGCAGCATGTCCAGATATTTCGGGACGAACGCGGCGCCCTCGCGCTTATACATCGAGAACAGCGCCATCACGAGCAGTTCGCCGAATGAATAGGCGTATACGTAGAACGGCGACGCGATGAAGTGGTTCACATACATCCACCAGTTCGCGTGCTCGTCGCCAAGCTCCACGGAGTCCTCAAACATCGCCTGGATGCTGTTCTGCCACATCTCGCCGATCTGCTCGGTCGTGAGTTCGCCGAGTTCGCGGCGGCCGAGATGAAGCTGCTGCTCGAACCGATACATGGCCGCCTGGCGGAAGATCGTCGCGAATATCTCCTCGATCTTTTCGGCATACAGCGCCAGCTTCTCTTCCACGCTCGACTTCGATACCAGGCTCTCGAACACGAGCATCTCTCCGAACGTACTCGCCAGCTCCGCCACAGGCAGCGCGCTGTGGTAGTTCACCAGCGTCTGGCACCGCGCAAGGGAGCCGTGAACACCGTGCCCGAGTTCGTGGCTGAGCGTGGCTATGTCGTCCATGCGGTTGAGGTAGCTCATCAGCACGTAGGGATGCGTATCCGGCGACACGGACATGCAGAAAGCGCCGCCGCGCTTGGCCTTGCGCGGGGCGGCGTCGATCCAGTTGTGGTCGAAGAACTCCGCCGCTCGGGCACGCATCTCGTCCGAGAACTTGCCGAACGACTCCAACACGATATCCCGTGCCTGATCGAATGTGTAGCTCTCCTTGGACTCGAACAGCGGCGCGTAGCGGTCGTAGTGATAGAGCTTGTCGTAACCCAGCGCCGCGCGCTTGACCCTATAGTATCGCGCCACCAGCGGATATCCCTCGATGCAGGTTGAGACCACCGTCTCCACCGTCTCCTTGTCCAGCTCATTGGAGAGGTTGCGGGCTTGCTCGGGATGATCGTAGCGGCGCAGGCGGTCATCGATGGACTTGTCGTACACCAGAGTGTTGAAGATGAACGTAAGCAGGCGGCCGTTTTTGGTCAGCCCACGCGTGAGCGATTCCGCGGCAGCCTTGCGAAGCTCTCTGTCGGGTTCCTTGAGCAGCGCGAGGACCTCCGGTTCGGAGAGCACCTTCTCCTCGCCGTCGATGGTCATCGTGAACTCTATCGCCGACACGGACTCCTCAAACAGCCGCTCGAACGCGCGCCCGCCGGTGTTGGCTTTCTCCTCGAGTATCTTTTCCTCGCTCTCGGGGAGCTTGTGGTCTCTGAACAGGCGCGCGGCGTGGACGAAGTGGCGGTACTCCGCCAAGCTCTCGTCCTCCAGCACGCGGTCGATGACCTCAGGCTTGGCCTTCATCAACTCCAGGTCGAAGAAGAGCAGTTCCAGCGAGACCTCCGTGGCGCGCTCCTGCACGTGCTGCATCAGGGCGCCGTGCTCGGGCTTGGAAGTGTCGGCCGAGAATACCATCGCGGCGTAACTCCCGACCTTGCTTTCATCGGCGCCGATCTCCTCGAGTTCCTTGATCGCCGAAAGCAGCGTTGCGGCAGTGAGGTCGTCGCTATCGATCCTGCCTCTGTAGCGTTGGGCGAACTCCTTCGCGTGCGCAAGGGCCCTGTCCAGAGTCCCATCTATCGCGGGATCGTCGATCCCGGCAAAAAGGTCGCGCAGGTCCCAGGCGACCGTCGTCATATCAGGCATGTTGTTCTCCTTCAGAAACGCGAAGCATTTTCGTTCCCTTAGTGGCGAACCCGGCAGCGTCCTCACACGGGATCGCGAGAGAGCATTCTTTCCCACTTGCCACCGGAAAACATATTCCACATTATACGTGCCCCCAACCAGTCGAGCAAGCGCCGGAGGCCTGCTGTTGTGCTACACTGGAAGCATGAAGAGGGCCAACTGGCGGTTGTATCTGGTGTTGGGTCTGATCGCGGCATCGGCGGCGTTCTACGCGCTGCAGTTGCTCGTCTTCAGGCGCTCGAGCGACACGTTTTTCTATATGCTCCAGGACCTCGCGTTCGTGCCGGTGCAGGTTCTGCTCGTCACTCTGGTGATCAACGAAATGCTCGCCCGCCGCGAGAGAAACCAGCTCCATCTGAAGCTCTACATGGTCATAGGCGCGTTTTTCGTGGATGTCGGCAACGATCTGCTCGCCATATTCGCCCGCCTCGATCTGAAACCCGCCGAAATGAGCGAATACGTTCGGGTGCAGCCGGACTGGTCTGCCAAAGACTTCGCCCATGCGCGCCGCTCGATCCGCGAGCATTCCTTTGCCATCCACGGCGGCCCTACGGCGTTTCGCGAGCTCAAGAGCCTGCTGGGCGACCGGCGTCCCGCCCTGCTTCGCCTTCTCGAAAACCCCAACCTGCTCGAGCACGACACATTCACGGAGGTCCTCTGGGCCGTCTGCCACCTGTCCGAGGAACTCGGATATCGGCCCGGTTTCGACGGGCTGCCCGACGCCGACGTCGCGCACCTGGAACTCGACGCCGAGCGTGCATATCGCGAGATCGCGTTCGAGTGGCTCTCCTACGTCGAGCACCTCAAGGACAAGTACCCCTATATGTTCTCGCTCGTGCTGCGAACCAACCCATTCGACGCGGAAGCCAACGTAGTTCTGCGCTGAGCAGCTCAGGCTGGTGGACTGCGGATCGTCATGCTGAACTTGATTCAGCATCCAGGGCGGCGCGCAAGCGAGTCAGGGCTGACTGCGATAAAGGTCGAACCGCTCCGGCTGTTTTTCTGGTAAACTGGAGTGTGACTAAGGCTCGAGTTTACTCTCTGATCGTCCCATGGTGTATGGAAAGCGGCCTGGTGATGCTGCAGACCGCAATGCCACTGCTTGCCGTACGCCTCGGTGCCAGCTATATGACGCTGGGAGCAATCGGCTGGGTCGCGCAGGCGATTCGTACGCCGGTATGCCTGACATCCGGGCATCTGTCAGAGCGCGTTGGTCGGTCCACGATCAGCGTTCCCGCCGCCGTGATCTGCGGCGCTATGATCTACATACTCAGCCGCGCGCAGTCCCCATCGCAGATATTCGTTCCCTACACGATCGCGCTCGCCGCGATAGGCGCGTTTTACCCGCCCCTGCAGGCTATGGTTGGTGATGTCAGCGCACTCGGCCAGCTCCGAAAAAACCTGGGCATGTTCAACGTTGGCTGGTGCGTTGGGGGCGCGGTCGCTGCCTGGATTGCGGGGCTGCTGATACCGCCGAGTGTGCACGTGAGCAAGGCGGTGGATCGCGTAGTCCAGGGATCGGCCGGAGCCGGACTGGGCACGGTGTTCTGCGTTGGCGCGGTATGCTGCATAGCGGCCGGGCTGCTGATTCTCACTTGGCGGGCGAAGCGCGCGGCGAGCGAAGTCGGCGAGGATGAGTCGGGCACGGCCCAGGACTCCGGCGACGATTTCGGCCCGCTGCTGCCGATCTCGCGGATGGGCCACTTCATCGGGTTCTTTGGGTATTCCATCGTCAGGATTCTGTTCCCCAAGCTGGGGCTTACGACGTTCGGCTGGGACGAAGCGACGGTGGCGAAGGTCATTGCCGTGTTCCTGTGGGGACTGGGCACTGGAATCCTGGTCACCAACGTCTCTCCGTGGTGGCGTGGCAAGCTATGGCCGCAGTTGGCCGCGCAGTTGGCTATGCTTGCGTGTGCCGTGGGTGTGGCGCTGGTGAGCTCTCCGGCGTTCGCTGCCGCCCAGACGCCGCTGGTGGTCGGCGTGCTCTTCTTTGTGTACGGGATGGCTCAGGCCGTTGCCTACACTGGCGCGCTCTACTATGGCCTTTCGAGCCGCAAGGGCAAGGGGACCAACACCGGCATTCACGAAGCGCTCGTGTCCTCGGGATGCGTCTCCGGCTGCCTGATCGGGGGGATCGTGGCGGAGAAGATCAGCGTGTTCGCGCCATTTGTCGTGCTGGCCGGTCTTTCGGGAGCCGCTATGATAGCTACGGCTGTGATCTGGGCGCGGAGACCGGCGGCCTCGACGGCTTCCTAGGCATCTCCTGCGGCTTGAGCGCGTGCCAGACCAGCGGTAGGCTTGTGACCAGCACGAGGCCGACGATCGCGGTCGATACCTTCTCCTGCTTGGAGAGCTTGAACTGCCCCCAGTTCGCCGCGACCACCGCGACCGCGAGCACAACCAGCGCCGGAAGGAACGGTACGAACCCGAGCATCACGCAGAGCATGGCCGCCGTCATCAGCACTACGATGAACTTGTAGTTCCGGCGCGCATCCAGCCCGAGGCGGTGCACCGCCGCGAACACCAGTGCGATAAACAGCGGGTCGCCGGGTCCCATCGTCACTGTCGGCACAAACGCTCCCGCGCCTGCCTGGGGAATGGGTGCGCTTACGGCCTTCACAACCTCGGGAGCGTGCTGCATCGCGCTCGAAACCGGCCCCACGGTTACCGTCCACAGGTCTACAGTGGCCGCGAACATCACGACCGGCAGCAGGAGGTTCTTGTCCTTGATCCTCAGCGAGATCAGGCTTCCGATGCTTGCCGCGGTCAGAAGAATCAGGGCGAATAGGAGCATTCCGAGCAAGGTCCCGGCGTGCCCGGCGACTATGAACCCGATCTCGCGCACGGTCGGCAGGCGGTGAAGCTTGCCGACGGCATCGATACGCCATACCATCACGCCCACGATCAGCGCCAGCCCCGCCGCGCATCCCGCAAGCCACAGCAGGCCCGCCCGCAGCCCCGTCTGCAGCTTGGCGAAGTAGTATACTATCGACATCTGCGTCACCATGAACGCGACCGTCGGGATCGAGATCAGGATTATGCCAACGATTGGCAGGATCGTCGCCATCGGCTGGTGGGCGTGGTGGACGGCGTAGTCGAGATGCCCCAGCAGGGCCGGCACGAATCTCGCCTTCGGCACACCTATCCACAGCACGAAATACACAAGCAGACTGCCTATGAGGTACCAGACCGGGGACTTACGCGACAACGGACTCTCCTTGTTCTTTGACAAGCCATTATAGCACGCGGTACAATTGAGAGTACTGAAGGGACTGGAGATGCAATAATGAGCCAGATTAAGGTAGTCATAGCTGACGATGAGTCGATTATACGGCTCGATCTCAAAACTCTGCTCGAGGAGATGGGCCATATCGTTATCGGCGAGGCCGCGGACGGCCAGCGCGCGCTGGAACTCGTGCGCTCCCTCAAGCCGGACGTGGTTATCATGGACATCAAGATGCCTGTGATGGACGGCCTCGACGCGGCCAAGGTCATCGCGGAAGAGAAGATCGCGCCGGTGGTGCTGCTCACCGCGTATTCTCAGAAGGATCTCGTCGAGCGCGCGAAAGAGGCGGGGGTGTTCGCGTATCTCGTCAAACCGTTCCAGGAGTCCGACCTGATGCCGGCGATTGAGATCGCCATCTCGCGCTATCTCGAACAGCAGGACCTCGAAGGCCAGCTCGGCGACCTCGAAGAGAAACTCGAGACCCGCAAGCTCGTCGATCGTGCCAAGGGTATTCTGATGGACAAGTATCAGATGAGTGAATCCGAGGCGTTTCGCCGGATACAGCAGCAGTCGATGAACCAGCGCCGCACCATGAAAGAGATCGCAGAAGCGCTTATCATCGCTCACGACATTTGATGTCACCCAGCATCCACACCAGACAGGCCGACTACGATCCGGCCGGCCGGATCGCTGAGCTCGAACGACTCCTGGCCGAGAAGAACCTCGAAGCCGATGCGCTGCGCGAGGTCGGGCAGGCCATAGGTTCGATGCCCAATATCGACGAGATGTTGGCGCGCGTGGCCGAGATTGTGGCCAAGGTCACCGGCACCGACCGGTGCCTCATCTACCTGCTCGACGAGGCCGGCAAGGAACTCGTCTTGCGCGGCGCCAGCGGCGATACGCGCGACGCGGTCGGCAAGGTCCGGCTCAAGGTCGGCGAGGGAATTACGGGCTGGGTCGCGCAGCAGCGCACGCCCGCCGTCATCAGCCGCGAGGCCTGGCTCGATACGCGCTTCAAGGCCGTGCCGGCGCTGGTCGGCGACCACTACCAGTCGATGCTCTCGGTGCCGCTGCGTGGTCGAAATGAGATGGCCGGGGTTATCTCCGTCCGCACCGACCCTCCGCACGAGTATACCGACCTGCAGATCAGCCTGCTGGACAGCATCGCGCTGCAGGTCGGCGGCGCGCTGGAGAACTACAACCAGCTCCGCCGTATGGAGCAGCGGGCGTCTCAGCTCAGCACCCTTTCCGAGATCAGCAAGACGATCACCTCGGACCTGTACCTCGAGGAGATTCTGCAGCTCGTCGTCGCGATGACCGCGGAGTCGATGAACTTCAAGATCTGCTCGATTATGCTCCTCGACGAGCAGAAGGACGAGCTTGTCATCAAGGCCACGCAGTCCCAGAGCCGCGCTTACGTGAAGAAGCCCAACCTCAAGCTTTCCGAAAGCGTCGCAGGGCGCGCCGTGACGGAGCGCAAGCCCATCACGATAACCGACGTACGCAAGACTCCCGGCTATCAGTACCCCGACATCGCCAAGGCCGAGGGGCTCTGCTCGTTGGTTGCGCTGCCGCTGGTAGTCAAGAAAGAGATCATCGGGGTTCTCAACTGCTATACCGCGACGCCTCGCAGCTTCAGTGACGAGGACATCAACCTCCTGACCGCGCTGGCGAACCAGGCCGCGCTGTCGATCCAGAACGCGAAGCTGATGGTGCAGGCGGCGGTGCTGCAGGAGATGCACCACAGGGTCAAGAACAGCCTGCAGACGATAGCGTCGCTGCTGCGGCTGCAGCTTCGGGTGGGCAAGTTCGACTCGCCCCGCGAGGCCCTCAACCAGTCCATCAACCGCATACAGAGCATCGCGGCGGTGCATGAGATGCTCTCAAGCGAGAACCTCGACGACGTGCACGTGCGCAAGCTTGCCGAGAACATCCTCTCAGCCACTGCGCGGGGACTGCTGCCGGACGCGAGGCGGGTTCACACCGAGGTCCGCGGCGAGGATTTCATGCTGCCCAGCAGCCAGGCGACGTATGTGGCGCTGATTCTCAACGAGCTGATTCAGAACGCGGTCGAGCACGGCCTGAGGGGCAAGGTTGGCACGGAGCTGATCGTGAACGTGAGCCGCGACGAGGACTCCGTCATCATCGACGTCGCCAACGACGGCACGCCTCTGCCTGCCGATTTCGACCTGCGCGGGAACCGCAACCTCGGGCTCAAGATCGTCGAGAGCCTGGTTCGCGACAACCTCATGGGCGACTTCTCTATCTCCTCCGACGGCAGCCACACCCACTCGGCGGTACGGTTTCCCAGGTAGCGAACAGGGGATCGCGCTCCGGCAATCTGCGATCTGCGATTCCAGCGATCCGCAATTCCTTGACTCCTGTGGGTATGAACGTGTATTATCAGTGTTCTTGCATTAAGGGAGGCGACATGGCACAGGCAGCTAACGGCGACAAGGTCAAGGTTCACTACACGGGCACGCTCGACGACGGGACGGAGTTCGACAGCTCTCGCGGCCGCGATCCGCTGGAGTTCACGCTCGGCGCGGGTCAGATGATCCCCGGTTTCGAAGCCGGCGTACACGGGATGAGCGTCGGGGAGTCCAAGAAGATCAAGATCCCCTCTGACCAGGCCTACGGCCCGCACCACGACGAGATGATGGTCACCGTCGACCGCAGCGAGTTCCCGGGCGATGTCACCCCGGAGGTGGGCGACCAGTTCCAGATGCGCCACGAGACCGGGCAGGTGATGGTCGTCACCGTGACCGACGTCACCGACGCCAACGTCACCCTCGACGCCAACCACCCGCTTGCGGGCGAGGACCTGAACTTCGATATCGAGCTGGTGGAGATAGCATAGGGATTGCAGCAGACCTGAGCACCCTGGGTGCATGGCCGCGCGGTGGTTCACTGCTATTAGGCGACAGATGAGCGGATTGGTTCCGTAACAGGGTGTGGTGTTTCGGCGAAAGGGCGTTCGTGGATAGTGAACGACGGAGAGCGGAGGGCGGAGAGCAGGGAATGGAGCCGGGACGGGTTTTCCACCGCGTTTCGCCTCTCGCGACATCCTAAGGATGTCGCGAGAGGCGTCGCCAAGCTTGAGAGCCAGACCCCGAATCCGTCTGCCTCGCGCTCGGAAATCGCCGTCTGGAGACGGCTCCTACAACCGAAAGCGACTTTATCCGCAGGCTGCTAGCGGAGTCCTGTCCCGGAAGACCACAGACACACAGACACACAGACACCGGATTATTGACACTGCTCGCGAGGGTGTGCTATCATCACTCTCCGTGCCACCGCCACACGAGGGAAGCAATACATGCCCAAAGCACTTATCATAGTAGAGTCCCCCGCGAAGACCAGGACGCTTAAGAACTTCCTGGGTGCGGGTTATGACATCGAGGCCAGTATGGGCCACGTCCGCGACCTGCCCAAGAGCAAGCTCGGGGTGGATGTCGAGAATGACTTCAAGCCGCAGTATCTGCAGATTCCCGAGCGCAAAGACGTCATCAAGAAGCTCAAGGATGCGGCGGCCAAGGCCGACGTCGTGTACCTCGCCTCAGACCCCGACCGCGAGGGCGAGGCCATCGCGTGGCATCTGCGCGAGGCGTTAGGGCTGAAGGAACCGCGCCGTATCCAGTTCAATGAGATCACCAAGACCGCCGTCACCGAGGCGCTTGAGAACCCGCGCGGCATCGACGACGACCTCGTAAACGCACAGCAGGCGCGCCGCGTGCTCGACAGGCTGGTTGGCTATATGCTCAGCCCGCTGCTCTGGCGCAAGATCAAGAAGAACCTCAGCGCGGGCAGGGTGCAGTCCGTCGCCGTCAGGCTGATCTGCGACCGGGAGCGCGAGATTCAGGCGTTCGTGCCCGTGGAGTACTGGTCGATACTGGCCACGCTCACGCCGAAGGAGAAGGAGCATCTGTTTGACGCGAAGTTCTTCTCCCGCAACGGCGAGAAGCTGGAGATCCACAACCAGGCCGAGGCCGATGCGATTCTGAAGGCGCTCGAGGGCGCCGACTACGTCGTCAAGTCGGTAAAGAAGAGCGAGAAGCGCCGCAATCCCGCCGCGCCGTTCATCACGTCTACCCTCCAGCAGGAGGCGTCGCGGAAGCTCGGATTCGGGGCGCGCCGCACGATGCAGATCGCGCAGCAGCTCTATGAGGGCATCGAACTCGGCTCCGAGGGCCACGTGGGACTCATCACCTATATGCGAACCGACTCCACCCGCGTCGCCAAGGAAGCTCAGGACGAGGCACGCGAGTACATCGTCAACCGGTTCGGAGAGGCGTTCGCGCCGGAGCAGGCGCGCCAGGTGGTTCGCAAGGGCGCTCAGGACGCGCACGAAGCGATTCGCCCGACGTCGGTCAAGCGCCACCCGGACGAGATCAAGGAACTGCTCTCCAATGACCAGTACAGGCTCTACAGGTTGATATGGCAGAGGTTCCTGGCCAGTCAGATGAAGCCCGCTGTATTCGACGTCGTCAGCGCCGATATCGCCGCGAAGGATATGATCTTCAGAGCGACGGGATCGACGGTCAAGTTCCAGGGCTTCATGAAGGTCTACACCGAAGGCAAGGACGACACCAACGTCACCGCCGATGAGGATATGCCCCCGCTGCCGGAGCTCAGAGAGGGCCAGCACCTGGATCTGCGCAAGCTCACCCCGGAACAGCACTTCACGGAGCCGCCGCCCCGCTACACGGAAGCCACGCTGGTGCGCGCGCTGGAGGAGAAGGGGATTGGTCGTCCGAGCACATATGCGGCTATCATCTCCACCATTCAGGATCGGAAGTACGTGGAGTTGCTCGAGAAGAAGTTCCATCCGACGGAGCTGGGATTCGTTGTGACGGATCAGCTCGTCAAGCACTTCCCCGACATTATGGACGTGGCGTTCACCGCCGGCGTCGAGACGAAGCTCGATAACGTCGAAGAGGGCGAACTCGACTGGGTGAAGCTGCTTTCGGACTTCTACGGGCCGTTCGAGAAAGACCTCGCCGCCGCGCAGGAAAACATGGAGCGCGTCAAGATCGAGCCCAAGGTCAGCGATCAGGTCTGCCCGAACTGCGGCAAGCCGATGCTGATCCGCGAGGGCAGGTTTGGCGAGTTCCTGGGCTGCTCCGGCTACCCCGAGTGCAAGACCGCGCTTCCTCTTACCAAGCCGCTGGACGTCAAGTGTCCTGTCTGCGGCGAGGGCGATGTGGTCGAGAAGAAGTCGCGTAAGGGCAAGGTCTTCTACGGCTGCAATCGCTATCCCGACTGCACGTTCGTTACGTGGGACAAGCCCACCAACAAGCACTGCCCCAAGTGCAACGGCCTGCTCGGCGAGCGCCGATTCCGCGGGCGGCTTTTCGGCTACCGCTGCACCAACGCCGACTGCGACTACGAGACCACGCGCGGAAAAGCCAAAGAGGGCGAGGGCGAAGAGGCCGCAGCCACAACCGAAAATGAACAGCCGACGGAATAGCTCGGTTGCTGTTGTCGGTGGCGGCCTTGCTGGCTGCGAGGCGGCGTGGCAGGTGGCGAGGCGTGGGGTGCAGGTTCTGCTGTATGAGATGCGGCCGAATGTGATGACTCCGGCGCATCGGTCGGGCAACCTCGCCGAGCTCGTCTGCTCGTCTTCGCTTAAGTCGGACTCCCCTTCTACCGCTCACGGTCTGCTCAAGGAGGAAATGCGCGCCCTGGGCTCGATTACGCTGGAATGCGCCTCCAAGGCCTCGGTGCCGGGCGGAGACGCCCTGTGCGTGGACAGAGAGGTCTTTGCGGGGCTTGTGACGGAGGCCATCGAATCCAATCCGCTCATCGAAGTCGTGCGGAAGGAAGCCAAGCGAATTACGGATTATGAGTTGCGGATCATGAATGAAGGTAAGGGAGAACCGGGCGCCGAGGGCAGACTTGACTTTGTGGGTTCGGGGCCGCGGGTGGTGGCGACGGGGCCGCTGACGTCGACGGGGATGTGCGAGAGTATTGCGGAGATCACTGGGGCCAAGCACTTGCACTTCTTCGATGCGATTGCGCCGTCGGTCGAGGCCGATTCGGTCGATATGAGCAAGGTGTTCCGGCAGTCGCGATACGATAAGGGCGAGGCGGCGTATCTCAACTGCCCGATGACGCGCGAGGAGTACGAGGCGTTCATCGACGCGCTGCTGGAGGCGAAGATCGCGCACCTGCATCTGGAGGAGGAGAAGGACGCGCGGTATTTCGAGGGGTGCCTGCCGGTGGAGGTGATCGCGCGGCGCGGTCGCGACACGCTGGCGTATGGGACGATGAAGCCGGTGGGGCTGACGGATCCGCATACGGGGAGAAGACCGCACGCCGTGGTGCAGCTTCGTCAGGAGAACGCGGAGGGGAGTGTTTACGGGCTGGTGGGGTTCCAGACGCAGCTTCGGCAGTCCGAGCAGGACCGGGTGTTTCGCATGATCCCCGGGCTGGAGAACGCGGAGTTTGTGCGATACGGGGCGGTGCATCGCAACACATATATCGATTCGCCGAATCTGTTGACTGCGGCCCTGCACACCAAGCTGGACAAGTCGTTGTTGTTCGCGGGGCAGTTGATTGGCGTCGAGGGGTATATGGAGTCGGCGGCGACGGGTATCATCGCGGGGATCAACGCGGCTCGGACGGCGCTTGGTGAGGAGCCGATTGTGCCGCCCAGGGAGACCGTCATCGGCGCGCTCTGCGACTACGTTGCCAACTGCCCCATCGAGGACTTCCAGCCCATGAACTCCAACTTCGGCATCCTGCCCGAGATCACCGAGAAGCACTCCAAGAAGCTGCGCAAGGAACTCAAGTCCCAGCGGGCGAGGAATGCGATGGCGGGGTTTGTGAAGGGAGCCTAATCGCGAAAGCCCGAAGGAAGCGAAATAGCGGAACAAGAGGCCGGGTTTGAGTGAGACTATGCTGCTGACGGGGCTGACAGCTCTGCTGGTGTTCTGGGCGGCGGGGCTGGTGGTGTGGCTGGTGGCCGGCCACTTCGCCGTGCGCAAGTGGGGTCGCCGGGCGCGGATCGCGCGTGCGGTGGGGGTTCGTGCGTGGGTGGCGCTGGCTTTGCTCACGGGCCTGATGGTGGGCAAGGAGCTGTTGCTGGATGAACCGTTAGCCCGTATGGCACTCGACGGTAACCTCCAGGAGGCGAGATTGCTGCTGCGGCGCGGCGCTAGCCCCAACGCGACGTTCGATCACTACCCTGCGATTGTTCTGGCTGCGTCGCGCGGGCACACCCAGATAGTTCGCGTGCTGATCGAGCACGGGGCAGACGTCAATGCGAAGTCCTGCGACGGGCTCACCGGGACCCATTAGCAAGCACACTTCGTGTTTGAACCCGGCCCGCATATAGGTACGATTTACTGCCTGTATTACGCGAAGCGGGGATAGTGCCATCATGAGTGTCGAGACCATTGAGGGCGCGTGGCCGGTGGTGAAGGCCGATGGGGAGATCGATCTGTCAAACATCGACGAGCTGCGTTCGGCTCTGGACGCGGCGATTGCGCGATCCCCCAAAGCGGTCGTTATCGACTTCACCGACATAGTGTATATCGACAGCGCCGGCGTCGCCGTCGTGATATCGGCCTACAGGCGGGTGAGCAAGGTTGGCGGGGCGCTGGGCATAGTCAAACCCTCTTCGCCCGCGGTGCGGCGCGTGCTCGATCTGATCGGGATGCAGTCGCTGCCGAGCGTGGTCGTGGCCGATGATATGGAGACCGTGCGCGAGGGAATGTCGGAGAGGGAAGTCAAGCCGGACGTGTGAGATCCGATCTGGTGCGCGAGGCTTTCCCCCTCACCCCAACCCTCTCCCCTCTGGGAGAGGGGGCTACATCTCGACCCCGTTGATGATCAGTTTGAACTTGTAGCCGAAGAAGTCCGCCGCGCGGCGGCACATCAGCATCCTCGACAGGAATATCTCGAAGTACTCCATCACCGAGGCAGACTTCTCGTCGGTGGCCAACTCCAGGTTGATCGTCTTGTTGTCCGTGTCCACCCGCAGCGAGGACTTCTGCACCGAGAAGTTTACGCGGTCGTGGATGTCGAACGTGAGCGGGTTCTGGTTCTGGACACGCGAATGGTGGACGTCGGATTTGTCCGCGATTATCAGCGCGGCCGATATGGCGCTTACTGGAGCCCCGAGCTCCTCCTCGTGGTTGCCTATTGCCGCAATGACCTGCGCAACCTCGTTTGCGGGCATGCCGATCTCATTGAGAAGCGTGAATGCCATGATCGCCGAAGTGTCCGGGTGGCCGAGGCGGTTGACCGCATTGCCGATGTCGTGCAGGTAGCCGGAGATCGCCGCAAGCTCCGCCTGGCGGGCCCCCTGGCCGAGGCTGGCGATGATGCTGTGGGCGGTTTCGGCGACTATGCTGGCGTGGCGGAACCCGTGCTCGGTGTAGCCGAGCGCGTCCATCTGCACGTTGGCTGCTTCGATGAATGTTTTGACCTTCGGGTCGCGCCGAACGGTGTCGAGTGTGACTACGGTGTTCTCCATGCTCATGCTCCAGAGAAGGGGAATCACGGAAAGGGCTTCAAGAGCATTATTCACGATCCTCGTGAATAATGCTGGCTAGCTCTTTGCCTTTTCCGAGTGGCCTCCCTTTCCTTCCGCGTCTCCGATTCTTCCACGCTTCCGCGATTCCGTATCATTCTCCTGCCGCGTTATGTCGTCGTGCACTGACGCGGCGTGTTTGCGGTACTTGGCGAGGAACTCCTTTCGGTACTCGGTAAGCCTTCCCTGCTCGATTGCCTCCCGAATCCTCTGCATAAGCATTCCATAGAAATGCAGGTTGTGGAAGGTGGCAAGTCGCGACGCAAGGATCTCATCGCACTTGTAGAGGTGACGCAGATATGCCGCGGAGTAGTTGCGGCACGCCCAGCAGTCGCATTCCGGATCGACGGGCCCGAGATCGTCGATGAACCGGTTGTTCTTGATGTTGATGCGACCGTAAGTGGTGTAAAGCGAGCCGTTTCGCCCGAGGCGGGTGGGGAGCACGCAGTCGAACATATCGATGCCGCGGATCACCGCGTCGATAAGGTCCTCAGGGGTGCCTACGCCCATCAGGTAGCGAGCTTTGTGCTCTGGCAGGTGCGGCACGCTCCAGTCGACCGCGTTCATCATGAGTTCCTTACCCTCGCCGACAGAGACTCCGCCGATGGCAATGCCGTCGGTGTCCAGCGACGCGACGAACTTTGCGCTCTGCTCGCGCAGATCCGCGTGGACGCTGCCCTGGATTATGCCGAAAAACGCCTGGTTCGGGTCGGCGCTCTCCTGCGAGCGCTTGGCCCACTCGTGGGTGCGGTTCATTGCCTGCACAGCGTAGTCCTTCTCGCAAGGGTAGGGGGCGCACTCATCGAACGCCATCACGATGTCCGCGCCGATCGCCTTCTGGATCGCCATGACGCGCTCGGGGGTGAATTCGTGGTAGGAGCCGTCAACATACGAGCGAAAGACCACGCCGTCCTCCCCGATCTTGCGTATGTGCTCGAGGCTGAAGACCTGAAAGCCTCCGCTGTCGGTGAGGATGGAGCCGTGCCAATTGATGAATTTGTGCAGGCCTCCGGCTCGCTCGATGAGCTCAGTGCCGGGGCGCAGGTAGAGATGGTATGTGTTGCCCAGGATGATCTGGAAGCCCATTCCGGCGAGTTCCTCCTGGCTCATCGCCTTGACGGTTCCCTGGGTGCCGACAGGCATGAAGACGGGCGTTTCGACTGTGCCGGACCGCAAATGCAGCCGGCCGCGCCTTGCGCGCGTGAGTCTGTCCTGAGCTAGAATGTCGAACTTGATGTCAGCAGTCTCCTTGCCCGGATTACGCATCTTCCGCATAAACCGGGCCCTCAAGAGCATTACTCACGATCCTCGTGAATAATGCGGGGGCTTGGCGAGTTTGCGGCCGCGGTTCACGCCAGTCTCCTGCGCCAGTCGAATCGGATGTGCTTGTTGCCGCAGCAGCCGAGGTTGTCGCGGCGAAACGAGTCCGAGTTGATATAGATGAAGTTCATTGCGCCTCCACCGGTTCCGGAGTTACGCCCTCATCGTCGGGCGCGGGCTGCTTGGGCCCGCCGCCGAACAGGCGCTTGATGGCGTGCCAGACGTCATCCACTATGGTATAGGTCACCGGGATGACGATCAAGGTCAGCATCGTCGAGAGTATCAGACCGCCGATCACGCAGATCGCCATCGGCGAGCGCGTCTCCGAGCCCTCGGTGATCGCGAGCGCGGTCGGCAGCATGCCTCCGATCATGGCAAGCGTGGTCATCAGGATCGGGCGGAGTCGCGTGGGACCTGCCTCGAGCAATGCGTCGTGACGGCTCTTGCCGCGGCTCATGAGTGTGTTGGTGTAGTCGATGAGCAGAATGGCGTTCTTGGTGACAAGACCCATCAGCATAATGACGCCGACCATCGCGACGATGCTCATCGGCTTGCCCGTGATCAGCATTGCCAGGAGGCCGCCGACCAGCGCCTGCGGGAGGCTGAACATGATGACGAACGGCGTCAGGAACGATTCGAAGAGCGCGCCCATCAGCATGTAGACCAGCACGATCGCCAAGATCATCGCCGACCCCATGTAGCCGAAGCTCTCGTTCATCATCTTGGTCGAGCCGCCGGTATCGACCGTCGTTCCGGGGACGTGGGGCATCTTCTTGAGGCCGGCCTCGACCATCGCGTTGACGTTGCCCATGGACGCGCCCTGGGCGAGGTTGGCGGTGACGTAGACGACGCGCTGCTGGTTCTTGCGGTCGATCTTGGTGGGCGCGTTGCCGAACGAGACATCGCCGATGTCCCTGATGTAGATCGGAGCGCCGTCCTTGGTGCCAATGATCAGGTTCCGCACATCCGAGGTCTTGTTACGCTCGGACTGCAGGTAGTGGACGCGGATCGGGTATTCGGTGCCAGCGTCGCGGAACTTGACGGTGTCGTCGCCGTAGATGGCAGTGCGGGCGGCTATCGCGGCCTGCTGGACGGACATGTCGAGTTGCGACGCGCGCAGGCGATCGACTACGATCCTCTGCTCGGGCCTGCTGGGCTTGTAGGAGATATCTACGTCAACGGCGCCGGGGACCTTGCTCATCATCGCGGCGACGTTGTTTGCCTCCTTGAGGATGTCGTCCATGTTCTGGCCCTGGACTTCCTTCTGGACATTATTGCCGGGGCCTCCTCCGGCCGTGACTGCGACGCTGATCGTCTCCGCGCCGGGTATCGACGCGCACTTGCGGGCGACGTCAGTTACTATCTCGCCGATGCTGCGCTTGCGCTCCTTCTTGTCCACGACTTTCGCCGAGATGACGGCGTACTGGGGTCCGCTCTCGGAGCTGCTGATGACGTTCGCCGAGCCGGTGCCGACGAGGGTCATGTAGTAGCCGCCCTTCATCTCGGGCAGAGCATTCAGGACCGACTCGACCTGTCGTACCACCTTGTCGGTCTGCACGAGCGAGGTGCCCGGGGCGGTGCGGATGCTAACTCCGAACTGGCCCTGGTCCACCTGTGGGAAGAACTCGAACCCGAACGGCAGGTAGATCTTGAGGGCGATGAACGCCATCATCAGGCCGAACACGATCGCGACCTTCTTGCTCTTGCGGTCGACCAGTAGTGCGATTCCGCACAGCAGCAGCGCCAGGAACGCGACGATGATGCGAGGGACCAACATCATCTTCGCGGCAGGCGGCGCTCCCGGCGGCGGCAGCGGCACGACCATCGCAAAGACCGTCAGCAGCGACATAGAACCGATGACAAGAGTCAGGAAGCGGTTGTGGAGCGCCCATTCGAGAACGCCTCTATACTGGTGGTCGAGACCTCGCAGGAAGCGTTCCAGCACGCCGAACAGGCCGCCCGCGGCGAAGTCCACGCGGTCCTTGATGCCGCTTCGGCCGGCCCGGCGCCGCCGCAGCATCTCCTCCTCGTTGGCTTCCTTCTCGGCTTCGCTGCGCATCCAGCGGGATGCAAGCATCGGGGTCAGCGTGAACGATACGAACAGGGAGAACGCGGTCGCCACGGCGACGGTTACGCCGAACTGCTTGAAGAACTGCCCGACGATGCCGCCCATGAACGCGATCGGCAGGAAGACCACGATGTCCACCATCGTGATCGTGATGGCTGCGAGGCCGATCTCGGATCGGCCGTTGATGGCCGCTTCGGCGGGCTGTTCGCGCAGACGGAGGTGGCGTTCGATGTTTTCAAGGACGACGATGGAGTCGTCAACGAGGATTCCGACGACGAGGGACAGGGCCAGCAGCACCATCTGGTTCTGCGTGAAGCCGAATCCGCTGATGGGTATAAATGTCGCCATCAGCGAGGTCGGGATTGCCAGCGCGACGATGAATGTCGCGCGCGCCGTGTGCAGGAACAGGAAGACGATCAGAACGACGAGCAATACGCCTTCGAAGAGGCTGTGGTTCACGTCGCTGAGCGCGTCCTTGACGAATTTAGACTGGTCTATGGCGATGACCGAGTGGACGCCCGCCGGGAGCACCGGCTGCATGTCCTTGAGCTCTTGCTTGATGCCGTCGGCGACCTCGACGGTGTTTGCGTCGGACTGCTTCTGGATGTTGAAGACGACGGCCGGCTTACCGTTGAGGCGGGTCAGCACGTCCGGCTCGGCGACCGTGTCCTTGACCTCGGCGATATCGCCAATGCGCACGACGTAGGCGGGCTTGCCGCCGCTGGCGCCGACGTAGATGCGGGTGTTGGCGACGTCCTGGGCGGTCTTATATTCGCCCACGGTTCGGACGGAGTAGTCGCGCGCGCCCTCCTTGATCGAACCCGCGGGGACGTTGAGGTTGGCGTTTCTGATTGCGGTGATGACCTTGTCGATACCGACGCCGTAGGCGTCGAGGCGATCCTTGTCAACGGCAACTGAGATCTCGCGCTCATCGCCGCCGGAGGGATTGACGCTCGCTACGCCACCGACCTTGGAGAGTCTCTCGGAGACGACATCCTCGGCCAGGATGCGCATCTCCTTGGGGGAGAGCGGGCCCTCGAGGGCAACGGTCATGATCGGCATCGAAGCGATGTCGAGCTTGAGTATCTTGGGCTCGTCGGCGTCCTTCGGGAGCTGCTGACGGATCGCCGAGACCTTGTCTCGCACGTCCGCAGCGGCCGCCTCGAGGTTGGTGCCCAGTTCGAACTCCAGCACCACCGTTGAGACGCCGTCCTGCGAGGCCGAGGTCACGTTCTTGAGGTTGCCCGCGGAAGTGACCGCCTTTTCGATGGGCTTGCTGACGAGTGTTTCCATCTCGTTCGGCCCAGCGCCGGCGTACGTCGTAACGACCGTCACGTAGGGGATGTCGATCTTCGGGTTGTACTCCTGCGCCATCTTCGATCGCGATGTGAGGCCGAGCACAACCAAGGCAAGCACGAACATGAGTATGAATATCGGCCGCCGTATTGATACGCTAGTTAGCCACATAAGAAAAGCTCCAGAAGCCGTCGGATGTCAGCTTTCAGCTGTCGGCTATCATTTGTCAGTTACGATGGATCCTGAATCAAGTTCAGGATGACGTCAGCTGCAATGGATCCTGAATCAAGTTCAGGATGACGTCAGCTGCAATGGATCCTGAACCAAGTTCAGGATGACAACGTGCGCCGCGCCATTTAGTGCTTGCCGTTGTTGATCATCACCTTCGATCCCGGCTGCAGGTTCTGTCGGCCTATGGTCACTGCGACATCGCCGGCGGCTAGCTCGGTTGGGAGACCAACCTGCACGTAGTTCCGGTTTTCCCTGAGCACGGTGACGATATGCCGTGCGACTTTGTTGTTTGCGTCGACCGTGAACACGGACCGGGTGCCCTTGCGCTCGTCGACAGCGTCCTTGGGAATGAGCAAGACGTCGGTCGCGGTGCCGGTTACGATCTCTCCGCGAGCGAACATGCCAGGCCTGATCTCGTGGCTCGGATCGGCGATCCTGACGCGCACGGAGAAGTTCCTGCTTGCCGTCGAGCCGGCCGGGAACACCTTGTCGATTCTGCCGGCGAAAGTGCGTCCGGGGATCGCATCCACTCTCACGCGCACGTACTGGCCGGCGTGGACGTTGACGATCTCCTTCTCGGAGACATCGCCCTTGAAGTAAATCGAGCCGAGATTCACGACCTCACCCAGCGGCTGGCCCGCGGACACAACCTGGCCCGGTTCGGCCTGCCTGGCCGATAGCACGCCCGAGATGGGGGCATTGACATAGCAATACGAGAGCTGCTGCTGTGCGAGATCAACCGCGGCCTTAGCCTGTTCCAGCGCTGCCTTGGCCTGCCGGACGTCTTCCTTGCGCAGCAGGTTCTGCGAGGCATTGGCCCTGGCTGTGCGAAGACCTTCCTGCGCGACCTGCACTTGCGCCTCGGCCTGCCGGACTTCCTCGGTGCGGCCGCCCTCCTTGATAAGGGACAGCCGCTCGGAAGCGGACTTATACTGCGCCTGAGCGACCTTGTAGGCCGTATCGGCGACGTCGAATTGCGACTGTGATATGGCGCCCTGCGTCAGCAGGTTCTTGTTGCGCTTGTAGTCGGCGGCTGCGCGGTCGAGGTTGGCTTTGGCCTCGGCCACGGCGTTTTCGGCGACCATTCTGTCCTGGGACCTGCTGGGCTGCTTCACAACCGCAAGCCTGGCCTTGGCGGCGTCGAGTTGGGCCTGGGCCTGCTCGATGGCGGCGTCGGTCTGGATCTTGGTGACGGTCTCGTTGGTCTTTGCCTGCGAGAGACGCGCGTTAGCGGCCTGGAGCCCGCCTCTGGCGGAGACCAGATTGCTCATCGGGTCCTGCTGATCCAACGCAACGATCACTTTTCCGCACGAGACGGGGTCGCCCTCTCTGGCGTTGACGCTCACGACCCGGCCGGGAATCTTCGCGGAGATCGTGACGCGGTCGAGGGCGTTGATGTCGCCCGTGACCTCGACCGTCTGCTCCATATTGCCGCGCGAGAGAACGGCGGTCTCAACCGGTATCCCATCGGCGGACCATATCTGCTTCGTAGTCTTGGGAGGGGTGCGCGGCGCGCGTGCCTTCATTGCAACGAGCAGCCCCCCGACCACCGCGACTATCATAATGACAACGATAAGCGTCTTTTTCACTAACCTACCTCCGGACAAGAGCTATCAACTCTCAGCTATCAGCACCCCGCATAAGATGCTGACGGCGATTCATACGAGCTACTTCGCGGGTTTCTCCACTGGCTTCTCCGCCAGGTTGAGTACCGGTTTGTAATCGAGCAGACACAGCTTGGCAGTCTCGGGCTGGGTGGATGTCACCCTCTGCAGGTCTGCCAGCGCGATAGCGTAGTCATAGAGCGCGTTCACTTCGTTGAACCTGGCTTGAGTCAACTGCGATTCGGCATTGGTGACCTCGACCAGCACGGCTATGCCGGCATCGTAGCGCACATTTGCGAGCCGCAGCGCCTCCTCGGCAAGCTTCACATTCTCCGCGGTGCTCTTGGTGCGCTTCGCAGCCTCGACCAAAACCAGCGCGGCATTGCTGACTTCCTGGCTGACGCGCAGTTTGGTCTGTTCGAGAGTGTCCTTGGACGAGTAGAGATCGGCGTAGGCCTGGTCCACCTTGGCCTTGGTGACGCCGCCGTCCCAAATTGGGATGCTTAGGGTAGCCGCGGCGGTGTACGAGAAGTTCTGGTTGCTGAACGACTGCGTAGAGACATAGTCGTAGTGACCGGAGATGCCGAGCGTCGGTTTGGCGCCGGTGCGCTGAAGCGCGATGTTCGTCTTGTTGAGCGCAACGCTCGTCTGTTGGATCTTGACTTCCGGGCGCAGCGCCTCCGCGGTGGAAATGGCATCCGGGATGTTCACTTCGTAGGTGCTTACGGGAATCTCGACCTTGTCGACCTGCGTCGGCGAATCGGCGGCGATCCCAAGCACGCGGTTGAGGTTGGCCTGCGCAATGTTGACGCGACTCTGGGCCGCGATCAGGTTCTGATTGAGGTTAGCCAGGTCCACCTGCGCCGTGGTCAGGTCGAACTTAGGCACGGTGCCCTCTTTGTAGCGTGCCTCGGTGTTCTTGAGGCGCTCTGCGGCGACGTCCACGGCTGCCTGGGCGGTTTCAGCTTGGCCACAGGCGCGCAGAAGCTCGTAGTAGTTGCGCTTGACCTGTTCGATCAACTGCTGCGAGGTCGTCAGCAGGCTCAGGTAGCTGATCTGGAACTGATCCGTGGCGATGTCGTGCGAGTAGCGCAGCTTGCCGAAGATGTCGAGCGGCAGGAACACGCTTACCTGCGCGGAGGTCTGCGCGGGTGGGATGATCGGAACGGACGTGCCAGTCAGCGGGTTGAGAAAGCCGACGGCCGGGCCCTGATACAGCTGCACTACCTGCGCGTTGAACGCCGGATTGAACCTTGCCTGCGCCTCTTCGACCACTCCCTTGGACTTGTTTACCGCGTCCGTGGCGATTCGCAGATCAGGGTTGTTGCAGAACGCGATCTCCAGCGCCTGATCGATGTTGAGTGGTTTGCTGGTCGGCGCAGGAGCCGTGGTCTGCGCCCACCCGGCGGATGCTGTGGCCAGAACCGCCGCCGTGGCGCATATTCGAGAGAGCAGCTTCAATTTCGGTACCTCCGTCGCAAATGCGGACCGTTGTCCGCAGTCTGGGGCTTCGATTGGAATATCTTGTCGTCTATGCCTTTGTTCACCTTGTAGTTGCTGAATCTGATCGTTGCCTTCACAGGCTTGTTTGCGTTAGCGCCGCCGGGCGGCCGCAAGTCGGCGCATATCTCGGTTGGCAGGTAGTACTTGCCGTCGATCATCGCGTAGCGCCAGGATGTCTTCATCGCGGACTCGGTGGCGCTCTCCGCCGCCACGATGACTGTATGCTTCTTATCGACCCAAAGAGTCAGAGCCGGCGCGCCCGGGCCGGCGTTTGGACGGCTGATCTTGAGCACGTGGCAGTCCGTGCCGAGTCTGTTTTCCGACTTGACGTAAGTCGCCTGCGCGCCGGTGGCCAGCTCCTCAGCGGGGTTTCCGAAGAAGTTGCCCTGCGGGAACATCGCGACTCCCTGCTCCGCGTCGATGTGCCACTTGCTAGGCTTCTTGAAGTAGAGCTTCATCTGCATCCCGTTGATGCTCACCTGCGGCCCCTTGACGGTGACCGTCACCTGCGCGCTGTAGTCGTTGACACCGGCGAAGCCTTTCTTGAGCGCGGCGATGATGGCATCAGCCGAAGGTTTCTCGACAGCGACTGCCACAGCAGACAGTGCCAGAAGCGCGGCAAGCGCGGGCGCGACACGAATACGCAGCCTCATGCCAGCACATCCTTTCTTCGGAAGATCGCCAGCGACACGAAGAACAGCGCCGCCACGTAGACTCCGAGGCACTTGATCGAGAAAGCGATTTCCTTCCATGGAATCGGGTCCCAGAATGCCTTTTGCCCCATCAGCAGATGCGTGCTGAACAGATAATCCTTGATCGGCTTGAAATAGGGTATCTCGCCAATGATGAGCATCGTGAAGAGCAGCATGATCGCGCCGCCGATCGCGCCCAGCGAGTTGTGCAGCCAGTTGGAGATGAAGAACGCGATCATGCCCACCGTGACCGCCCCTGTTCCCATGAGCGCATAGCCCAGTGCCAGACGCCACAGAGCAGGGCGATGGGCATACCATGCGATCATCGGGTTCTCGAATGTGCCGCCGACCAGCAGTCCGCCGCGCCCGAAGAATGCCCAGCCCATCACGTAAGCCGACGCGCCCAGGAAGCCGACAAGGCACAGCGCGTAGATCAGGCTGGCCATGAACTTCGCCGCGAAGAAGCTACTCCTGCGAACCGGCCTGCAGAGGACGGTTCGCAACGTACCGTCGCCGACTTCTCCGGCGAATATCTCGCCGAATACGAGGCAGATGAAGAAAGGCATGAACATGATCAGGATCGGGCCTGCCAACGGCGATGCCAGGACCAGCCAGGACATGAACTCGGCATTGACGGGAGATCCGACCACGCCGAAGCCGGTGCGCATTGCGCCGTGAGTGCCGACCATCTCCAGGTGGCCGTATTTGAGCCCGATCATCACGAAGAAGTTGATGAGCACGAACGCCGCGAACCCGAGGTAGGTTCGCGGTCGGCGCGACATCTTGTAGAGCTCAAAACCGATCTGTCGTATCATTGTTCCTGCATCAGCCTCAGGTATAGTTCCTCGAGAGATGGCTTGCGAGGGATCAGCGCCGATACGGCGATCCCTTGCTCAACGAGCGCCTTGTTCAATTCGGCGGGCGTGCCGGCGGTCAGTCTGACGTTGAGCATCCCGTCAGCGCTTGCCTCAACGTCGGCCCATTCCAGCCGCAGTATGGTTTCAGATGCGGCCTCGACGGGATGCGCATGCACGTCGTAGGTCTCCGACTGCCGCAGTAGGTCGCTTACATTCCCAGTCTCTATGACGCGGCCCTTGTTGACCACGGCGATCCTCGTGCAGATCTGCTCGACTTCGTGCAGCAGGTGGCTCGAAAGAAACACCGTCATGTTCATGTCTCGCGACAAGCGCCCGATCAGGTCGCGGACCTCTTTCATTCCCTGCGGGTCGAGTCCGTTGGTCGGCTCGTCCATGAGCACGAGATCCGGCTTGCCGAGAATGGCCAGCCCGATTCCAAGACGCTGGCGCATACCCTGCGAGTACGACTTCACCTTGTCATCTGCGCGACCAAGGAGACCGACGATGTCGAGTGTCTCATCGATCTGCTTGCGCGTGCAGTTGCCGCCTGTATTGTAGAGTATTCTCAGGTTGTCGCGCCCACTGAGGTACTTGTAGAATGCGGGCGACTCGATCATCGCGCCGACGTTACGCAGCGCGGCGCAGTGCTCTCGCCAGACGTCGTGTCCGAACAGCCGCACCGAACCGCGCGTTGGCCGGATGAGCCCGACCATCATTCGCAGGGTCGTGGACTTGCCGGCGCCGTTGGGCCCGAGGAAGCCGAACACCTCCCCGCGCTCGACTTCGAGATCAAGGCCGTCCACCGCGAGTACGCGCCGAAACCGCTTGGTCAGTTTGGAAGCCGAAATGATTGGGGCCAAAGCGGTCTACTCCGCGTCTTGGGAGCCGCTGATCTTTGATTCGAGCTTCTCGATCTCGGTCAGCATCGAGGAGAAGACCTCGCGCATCGCGTCGATCTTGCACACCCACACGCCGCTTGCATTGGGGTGTCCCATGACCAGGACTTTGTCACCAGGGTTGATGTTGTATCGCTTCCTTGCTTCTGCCGGTATGACGATCTGTCCTCGTTCGCCGACGGTAGCGGAGCCGAAGAAATTCTCCTCGAGCGAAGGCTTCTTCAACGGCCAATCACCTCTCTTCCATTAATGCGCACGATCATGCAAATCATACATGTAGAGAATATAGGCAAGCGCGACAGATGTCAAGAGAAACAGCCTTAACATTTGGTGACAGTGGGATTCTTCGCTTCGTTCAGAATGACACCGTTGGTCGGGGGCAGCGCCTTTCCGAGCGTGAGGCCGTCGGCATCGGGTTCTGGAGAACCCTCCTACACCACTTCATCCGGTGGCTGTTAGCCGGGTAGGGCGAATGTGATGGCGAAGAGTATGCTGACGACGGCGAGAAGCGGATGGATCTGTCTGATTTTGCCGCGGAACAGCTTGATGAGCGCGTAGGCGATCAGTCCGCAGCCGACGCCGTGCGAGATCGACAGGGTCAGCGGCATCACGACCAGGGTGAGGAATGCAGGGAATGATTCCTCCACGTCGTCAAAGGAGATGTCCTTCATCGTTCCGAACATCAGGAATCCAACGACGATCAGCACGGGTGCCGTCGCGATTGCGGGCACAGCTCCTATCACGGGTGCGAAAAACAGCGCCGCAAGAAACAGAATGCCTACGACAACGCTGGTGAGGCCGGTGCGTCCGCCGGCGCTGACGCCGGCAGCGCTTTCGATGTAGGTGGTGGTGGAACTGCCGCCGCAGAGGCCGCCCCAGACTGCGGACAAAGAGTCCACCAGCAGCACGCGGCCGATCCGCGGAAGCTGACCGTCTTTGGTGACGAAACCGGCCTGCTCTCCGACGCCGATGACGGTGCCCATCGTATCGAAGAAGTCCACGATCAGGAATGAGAATATGGCAGCGACGAAGCTCCACTTGAGCACTGCCAGCACATCGGCCTTGGCGAATGCGGACAGGTCGGGCATGGAAACGATGGCCGACGGTGCTTTTGCCTCGCCGAGAGCGAATGCGAGCACCGTGGTAGCAGCGATGCCGAGCAGCAGCGCGCCCTTGGCCCGCCAGGCGAGGAGGATCGCTATCAGGATCACGCCGAACGTCGCGATGAGCGTTGTCTTACTGGTGAACGACCCGAATGTGAGCAGTGGGCCGTGCTCGGGATGAACGATCCAGCCCGCGTTTTGCATGCCGAGAAGAGCTATCAGCAGGCCTATGCCCGCGCCGATCGCGCGTTTGAGGTTCATGGGGATCGCGTTCATGACGGCTTCGCGGAGCCCGGCGATGACGAGGACCGTTATGAGAATGCCTTCGATCACGATGATTCCCATCGCCATCTGCCAGGTGACCGATCTCGTGAGAGCGAGAGCGACCAGCGCGCTGTTGAGGCCCATCCCGGCGGCGAGTGCGAACGGGTAGTTGGTCATCAGCCCCATCGCGATCGTTGGGACGGCCGCCCCTATGCAGGTCGCCGCTGCAGCCGCCGACACGGAGATGCCGGAGTTGGACAGAATGGCGGGGTTGACGAAGATGATGTAGGCCATCGTCATGAAGGTCGTAAGGCCGGCCATCGCCTCCGTTCCCGCCGTCGTATGGTTTTCCTTGAGCTTGAACCAGCGGTTGAGCATGGCTAGTATTTGATCAGCGTGCAGACCTCGTAGTCGTTGAGCGGTTCGCGGCCGTGGAAGAATTCGAGCTCGATCAGGAATGTCAGCCCGGCCACCTTGCCTCCGAGCTGCTCGACGAGATCGACCGCCGCCTTTGCGGTGCCGCCGGTGGCGAGAAGGTCATCTATGATGACCACGCGCATGCCGGGTTCTATCGCGTCTCGGTGAATCTCGACCGCATTGGTGCCGTATTCGAGCGCGTATTCGGCTTTCAGCGTATCTGCGGGGAGCTTCCCGGCCTTGCGAACCGGCACGAACCCGACGCCGAGCTCAAGCGCGATGGGCGTGCCCAGCACGAACCCGCGGGATTCGATGCCGACGATCACGTCGGGCTTCATCGGCGCGGCGCACTCGACCATCGAGTCGATCACTTCCTTGAACGCCTTCGCGTCCTGCAGGACAGGGGTTATGTCGCGAAACATCACGCCCGGCGCGGGGAAGTCCGGCACGTCGCGGATGATCTGTTTCATCAATGATTCACTGAGCATAGTCGCCTCCGGGATAGCTATCAGCCGTCAGCCATTAGCCATCAGCGAACCGACAGCTTGCAGGGCTGAAAGCCGACAGCTATTTCAGGGACTGCTTATACGGCGGGTGGGCGATGCCCTTCTCCGTTATGATCGCGGTCACCAGCGCGGCGGGGGTGACGTCGAAGCTCGGGTTGATGACCTCGACTCCGATCGGCGCGACGCGGTGGCCGTCGATGTGCGTGACTTCCTCGTGGGACCGCTCCTCAATCGGGATGTCGTCGCCGGAGTGAAGGGTGGGGTCGATCGTGGAGGTCGGCGCGGCGACGTAGAAGGGGATACCGTGGTGGTGCGCGAGAACGGCCACCGAGTATGTGCCGATTTTGTTCGCGACATCGCCGTTGGCGGCGATGCGGTCCGCGCCCACTACCACGCAGTCTATGTGACCCTTGCGCATCAGCGAGCCGGCCATGTTGTCCGAGATGACGGTGACAGGGATGTTGTCGCTGACCAGTTCGAAGCAGGTGAGTTTCATGCCCTGAAGGCGCGGGCGGGTCTCGTCGGAGTAGACGTGGATTCGCTTGCCGGCTTCGACCGCCGCTCGGATCACGCCGAGGGCGGTGCCGTAGGAGACACACGCGAGCGCCCCGGCATTGCAGTGGGTGAGGACGTGGCCCTCGTTGGGCATCAGCTCCGCGCCGTACTTGCCGATCATCCGGCAGACGTCCTCGTCCTCCTGGACCATGGAGATCGCGCACTCATCTATGGCCTGTTTTGCCTCGGCAACGGAGAGACCGTCCGCGAGGGCAGCCTTGGCGGTGCACAGCATACGCTCGATGCCCCAGAAGAGGTTGACGGCGGTCGGGCGCGTGTTGCGGAGCAGATGCGCCGCGTGCTCGACCTCGCCGAGGAACTCCGTTCTATCTTCGGAGGTGGAGTTGTGCGCGGCGAGAGCCACTCCTGCCGCGGCGGCGACGCCGATGGCAGGAGCGCCGCGGACCTTCATAGTCGTGATTGCGTCCGCGACCTGCTCGGGGGTCCTCAACTCGACGGTGACCATCTCCGCGGGAATGCGGGTCTGGTCGATCATTGTCACTTTGCCGTTGATGTAGTCTACTGTGCGTTTCACGTTAGCTCTCAGTCTTTAGCATTCAGCCTTCGGCAGTCAATAGCTGATAGCTCCCTACCCCAGCCTCGCGAACTGCAGCGCGGTGGCGCAGGGGCAGTCGCGGGTGTCGGGGATGCGCTTGATCATCTCGAGGATAAGGGATTTGACGCGCGCGTTGTTGGAGTGGAGCACTTTGACGACCTCGGCGGTGTTGACCGGCTCGGCGCCGCCCTCCGCGACGATGCCGACGTCGTAGTCGGTGATCAGCGCGATGTTGACGTAGCATATCTCCTGCTCCAGCGCGAGGATGCACTCGGGGTACTGGGTCATGTTGACCGTCGCCCAGCCCATCTTGGTGAACCACAGGCTCTCGGCGCGCGTGGAGAACCGCGGGCCCTGGATGACGACCGTCGTGCCGCCATCGTGCATCGTGATGCCTTGCTCGCGACCGATCTGGACGGCGAGTCTGCGCAGCGTGGCACAGTAGGGTTCGGCGGAGGAGACGTGCGTGGCGACCGGTCCGTCGTAGAATGTGTCCTTGCGGCCGGTGGTGCGGTCCACGAACTGGTCGCATACCACGAAATCACCCGGCTTGATCTCAGGCTGCAGGCTGCCGACGCAGTTGGGCCCGATGATGCGAGTGACGCCGAGCTGCTTCATCGCGTAGACGTTCGCGCGGTAGGGGATCGCATGGGGCGGATACTGGTGGTGCTTCCCGTGACGCGGCAGGAATGCGACCTTGCGGCCGTCTATGGTGCCGACCGCGACCATATCGCTCGGCGCTCCGTACGGCGTCTCGACCTTGATCTCCTCGAACGAGTCCATTAGTGAATAGAAGCCGGAGCCTCCAAAGACCCCGATCTCAGCCTTGTGTTCGCTCATCAATCTCCTCCGCGTGCTGCCGCCGGAACAGCTTTCTCAACGAATTCCAATGCCTTGAGAGCCGCTGCCTGCTCGGCCTGTTTTTTGCTCTTGCCGGTCCCCCGGCCCATCGGGGCGTCCTTGAGTGAGACTTCCACGGTGAATGTCTTGTCGTGATCCGCGCCCTCTTCGCTAATGACGATATATCTGGGCGCTTCCTTGTATAAGCCCTGCGTGTGTTCCTGAAGAAGCGACTTGTAGTCGCGGATGTGCTCTTTGCGCTCGATGTCAATCAGTATCGATTCCAGCGCGCGAAGCACGAACGCGCGCGCGGCTTCTATGCCGCCATCTATGTAGATCACCGCCACCAGCGCCTCGAACGAGTCCGAGAGGATCGACAGCCGCTTCCTGCCGCCGCTGGCCTCCTCGCCGGTGCTCATCATGATCATATCCGCCAGCCCGAGGGCCTTCGCGCTCTCGGCAAGCACCGGCTCGCTAACGGCAACTGCCTTGGCCTTGGCAAGATCGCCCTCGGAGCGTTCGGGAAACTGCGAATAGAGGTATTCGGCCACGATTACGCCGAGCACCGAGTCGCCCATGAACTCGAGTCGCTCGTTGGACGACGCCTCGCCCTCCTCGCCCAAATACGACCTGTGCGTGAGGGCCTGCTGAAGAAGAGCGAGATCCTTGATCTTGACCTTCAGCTTGCGAGCGATCTTCCTGAGTTCTTTGGTGTCAAGAGAAGCCATTAGCTGCTAGCCATTAGCCCGGACGGTGGGTGCGGAGCCGGTACTGCTTGGGACCGAGCCTCTCGATTCTGCCCGACTCAAGACAGCGCGCCCAGCGGGCTCTGTCGAGCTCGCAGAGGATGCGCTCGCTATCGGGATCGCGGGGTCGATTTCCTCGATCTGCGTCCCCGAATGCGGCGTCAGCCGCGAGCCTGGCCCGCACGACTTGGCTCTTTCGTTTCCTCCATTCGGAGAAATCAATGCGTCTCACGTTCGCGTTCCTTCCGCCAGATGCTCTCCATCTCGGCAAGCGCGTCGGCCACCTTTTCCTCGTCCGCCCTGCGTCGGAGGTAGTCCCAGTCGAGCGTCTCGCCATGTATGCTTATGAGGCGAAGTGCCCACCGGCCGTCTTCTGCGGAAGCCCAGTGAACGTGGGCGTTCAGTCTATCGACGATCAGATCCTCGACGCCCACCACGTAGGCATGCAGGTCATCGACGGCGACATCGACTACATGCTCCGCGTCGCCGTGCAGAGTGGAAGCCGGGGCCTCCATCACGACATCGATATCGGCTCGCACCCAATGCCGGGCCGATCGCTCAAAACCGAGAGCCGACATCACGCTATCAACGGCCGGTGTGGACGGCATCACGACATCAGTGTCCACGGTGGCGTAGCCGCCGAGAGTGTAGAATGCGACCGCTCCGCCTCCGACCAGAATCGGCGCGATGCCGCTGTCGGCCAGAGCCTCAGTCACGATAGCAAGCGCCAGCATTCTGCAGACAAGAGGGTCCTCTATAACGCCTATCGAGTCCATCCGCTTCTTCAGGTCTTGGAGTTCCGCCATCTGTCGCCCCAGGTTGATTGCTGACGGCTGATTGCTGATAGCTTACGGCTTACGCCAGCTTCCCAACCGCCTCCGCTATCCTGTCCAGGCCTTTCTCTATGTTCGCCATCGAGGTGGCGTAGCTCAGCCGGACGTAGTTGTCCGCGCCGAATCCGCTGCCGGCTACGACGGCGACCTTGGCTTCGGCGAGCAGGAAGTCCGCGAACTCGTCGGATGTAGTGATCTTCTTGCCGTCGAAGTTCTTCCCGTACAGCTTGCCCACGTTCGGGAACACGTAAAACGCGCCGCCGGGCATCGCGCAGGTAATGCCGTCGATTGAGTTCAGGCGGCCGACGATGTATTTGCGACGCTTGTCGAACTCCGCAACCATGTTATCGACAACTTCCTGCGGGCCATTTAGCGCGGCGACCGCGGCAGGCTGCGTGAAGGAGACGAGATTGGATGCGCTGTGGCTCTGGATGGCCTCCATGGCGCCCACTATGTCCTTTTCCGCGGCGGCGTAGCCCAGCCGCCAGCCGGTCATCGAGAATGCCTTAGAGAAGCCGTTGATCGTGATCGTGAGCTTCTTGATGTCGTCGCCCAGCGAGGCGATGCTGACGTGCTCGTTTCCATCGTAGATGATCTTCTCATAAATCTCGTCGGAGAGCACGTAGAAGCCCTTTTCGACGGCGAGTTCCGCGATCTGTTCGATCTGCTTGCGGTCGTAGATGCCGCCGGTGGGGTTGGACGGGCTGTTGAGGATCAGCATTCGGGTCTTTGGCGTGACAGCCGCGCGCAGCCTGTCGATGGGCACCGTGAAGCCGGTGGACTCGTCTGTCTCGATGTAGACCGACTTGCCATCCGCGAGGCCCACGATCTCAGGGTAGCTGACCCAGTACGGCGCGGGTATGATCACTTCCTCGCCCGCGTCAACAGTCGCGAGCACAGCGTTGTAGATCGAGTGCTTCGCGCCGAGAGAAACGATCACCTCGTTGGGCTTATACTCCAGGCCGTTTTCGCGTGCGAGCTTCTCGCAGATCGCCTTCTTGAGGTCGGGAGTGCCCGACGTGGGCGTGTATTTGGTGAACCCGGACTGCAGGGACCGCGCGGCGGCGTCTTTGATGTGCTGCGGGGTGTCGAAGTCGGGCTCGCCGGCTCCGAAGTTGATGACGTCGATGCCTTCCGCCTGCATCGCCTTGGCCTTGGCCGTGATGGCGAGGGTGGGGGAAGGGCTTACGTTACGTGCTCTTGTCGATACTGTTGCCACTTTGGATCTCCATTTCTTGATCGCCAGATCGGACGCATCCAATCATTGATCGTGATAGTTGATCGTTACCATGCCTGAAACACTGTCTCCGGCAAGTGCTGTCGCAGGATCTCAACAATCTCCCCGGAATACTGGCACTTGCGCGGGACTTTGACCACTCGTCCGTTCGAGTCCTCGATAATCGCTGACCACAAGCGCGCAGCGGACGAATGCTCGTGCAGCCTGACTGACATGATGGCGTTCCACCGAAGCATATAGCCAACGCCTCGCCGCCTCGTGAGGAACAGACCCTCGTCCGATATCTCAATCCTGCCGCCGGGCGGAAAGACATAACTCCACCAGCCAAACAGGATCATCGGGGCCAGCCACACTAAGCCGCTGCGTACACGCACGCACGACCACAAGATCATCCCGACCGCGACGGCTGATAATGCACTGACAGCTATCACCGCTCGCCGGCTCGGTCTTGGCGAGAGGAAGAATACCCGCTTTTCCATGCGCCGCCTCCGGACCGTCAAACCATCAAGCTATCTAAGCATCAAACCTCTTGTAAATCAAAGTCGCGTTCTGCCCGCCGAAGCCAAAGCTGTTGTTCATCGCATATTCTACCTTGGCTTCGCGTGCCTCGTTCGGAATGAGATCGAGGTCGCATTCGGCGTCGGGCTCGGCGAGGTTGCGCGTCGGCGGGACAACACCCTCGTTGATCGCCTTGATGCACGCGATGCTCTCGACCGCGCCGGCCGCGCCGAGCAGGTGGCCGTGCATGGACTTTGTCGAGCTCACCATCAGCTTCTTCGCGTGGTCGCCGAACGTCAGCTTGATCGCCTTGCACTCCTCAGGGTCTCCTACCGGAGTGGAGGTGCCGTGTGCGTTGACGTAGTCAATCTTGTCGGCCGTGATGCCTGCGCTGTTGAGCGAATTCTGCATGCTGCGGGCCGCGCCGTGGTGGTCGATAACCACCATGTGGTAGGCATCGGCAGAACAGCCGTAGCCGACGATCTCTGCGTAGATCCGCGCGCCTCGTGCCTTCGCGTGCCCGAGTTCCTCGATCACCAGCACGCCCGCGCCCTCGCCCATCACGAAGCCGTCGCGGTCCTTGTCGAACGGCCGGCTCGCGTGCTCGGGATCGTCGTTGCGAGTGGACATAGCCTTCATCGTGCAGAATCCCGCGCAGGAAAGCGGTCGAATTGCAGCTTCGGCGCCGCCGACGATCATGGCATCGGCATCGCCGCGCCGGATCATGTGCCAGGCCTCACCGGTGGAATGGCTGGCAGTCGCGCACGCGGTCACGACGGCCATGTTCGGTCCCTTCGCGCCGGTGAGGATCGCCACCATCCCGCTGGCCATGTTAGCGATCAGCATCGGGACGAAGAACGGGCTTACGCGCCGTGGGCCGCTGTTGAGCAGGTTCTTGTGCTGCTCTTCCCAGGTCTCGACCCCGCCGATGCCAGACCCGATCAGCACGCCTACGCGAGGGCCGTTTGCCTCGGTGACCTCCAGCGCGCTGTCTTTCATAGCCGCAAGCGCCGCCGCGGTCGCGTACTGGACGAAAGTGTCCATCTGTCGCGCGGTCTTGGCATCGACGTAATCCGTCGCATCGAAACCCTTGACCTCCGCCGCGATTTGCGTCGAGTGCTGGGAAGCGTCAAAATGTGTTATCGGGCCGACGGCGTTCTTACAAGCCTTGACCGACGCCCAGAACTCATCAACAGTGTTGCCCAGTGGCGTGATCGCCCCGAGCCCGGTTACTACAACTCTTCTTTCCTGCATTAACCCCTACCTATAGCTATCAGCTATCAGCTTTCAGCCATCAGCGTGTTTCGGGATTTCCGTTCCGCACCTTCGCTCCTTCGACAAGTTCAGGATGCTCAGGCGCTCCACTCAAGTCCCCATACACCCGCGGTAATCGCGAAAAACGCGAAAGCACGAAAACGCGAAAGAAGGGAGCTGATCTCCCGTTTCGCGTTTTCGCCATTTCGCGCTTTCGCGATATGATCTCGTTTTAGCCTGCGGCTTTGGCGTCGATGTATTCGACGGCCTGCTTGACGGTGGTGATCTTCTCCGCGTCCTCGTCCGGGATCTGAATCTCGAACTCGTCCTCGAAACCGATCACGAGATCGACGACGTCGAGCGAATCGGCGCCCAGATCGTCCACGAACGACGCGGACTCGGTGACCTCGTCGCCGCTCACTTTCAGCCTGTCAACAACAACTTTCTTGACTCTGTCCAGAGTAGACATCCCTTACAGCCTCCTTGAAAATCCTAACTACATAACCATTCCGCCGTCCACGGCGATTACCTGACCGGTGATGTAGCTCGAAGCCTCGCTGCACAAGAACAGCACCACGTCGGCGACATCGTCCGGTGTCCCAAGCCGCTTCAGGGGTATTTGCTGAGCAATACCTTCTTTGGCGTCCTCGGGCATTTCCTCGGTCATCACAGTCTGGATGAACCCGGGAGCGACCGCATTTACGTTGACCCCGCGTGAGCCGAGCTCCTTGGCGGTGGTCTTCGTTAGCGCGATCACGCCACCCTTTGAGGCAGAGTAGTTCGCCTGCCCCGCGTTTCCCATAATGCCCATCACCGAGGCCATGTTGACGATTTTGCCTTTGCGTTCCCGCATCATCAGCTTGGCAACGGCTCTGGTGCAGTTGAACACGCCCTTGAGGTTTGTGTCCAGCACCATATCCCATTCCTGCTCGCTCATACGAACGATCAGGTTGTCACGAGTGATGCCTGCATTGTTGACTAGTATATCGATTCTGCCGAACCCGTCAACTGTCGCCTGCACCATCTTGTCCACGTCTTCGGGGCTCGACACGCTGCCGTAGACCGCCAGCGCCTCTCCGCCCATGTCCGCAACATCTTTGGCGACCGCATCCGCCGCCTCGGGCACGAAGTCGGCTATGGCTATCTTTGCGCCCTCTCTGGCGAGCCGCAGGGCGATCGATCTTCCAATGCCTTTTCCCGCTCTTCCCGCGCCGGTTACCAGCGCTATCTGACCCTCAAGTATCACGACACACTCCACTTTAGATTGCAGATTCTAGATTTTGGATTGGCCCACAGCGACCGACTCGGTTACCATTCGGGCTCTCAAATCTACAATCCCAAATCCAAGATCTCTGCTTCCGGTGCGATCCGTTTGATCAGCCCGGCAAGCACGTTTCCTGCCCCCAATTCTATGAAAGCTTCGGCCCCCGCGTCAAGCATCTTGCGTATGGATTCGACCCACCGCACGCTGCCTGTGATCTGCTTCGCGAGATTGCCGCGGACCTCGACGGCGGTTGACTCGAAATCTGCCGTGTAGTTGGCAACTACCGGCACCTGGAGATCGCTGATCTCGGCTGCGAGCAGCGCCTCATACATCGCGTCGGCCGCGATCTGCATCAGCGGGGAATGGAACGCGCCACTGACGTTGAGCGGCACGACTCTCTTCGCGCCCATCTCCGACGCGATCTCGCTCGCCCTCGCCACCGCACTGGTTTCGCCGGATATGACGGTTTGGATCGGGCTGTTGAAATTCGCGGCCGTGACGATCCCGGCGTCGGCGGCCTTTGCAACCACGTCGGTGACCTGATCCGGTGAGAGGCCTAGTATGGCAGCCATCGTGCCGGGCTTCGCATCAGCCGCGTCCTGCATCAGCCTCGCGCGAGTGCGTACCAGCTTGACGCCCTCTTCGAGAGTGAACGCTCCGGCGGCATACAACGCTGCATACTCGCCCACGCTGTGCCCAGCCGCGAACGCCGGGCTCAGGCCCTTCTCCCTGGCGACCTCGAGAGCGGCGGCTGATGTTACGAACAGCGCCGGTTGGGTGTTGATCGTCTGCTTGAGCTCGTCCTCGGGGCCGTTGAAGCACAGCTCCGAGATGGAGCAGCCGAGGGCGTCGTCGGCACGCTTGAACACGTCAGCGGCGACAGAGTAGTTCTCCGCCAGATCCTTGCCCATACCCACGGCCTGCGAGCCCTGGCCCGGGAACACGAACGCAAGCTTCCTGCCTAGTATGCCCATTTCATCACCCCCGCGGCCCAGGTGAGGCCGCCGCCGAAGCCGACGGTGACTATCGTATCGTCTTTATTGACCTTGCCTGCCTGAATGGCCTCGTCGAGCGCAATTGGAATCGAGGCGGCCGACGTGTTGCCATACTTTTCGAGATTGGTGTAGAACTTGTCCTGCGGGAGGCCCAGCCTGTTGACGGCTGAATCGATTATGCGCATGTTTGCCGCGTGTGGTACGACCAAGTCCAGGTCGTCAGTCTTTAGTCCTGCCTTATCAAGCACCCGCTCTATGGCATCGCTCTGGACCTTCACAGCGAACTTAAACACTTCGCGGCCCTGCATGGATATCGTGTTGGCGTGGGCGTCGAGATTCTCATGGGTGATCGGCATCTTGCTTCCGCCAGCGGCGATCTTGAGCGCGTCCGCCCCGGTTCCGTCTGCTCCCAGATCGAACGCGAGCAGGCCGGAGCCGTTCTCGACCGGCGCCACTATGGCCGCTCCCGCTCCGTCACCGAACAGGACGCACGTCGTGCGGTCTGTCCAGTTGGTGACCGAGGAGAGCAAGTCGGCCCCGATCACCAGGATCCGCTCGTAGGTCCCGCTGCGGATGAATGCGTTGGCCGTGGCAAGTCCGTAAACGAAACCGGAGCAGGCGGCCGCGATGTCGAATGCCGGAGTCCCCACGCACCCGAGCGCGGCCTGCACGAGGCAGGCGGTGGACGGCAGTTGCTGGTCTGCTGTAAACGTCGCGACTATGATGAGATCGATGTCCGCCGGCTCCAAGCCAGCCCTCTCAAGTGCGACTCTGGCGGCTCGGACGGCGTAGTCCGAACACCCCTCACCTTCAGCGGCAATGCGGCGTTCGCGCACGCCGGTCATGGTCCGTATCCACTCATCACTCGTATCGACCATCTTCTCGAGGTCGAAGTTCGTAAGCACCCTTTCCGGTACAGCCGAACCCGTGCCGATGATACCTGCGCTTGTTGACTCACCCATCAGAATTCCTATGCTTCCTTTTCGACAGCCACGGGGACCAGACGGTCCCGAATGGCCGCCACAACTCCGCCGTTGACGGCTTCTTTTGCCGCTCTCACGGCGCTTGCCACCGCGCGGGCCTTGCTTCGTCCGTGGCCGATGATGCAGACGCCGTTGAGGCCCAGGAGCGGCGCGCCGCCATATTCGCTGTAATCCAGACGCTTCTTGAGCTTGAGTAGATAGGGCAGCAGCAGTGCCAGGGGGATTTTCGCCAGAGGATGCGAGTAGACCTTGTCCTTGAACGAGTCCTGGATGAACTCCGCCAGCCCCTCGGCTGCCTTGAGCGCCACATTTCCGGCGAAGCCGTCGGTGACGATCACGTCCGCCGCGCCGCTGAACAGATCCCTGCCCTCCACGTTGCCGATGAAGTTGATCGGCATAGTGACCAGTTCTTCGTGGGCGGCCTTGATCAGGTCGCTGCCTTTGCTTCGCTCCTCGCCGACTGAGAGCAACCCTACGCGCGGTCTACTGATGCCGAGCGCCTTCTCGGCATACACGTTGCCCATCACCGCGAACTGCTTGAGGTTATCTACCGAGCAATCGACCACCGCGCCCGCGTCGAGCAAGACTGTAGCGCCACTCGAACTGGGCATTACAGCGGCGATAGCGGGACGGTCGATACCCGGGATGCGCCCGAGGCGAAGCGTGGCGACGGCCATTGCGGCGGCCGTGTTGCCGACGCTTACCATAGCGTCCGCCTCGCATTCCTTGACCAACGAGGCGGCAACAACCACCGACGCGTCCTTCTTGGTGCGGACGGCCGCGGCGTGTTCGCCCATGCCTATGGTGTCGGCGGCGTGGCGGATGGCCACACGGCTGGACTTGGCGAACTCAGGCGGTAGACAAGGTTTGATCCTGGTCTCATCTCCGACCAGGATCACGTCTACATCGTGGAGTTTGCCGCCTTGAGCCGCGCCCCTAACGATCTCAGCCGGCGCGAAGTCACCACCCATTGCATCGACGGCTATTATCATGCGCGCATTCCATTCGGGCCGCTCGCGGCACGAACTCTTTCGTCGCCGTCAGCGTGCAACGTCAGTCCTCGCCCTTCTTCTGCTTCTCCTTGACTGTTATCACGAGCCGCCCGTTGTAGTAGCCGCATGAAGGACATGCGTGATGGGAAAGCGCGGGCGCGTGGCAGCGCGGGCACTCCGAAACGCCCGGCAGAGCAAGCTTGTAGTGCGTTCTGCGAAGCCGTGTCCTCTGGTTAGAGTGTCGTCTTTTCGGTAAAGGCATTAATGTCTCCTAGTCAGGTTGCAAGGTCAGAATGCTATAAGGCTCGAATGTTCAGAACCCTCTAAACTTCACACGTTCTAACCTTCCAACTCCCCTTCGTCCAGCAGCGAGGCCAGCGCCCCGAATGGTGATTCGGTCGAATCGGGCTGGCAATCGCACGGTCCGTCGTTCAGATTAGCGCCGCAGTGCGGGCAGAGTCCCTTGCAGGCCTCTTCACACAGCGGCTTGATTGGCACGTTAACCAATATCGACTGCCGGAGATACTCCTCCAGGTCGAATATGTTATTCACGAACAGAGGCTCTTTCTCGTCCTCTGGCAGTTCCTCGATCTCTTCATCGGGCTGTTCCGGCGCCCACGGATGACCTTCCAGCGGAAGCTCTTCCTCAATGGCCATCTCAACGGGCAGTCGATATGACCTCAGGCACCTGCCGCACTCCAGCTCGATCGTTGTGTGACACTTTCCGCGGACGTCTATAGTGCGGCCGGTGTTGGAGAACGCCACGCTCCCCTCGATCGGCTCCACGCACTTCAGTCCGCTCTCTTCATCCACGATCGGCGGTTCGTCAACCTCGTATTTGATACGCTTGCCCAAGTGGGCAGCGACTTCGCTAAGATCCAGCTTCATATTGCCCTCCCACTTAATGGCTCGCCCGCGCTATTTGCGCCGCCATGTCACGCCGAATTCGTTTTCACATACAGGACAGCACGACCCAAATTCGGGTGCGTCGCCATCCTCCGGGTACCTCCCAGGCGGCAAAACGCCCATCTATGTTACCACAATCGGGCAGCATTCGTAAAACGGGGGTCACAGGTCGGTCAGTTCGCGCCGAAGGCTATCTCCTGAAACGTTCGGGTTCGGGCGGATTCGGCTGCCTTCATGCACATCAGTGCGCTTACGATCCCGGCTTCCAATGGAGCAAGCGAGTCGCACTCTCCGCGGATCACCCTGGCAAAGTTGTCGGCCAGCACGGTTTCTCCTCCGCGATGGGTCATGCCTGCCGTCTGCAGCCTATGGGTCTCAGTTCTCGGAGTGTGGTGCATGTGCACCTTCAGCTCGTTCGTGTACCAATCAAACTCAATCGTACCTTTGTAGCCGAGCAGCGACGCCCCACGCTTACCGGCTGATCCACGCGCGAAGAAGTTCTGGCTGTACGCGACGTGCATACCCGTCTCGTACTCGATGATTGCGCTGCCGGAATCCTCGTGCGGCGTATCTACCGCAAACAGGCAGCGGCTGCCCGACGGCTGCACTCTTGGTTCCTTTCCCTTAGTGAAGTAGCCGTGGAAAGGACTCTCCAGACAGGACTCCTGCTCCTCGCAATCGTCACAGCACAGCCCTGCGGCCCTGTCGCCGGTAAACACGCGTTTGGATGTCGTCGCGCTGATCCATCGGGGATGAACACCCACAAGGTAATTGATATAATCGAAGTCGTTGTTGGCCTTCTGCAGGAACAGGCTCGGATTCTCGCTCTTGTCCCGATACCAGCCCTGGTAGTAGGACCACCCCCAGATCACGTTGTTCCAGGCCTGCACATGCTCGACGGTGCCTATCTGGCCCGAATCAATTATCTGTTTTGCCAGAAGCGCCAGATGCTTCACCCGGAGAGGATACGAGACCACAACCTTGCTCGAGCTTACCATTCCTGCCGTATGCAGAGCCGCCAGATCGGCCATATTGGTGGCGACCGGCTTCTCCAGGAACAGAGGCAGGTTCCTGCCCAGAATCTTGATGGCCATCTGCGCGTGAAGCGACGGGCGCGTGGCGACGATAACTCCGTCGAGCTGGGCACTGTCCAGCATTTCGTCCGGATCGGTGAAGAAAGCGACCTTGCCGGCGTCTCGGCCGCCGGACTCCATCTGCCGCCTGATCTCGTCGTTACGGATGTCCGTTACTGCCACGAGTTCGGCGCCTACGTCGAGCCTATCCATAACGCCGAGCAGACTCCGCGCTCTGCCCCCATACCCGATTACACCCAGTCTGATCATATCAGGCCCGTACTGCGATTTCTCATCCCTGCGCCTTGCCCACCAACTCCGCCGTCTCGCGGGCGATCATACGCTCCTCGTTGGTCGGGACGAGCAGAATTCGCACAGAGCCCGACTTGCAGCTTATGTCGGCCGGGCCGCGAAGGGAGTTGTTCTTGACTTCGTCGAGCTTTGCGCCCAGGAACCCCAGTCCTTTGCACACGCGCTCGCGGACAGGCGCGCTGTTCTCACCGATACCGCCGGTGAAGACGATTGCGTCCAGCCCGCCCATCGCTGCGGCATAGGCGCCGATGTACTTCTTGATGCGGTAGCAGAAGATCTCCAGCGCGAGCGCCGCGCGCTTGTTGCCTTCGTCCGCTGCCTGCTCGACGTCGCGCATGTCGCTCGACACGCCCGAGACTCCCAGGAGCCCGCTCTGCTTGTTGATGATGTTGTCGATCTCGTCGGCGCGAGCGTGGAGTTCCTTGGCGAGGTAGACGAGGATGGCCGGGTCCATGTCGCCGCCGCGGGTGCCCATAACGAGTCCTTCGGCCGGGGTCATTCCCATACTCGTGTCGATCACCTTGCCGCCGACGATCGCCGCCATGGAGCAGCCGTTGCCGAGGTGGCAGGTGACGATTTTCGTCGCGGCCGTGTCTAGCCCAATCTCGGCCAGCATCTTCTGGGCCTGTCGGGTGACGTATTTATGCGAGGTGCCGTGGAAGCCGTAGCGGCGCACGCCGTAGTCCGTGTAGTACTTGTAGGGCAGGGCGTAGGTATAGGCGTAGTCGGGAATCGTCGCGTGGAATGCCGTGTCGAAAACCGCGACCTGCGGCACATTCGGCATCCTGCGCATGCACGCCCTAATCCCTTTGAGGTTCGGCGGGTTGTGCAGGGGCGCGAGCTCGCTGAGCTTGTCGATCTCTTCGACGGTCTGCTCGGTCATCAGCGTAGGTTGGACGAACTCCTCTCCGCCATGCACCACGCGATGGCCCACCGCCGAAATCTCGTCGACGCTCGATATCGCGCCGCACTCGGGGTCGGTGAGAAGCTCGAAGACGTGGTCCATGGCCTGATCGTGATCGGCCATCTCCACATCCACTTCCTTCTTGCACGCGCCTTCGTGCTTGATCTTGCCTCCGCCGCCAACGACCCCGATCCGTTCGGCCAAGCCCTTTGCGAGGACATCTTCGGTTTCAGAATCGATCAACTGGTACTTCAGGGAGGAACTACCGCTGTTCAGAACTAGAATCTTCATTGATGCTACCATATTCCAGCTTTCAGCCGACAGCAGTCAGCTACCGCAAGTGGACAACGGCTGATAGCTGATTGCTGATGGCTGAGAGCTTATTGTATTGCCTGGACCGCGGTGATCGCGGCCACATTGACTATGTCTTCTACGTCGCAGCCTCGAGAGAGGTCGTTTACGGGCTTGCGCAGGCCCTGGAGGACCGGGCCGTAGGCCTCGGCCTTGGCGAGTCTCTCCGTCAACTTGTAGCAGATATTACCCGCGTTGAGATCCGGGAAGATCAGGACATTTGCCCTGCCCGCTACGGGACTGCCTGGCGCCTTCTTCTGGCCGATCCACTCGACCAGCGCCGCGTCACCCTGAAGCTCGCCGTCGATGAGGATCTCCGGCGCGCGCTCCTTGGCAATCTTTGTCGCCTCGATCACCTTATCCGCGATGGGGTCGGACGCGCTGCCCTTGGTCGAGAAGCACAGCATTCCCACTCTGGGCTCGAAACCGAGGAGTCCGCGCATGGTTTTGGCGCTCTGAATCGCGATCTCGGCGAGTTCCTCGGCGTTGGGGTTAATCACCAGGCCGCAATCGGCGTAGATGAACACGCCGTTCTCGCCGTACTCGCAGTTCGGCACGATCATAACGAAGAAGCTCGAGACCAGCTTGCAGCCGGGGGCGGTCTTGAGAATCTGAAGCGCGGGGCGGACGGTGTCGGCAGTCGAGTGCGTGGCGCCGGAAACCTGGCCGTCGGCCTCGTTTGATTGGACCATCATACAGCCGAAGTACAGGGGGTCAGCCACGATCTCGTAGGCCTGTTCCTCAGTGATCCCTTTTGACTTGCGAAGCTCGTAGAACGCCTTTGCATACTCGGCCCGCAGCGGCGACTTGGCGGGATCGACGATCCTGCACCCGGACACGTCAGCGCCTGACTCCTTGCACGCCGCGGCGATCTTGTCTTCGTTGTTTACGAGCACTACCTCGGCAAGGCCACGCTCGATTATCTTCTGAGCGGCGGCCACCGTTCTTACATCTTCGGCTTCCGGCAGCACGATCCGCTTCTTGGCGGCTTTGGCCTTGGCGTAAATGGTCTCCATCACATTCGGCATATTACCTACCCCTGTACAACGTAATTACGAGCTACGAGTCTGCTCTGTCATGCCGAACTTGATTCGGCATCCGCCCTGGATCCTGAATCAAGTTCAGGATGACGCTTAACTCGTAACTCGTAACTGGTGACTCGCAGCTTATTACCCTATCTTCGGCCTCTTCCGGCAGGAATGACCGGCTCCGCGGTCTGCTGGGTGGTGATTCGCACTTCCAGCTTCTCCCTGCCCTTCTGCAGCGTACCCATGACGGCGGCCAGGTGATTCTCCACGGTCGCCAACACTTCCCGTGCATACTCGTCCGCGCCGCGCCTGACCTCTCTCGCGGTCGCGTCGGCGTTCGCGAGGACGCCCTGCGCCTGCGCCTTGGCCAGCTTGTTGATCTCGCTCGTGTCGATCAGCTTGGCCGCCATCTGGCGAGCTTCCTCGACGACACGATTGGCTTCCTCAGTCGCACGCTCGGTGATGACTGCGGCTTCTTCTTTGGCTGCGGACACGATCTTGTCGCTGTCGCTGGCGACCCGGCTGGCCCTGCGAACCTCATCCGGCAGAGATGCACGAATCTTGTTTGTGAGCATGTGGAATTCCTCAAGGTCGATTCCCCATGCCTTCCCGAAGAACGAATACGCGTTTTCAGCCAGCTCTTCCAGCCCGTCCAGCAGTTTCAGAATGTCCTCCTGAGAACCCCTGCCGCTCATGAAAGAAGGTCTTTGAACCACAATCCGTTCGTCACTCATTTTCGCGCTCTCCCTGCCTAAATGTGCTATCCACTAACACGTCATGCTGATCCTGAATCAAGTCCAGGACTTTCAGCACCGACGCCTGGCCGTTTCGTCATGCTGAATTTGATTCAGCATCCACGCTTGGATCCTGAAACAGGTTCAGGATGACACGGGGATCCCGAAACAAGTTCAGGATGACACAGAATCACTGTTTGATCTTTGCCAGCAGTCGTTCCTCGACTACCGGTGGAACGAGGCCTGATATCGATGCTCCGAACTCCGCGAGTTGCTTGACCATCTTGGAGCTGAGGAACAGATGCTCCGAACTGGTCATCATGAACATCGTCTCCACGCTGCCGTCGAGTCGTTTGTTCATCAACGCCTGCTGGAGCTCGTATTCGAAGTCGGAAACAGCCCTGAGACCTTTGATGACGATAGACGCCCCCCGCTTGTGGGCGTAGTTGACAGTCAGGCCATGGAAATAGTCTACTCTAACATTCGCTAAGTGTCTACATGCTTGGCGAAGAAGTTCGACTCTTTCTTCCGTCGAAAACATCGGTTCCTTTTCGAGGTTGACGGCTACCGCGACGATGATCTCATCGAAGACCTTCGCCGCGCGCTCGATTATGTCCATATGCCCGTTCGTGACGGGGTCGAATGATCCTGGATAGATTGCTTTCATAGTCGTTGGTTGTTAGCCGTTAGCAGGGAAGCTGTTAGCTTTCAGTTGTCGGCTGTCAGCGGACGGGCTTGTGCCTACAGTCCCTCTGTGTTTCGCCGCCTTCCGAAGAATGTCGGGAACAACTGGGAGAGCCTGATTCCCTCGAACACACCGGAGCCCACTGTGCTGCCTAAACAGGCCGTTAGCCAGAAGGGCCAGAGGTCAGGGTGACCGATGGTAAGCAGGCCAATGCCCCAGCATGTCCAACCCAGAGATGAAACCAGCAGAGCAAGCTGCCGATGCCACCGTGCACGCTCGCCCACGAGCTTGAACCAGCAAACAGCTGACAGCATGCCGACAGACACGGCTCCGCCGGCAAGCAACACGTCCGATATCGTTTTCGCGTGCATACCCTGCCCTCAGTCGCGATAGCTGAAAGCTAGCAGCCAACAGATGCTCAGCTCACCGTCGCCAGCTCAAACGCGTCGTACTTCTTTATCAGATCCCGTCTCAGTCGCGAGAAAGCCTCGGCCGAGAGGTTCGGGTCCTTGTCGATGATCGAAAACGCCTCTTTGCGGGCGAGTTCGAGGATCGGTATGTCCCTGAATATGTCGGCGATGGTCAGCTCGGGCATGCCGGACTGCTTGGTCCCGTAGAATTCGCCTGGGCCGCGCAGTTCGAGGTCCTTTTCGGCTATGACGAACCCATCTTTGGTTTCCGCCATCGTCGTCATGCGCTTGATCGAGTCCTGGCTGTTGCCCTCGCAGATCATCACGCAATATGACTGTTCGTCACCGCGTCCGACTCTTCCTCTAAGCTGGTGCAATTGAGCCAGCCCGAATCTGTCCGCGTCCTCGATCACCATCACCGTCGCGTTCGCAACGTCCACGCCGACCTCGATCACCGTCGTCGAGACCAGGATGTGTATCTCGCCGCTGCGGAACGCGCTCATCACGGCGTCCTTTTCGTCGGACTTCATGCCGCCGTGCAGCAGCCCGATCCTGAGGTCCGGGAAGACCTCGGTCTGCAGGAACTCCGCAAGCTCCGTCGCGGCTTGGACCTGCAGCTTGTCGCTCTCTTCGATCAGCGGGCAGACGACGTAGGCCTGCCGGCCCTGGTCGATCAGCGTGCGCAGCGCGGCGTAGACCTTGCGGCGCTCGCCGATCTGCTTCCAGTGCGTCTTGATCGGCTTGCGGCCGGGCGGAAGCTCGTCGATGATCGAGACGTCGAGGTCGCCGTAGACAGTGAGCGTGAGCGTGCGCGGGATGGGCGTTGCGGTCATGACCAGTATGTCAGGCATCAGGCCTTTTTCCATCAGCGCGGCACGCTGCATTACGCCGAAGCGGTGCTGTTCATCAACGATGACAAGTCCCAGCTTACGGAACTCGACGCCTTCCTGAATCAGAGCGTGGGTCCCAATGACGATCTGCGTCTGGCCGGACGCGATCCGCTCGTTGACTTCCCTGCGGTGCTTGCTGCGCAGGCTGCCGGTGAGCAGATCGACGCGAATCCCCATCAGGTCCTGTTCGCCGAGCAGGCGCGATATGCCGAGATAGTGCTGCTCCGCGAGGATCTCAGTCGGGGCCATCAGCGCGGCCTGGTAGCCGTTCGACACCGCGATGAGCATCGCGGCGAGCGCGACGGCGGTCTTGCCTGAGCCGACGTCGCCCTGCAGCAGCCGGTTCATGCACACCGGCCGCGACATGTCGTTCGCGATCTCCCTGATGACCTTCTTCTGCGCGCCGGTCAGCTCAAACGGCAGAATCTGCCTGAGTTGCTCTTTGAGGTCTGTCGGGACGTTGAACGCGATTCCCTGCCCGGGCGCCTCGATGCCGCGCTTTCGCATCGCAAGCGCAAGCTGAAGCAGGAAAAGCTCCTCGAACACCAGCCGCTTCCGCGCGGCCTCCATCGCGGCCTGGCTCTCGGGGAAGTGGATGTTGCGGATTGCCTCCTGCGCGTCCATCAGGTCGAGGCGGTTGCGCACGTCCTCCGGCAGCGTCTCTTCAACGAGCGGGAGGTAGCCGTCCAGCATTGCGTAGATCACCTTGCGCAGCGTGATCTGGAACAGGCCCTCGGTCAGTGGATATACCGGCACCACGCGGCCCGTCGAGAGCGGGTCGGACTGCTCCGCGAACAACTCGACCTCAGGCGATGCGATCTCCACGCCCCATCGGCCAGCCTGCACAGTGCCGTATGCCACGACCTCCTGCCCGCGCAGCTTCAGGAACTGCTCCTTGCGAAACTTCTGGTTGAACCACGTCAGCACGATGGACCCGCTGCCGTCGTCCACAACGACCTTGGTCAGCACGAGCCGGCCGCGGGTGGAGACGTTATCTGCGCCGAGCACGGTGCCGCGGATGGTCGCGGTCTCGCCGTGCTGCAGGCTCGCGATTCGTGCGAAGTGGGTGCGGTCCTCGTAGCGGCGCGGGAAGTGGCGCAGAAGGTCGCCAGCGGTGAAAATGTTGAGCTTGTTGAGCATGCCCGCGATCCGCGGCCCCACGCCTTTGACATACTGGACTTCAGTATCCAGCGAGCGCGGGCGCGGCGCGACTGCGGGCTTATCGGCAGCGGGTTTGTGCGAGGCGGGCTTGTTCATCTGCATTTGCGATCCGATAAATCGTAGACCGTCAATCGCAAATAGTCAATAGCGCTAGTGCCCGCCGCCGCGCTGCATCATGGCGAGTTTGCCCTTCTTGAAAAGCAGAACCAGAGGCATTGCGACCACGAACGCGGCTCCGATAATGATGAACGCGTCGGAATAGGCCATCACCATCGACTGCCCCTGGACGCTGCGGTCTATCAGGGCGAGCGCGCCCTTCTTCGCCACGGGAGCCGCCATCCCCTTGGACATAAGCCACTGCTGCGCGTTGTGGAGTCGCTGGAGGGCGATTGGGTTGTAGACGCTGATGTTATCGACGAGGGTTGCGCGGTGCACGGTGGAACGGTGATCCACGAACGTGGACAGGAACGCGATCCCCGCACTGCCGCCAAGCTGCCTGGCAAGGTTGAAGAGGCCCGTCCCCGCTCCGATGTCTTTGCCCTTGAGGGAGCCCAGCGCGACCATCGTCAGCGGCATGAACAGGAACCCCATTGCCACGCCTCGCAGCGCCAACGGCCAGAAGAGCTGGTGGGCGCTGGTGGAGAGCGTGATGAAGTGCAGCATCCACATGGTGAGGATGAATATCGATGTGCCTATGGTGACCATGAGCCGCGGCGCCATCTTGGAAACGAGCTTGCCCGTGAACGGCAGGGTGATCGCCGTGGCCATTCCGCCGGGGAACATGATCCAGCCGGTCTGAGCCGCGGTGAAGCCCCGAAGCTGCTGCAGATACACGGGTAGTACGAAGATGCCGCCGTAGAGACCGAAGCCCAGTATCATTCCGAAGAGAGTGCCTGCCGTGAAGTCCTTGAACCGGAGCACGTGGAGTTCGACCGCGGGGTGGGGGTTGCGCAATTCCCACCACACGAACGCGATGATCCCCACCGCTGAGAATAGCGCAAGCCAGCAGATAAGGTTCGACTGGAACCAGTCCTCGCGATGGCCCTTCTCCAGCATCGTCTGCAGCGCGCCTATTCCGATGGCAAGCAGGCCGATCCCGATCACGTCCACCTTGCCGTTGGATGCCCTCTTGTATTTCGAATCGTGCATGAACATCAGGGTCAGCGCCGCCGCGAGGATGCCGATGGGCACGTTGATGAAGAAGCACCACCGCCAGGAGTAGCTGTCCGTGATCCATCCGCCGAGGGTGGGGCCGACGGTTGGCCCGACCATCACGCCGATCCCGAAGATCGCCTGCACCATGCCCAACTGCCAGGGCGGAAATATCTCGAAAAGAGTCGCCTGAGCGGTCGACAACAGTGCGGCCCCGCCCATGCCCTGCATGATTCGAAATATGATCAGCTCGTTGAGCGTCCGGGACAGCCCACAGAGTATCGATGCGGCCGTGAACATGATTATCGAGCCGGCCAGGTACCTGCGCCGGCCGAAATGCGACGACAGCCAGCCGGTCAGAGGCAGGATGATGACATTGGCTACGATGTAGCCGGTGGCGACCCAACTGATCTGGTCCAGCGTCGCGCCGAGGTTGCCCATCATGTCCGGAACCGCGACGTTGACGATGCTGATGTCGAGGACCTCCATCACGGTCCCCGCCATCACTGCCGCGAGCACGATCCAGCGCGTCGCGGCGCTGTAGGTGGTGTATTCGGCTGCCTGCTGTGGGGCAGCACTCTGCGTCGCCAAAGCGGTCACCTGGTCTCCACAACCGCAACCACTGACATACCGGCGCGGAGCCGGTCGAGGTCCGGCTGGCCGTCATCCAGTGCGATCTTGACTGGAACGCGCTGCACGATCTTCACGAAGTTGCCTGTCGCGTTCTCGGGCGGCAGCAGGGCAAACGTCGATCCAGTGCCGGCGGAGATGCTGTCGATGCGTCCCGTGAACGTGCGGCCGGGGACTCCATCGACATATATCTCGGCCTTGCGTCCGTTCTGCATGCCTTTGAGCTGTGTTTCCTTGAAGTTCGCCACGACCCACACGTCCAGCGGGGGTATCAGCGCCATGAGCGGCGCGCCGGGCTGGACGAGTTCGCCGACTTGCACGGACTTCGCGCTGACGCGGCCGTCGGTCGGGGCGCAAATCCGGCAGTAGCTCAGCTTGAGCAAGGCTGCGTCGAGGGCGGCCCTGGCCTGCTGGATTCTTGCCTCGGCCTGGGACTTCGCGGTCCGGCTTACGGCGACCTGTGTCGGAGCCGTTCTGGCCTGGCTAAGCTGGCCCTGGGCCTGTTGGTGGCGCGCGATGGCCTGATCGACACCCTGCCGCGCGGCGCTTAGCTGTGCCTTTGACTGTCCGATGGCGGCGTCCGCCGCCCGGACTTGCTCGCGCGCAGCATCGAGGTCGGCCTGTTTGGAGTCAACGACGGCCTGCGTGGCCTGCACCTGTTCCTTCGCGCTGTCGAGCGAGGCCCTGGCTGAATCGGCGACGGTTTGGGCGTTGTCGGCGGCCTGCTGACTGCCCGCTCCCTGCTTGGCGAGCGTGGCGTATCTGCGGGCTTCTCGCGCGGCGTTGTCGTAGTTCGCCTGCGCGGCATCCACGGCTGCTCTGGCGGCCTGGACGTTGGCCTTTGCCGTTGCAACGGCGGCCTGGGCGGCGACGACGGCGGCCTTGCTGCGCTGCTGGTTCGCAATCGCGGATGACACCCCAGCTTCGGATTGCCGGACCAGCGCCTGTGCGCTCTTGATGCCGCTCTGAGCCTGCCCGAGTCCGCCCTCGGCCTGTGTGATCTGCGCGCTGCCGGTCTGCCGGGTGAGGTTGACGTTCACGCCTGCGCCCTCAGCTTGCGCGACAGCCACGCTGAGGTCGGCCCGCGCCTGGGCGACCGCCACACGGTATACTGAGTCGTCGAGAATAACCAGCACATCGCCCTTCTTGACGAGCTGGTTTTCCTTCACCAGCACGCTCTGGACGGTGCCCGTCACTTGCGGCGATATCTGGATGACGTTGCTTGTGACATACGCGTCTTCTGTCGAGGCGTGGCCGCGGGTCCACATGATGTAGCGCACTCCGACCACCAGCGCGATCACCAGTGCGACCGCCAGAACCGCCCGAATGACGATCTTCGCGCCCGGACGGCCGTTGTGTTCGATCGTCGGCGCGCCGCCGTTGCCCTCGATCTTAGTCTTCTCTGCTTCTTCCACGCTCACGGTTTACCTCACTAACACTCCACTAACGAGCAGGCGCGACAGCCGATCTGCTATGCCGGCGATCTCTTCGCGCTCACCCAGCTGTTTCGGGCACAGGTTGTATGGCAGCAGCGAGTTGGTCGCCAATACGAGCATGTGGGCGGTATCGGCGCTGTCCTCATTGCGGAAGACCTCGAGCCCTATGCCTTCGTCAATCACCTGTGCGAATATCTCCGCCTCCGCTTCGTGCCATCGCTTTCGCGATGCATGGATGATGGGCCGCAGCGCCGCAAGTAGATCGTCGAGGCTCTTCTCATGGTTGCGAGCGCTGTCGAACCGGGCCATCACCCTGGCGATGAGCATCTCGCGCAGCTTATCCGCTGGTGGCGCCTCGCGCAATGCTATCTCACTCAGCGTCGATCGGACGAGATGGTTGAGGCGGTCGATCCAAGAGACGGCTATCTCCTCCTTGCTGCGGAAGTGGAGATAGATAGTGCCCTTGCCTATCCCGGCCTCGCGAGCGATATCGTCCACCGTCGTCTTCGAGTAGCCGTATAGCCCCAGCAAGCGCTCGGCGGCATCCAGTATGGCGTCTCTTATATCTGTCCTTGTTGTCTCGGTTCGCATAGTTTGTAGACGACTGACCAGATTGGTTTTTCGGTCATATTATCGGTCGTTCAGGCTGATCTGTCAATATCCGGGTATCATATCCGGGTATCATCAGACACGTGAACCGGGTGTTCGAGAAGAGAATCGTCGATCTGAACGGCCGGCCCGTCGATCCGTCGGGACACTGCGTCATGTACTGGATGCAGCGGTCGCAGCGCGCGTTCGACAACCCCGCCCTGAGCTTTGCCATCGATCTTGCAAATGATCTGTCGCAGCCCGTCGCCGTGTATTTCGGCCTCTTTGACGAGTATACTATGGGCAGCGTCAGAGCGTTCAAGTTTATGCTCGAAGGGCTGAAGGAGACCGCTGCGGCTTTCGGCCAGCGCGGCATTGGGTTCGTGATGAGGCGCGAGCGGCCGTGGGAAGGCGTGGTGCGCGCCGCGTGCGAACTCGGGGCGTGCGCGGTCGTCGTCGACGAGGATTACCTCAACATCGGCCGAGCCTGGCGAAACGAGGCGGCACGCGGGCTGGCAGTTCGCTTTCTGCAGGTGGACTCGGAGACGGTCGTTCCCGCTCGCGTTTGCGACCACGAAGAGTGGGGCGCGTACACCTTGCGTCCGAAGATACTAAGGGCCCTCGATGAGTGTCTTGTGGACAGGGCGGAGGCGGAGCCGAGGCGCAGGTGGCGCGGGGCGCCGGAGTCGATAGACGCCGCCGCGCTCGATCCTCTGACTCTGGCGTCGAGTCTGCACGTGGAACACAGCGCCGAGCCCACACCCTACTTCAGAGGGGGGATGCAGCACGCAAACGAGCGTCTGGCCCGATTCCTCGAACGCGGGCTGCCGAGGTACGGCCATGAGCGCAACGAGATTGGTCTGTCGGTATCAAGCGAGCTCAGTCCATATCTTCACTTCGGTCAGATCGCGTCGCTGCGTGTGGCGCTCGCGGTTCGCGATTCGGACGCGCCGGACGACTGCGTTGAGGCATTCCTCGATCAGCTCATCGTTCGACGGGAGTTGGCGATCAACTTCTGCATCTACAATTCGGGTTACGACACGATCGACGCCGCCCCGAAGTGGGCGGCCGACACTCTCGAGCAGCATATCTCCGACCCGCGCCCCGACATCTACTCGACTGAGGAACTCGAGTTCGCCTCAACTCACGATGACCTCTGGAACGCCGCGCAGACTGAGCTCGTTCGCTTCGGGAAGATACATCCGTACATGAGGATGGTGTGGGCAAAGAAACTGCTGGAATGGACCCCGACGCCAGCCGAAGCTATGTCTCGCGCGATCTACCTCAACGACAAATATGCTCTCGACGGCCGTGACCCCAACGGCTATGCGAACATCGCGTGGTGCATCTGCGGGAAGCACGATCGTCCTTTCGCCGAGCGGCGCATCTTCGGCAAAGTGCGATATATGTCCACGGACGCGACGAAGCGCAAGACGCGGTGGCGTGATTACGTAGATCGGGTCAACGCGTCGGTTAGTCCAGCCGGACAAGTTTGATTGCTGTGCAGTTGGGGTATCGTGAAACCGCTTCGCCTGCTTGCTTCGTGCAGAGTTGATGCGGAAATGGAACAAACACGATTCAGAGCCTTGGAGATGCGCATTCCGGCGGACACGCGGTATCTGTCCGTCGTGCGACGAGGCGTCCGGAACCTCGCGGAATCGATGGGTTTCGCGCGAGAGGATGTCGCTGATGTCGAACTCGCGGTGTCGGAGGCCGTCACCAATTCCGTCGAGCACGGATCCGCTCCGGGTGGCGAGCCCGGCGTCGTGGTGAAGTGCCGCGGATTCGACGATCTGCTTGTAGTGGAAATAGAGGACGAGGGCAAGACCGAATCGACCCCCAAGAGCCGCCAGCCTTCGATCGTCGACGAGCGTGGAAGAGGCGTACTGATGATGCGCGCGCTTATGGATGGCTGTGAGGACTGCCGAACCGAACAGGGCAACAGGGTGACGATGGTCAAGCAGAAAGCCGGCGCCGCTCGGGCATGAGCAGACTCAACTCGCCTTCCCGATATCCGTCAGGGCCTCGTCCATGGTCTCGTAGCACTGGAACTCGTGGTCCGCGCGAGTAAGCTGAAGTATCTTGGTCAGCAGCCCGTGCGCCCCTACAATGCAGAGTCCCCGGCCTGAACGTTCCAACGCCTGCTTGATGGACAGCAGCGCACTAAGGCCTGTGCTGTCGATGTAGGAAAGCAGATGAGCATCGACGATGACACTGCGGTCGCTCGATACGAGCGGATGCAGGTGACCCAACAGTGTTGGAACACTCGACGCGTCCAGCTCGCCACACAGGTACGCCACTGAGACCGATGAGTCATCAAGATCCTTGGTCCAGGTAGTGAAGACCTCTTCGTTCGCACCAGCCATTACGATGTGGACCTCCACGCACCCGAATGTGGGTGTTCTTACGCTATACCAGCCTGGAGGCAAGTCTAAACAAGCGGTGAACGGCCAGCAAGGTCCTAGAAGCGCAGGAACCAGTCCAGCTTCACGATGCGCGCATAGACGGCTGCCAGCACAATCAATGTGCCAAGCATGTTGATGTTCTCGTGGTTGGCGCAGACCTGAGCCCAACTCGCGTTCTTCGATTCCGAGCGGGAATAAGGCTTCAGCCTCGGAAGCCAGCGGTGAATCTCCGAGCAGTAGTGCTGGTAGTCGGGCTCGAAGATGACCTTCAGCCGACTCTCCTCGCGGTTGACTCTCATATGGGCGTAGGCCGCGAATACGATGACGTAGCCGCCGATCAGATAGGGGTTGAGGGTCATAATGAAGAAGCCCATGCCGAGAACGAAGCGGCCGATGTACATGGGGTTGCGGACATGCGAATAGGGGCCGGAGATCGTCAGGTGTTGGTCCTTGTGGAGCTGCGAACCTGCCCACATCTGGATCAGTTCTCCGAGTATGGCGATAGGCGCTCCGTACCAGAACGCGCGGGTGCTGTGCATAAAGGCGACCAACGCGACTGTCGCAATGGCCATAAGTGGCACGCGCCACCATGTGACCGCTCGCCGCACTTTCTCTTCCAGACCAAACTCCGCGCCGGACTCCACAGCCATACTTACCTCCACGATCATTTACAGGAGGAAGTCTAGCACACCTGACGTTGCTCGGTCAAGCCGACGCGCGTTGAGTCATTCGTTCACCTGTCGATACGGAAATCGGGCCGTGTGTGGCACAACTTCACGGTTTGTGGCTCAGGCTGTGATGTGGGCGTTGGGTTTATTCGCATGCCAGACAAGATTCTTTTGGCTGGTGTATTGACAACGAAACCTTGATGTGCTATATTTCCATCCTGCAACTCCGGGCGGTGGCTTACTCCAAAGCATTTCCGCCGCCTTTGCTCTACCGATAGTCTGGCAAGATCACTCTCCGGTCGGGGGCACGTGAATGATGGATATCGGAAAGACGCGGGCACGACAGCAGGCATTGCGCGCTGAAGACAAGGTAGGTCTTGAGGTCGAGGGCCTGGATGCAGTTGTCGAATCGTTGACCAGGCTCTCGGACATCAAACAGCGGCATCCGGCGCTCGAACTCCTGATGCACAATGTGCCTTTCGGTGTTCTGTTGCTCGATGCTGACTTGCGGCTCCTTGGCGCGAATCGGGCCTACAAGGAGTTCTTCGATCCCTCCAGCGAGTTCTCCGCCGGCACCCCCATCGCGGAGCTTCTTCCTAACGCGGACTGCTGTGGCATCGTACCGATCCTTCGCAGGGCGTTGGACAAAGGCAGGGCAGTGCGGGTCAAGAACTTCCGATACGACGGCTTCGCCAGGGGCGTGACCTACTGGAATGGCTCCGCGATTCCTGTCAGACTGCTCTCCGAGGACGGTCCACACGATGCGGTCGCGATGGTTGTGCTCGAGGTCACCGACGAGATACTTGCCCGCGAGCAGTTGGCGAACTTCGCCGTGCTGGCCGAGCGGCGAGCCGCCGAGACAGAGATAGAGCGTGCCAGACTCAACGCCGTCATCGAGGCCGTGCCGGTTCCGCTACTGGTATTCGATGATTGCCGCACGGTTACCGCGTTCAACTCCGCCGCGAAGAGGCTCTATGAATCTGCCGGCTACCCTGGATGGCCGGGAGTCAAGCGGACTTCCGGGCTGCTTCCACCCACGGTGCGTCTCTGCGATTCGACGAATCGGCAGATTCCGGCCGATGAAATGCCTGTAGCTCGGTCCCTCAGAGGCGAGATCTGCAAGAACGTGGTAATGCACGCGAGTCTCGAGGATTCGGCCGGCAAGTTAACGATCCGAGTCGATTCGGCGCCGCTTGTCGATGCCAATGGCCGCATCACAGGCGCGGTCGCGGCTGTGTCCGACATTACCGCGCAGGTGCGCGCACAGGAGCAGATCGAGGAGAACTACCAGCGCGAGCATGCAATCGCCGTGAAGCTGCAGGAGACGTTCTTGGCATTCGACCTGCCGAGTATCGAGGGCTTTGAATACGAGCAGGCATATCACCCGGCCCGAAACGCGTCAATGGTGGGTGGCGACTTCTGCGACATCTTCCGCGTTGGGCAAGACGAGTTCGCGGTAGTAATGGCGGATGTCGCTGGCAAGGGCCTCAAGTCGGCCGTCTATACGGCTATGACCAAGTACATCCTCCGTGCGTATGCACTCGAGCAGAGCGAGCCACGCCGGGCTCTCGCGCGGCTTAACGACGCGCTCTCGGCTTGTATGCCGCCGGAGATGTTCGTCACGCTTGCCTACGGCATACTCAACACGCGGACGCGAGTCTTCACCTACGCCAATGCCGGCCACGAGCATCCGCTGCTCCGTCGGGCGGGCGAGGGGGACGTGTGCATGCTAGGCGTGACCGGCCGCGCCCTGGCGCTCATGGAAGGATCGGCATACACTACGCAGTCGGTGGAGCTCGGAAAGGGTGACCTGATCGTTCTCTACACGGACGGTGTGACCGACGCGGGTTCCGGAGCGGATCGATTGGGCCAGGACAGGCTGATGGATCTGCTTCGGGAGCATGGTGACGCGCCGCTTGTCGATCTGGTGAATATGGTCGTGCGCTCCGCACAGGAGTTCGCGGGAGGGGTCCTCGCCGACGACGCCGCGCTGCTTGCGATACGTGCACTGTGAAGCATTCCGCGGAGGGAATCCCATTGCTCGCCGCGAAGCTGTTCCCTGTGTGATCTCCATTTGCCGAGGTTGAATGATGAACAGCAGAGAGCGGTGGCTGGCATGTATGCGCTTTGAGGCCGTGGATCACGTGCCCGATGAGGAGTTCGGCTATTGGGACGAGACGTTCGCGGAGTGGCACAAGCAGGGACTGCCCGAGTATGTGAACAACAACGGCAAAGCCGACATCTTCTTCGGCTTTGAGACCAAGCAGGGCGCGCCTGTGCATGGGGGACCCATTCCCGGTTTCCAGTATCAGGTGCTGGAGGAGGGAGACAGGTATCGCAAGATCATCGATCACGATGGCGCTACCAAGCTCGTCTACACAGACGGCACCTCCACGATCCCGCGCTATCTGCGGTTCCCGATCGAGACCCGTGCAGACTGGGATGAGTTCAAGACTCGCTTCGATCTTACTGAATCTAGGCGCTATCCGAGTGACGCCGACTGGCAGAAGTGGAAGTCCGCCGTCGCCAGCCCCGAACGTGTGCTCTGCATATCCGGCGGCAGCATGTTCGGCTGGATTCGCAACTGGATGGGGTTCGAGAATGCGGCGATGGCGTGTCTCGACGATCCCGCGTGGGTCGAGGAGATGATCGACTACATCACGGAGTTTCAGTATCAGTTGCTGAAGCGTGCCGTGACCGAAGTGCGGTTCGACCTGGCCACGTTCTGGGAAGACATAGCGTTCAACCACGGCCCGATGATCTCGCCGACGATGTTCCGCAAGTGGCTGACTCCGCACTACAAGAAGCTGACAGACTTGTTTAGAGCCAATGGCTGCGAGTTCGCGATAGTCGATTGCGACGGCAACATCAACTGCGTGGTAGACTGCTGGCTGGACGGCGGCGTCAACGTTATGTTTCCGCTGGAGATTCGCGGCGGCACGGACCCGTATTGGATGCGCGAGCAGTTCGGCAGAAGGGTGCTGCTTGCCGGCGGTGTGGACAAGACGCAGCTGATCGCCGGCAAAGACGCGATTGACGCCGAGATCGAGCGGATAAGGCCGCTCGTGGAGCAGGGCGGCTACATTCCGCACGTCGATCATCGCGTGCCGCCGGACGTGACTTACGAGAACTACCTCTACTACCTGAAGCGCAAACGGGAAGCATTCGGCATCCCCGAGCACGCGCCGTGGGAGGAGCGCCGCGAGTTGCACGAGTGGGCAAAGACTTAGCTCCGCTCAGAATGGCAGAGCCCCGGCATTCGTGACTAGTATCCCCTCGCTCTGTCATACACGTTGACCATCTGGCGGCCGGAGAGGAACGAGGCGAGGTTCCGCTCGAAGACCTGTGCGGCGCGCTCGCCGTAGCGCCTGCCGGAGCTGCCGGTGTGCGGCGTCATTATGAGGTTGGGGAAGTCGTAGATGGGGCTGTCCGACGGTAGCGGCTCTTCGGGAAACACGTCGAGAGCGGCGCCCGCCAGTTTGCCTGACTTGAGCGCGTCGCCGAGTGCATCCGGGTCCACCATCGCCCCACGCGCGACGTTGATCAAATACGCGCCGTCCTTCATGAGCTCGATCTCGCGCCGGCCAATCAGAGCTCGTGTTTCGTCCGTTAGAGGCACGACAAGCACGAGAAAATCCACTTCCGGCAGCATGTCGTCGAGTCCGTCCGCGGCGTAGACGTGATCCACGCATGGCAGATCGCCATCGACAGTGCGCTTCGAGCCTATCACACGCATCCCAAAGGCCTGCGCCAGCCGGGCGACTGCCAGCCCGATGTTCCCCAGGCCCACGATCCCGAGCGTGTTTCCCGCAAGTTCGCCGGAGGTCCACGCCAGTTCGGCGCGCTCGAAGCGGTGTTCGAGCTGAAGCCGGTGAGCCAGGTCCAGCCTGCGCGTCATGGCAAGCATCAGGGCGATAACGTGCTCGGATACGGGAATCGCGTGGATGCCGCTCATTGTGGTGAGGATCACGTCACTTGCGAGGAGTTCGGGGAACGTAGTGTGGTCGATGCCGGCGCTGCCGAACTGGACCCACCTGAGCCTGCGCGCGTGCGCGAACACCTCCGGCGTCAGCTTCCAGCAGATCAGAGCATCGGCGTCGGTGATCTCGCGCTTGATCGATTCTTCGTCCTCGCATATCGCGAACTCGTGCCCGCGGAGGGCGATTGCGGCCCGGCGTATGTACTCATCGACAATTGCCCGCGACTCCATATGATAGGCCATCCACGCGACGAACTTCAAGCCTCATCCTCCGAACCGATCGACCGTATCGCATACTTGGCGTCAGCGACGCGGCCGGGGCCAACGGCGATCCGCCGGACGCCCACTTGCACGAGATGCTCTATACGACTGAGGTTTTCACCGATGATGACGACGATATCCTCATGCATCGCGGGCAGGCCTTCGAGTTCGTTTTCCGCAGTATCGATCACCAGCAGCGATGAATCCTCGGGGCTGCACGTTCCGGCGCGGGCGAACCCACCGACCGCGACGTCGGGCGCCTCTATATCGAGTTGCAGCGCCTCCAGGACAATCTGGTCCATCGCGGACTCGACCTGCGAGCGCAGCAGGCCGGCATTTTCAGCGACGAGCGTCATCTGCCCTGGGGTGCAGTACGCCATCGCCGCGCGAAGGACCTCTATTATGTGCACGTCTACCACGAAGACGACTGGCTTTCCCGCCGCCTCGCGCAGGACTTCTCCAGATGTGCCAGCCACGTCGTCAATGCGCCGAAGGTCGACCAGCAGGCCGTCCGCGCCGGCTTCGAGTGACTCCGCCAGTCCGTCCGCGCCCCTCAGCCGCGCGTAGACCACTATGGTTTCACCGGATTGCGTGCGAGCGGGGATGTGCTCGGAGGTGATGAAGACCTTCTCGCGAACGTTGCGACGCTCCAGGGCTTGCTGGTAGTGGGCGACAGTCTGCGGGTCGGGGTCGATGTGGACCTCGCCGCGGTAGCCGTCAACTATGACGATCTCGTCCTCGGAAACCGATCTGAGCAGGTCGGTCACGCCGATCACGCACGGCACGTCGATCTCGATGTCGGGCACGTCGGTGTCGGACTCCGCGGCGATGCCGATGGTGTTGATTCCAGGAATCCTCGACACAGCGCCCATAGCCAGGCTGTCGCACGCGATTATGGCTTCCGGGTAGTCCGATGTGGTGGCGCCGCGCCGCAGCGCCGTTATGCCGGTCTGCAGCAGGGCAGGGGACACGCCGTTGATGCCCATCTTCGCATCTACCACCGCCGCGACAGCGATCGCAATGCCGGGATGCCTCGAGGTGCCTTCCAAGGTTCGCATAAGAGAACCTTCTAACCTTCCAACCATCTAACCTTCAAACTACCGCCGGTAGAAGTCCCCACCGGCGCAGTCGTTGATGACGACGAGGGGGAGGTCGCGGACTTCGAGGCGGTGGATGGCTTCGCAGCCGAGGTCTTCGTAGGCTACGACTTCACAGGAGACGATGCGCTTGGCCAGCAAGGCGGCGGCACCGCCGGTGGCTGCGAAGTAGACGGCCTTGTGCTGCACGATGGCCTCTCTCACGCTCTGGTTGCGCAAGCCTTTGCCGATCATGCCCTTCAGGCCGGCTGCGAGAAGCGCGGGTGTGAATGAATCCATTCGGCCGGCCGTGGTCGGCCCGGCGGAGCCGATCACCTGGCCGGGTTTGGCGGGAGTCGGGCCGACGTAGTAGATCACCTGGCCCGCGAGATCGACGGGCAGCGGCTTGCCCTCCGCCAGCAGCGCCGCGAGACGCGCGTGCGCTGCATCGCGCGCCGTGTACACGACACCCGACAGCAGCACGCTGTCGCCAGCGCGGAGCCGCTCCAAATCCTCGGTTGTCAGCGGTGTACTAAGCCTAACCATCGAACCTCAGTCCATCACCCAGTCTGAAGTCTGAAATATCAAATCTGAAATGTCTTGTGTCTCGCCGCATGGCACTGGATTGTGACGGCGACCGGAAGGCTGGCTATGTGTCATGGGTAGGACTCCACGTGCACGGCAAGCGCAGTAACGCGTCCGCCATAGCCTGCGGGCCCGACGCCAGTCGCATTCACGGCCTCGAAAAGCTCGTTCTCGATCTCTGCGTCCTTGGGGTTCGAGCTCGGTTCACCGATGTCCCGCAGGATCGCTTTCTTGGAGAGCAGAGTAGCCTTCTCGAGAGTTCCTCCCAGGCCCACGCCGACTATGATCGGCGGACAGGGGTTCGAGCCGGCCTCCCGCACCGTATCCACCACGAACTGCTTCACGCCCTCGAATCCATGCGCTGGAGTCAGCATCTTCGCCGCGCTCATATTCTCGCTGCCGCCGCCCTTGGGCGCAATCGTGACAGTGATCCTATCCCCCGGCACGATCTCGGTATGGATGACGGCGGGAGTGTTGTCACCGGTGTTCTTGCGATCGAGCGGGTGGCGGACGATGGACTTGCGCAGGTAACCCTCGTCATAGCCCTGCCGCACGCCCTCGTTGATTGCCTCGTAGAGGTCTCCACCCACGACGTGCGCGTCCTGGCCGAGTTCGACGAAGACCAAAGTAAGGCCGGTGTCCTGGCAGATCGGCATCTGCTCGTCGCGCGCGATACGCGCGTTCTCGATCAGTTGCTGAAGCACGTCCTGGCCGGCGGGCGTGTCTTCGATGTCCAATGAATGCTCGAGGGCTTCCAGCAAGTCATCGGGCAGATCGAGACAGGCTGCGATGCACGCCTGCTTGACGCGCTCCGTGATGTCGGTCGCCGCCATCTCACGCATATCAGTACAGATCCTTGCCGTGGACACCGTTTCGGGTCAGGTTGATGTCGGGATAGCCGTCAACCGCGGGCTGGATTCGCTTCGAATCGAGATAGACGACATGGCCGTCCGCGAGCAGGTAGTTGCGCGCCCCGCCCCAGGTCCACCACGTGGACTTGTCGCGGGTGTGGGACAGCCAGTCCGCCACCAGCGCCTTCTTGGTCGGGTACTTGACGTCTCCGGTCTTCACGACCGACATAGGCTGGTCGGGTTCGGTGTAGAGCTGCGGCAGCTTCATAGCATTGATCTGGTCGGGCGTATGATAGAAAGCAGCCGAGTAACCGTATGATGTCCCATCGTATACATCGCCCGGCGTAGGATCGCCTGGGCAGCGCAGGATACTGCTCCACGCGTGCGTGCTCTGCTTTGCGCCCCTCGGATCTGCCGCGTCATAGGAGGGCGTGTACCCTACGTATTTCTTGAGTGCCCAGCGCCAAAAGCGGCCCTGCCATAGAGATTCGCCCGCAGGGGTTGCTCCGTCCATCATGTCGGGCCGATATGGATAGCATCCATCATAGTCGCTGGTATAGGACTCGAACGCCTTGGCGATCTGTGCGAGATTGGACTGGCAGCCCGCGCGCTGCGACGCCTGCTTTGCTTCGAGGTAGACCGGCATCATCATCGCCGCCAAGATGGCGATGATCGCCACCACCACGAGCAGTTCGATGAGCGTAAACCCGGTCTGTCGGCGGCCCATCAATTCAGCTTTCCTTCCTTGCGGAGGAGGAAGAACTGGAACGCCAGCATCGTCGAGGGCACTTCCACGACAGTCGCGAACTTCTCGAAGACTCTCGCGACCGCGCGCTTCTGGATCTCCTCGGAGTTCTCGTTGTAGCCCATCCTATCTACTGCTTCGTTGATGGTCTTGAACGCGGCCCACATGAACTCAGCCCGCGCTTGCGGGAGATTGCGCAGGTGAAGCTTGGCATAGGTTCTGGTGATCTGTTCAGCGACCTCGTCCCACGCCATCAGTACCTGGCGCTCTCTCTCACGCTGTGCGCTAACGGTTGTCTGGGTGGCGGCGCGCGCCTGCACCTGCTGCTTGTAGTGTTCGTAGTCCTCGAGGGTCGTGCCCTCAATGATGCGCACACGAACTTTCTGTTTGAATACCTCGCTGACGCACTGGTCGATGATCGCGCGATGCTGCGCGCTGCGGAGGTGGCCGGCCATGGGGATATCCTGGTTGGCGAAACCCAGGATGAACTCGTCGCCGTCTACTGTGATCCCGACCGCCACTTCAAGAGCGCGGTAGAGTGTAGGCGCTATGACCCGATCCTTGACTCTTTCCGCTGCCTGCAGCCATATCTGATGAGCCTGCTTAGGCGTAATCTCACTCATGTGTCATCTCCCAGCCGTATGAACAACCGCCGGCCCCGCCGTGTATACCGCATCCGACGCGATCCGCGAAACAGGATTCGCCAGCAGGAGCAGCCCCAGCGTTAGCACCAGCGTGACCACCACCGCCGTGTTGACGGCCAGTGTGCCCCGAATAGCGGGCTTGGGTTCGCCAGGCGCAAAGAACATCAGCCGAACGACATTGAAGTAATAATACACCGATATGACGCTATTCACCACACCCAGCGCCGCGAGAACGATCAATTCGGGGTGTCCCGCGATGCCAACGTTCACCGCGCTTCCGAAGACAAGCCATTTGCCGAGGAATCCGGCAGTGGGCGGTATCCCCGCCAGTGAGGCGAAGAAAACCGTCAGCGCTGCCGCATAGAATGGCGATCTCCGCATTAGCCCGGCATAGCACGATATCTCATCACACTCCTGCCGCTTGCCAACCGCAGCGACTACCGCGAACGCGCCGAGGTTCATCAGCAGATACGCCGCGATGAATATCAGAACACCCTGCAGGCCCCAGGGCAGCGGGTCGGCCGCCGGGACCGCGGCCCGCACCATCGCCGCGTCCTTGCCCTGTCCGAGAGCCGCGGTGCTTCCGGCGAATAGATGCATCTCAGCAAGCACGCCGACCAGAAGATAGCCGACCTGCGCGATACTCGAGTACGCCAGCATTCGTTTGATGTTGCGCTGCCAGATCGCGACCAGGTTGCCCCAGAGCATGCTCAGGCCGCACAACACGACAAGTATCCAGTACCAGCTCAGCGCCGCCGGGTTGGCTGGCGTCGCCACGACCATCAGGAACCGCACCAGGACGGCGAGGCCAGCGGCCTTGCTTACTATCGACAGGAATGCGGTGACAGGGGTGGGCGCGCCTTCGTAGACGTCGGGAGCCCAGAACTGGAATGGAACCAGCGCGAGCTTGAATCCAAGCCCCACCAGCACGAACATCACTCCGACCCAGCCCGCGCCTGTCGCCGCCGCACCAAACGGCAGATCGGGCGACTTCATTGCGAATCCGTGCGCGATTGCCGCGAGCGATGTGTTGCCGCCGGTCACGCCGAATAGAATCGACATGCCGTAGAGCATTATCGCCGAGCACGCCGCACCGTAGAGGAAATACTTCAGTCCAGCCTCGCCGGATCTCCTGTCAGTCTTGGCGTAAGCCGCCAGCACGTAGCTCACCAGGCTCAAGAACTCGATCGAGAGGTAGATCGCGATCAGGTCCGACGCCGCCGCCGCGAGTGATGCCGCCGCGGTTGCGAACATGAGCAGAGCGTAGTACTCGGCCTTGTGCGTCTGGAACTCGCCGAAGTGGTCGATCGAGAGCAGCATGACGATCAGTGTGCCTGCTATGGCTACGGATGAGAGAATCGCTGCGAACGCGTCCACCGTAAGCTGGGCGTAGCCGCCGGCGGTGACGAAGAGCCCCAATGCCGGCACCTTGAGAGACTCGTTGCCGATATCGACGATCTGGGATACTCCGGCGTACTTCAGAGCCAACCAGATCACACCCCCCGCCAGCACCAGCGCGGGCACCGTCAGCGCGGGCGCCAGGTAGTGCGCGGAGAAGTAGTGCTCGACCTTGCCCTTGGGGTCTCGAGACGCGATGACCCCGAGGATCAGCACCATCACCGCCGCGACGGTGAGGTATATTGCCGGTGATATGAGTATCAGGTTGCCTAGGTGCATAGTAGTTGTCAGTTAACAGCCATCAGTTGTCAGTCATCAGGGTTGATCACTGGTCTCTTGTTATGCGCTGGCCTATCCCCTCTCCCCTTGCGGGAGAGGGTGGCGAGCGTTTTCGAGATGATATTCGAGTTCCTGTTCATTCAGGGCTGGCTTGTTGTCCAACCGCATATGTCTCTCACCACAGCGTCGCAGTTACCTCAACATCCCCAGTATTGCGTTCGACGCGTTGGTGAAGAATGCGAGCAGCGGGCCCGGCAGTACGCCGAACAGCAGCATCAGCGCCATCAGCGGAGCGAGGCTCAAGACCTCGCGGCCGTCTGCGTCGGGCATCTTCTCCCATTTCGGGTTGAGCGGGCCAAGCAGCACGCGCTGGAGCATCCACAGCATGTAGGCCGCCGTCACGACGATCCCGATCAGCGCCAGCCCGGCCAGCAGCGCGCTCGCATTGTAAGTGCCGGTCAGAACGGAAAGCTCCGCGATGAAGCCGGTCATGCTCGGCAGGCCTAGTGAACCGAAGCTGCAGAACGCCAGCATTCCTGCGTATATCGGCACCTTCGCTCCGAGCCCGCCAAAGTCCGCGAGGTTCCGGGTGTGGGCGCGTTCATAGACGACGCCTACAAGAAGGAACAATGCGCCGGTGATAAGCCCGTGGCTGAAGACCTGCATCTGCGCGCCGTTGAGGGCAAGCGTTCGGGCGGCTTCGCTCATATGGATGCCATAACCCGTTGCCCCCGCGACCGCGCAGCCGAGGGTCACGTAGCCCATGTGGTTAACCGACGAGTACGCGATCAGCTTCTTGAGGTCGGTCTGCGCCATCGCGACGAACGCGCCGTAGACGATCGCGACAAGCGACATGACAGCGATGACCATCCAATACTTCGCGAACTGCATCGGCATCATCGGCATCAGGATTCGCATGAATCCGTAGGTTCCCATCTTCAGCAAGACGCCGGCAAGGATAACGGAGCCGGCGGTGGGCGCTTCGACGTGGGCGTCGGGCAACCACGTGTGGAAGGGGAACATCGGCACCTTAACGGCAAATCCCACAAACAGGCCCCAGAACACCAGCGACCCGACCAGCAGGTTCTTCGCATAGGGCAGCGCCTGCGCGATCACCATCATGTCGAATGTTCGATGGCCGCCGGTTGCCCGCAGCACCTCCGGCGAGAAATACATCGCCAGAATCGCCAGCAGCATGCCCATACTCGCGACCATCGTATACAGGAAGAATTTGATCGCGGCGTATTCCCTGCGCGGACCGCCCCAGATGCCTATGAGGAAATACATCGGCACCAGTGACACTTCCCAGAACACGAAGAACAGCACGAAGTCCAGCGCCGTGAACACTCCGAGCATTCCCGTTTCGAGCACCAGGAACATCCAGAAGTACTCCTTGGGCCGTGTCTCGATGAATGTCGAGTAGATCAGGCTCAGGGTGGTGAGAAGCGTTGTGAGGAAGAGGAGCGGCACTGACAGGCCGTCCGCGCCCATGTGGAAGTTCACGCCGAGGCTGGGAATCCACTTCGCCAGGCACTCGAACTGAGCGCCCCGCGGGAACTGCGCGCCCGATCCGCTGTATGCGAACCACAGCCAGATCGAGATCGCCAGCGGGATGAGGCTGATCGCAATCGCCGATGCCTTGATCGCCGCGGGCTTCTCCTTCGGTATGAACATCAGTATTACCGCCCCGACCAGCGGCAAGAACGTTAGAATCGGAAGGATATATGCGGAATCCATGCTGCCTCCGGCTTATTGCCCGTAAGAACCATTACGCCCAGCACTGCCAGGCTGATAAAGACCACCGCCGCCACCAGCAGGAATACATACTGCTGCGCGACTCCGGTCTGAAGATGTCTAACACATCGCCCCGCGAAACCTGTGATCCACGCCACCAGGTTCACGATGCCGTCTATGATCGTCTTGTCGAACCAGCCCCACGCGCGTGAACCGATCAGCGTTAGGAAGCCGACGCCGTTGACGATCACGTAGTCGATGACCCACTTATCGAACCAGTACATCACAGCGGCGACGATCATCATCGCGCGGATGATTGTCGCGTTGTAAATCTCGTCGATGTAGTACTTGTTCTCGACTATTTTCGCGAGCCAGCCGAATGCCGGCTCCAGCTTCTCGATCTTGAGGATGGGCTTGTACCAGATGATGGTCGCAAGCCCGATGCCGGCCAGCGCCGCGATCGTCCCGATCAGGAACGTCGTCACCGAGAAGCCGGCTGCCATGTGCGCCTCCTCGAGGGTCTTCTCGAGTATGCCTGCGAAGTGGCTGCCCAGCACCGGCATCATACTGTGCTCGAACAGGTTCTTGAACGGCGTGCCGACAAAGCCCGCCACTATCGCCAGCGTCGCGAGGATCACGAGCGGAGTGAGCATCACCTTCGGCGACTCGTGCGCGTGGATCTCGTGGTTGCGCGGCTCGCCGTGGAAGGTCTTGTAGACCAGTCTGAACATATAGAAACTGGTCGTGAACGCGCCGAGCACGCCGGCCCAGAACACGATCGGGTTCGTGTGGAACGCGACCGTAAGGATTTCCTCCTTGCTCCATCCGCCCGCGGTTACAAACGGAATACCGCACAGCGAGAGCGTGGAGATCAAAAACGTCCAATACGTGACGGGCATCTTCTTGCGCAGACCGCCCATGTCGCGAATGTCCTGCGTGCCTGTGCCGTGAATGACGCTGCCCGATCCGAGGAAGAGCTGCGCCTTGAAGAATGCGTGGGTCATCAGGTGGAACATCGCGGCGACGTAGCCGAACACGCCCAACGACATAATCATGTAGCCGAGCTGGCTGACCGTCGAATACGCGAGCACCCGCTTGATGTCGTTCTGGGCGATGCCTATGGACGCGGCGAACAGCGCCGTGAACGCGCCGATATACGCGACCGTGTGCAGCGCGATGCCGCTGGTGTCGGCTAGATAGACCGGATACATCCTCGCAACCAAGTAGACGCCCGCCGCGACCATCGTGGCTGCGTGAATCAAAGCCGATACCGGGGTGGGGCCTTCCATCGCGTCAGGCAGCCATACGTGAAGCGGGAACTGCGCGCTCTTGCCGATCGCCCCGCAGAAAAGCAGCAGACCCGCCATCGCCGCCATCGGGATTCCGAACTGGCCGATGATGTGGACCGTGCCGGTGAGCTTGTCGAGGTTCTCGAACACGCCCGTCTTGCCAAACAGATCAAACGAGCCCGTATACAGGAACAGCAGTACCATCCCCGCCAGGAACCCGACGTCGCCGACTCGCGTCACCAGAAACGCCTTCTTCGCTGCGCGCATCGCCGACGGCTTCTCGAACCAGAACCCGATCAGCAGGTAGCTCGTGAGGCCGACCAACTCCCAGCTCATGAACATCAGCAGGATGTTGTTGGCGATCACCAGCGCGAGCATCGCGGCGGAGAAGAGCGATAGATACGCGAAGTAGCGCGGGTACCTCTTGTCGCCGTGCATGTAGCCGGTGGAGTAAATCATGACCATCGAGGCCACGACCGTCACGACCAGCAGCATCACGCAGCTCAGCGCGTCAACGCTGTAGCCCATGTTGACGTTGAGCCCGGGCATCCAGTTCGAAGACCTGCTGAACGGCTCCACGTGCTCGAGGTGCGCGCTGTGCGCGAACCACTGCGCAGCGAGCACGACCGACATCCCAAGCGAAGTCAGCATCGCCGCAATCGCGACATAAGCCCCCTCGCCCGGCAGCCTACGCCCGAACGCGATAATCAGCCCGAACGCTAAGACCGGTATTAAAGGTATGAGCCAAGCGTATTCAGTCATTAGCCGTTAGTTCTCAGTTGCAAGCTATCAGCTTTCAGCAGTCAGCCAGGGTCCGACGCGATGCCCAGTTCGGAGTGACCTACTTATCCTTAGTCGGGGTAAGGTAGCTGGTCACCTGCCTCACATATATCCTGTCGGAGTTGTCGCTCTGTTGGATGATCATGATGAGCGACACGGTCTTCTTCTCGAAGTCGTAAACGACGTGCATCTTAGGGCTTACCCGACCCGGTGCGGTGATATCCATCACCACTGCTCTTGCTCCCGGTACTCCCTGAGTCATCCTGTCGGTAGCGAGCAGATCAGCATCCGCCGCCCTGGCAGCAGTCTCGTGGCCGACGATCAGAGACCCCATCATGCCCGCCGCCATGGCCACCGCAATCAACAGCACAAGCCTAAGCCTGCTCATCTTGTCACTCTCCTTTGCTCAACGATGTCGTCTTGTGTATCACCGGCCAATACCTCGGACCCGGAATCGGCTTGCCATCAGCCTTCGCCGCCTCGAGCCACGCCGCTTCTTGCGATCTCGACTTCGGCGAGCGCCTCGGCTGCTGTTTTCCCAAACGCCGAACATGCCCGCAGATCGGGAATATCAGCGATGTAGCCGCCATCCTCGTCGCTATAGAAGATGTTGATGTGGTAGTCCTTCATCATCACGCTGCCGACGTGGACCTCTTCACAGCTTTCCCGATCTCATATAGGAAATCCGGCGACATGTCCGCGCCGTTGTCCCAGACTATTGTATCGAGATCAGGCTCGACGCGGAGCGTCTTGAAGTAATCCACGTCCTTCAGCGGCTCGAATATCTCGCCGTCCAGATGCGGCTCCAGATCAGCGTCGCGCACGCTGCCGTCCTCAAACTCCAGCCGCACACGATACCCGTCCAGATACTGCGCTCTCTTCACAAAATGCATGCCAGCCACCTCCTAGACCAAAGGCGCGATCTTGCGCAGCGGCTTGCGCGCCATCGCAAGCTCCCAGTCGTCGGCAAGCTCGTCACGGTGCCCAAACGCCCATTCAAGAACCAGCGGCACAACACGTGCCGGAAGACGGCCCTCTATCAGCTTCAGATCGGCTATCGAGAACACGCCGGTCTCGTCGCCGTACTTCGCGTGGAAGTGCGGCGGCTGATGGTCGTTATAGTATATCGCGATCACGATCCCCAGGAACCTGCTGACTTCAGGCATATCTCATCCAAGCTATGCGATCTTGTATATCACCGGCCTATATCTCGGCCTCGGAATCTGCTTGTCATCAGCCTTCGCCGCCTCGAGCCACGCCGCTTCTTGCGATCTCGACTTCGGCGAGCGCCTCGGCTGCTGTTTTCCCAAACGTCGAACACGCCCGCAGATGGGGAATATCAGCGATGTAGCCGCCATCCCCGTCGCTATAGAAGATGTTGATGTGATGATCTCTCATCGTCCCGGCAATCGGACTCTGGTTTTGCTATCGGTCACGACCACGAACGCGCCATTCCACGCGGACGTATCTTCGGTTTCAAAGACAGTTGTCAGCCTGACAAGCAGAGCCTGCCTACCAGGCTCGTGAAGCCGAACCAGCATCACGCCCTCATGCTTGCCGAAGACGAACCTGCGCAGGTCCGAGAAGTCCATGTCTTGCGTGATCAGGAATCGCTTCGACTCTTGCGCCGCACTCCACACTGCTTCATCCTCATGACCCAGAAGACCCTCCGCGAGAACGGTGTCAACGTCGTGTCCCACGCGCACAAGTGCCTCGGCAAGCCGTATCGGCAGATTCTCGTCCAGCTTGATTCTCATCCGACTCTGGGCACGCTCTGCGCGGGCAGGTCCTCCTGTGCCGACGTTGCCGCGAACGCAATCACCGCGCGAACGGCTTCCTCCGTCAGGCTTGGGAAGTCCGCAAGAATCTCGCTGACTTCCGCGCCCTCGGCCAGACTCGCAAGCACGGTGCGTAGGGTCACGCGCGTGCCCCTAATCACTGGCTGCCCTCCGCATATCTTCGGATCACGAGTTATGTACTTTGTGTAGTCCATAGCACCCTCCGGACTGTCGACCCTGAACTGCTACCGCCGACTGCTAGAGCTTCATCGCCGTAATCTTATCCGCATCTATGTGCTGTTCCAGCCGATATATATTGATCACTATCGCGAGGCCGATTGCTGCCTCGGCCGCGGCGAGGGTGATGACGAAGACCGTGAACGCCTGCCCCGCAATCGTCGGCAGCTTCAGATACGAGCCGAACGCGACCAGGTTGATGTTGGCCGCGTTGAGCATTAGTTCGATGGAAAGCAGCATACCGATCGCGCTGCGGCGGATCATCATGCCGAACAGGCCAATGCAGAACAGCATCGCGCCGACCGTCAGATACCAGGAGACCGGAATGCCGTACAGGCTCTCATGCATCGTGCGGGTCCTCCTTCGCGATCACGACCGCCCCGACCAGCACCGCCAGCAGCACCACGGAAGCGAGTTCGAATGGGAACACATACGGCTGCAGGAGCGCCGCTGCGACGGCTTCGACCCCAACCCCGCTCTTGTTCGGCTCCAGGTTGACTGCGTTCTTGATCCAGACCGAGTTCACAACCGTGACGAACAGGAACAGAAACATCGTGCCTGCAGCGCCGGCGGCGAGAATCGGATTGTAGATCGCCTGCGAGAAGCCGATCTTCATCACGCGATTCGACAGGAAGATCGCGAGGATGATCATCGTCGTGATCCCGCCGACGTAGACCATTATCTGCACTGCGGCGAGAAACGGCGCGTTCATCAGCACGAACAGCCCCGCCACACCCACAAGGGTTGCACCGAGCAGTAGCGCAGCGCGCAGGATGTTGGGCATCAGCACGACGCCAACCGCCGCGCCGACAGTAATCCCCGCCAGCGCGACAAACGCCACCTGGTATCCAGTTATCATATGTCCGAGAATATGCATAGCTCTCTCTTAACGCGAAAACGCGAAAGTCAGAAAACCAGAAAAGACGGAGAGAATGATCAGAGCCGATCCTCCGGCTCTTCGAACCGCAACACGACCCGATGTATGCCCAAAGGCATTTCCGCGAAATTCAGCAAGAGCCCGACCTTGCAGCCTGTAGCTTTCAAGTACGATTTGACCTGGGCACGATGCGCGCGGTCAATCATCTCAACAGCCTTCAGTTCCATGACCAACTGGCCATCTATCAGCAGATCCAGCACATGTCTGCCAACTATCTGCCCCTCATAGCTGACCCGGATTTCCTTCTGCGATTCGAATGGTATCCCGCGCTTTCTCAGCTCGATTCTCAGGGCTTGTTCGTATACCCCCTCAAGAAAACCCGGTCCAAGGGCTCTGTGCACCTCGATGGCCGCCGCGATCACCCGGCTAGAAAGATCATCAAACTCTCTTCCCATTCGGTTTCTTTCTGCTTTTCTTTCTTTCGCGTTTTCGCGTTTAGGCGGACTCTTGAGTGTCATTGGCCTCTGGGCCAACCGGCAGTTCGCCGCCCATGGCCATGAGCTTGTCGAGTCCGTAGACCATGCTCTTCCGGTCGTAGCACGCGAGCTCGAAATCGCGGCCGGGCTTGAGGCAGTTGGTCGGGCAGACCTCCATGCACAGCCCACACCACATACAGCGGGAAATGTCTATCGTGAATACGGCCGGCTTGCGGTCTTTGGGATCGGTCTTGTCGACCTCCACCGTGATGATATGCTCCGGGCACATCCTCACGCACGCGCCGCAGCCTATGCAGCCCGATCGCCCAGTCGCGGGATTGATGGGAAGAGTCGGCATCCCGCGGTAGTTCTCGGGCAGTTCGGGCATCACGTCAGGGTATAGCTCGGTCACAGACGGCCGCGCCGGGCTCCAGTGCGTCACCGTCACCCACAGCCCCTTGGCTATGCTCACGAACGAGTTTACGAAATCCTTGAAGTAGGTCGATCTCACTTGGGCATCCAGAATATCACATAGGCGCCGGTCAGCAGCATATTCGCAAGTCCCGCCGGGATCAGGACCTTCCAGCTAAGGTTCATGAGCTGGTCCATTCGAACTCGAGGCAGGGTGGAACGAATCCACATGATCCCCAGCACCACGACCCAGCACTTGAACATGAACCATCCCAGCGAGATCAGCGTGAACCACGGGATCACGCCGAAGAGCTTCCCTGTCACCTGTGCACCCAGCATGTGCAGCGGCGGCTGGTACCCGCCGAAGAAGAGCGTTACGATGATCGCCGCCAGCGTGAAGCCCGCGGCGAACTCGGCCAGGAAGAACAGCGCGAACTTCATCCCCGAATACTCGGTGTTGAACCCCGCCACAAGCTCGGACTCCGCTTCCATGATATCGAACGGCGTCACGTTGATCTCGGCCAGTCCGGCGATCAGCAGTATCAGGAACGCCACCGGCAGCATCGGCCAGGAATGGAAGTTGAACAGGTTCCAGTGCCAGAAGCCGCCTGCCTGGGAGGCCACAATCTTGTTGAGGTCCAGCGTGCCTGCCACCAGCACCGGAGCCACCACCGCGAGGATGATCGGCACTTCATAGGCTATGAGCTGGCTTGCGCCTCTGAACGCGCCCAGCAGCGACCACTTGTTGTTCGAGGCCCAACCCGCGACCACGATGCCGATCAGCCCGACGCTCGATATCGCGCTTATGTAGATCGCGCCGACGTTGAGGGCTTGCGGCGTCATGCCGTCACCGAATGGGATCACCACATAGACGAGGTAAGCGGGAATGAACACGAGAGCCGGGGCGATGGTGAACAGCCACCTGTCCGCGCCACAGGGGATGATGTCTTCCTTTTGAAAAAGCTTCAGCGCGTCCGCGACGGTCTGCGCGACACCCCACGGGCCCGTCCGGTTCGGTCCCAGCCGGGACTGGATGCGCCCGATGACCCATCGCAGCTTAAGGATGATGTAGAGCACGGCGACCATCATGAAGAGCAGGACAGCCACCGCAATCGCCACGACTACACCGAGTTGTTTTGCTAGTTCGAGGTAAGGATTAGGCATCTTTACAGCAACAAAGCGCAGTCCGATCGTCCCTGGCCGGAACCGCGCTTCAAGTCCATCAGCCCAATTATACCGCCCCGGCCCAGCCTCGTCAAGGATTGTTAAGGATAAACTTTGTGCCGAATGTCACCATGCATGCAGCGGTGTGCGGAGAATGCGCGGAGGTCAGCGCAGTACGCAAGGCAGTTCGGTCAGGCTGATGCACTGTGCCCTCCGGGAACTATGTCCGCCTCGATCAGCACGTGCTGGGGGGTGTCCGCGAGCTTGTTATCGATTCGATCGAGCAGAAGCTGGGCGGCGACTCGACCCATCTCGTGGGTGCGTTGGACAAGGCGAGTGAACGGTACTGTCTTGCCGTGCGGGACGGGCGTGTCGAAGAAGCCGGCGATCTCTATATCATCCGGCACGCGCAGGCCCAGCTTCTCCGCTGAACGCAGAGCTGACCAGACGATGTCGTCGTTGATGCCGAATGCCGCCGTTACGGGGTCGGGTCGTCGAGTGCAGAAGAACAGGCCGTGGGTGAACGCGCAGACATCGACCCCGGTCACAGTAGGTCCGCAGATGAGATCCTCGTCAACCTCGATGCCGGCATCGGCAAGCGCGGCCCTGTAGCCTGCCTCGCGGTCCATCACCGACGTTATGGGCGCGTAATCCGTCAGAAATGCGATACGACGATGGCCACTCGCGATCAGTTCCGAGATAGCCCGCTTGGTGCAGGCGAAGTTGTCGGTTGCGACCCAGTCCGCATGCATATTGGGAATGTAGCGATCGACGAAGACTATGGGGGGGAGGTCGGTGTCCGCCACGGCAGCCGGCCAAGACGGCCTGGACTGCCAGGGCATAACGATTGCGCCATCGATGTGCTCAGCGGCCAGGTTCGCAATGATCTCGCGTTCCTCATCACTGGTGTCGTTGTGATGGACAAGGAGCCTGCATCCTGCACTGCGTATGACCGAGAGCACCCCCTGCACGATATCGCCACTGATGTTGACGCGAAGGAACCCAACATCGTAGGGACTCGGTGACGGAGCGCCGCCGACCGGACCCGATTCGGCCAGAGCAGCGCCCTGCATAATGAGCCCGATCGTTCGGATCTTGGGTGCGGCCGCCGAGCGCGAGAGAGCGCGGGCCTTGGTCGCGACATAGGTACCGCTTCGCCCGGGTCCGCGCTTGAGCACTCCTGACTCGACGAGTGCGGCCGTGGCTCTGGCGATTGTTGGTCTGCTGAGGCTCAGGGCCTCGGCCATGACTCGTTCCGAGGGTATTCTGTCTCCGGGTTCGAGATTGTGCTGCGTTATGTAATTGTTCAGCCATGCGCGCACACGCGAGTAGCTCGTCATAGCACCGGGCCCCACATAGAGGTTTTTCAGATAAGCCCATCTTATCACCGTGTGACCCAGCAGTCAACCCCTAGTGCTGCACTGGATATGCCAAAACGGTAATCTGTACGACCAAGTCGTTGCGGTGTCTCTCGAAAATATCCAGGAATTCCCACTTGACAAATGGCTGAGCCCGAAGTATAACCATGTTTGTTTGGCATAGCCAGCGTGGCTATGCACGCGGACGCAGCTGGTCGGGGCTTCCGTCTGTCTGCTGAATCCGCAAGTTGCACTTCGCAGACGAAACGGAGGGATGCACGTCATCTATCAGGACTCGCATGACGCGCCAGTCGCCGAGCTCAAGCAGGCTTGCGACTGCGCACAAGGACGTACCTAGGAAAGAGAGGTTGTTTGCTATGAGATCAAGACAGGTTTCGCTTGCAATCGCGGTAGTGCTTGTAGGTGTTGTGCTGGCATGCCCGGCCTTGGCGCTGAAAGTCTACGTCAATCCGAGTATTCAGACCGGCAACTACAGCCCTGACGGGGCGTACAACGAAGGCAATCAGATGCAGGACGTGGCCAACAGGCTCATGTCCAAGCTTCAGGCCCGCGGCATAAGCTGCAGGAACTCCGGCTGGCTGGACCTTGGTCCCGCTTGCTCAGATTGCAATTCGTGGGGCGCAGACTGCTTTGTCGCTCTGCACACCGATGCCGCCAGTTCCGGCTGGAGCAGCGCTCACGGCACGAGGGGCTTCTTCCATCAGTCTTCGAGTGGCTGGCACGACGACCGCAACGTGGCGTTTGCGGACTGCATCGTGAACAGGATGGTAGCGAAGTTCGGGGCGTTCGGCCGAGGATACGACCTGGGAACCCAGGCCGACTACCCTTGGTGTGGCTGGAACATGTATGTTCTGGCGCCCTGGAACAACAGCACGATTCCGGCGACCCTCATCGAAGGTCTGTATCATACCAACTACGACGACGTCTACAACGTTCTTCTGAGCGCCTCTGGGCGTGACGCCTATGCTCAGGGCGTCTTCGAGGGCATCTGCGACTACTACGGCTGGTCCTACACCGCCAACAAGCCCCGACCGTTTGTGTCCAACAACGCTGACGGCCGCCTGGAGGTATTCGCGCGCGGTAGAGACAGCGCCATGTGGCATGCTGCCATCAAGGCCGACGGCACAGGGTGGTCGAACTGGATGAGTTTCGGTGGTAGCTTCAAGGGCGATCCGACTGTCATCAGGAACGCGGACGGCAGAATGGAAGCATTCTGCGTAGGCACCGACGGTCATCTCTATCACATCTGGCAGGCGACTCCCAATAGCAGCTGGGTAAGTAGTTGGTCGGATATGGGCGGCAGTTGGCCTGGAAATCCTGCCGCTGCGATCGATGCTAATGGCTGCCTGTATGTCTTCCTTCGCGGCAACACCAACAACATCTATTACAAATGCCAGCTGACTCCCGGCGGCTCTTGGAGTGCCAACTGGGTTAATATGGATGCCAACACGTTCTGCAAGAGTGACCCTGCCGCCATCACCGCCAACGATGGCAACATCCATGTGTTCGCGGTAGGAACTGGTGGTACGATGCTGTGGAACCATCAGACCCCGGGTTGGGCCGGATGGAGTGGCATAGGGAAAGACAAGAGCGGCAGCGCGTGGCCGAGGAATCCCGTGGTTGCCAAGAACACCGATGGTCGCCTCGAAGTCTTCGCAGTCGATAGCGTCGGCAAGATGAACCACAAGTGGCAGCTCTCCGACGGAAGCTGGAACTCGGGCTGGGACGATCTGCTCGGCGGCACCTGGACCCACGACCCCGTTCTTGGCAAGCAGGCCGACGGTCACATAATGGTCTTCTGCGTTGGCACCACCGGCAATGTCTACTCCAAGGAGCAGGTCACCGGCGGATGGACATCGTCTTGGGCCAACTACAGCGGTACGTGGGCAGGGGATCCCGGCGTTGGCAGCAACGGCGATGGACGCGTTGAGGTGTTCCTTGTCGGCAACGATCCCTACATGTATCACAAGTGGGAAACCTCGCCCAACGGCTCCTGGACATCAAGCTGGGCGACCCTCGGACCGAACACGATCTTCTAGTGCGGCAAGCCGCATTGAGTATTTACCGAGGAGGACGGACTGGGGCCCGGCCCGTTGTGGGCCGGGCCTCCGGTTTTGGCACAATTCAGGTTGCAAAGGGCACCTCGGTGTGGTAAAGTAAGAGTGAGCATGAATACAGGCAGTGGTTTGAAGCCCTGCAGTGTGCGTGGTTGTCGAGGAAGTTTTGAGCCGACACTCAAAATTGATGGAGTCTTGCTTGATTTGCCCAAGTGGCAGCCCTGAGTAATCAGGGAATCGCGCGGGTAGACAGGAGACACCGCCCTGGTTCGCTAGGGTTCAAAAACTCGGTAGACACACGGCACAGGCGGGGCTTTTATATGTCTTCCTGGATTCGTTTCAGGATCTTGCCCGCCGCGCCATTGCAGTAGGATAAGGGGGCGAGTACAATGACGCGCTCGGAGCTTGCGGGAGCAATCGTGAGGATGCGAACCCGCGATGAGTATAACGGCATGCTCGGCAAGGTCTGCGGCATGGAGGATGGCGGGGAGATGCTGGTGGTGAAGCATAGACCTATCGTGTTCCCCCGTCGGCGCACCAACACCCTTCACTGCTTCAGGAAAGAGGAACTCGAGGTAGTCAAGAGCTAGACCAGTCCGCCCGGGACAGCGATGTTCCGGGCTTCGTCTTGTATTGGCCGCCGACATCTCCGCGCCGGTTGACAGCCTCCTTTTGGGTATGCTAAACTTTGAGCGGCTCCGCAGCGAGGAGCCGGCGAAAGGAGTCCCCCAGTAGATGTTGATCCACGTTAAGGGCAAGCATGTCGAGGTGACTGACGCCCTTAAGAGCTATATTGAGAAGAAACTCCAGAGGCTGGAGAAGTACTTCCACGACATTCGCGAGGCAACGGTGTCTTTGAGCGTGCAGCGCGGAATGCAGATGGTGGAAGTGCAGCTCGAGGGCGATGGCATCCTGCTGCGCGGGGAAGAGCGGCGCGGCAACGATATGTATGCGTCCATCGACGAGGTCGTCGACAAGCTCGAAACGCGCGTAAAGAAGTTCAAGGGCAAGCGAGCAGGCAAGTCCATCGATGAGGGCCCCAAGGAAAAGAACGCCATAAAAGACCAGGCTATGGTCGAGGCGTATGGGCCGGAGGAAGCCGAACCGGCTGAACTGCCGACAGTCGTTCGCACCAAGCGCTTCGCGCTCAAGCCGATGCTGCCGGACGAGGCAGCCCACCAGATGGAGTTGTTGCACCACGACTTCTTTGTGTTCCGCAACTCGGAGACCGAGGAAGTCAACGTGGTCTATAAGCGCGAAGACGGCAACTACGGCCTTATCGAGCCGGCGTAGTTCGTCCAGCGCATGGAATCCGGGCATCGTTACCGCCATCCCGAGATGATCGGGACGGCATTTTTGCTGTACACAAGCACAGGAATAAGGGGCGGGATTTCGGGCCTCGTCACGCAAAGGGAGTCAGCTACAGATGATCGTCACAACCAAACAGCTTTTCGAGCAGGCCTACGGCAAGTACGCGCTGGGAGCCTACAACATCAACAATGCGGAGCAGACCATGGGTTTGTTCCGAGGAAACATGGACTCGAAAGCCCCTTTCATTATCCAGATATCCAAGGGCGCGCGGTCCTACACAAACAAGCTCATGCTCGAGTCGATGATACGTGCGGCCGATGAGATATTCCCGGACGCGGTGTTCGCGACGCATCTCGATCACGGCGATGAGGAGACCTGCTACGACTGCATCGACAGCGGCTTTTACTCATCGGTTATGATCGACGCCAGTCACGAGTCGTTCGAGGACAATATCGCCACCACGAAGCGCGTGGTGGAGCGCGCGCACGCCAAGGGCATCAGCGTCGAGGCCGAGCTCGGGCAGCTCGGTGGTGTTGAGGAAGACATCAGCGTTTCCGAGGACCAGGCCCACCTCACCGACCCGCAGCAGGCCGCCGAGTTCATCGAGCGCTCGGGCTGCGACAGCCTCGCGTGCGCGATAGGCACGAGCCACGGCGCGTTCAAGTTCTCGGGCAGCCAGGGACTGCACTTCGAGGTCGTCGAGGCCATCCAGAAGCTGGTGCCGGGCTTCCCGCTCGTGCTGCACGGTTCCAGTTCGGTGCCGCAGGACGAAGTCGACAAGATCAATGCCGCCGGCGGCGCGCTCAAGGGCGCTAAGGGCGTCGATCCGTCGCAGTATCTGCCGGCCGCGAAGCTGGGCGTCTGCAAGATCAACATCGACACCGACGGCCGACTTGTGTGGACGCGCGTCCACCGCGAATTCTTCCGCGACAAGCCCGAGGTATTCGACTTCAGGCCGATCGGCAAGGTGTTTATGGAAGAGTACGCCAAGTTCATCGCCAGCCGCAACGAGTTGCTGGGCTCTGCCGGCCACCTGGACGAGGTACGGGCAGCGCTCGGCAAGTAAGGCAAATCAGCGACAGTGTGATTGTTACTGGATATTGGATATTGAGTCCGGCTTGCCCGGCCAATATCCAATTTCCGGTTTTGATGTCCAACCCTATGCGAGGCAGATTATGATCTCGACCATCACCCTTAACCCGTCTCTCGACAAGACAGTCTACGTCAGCAAGCTGGTCTGCAACGACACCAATCGCATAGCCAAAGTCGAGGTCGATGCCGGGGGCAAAGGAATCAATTGCTCTCGAATGCTCAGGGAACTCGGTGCCGAGACCAAAGCGCTTGCGCTGCTGGGTGGGGAGACAGGCGACTACATCCGTTTCGTTCTGGAACGCGACGGCGTCGCGCTCGAAGCGGTGCGGACCGAGAAGCCTACTCGCACAAACATCTGTATCGAGGACCTGTCCGGCGCCCCGCCAACAACGCTCAACGAGCGTGGCGGACCGATAGAGCACAAGGAACTGGTTGAGCTCTTCGAGAAAGCAAAGGACCTGGGTCGCGAGAGCGGCTACGTGGTGATCGGCGGCAGCATACCGCTTGGTGTCAACCCGGACGTCCACAAGGTGCTGGTGCAGATCGGCACGGCGGGTGGAGCCAAGGTGATCCTCGACGCCGATGGAGAGGCTCTCGAAGAGGGTCTCAAAGCGAAGCCGTTTATGATCAAGCCGAATCGAGACGAGGCCGAACGGCTCCTGGGCAAGAAATTTGAGTCCAAGACAGATGTCGCCCGCGCGGCACTAGAGCTGTCCGAACGCGGGATCGAGCTTGTGATCATTTCGCTTGGGAAGCAGGGCGCGATCGCGTGTTACGACGGCGCGATCTACGACGTAGTTGCCCCGGAAGTTCAGCCGAAGAGCACCATTGGGTCGGGCGATTCGCTGATCGCCGGCGTCGTTCACGGCATTCACGATGGGCGGTCGATCGAGGAATCGCTGGCTCTCGGATGCGCGGCCGGCGCGGCGACGGCGCTCAGCGATGGCACATGCATAGGAAAGAAGGTTGACGTCGATCAACTGCTTGAGAATGCGCGGGTCACTAAGCTCGCTCTTTCCGCTGTCTAGCCCGCATTATTCAGAAGGAGCCTAGATAATGCTCTCCGAGCCCCGGATCGTGCAGGATACGCATAGTCTGGGCTAGCGCATCGACTTCGCAATTGGGCGGATTTGGTGCGAACTGGTAAAATGTGGTACACTAGCGGTGGCGCAATCGCGCCTACACACTGTGGAGCACGCACAGATGGCTGATAAGCCCACCCTTGCCGAAGCCCGCCTTGAGGGCCGCACCTCGCCCAGTTACGTGAAAGTGCGCAACTGGCTGATCGACCACATCACCAGAGAACAGCTCGAACCCGGCGACAGAATACCGTCCGAGCGTGTGCTCGCCAGTGCCTTGGGGCTCAGCCGCCCGACCGTCGCAAGGGCGGTGGCGGAGCTCGTCAGTGACGGATTGCTTATGCGCGAAGAGCGCAGCGGTACCTTCGTTGGAGACCGTGGGGGCGCCCGAAGGCAGAGCGGAGTGCGGTCGATAGGTGTGGTCATGCCGTGGCTGACTCAGGATGCTCAGGGCCAGGTGACCGCCCGCGTCGAACACGACAAGGTGAAGGTCCCGTTCTGGCGCGAAAGCATGCACCTGGAAATCCTGCAGGGCGCGGTCTCCGTGCTCAACGAACACAACTGCCGACTCCTCGTGTTGCCCAATAACACAGTCAAAGAGGAAGCTGAAGTGCTCGATCGGATTCCGAAAGAGAGGCTGGACGGCGTGCTCGTGATCCCGATCGATTGCGAAGCAAACGAAGCGCTGTTCGCCGGAGCCGCTGATGACGGATTGCCCATAGTGTTCGTGGACCGCTATTGCCGCGGCGTGGAATCGGACCGTGTGACGAGCGACAACTTCGACGGAGCGAGAATGGCCACGCAATACCTGATCGAAAAGGGCCACCGACGGATCGCGTTCTTCACCGACTTCTCCGCAATGACCTCGAGTCAGGATCGGCTGGCGGGTTACCGGGCCGCCCTCGAGGAAGCCCGGATACCATACGACGAGAGCATAGTCTGCGGTCCGCAGATCGCGCGGTTCGGGTGGTGGCGACTGGACTTCGCCCTGGAGCATTGCCTGGGCTTGCCGGACCCGATCACAGGCGTGGTCTGCATGAACGACACCAGCGTTCTTGCCACTCTCGAAGCCACCGACAGGCTCGGGTTGTCCATGCCTGAGGATCTCGAGATGATCGGGTTCTTCGACGATCATTTCGCTCACGACATGCGCACCCCGTTTTCGCGAGTGAAGCAGCAGACCATGGAGATGGGACGTGTCGCGGCGCAGTTGCTGATGGCGCGCATTGCTGGCGAGGCGCCTGCGGAGCCTCAGCACGTCGAATTGCCGACCGAACTGGCCGCCCTCGACTCCTAGGGAGCGTCGTCAGGCGGGAGTCCCGCGAACAGCCTGCTATCAAGATCGGTCAGCGGGTCCACTTCACCTGCGGCGGCTGCCCGCGCGAACACCGGCCCGGGGTTGGTTGCGCGCATCGCTCTTGCAAGAACGCCGAATCCCTTCGGTGGGCCCGCGGCGGCGACTCCGTACGGATTACGCGTCATCTCGTAGTTGATGCTGGCCAACCCTTCGCGGGCTCCCGCCACGCATGCGAACATCTCCTCCGGCGTGACGCCCTCACGCAAACCGTGCGTCACCGGAACGGGCCGCCCCGCCGCGTCGGTCACGAGCTTGCCTGAGAACAGCCTCGCCAGATGTCGCACTGAACCTCGCGCTCCGGACTTGATCGAAAGAAGCTGTGGACCGATGTGGACTGAGCCGTAGTCCGAGCGGCTTACAAGGAGATCGTCGACGTTCTCGCAGTATGCGTCCCATTGCGTCGGATCAGTTCCATCCGGTACCGGCGGAAGTGCCAGACCGCGACCTATGAACGGATCGATCGACGCGCCCGATTCCTTCGCTGCCCGCAGCCCCAATTCGAACAGTCGCTCGATTGCCTGAATCACACCATCAACTCCGTCTCTGGCCATGATCTCCCGCAATGCGTCGGCGAGCGAGTCCTTGTCGATGATGCCGCTACGCATTGCGATGCCAGTTCCAGCAGCCCGGTTCACCTCCTTCAGCCCGTCAGACGTAAGGCTGAGCCGCGCGAGTCCCCACACGGCCTCCTGCGTGATGAGTCGGAGCCCGTAGAGGTTGGGGTCTCGCCGCAGGTGACCGGTCAGCGAGAGCTTCTCGCCCGCTTCGCGCTGAGCGTCTTCGGTGATGGGGAGGAAGACAGCCGCCTGGTCGCCGTCGAAGTCGCCGTTCATCAAGAACGCGACTGCGGGATGGATTCGAATGACATCGTCAGGAATTCGCACGGGATGGAACGCGATCAGCCCAGTCGGCGTGAGCACGGGGGCGCGCGTTAGGATTACCCAGGACCGCGCCATGATCTCGTCGAGCGCGCGCGCGGCGGCCTCGGTCCGATTCTCGACCTGTGCCCTGTCTCCGATCTCTCGGATCACCAGCGGGCCGAACATGGTCCACGCGATCTTCTCGGCTAGCCCGATCTGATCCAGCCGCAAGTCCCAGCCCGGCGCCAGCACTGTCCGCCCACTGAACATGACGCGGTTGCCGAATCGCAGCTCGGCGGCCTGCCAATCACGACGATAGAGATCAGCCGGCGGAACGAGCATCGCGTTGAGGTACTCGTCCAAACGCGCCTGCAGGCTCGCCGCGGCGGTGTCGGCAAGCGATGCCGGCGCCCCGCTGTCGATCGCGCGCTGAAGGGCAGCGCTTGCTTCGACCATCGGTCCGTAGTGCGGCATGTCCGGAAACACGCCGACTTCCGAGATCGCGTGACCCGGCAGCCAGGGGTGCGCGAGGGGACGTGCGAGCTTGAGGCCGCCGTCTGGGCTTGCCAGCGCGAATGAGAGGCCGTTCGCGTTGAGTTCTGCGCGAATGCCCGCAGCCGCAAGGCGCTCGATCAGCCGGGCCATCCTTGGACTCGGTGCGCCACGTTGCGCCACCGGGCCGGACTCGACGGCCTCAGCGAACTCCTCGGCATCCTCGCGCTCGCCGGAGCACGTGTTGAAGTAGCTGGCGATATTGGCGAAGCAGCCCATGTCGCGGAGCGCCTGGTACTCAAGTTGCCCCTGCCGGTTGCAGTCACTGATCACGCCCGCGTGGACCTTGTACTCGGCCTTGTGGTTCGTAAGGCCCCAGTAGACCCAGCCGGCCACGCTGGGGTAGTCCAGCGTCTTGCCCTGCACCGTGAGGTGCTCCATGCCGTTCTCCAGCAGGCCAGCCTTGCGGAGACGCTCGCGGATCTCGTCATCTGTTGGCGCATGGAACGGCGGCACGATTGCCGGCTCGCCCTCAGCGCGCGCAATCCGGCTCATCAACGCCTCTCTGATCTGACCGAAGTTGAGGCGCGTGTGCAGGGCGATGGAGCTGCAGACAAGCTCGACCGGCGTGCCGTCGGCCAGCTTCGGCATTTCGTCGTCCGGCACGACGCGCCCGATCACACCCTTCGTACCGTGCCGGTTGGAGATCTTGTCGCCAGGTCTGACGTCGAGCCTTTTCGCGCCGGACTCGCTGATGAGGATCGCGTCCTCGAATGTCTCGTAGCCCTGCGAGATGAACGCCGTCAGCAGGTTCCGCCCGCACCAGACGCCCTCGCCCGCAGGCTCATTACCCGTCTGCACCAGCGCCGGCTCGGGAGTCTCTGGAATCAGCCACTGGCGCATCATGTTGACCGCGAACAGCTGCCGGTTCGCGTCGTTGTGCTCGAGAAAGGGGACCATCGACGCCGTCAGTCCGAGCGCGGCTTCCGGACGATCGTCGACGATCTCGATCCTGCCGTTCCTGATCGTCGCCCCGACCGCAATGCTGAAAATGCGCCCGATGTTCGGCCCCTCAGGCGTCTCGAACGGGCAGACCCGCCCGAACTGGCCCGGCGCGATGGGCTTTTCCGCGCCCGGGATCATGATCCGGCGAAGATGGGAGCGCGCGGCAAGGCCGTTTGTTCCGTCAAGCCACTGCCCGGTCGCCCAGCGCAGCGAATCGTCGCCGGAACGGGACGTGACGACGTTTCTCACCCACTGATCGAGCGGCAGCCAGGCTCTCACGAGCGTCTCATCCCACGGCAAGTCGCCGCTCGCCTTGCCGAGCCGCTCTGCGACGTAGTCATGCAACTGCTCGCCCACGCATCTGACCGTCGCCGTATCGAGATTCTCATCAGACGCGACAGGCACGACAACATGCAGGCCGTCATCGATGTGGAACAGTCCCTCCTCGTTCGGAGAGGGAATGATATAGCTGACTTCCACGCCGCCGACGCCGACATCGACGCGGCATGTGTGCTGGTCGCTCCCCTTGTCATTCTGGACTTGATTCACGACCCACGCGGTCTTATATCCCGTCAGCGGAAGCCGCTCGGTGAGCAGCGTGGGAAGGTCTTCGCTGATGAACGTGCCGAACGACTCGCGGTGCCATGGCGCGCCGGCATTCAGTGTCGAAAGATCGAAGTCACACATTGTCCTGATCCCTCCATCTGCGTGCGATATACTTCGTGGAGTAGTGCAGCCGGGACTTGGCCGTGCCCTCCGGGATTCCGAGTGCCGCGGCGGCCTGACGGACCTCCATCTCCGCGTCGTATACCATTCTGATAAGCTCGCGTTTCTCTTCGGGCAGTTCGTCCACGAGCTTTCGGACCGTCGCCGCGCGCTCGGCGTCTTCGAGTGCGTCCAGCGGCGTCGGGGCCAGGGTGTCGATCATCCAGGCAGGAACGTGGGAGTCGTCTTCTTCCGACGTATCCAGCGGCGCCTCCCGCCGGCGTTTGACGGAGCGCAGGGAGTTGAGCGCGAGGTTTGTGGCGATGCGAAACAGCCAGCCCTTCACCGCGCCGCGCCCGTCCCACTGATCGGCGCTTGTCCAGACCCTCAGAAACACTTCCTGCAGCAGATCATCGGCCCTGTCCTGGTCGTGGACGATCGACCTCAGGTGGCGCAGGATGGCGGGCTCGTAGCGCAGCCGAATGGCATCGAATGCGCCGGCGTTTTGCGTCTGTATGAGGCTCATCAGATCCGCGTCGGTGTGTTCCAAGCCGCTCACTCCCTCCACCAATGGTAAGGACACCACGAACACCACGCGGGTTCACAGGCGACTTGCAGCCTACAGGCTCATCCCTTCTTCGAGCACGGCGATGTAGTTCTCGACGGGCATGTAGTCAGTGAGAGAGTTGCCGGTTCCGAGCGCCCAGAAGCCGTCGGCGAAGCAGGTCTCGATCTGCTTGCGGGCGTAGGCGCGGACTTCGTCGATGGTCGATCGGCAGATCACGTCCACGTCGAGCCCGCCGAGTGCCGTGATGCGGCTGCCGTAGAGTCTCTTGAATTCGGCGACGGGCAGGATGATGTCCTCGAACGAATGCTTGGCGTCGATGTGGCAGTAGTCAATGAGATCATCGTAGACTTCGGCGAGATTGCCGCACGAGTGAAGGATGAAGGGCTTGCCCTGCGCGTGCGCGAAATCCGCCATGCGCTTGTAGGTCGGGAAGACCATCTTACGGAGAAGCTCCGGCCTGAGGAAAGTGGAAGTCTTGAAGCCGAGATCGTCACCCTGCCTCAGCGCCCCGATGAACGGCATGGTGGAGAGCTGCCTGACGGCGGACGTGTGGAGGTTGCCGATGCGAGCGAAGACCTCCTCGACGAGTTCGGGGTCGTCCGCAAGCGCATACGAGATGCCGATGGTGCCCATCATCTGCGAGGCCCACTCGTAGGGGCCGGCACTGACCCCGCCCACGATCTTGCAGCCATCGGGCAGTATCTTTGCGACCACCTCGAAGTGGGAGAAGTCGATGGGGTCGGACTCAGCCGGCCAGGGGTAGGACTCGTAGTCCTTGCGGTCGCTTATGACCGCCAGCGCCTCGCTGCCTTCGGTGACTGCGCCGTGCCCTCCTGCGAGCGGGCAGCGCAGAGGAATCTCCATCGGAATGCAGTCATAGCCCATGCCGAGCCAGAAATCGACGTAGATGCGCCAATACTCCTGCGTGGGTGGCATCTTGTCGAAGTCGGTGCCTGTGCGCGCCGCGATGAACCCGGGGCTGGCGATGTGCTCGTAGAAGGGCAGGTGAGAGGGCCGGCCGCTACGCTTGAGGACCCTGAGAAACTGATCGAAGTCGGGTTGTCGAGTAAGTCTCATAGCACATCTATTGTAGCATGCGCGGTGGGCGTGGCCTGAAGCGGCCACAGCAAAGTGCACGTCCACTTGTGCCGGATCACCTGGTGTGTGTACAATTGATCAGGTGTGGTCTGTGCCGAGCGATGAGTGCATGCCGGGGTGTTGAGTCCACTTCGCCCGACCGATAATGGTAGAGTTCGCCTGGATAATGGGTTCCCGTGGTCTACGAGTGGAACTTCCGGGCTGATTATCAAGTATCCAATAATAGCTGTGCTTGGCACAACTGCTTTTCCTATGGACGCGCGTGGATGGACCAAGGAGGAAGAAAGATTACGATGTCAGCAATGGTAAAGAGGCTCTCTCGCAGGTTGTCGGTTCTGCTGATCGTGGCGATGCTGTCGACGCTTCTCGTTCCGGCGTATGCAGCCGATACTTCGAAGCTTGAGTCTGCCACCATTTCCAGCTTCACGGACGTGGCAGGCAGCACCTTCATCAATGCCGGCAAAGGCGAGGGTGTTGGTGTTGGCGCACAAGGTTCCGTTCTGAGAGACGGCAAAGAGATCGCCAAATACAAGGTCATTCAGGTCAACTGGGGAATTTCCAGAATCGACCTCTACGACGTTCAGGAAGGAGTCACCGTCAAGCCGGGCGATAGAGCGCCGATACTGACGAATCCATCCTCCGGCAAGTCCAAGTCCTCTGTCTGGAAGGCCGTCGCCATCATCGCCGGCGCCGCACTGATAGCCACCCTGCTTTCCGGTCACGGAGGCGGTGGAGGCAGTGCCGCGCCCGCGAATACGATCGCTCTGACCACTCAGAAGACGAGTGCCACTAACGATCAGGGCGACATTACAGTTGACGTTACCATCACCGCGAAGATCAGCAAGCCGGACGGCGATGCCGTAGCGGACGGCACGCCGGTCACGTTCTCCACGACCGCCGGTACACTGAACCGTACGCAGACCTATGCTGTCGCTGGAGCGGCAACCGCCGTTCTGAGCTACAACTCCGCGACAGACCCGGATACGGCGAAGGTGACCGTGAAATGTGGTGGCCAGACTGCCCAGGTCACCGTGTCCTTCGTGTCGAGTATAGACTTGTCTGCCGACTTGACTACCATTCAGATAGTGGGCAGTGGCGGGGCTGCGACGGAGTCCACCATTTCCGCGCTCTGCAAGGATGTATTGGGCAACCCCGTCACCAGTGGTACGGTCAAGTTCTCCAGCAGTATCGGAACCATCGATGACACCGCGCCTATAGACGGCAGTGGTGTGGCAAGAGCTCATTTTTCCAGTAACACAGCGGGCAAGGCTACCATAGTGGCGACCTGGTCGAAGAGCACCGCTCAGTTGAGGGTGACGGTTACAGCGGGGCCGCCGTCGCAGGTGACCCTGAACGCTAGCCCTACGTCCATTCCGGCTGATGGCAACTCCTCATCGAGGATCACTGCCACGGTCAGAGATTCGGGGGGCAACCTTGCCACCGACGGCACCGTGGTCGATTTCTCCACGTCGCCGGAAGGCGCGGGCGGCGGTACGATTACGCCGCGGGCGACGACAATCAACGGTGTCGCAACTGCATTCCTGGTCAGCAAGGACATCAACAATGTCAAGAGCCTGCCTGGAGTCCAGACGGTGAAAGCGCAGGTTCTCGCGGCGTCGCAGCCGGCGGACCTGCCGGTTCCGGTGCCGGGTACGGAGAGCACGACGACCGTGACATTCGTGTCCAGCGATGTGACCGCGGTCAGCCTGGGCGCCAGCAAGACGAACATCAGAGGTTTGGATGTCGTCGGCAACACGACATTGCTGACAGCGCTGGTGTCCGGACCCGGGGGCGCCGCGGTTCCCGACGGCACGGCTGTGGCGTTCTCAGCGACGCGCGGCGTCATTTCGAATGCCACGACGACCTCGGGCGGAAGAGCAACGGCGACGTTGACCTCAGACGCTTCTGGTGGTGACGGAAACGTGAGCGTGACCGCCACGGCCGGCGGCGTCACAAGCGCTCCGCTGGCGATCATCTTCTCCGGTGGGCCGGACGCTGGCCACTGCTCGTTTGTAACCGACCCGAACCCCGCGACGCTGGCGAAGTCCGGCGGGCAGGCGACCATCACGGTAACCGCAAAGGACGTCAACGATCATCCACTTGTCGATGGAACCACGATCACCGCTGTCCCGAGCAAGGGCAGCCTGTTGTCCGGAAGCGCGCAGACAGCGGATGGCGTCGCGATGTTCACTCTGCTGACGAGCGCGGATGCCCTGAACCCGACAGACCCCGGAGCTGGGACTGTGACAGTCACGATACCATCGGGCGGAGCCGGATCGAGCGTGATCATTCCGGTGCCGTTCACAGTAGCTCCGTAGTGGAGCTGACTATCAGGGAGATGCTTCGCGGCGAAAAACGAGCCTGGAAGCATCTCCCTAAGCCATGCTTCGGGCGAAAGCCGGTCTTCGAAGCATCCTGCCATTAATGCTTCAGCTTTTCGCCGTGAGGAACGGGGGACGCATGTCATCAGCCAGAGTATCGGCAGTCCTGCTCGGACTGCTATTGCTGGTCGCTGCTAGAGTCGATGCGGGGACGGTTGTCTCGGTGGATACGAACACGCCGTATATCCCCGCTGACGGCAAGAGCTATGCCCAGATCCTGGTAACCGTTCTCGAACAGACCGGCGCATCCGCTCCGGACGGTACGGAAGTCCGCCTCACGACATCTGCCGGCGACATCACCCCGGTTGTCTACACGTCGGGAGGACGGGCGATTGGCATTCTGACTGCCTCGACTCTTCCTCAGGTCGCCACGATCAACGCGATCGTCAACGGCATATCCGGTTCGGTCCAGGTGGAATACACAACCCCTTCCGGCGAAGACGAGGCCGCGACAGGCGGCAGGACGATTCGCATGACGGGCGGCTCTCTGGCCTACTGCGTGGAGCAGGATACCGTGGTCGGCAGCAACAGCGTGACCCTGGAGTATCGGGGCATGACGATTCATGCCGCAAGCATTCAGGTCAATCAATCCTCGGGACAGATTCGCGCGCAGGGCGACGTTAGCGTCAGCAGGGACGACAGCACGCTGGCAGCCGATGAACTCGCCATTGACATGCGTTCCGATCGGTTCCACACGCGGAACTCGAGCGACAAGTCCGATGTAAGGACGTTCGATATAGGCAGGCTCGAACCGGCAAAAGACTCTGCGAAGGTAGCCGCGAACGGGTTCAATCCACTGCTGAACGTGAACGGCCGGACGTGGATCCAGTCGCGTCGGCTGGTTCTGATCCCCACTCAGAAGATCCTGTTTTACAAGGCGACGATATACGTCGGCGAGTCCAAAGTCGTCTCGATGCCCTACTACTGCTACAGCTACCGCGACCGCGAAGCGATCCTTCAGCAGGTTCACTACACATCCAACGACGGTATGCTCGTCGATCTGCCGTTCTACTATCGGATGAACGAGTCCAACGCGAATGCCATCAAGCTGCGCTATGCCGCCAGCGGCAGCGAGACCGGTGGCTATGCACGGCCGCGCAAGGGGATGAGCCTGGGGCTGCAGAACGACTATCTCGTGGGCAACGCCGGCCGGGGGACCATGTTCGTTGACTCCGTGGGCAGCTCCAGCCAGGCCTATGAGTTGGCGCATCACCTCGACTATGGCTCGGCGCTGACCAACGGGCGCGCCGATTTCTCCGCGCGGTTCCAGCCGTCTTCGAGCTACGCCAGGAACATCTACTCGACAACTCTGAACATGTCCGGCAGCCTGCCCAACTACAACTACTCGGTGTTGGGATACTTTGGCGGAAGCAGAATAAGGCAGAGCCTGGTTCCGGGTGGCTATCTTGCACAGTCGAACTGCTCACTCAGAACGGTGATCCGGTCGAAGAAGACCATCTCTTCCAGCCAGTTCGGCAGGATAATGCCGAGTCTGACCGTGGGCTACGGTACGCCGAGTGGGTCGCTGTCCTCGTGTCTCTATCAGACGCTGGGGCTGAACTCTAGTCGCACGAGGCAGATCAGCAGTCGCGTCAGCACGGGTCTTGACGGATTCGTGGGCTACACCATGACGGCCGCCGGCGATACGGGCTCGGAAATGCGGCTGCGTCCATCGCTGCGGACGTCCTGGGTGGGCGGCAGCGCGACGCTCAACTACACGCTCAATCTCAAGGGCGGCTTGAACAGCCGGATCTACAGTCAGGGCGTGCATCAGATTGGGTCCACGGTGGACTTCGATCTCGGCAGCAGGCTCAACTGCAGCTCGACCGTCGATTTCGGCCTTGATTCCAAGCGGATGAACCTCTATTCGACCATGCGGTTCCGCGCGAGCAAGCTCTGGCAGATAAGATCGAGCTACGATCTCTACCAGTACACCTACGAGCTCAACTCCGGTACCTACAGCTACAGGACCTCGTATCTGCGGGTGGGCCTGTATCGCCCTGTTGGCGTGTACGAGGTCGGGCTGGTCTGGTCCCCGGACGGGCAGGACTACGGCATCAACCAGGGCAAGCACCTCTGGCTCGAACTCAGCGGCATGGGATTCTGACGTCTCCAGCCGCGCGATTCATTTCACCCCAATGCACTTAGCGATTATCACTTGACTTGCCTGCCCGTCGTGTGCTACGATAGCGCCATTCGTAGCACGGAGGATGGTATGTCCGTTCTTGAGCGGTTCGGGGTTTCGATGGAAGACGACCTGCTGAGGCGGTTCGACGAGCTTATCGCCAAGCGGGGCTATGCGTCCCGTTCCGAGGCGTTCCGGGACTTGGTCAGGCAGGAACTGGTCAAGGAGGAGTGGGCGGACCCGAATGCCGAGGTTATCGGCACGGTTTCCATAGTGTACGAGCACCACGAGCATGAGCTCTCCAACGTGCTTGCCGAGTTGCAGCACCAGTATCACGATTCCATTGTTTGTACTACTCACGTGCATCTCGACGCCCACAACTGCCTCGAGGTCGTGATCGTCAGAGGCGCAAGTACAAAGATCCGTTACATTGCCAACTCGCTGATCAGCACGCGGGGAGTGAAACACGGCGATCTTTGCTGCACGACGACTGGAAAGAAGCTGAGCTAGCAGCCTGCGGATAAGGCCGCATTCTGTTGTAGGAGCCGTCTCCAGACGGCGATCTGCGAGCGTGACGCCAGTGGATTCGGGGTCTGGCTCTCGCGATCGCTTCGCGACGCTGTCGCCCGAGGGGAGACCCCTCCTACA